>Ga0209342_10006756_pt1 | contig 11586 bp, 11 predicted proteins | sample RifCSP16_2_FD_184023 | JGI IMG/M metagenome (GOLD analysis project Ga0209342, IMG submission 184023) | Soil microbial communities from Rifle, Colorado - Rifle CSP2_sed 16_2 (SPAdes) (version 2) | ecosystem: Environmental > Terrestrial > Deep subsurface > Rock core/Sediment | place: Rifle... | reverse complement strand
GCCTTTAATAGGTCTATGCGTACCCTTCTTGCAATCTCTTTTAGGATATCGACGTTCTTTGTTCTTTCATGCATACTTTTCGCTTTTTTTCGTAATTGTATATTCTTTTTTATCTATAACTATCTATGGAGAACTCCAAAATCATTATAATATTACCTATCTGGTTGTCAAACCGTGTTATTATTAGTACTTAGCCATAAGTGGTTGCCTGAAGACCTTTGAACGAAGAATCATCAGTGAAATGTAGAAGTTAAAGGTAAGATTTAATGCCTTAGAAGGACAATGCTCAAAAAAGACATTATTAAAATCTTCTATCCTTGAACTGGATTTTGTCATTGTATATCTTTAAAATTATAGTGGAAATAAAATGACGAAAATGATAATAGGTGTTTTTGAAAGGTTACTTGAAAGTTATAAAGTACTCGTTATTCAAGGCTCAAATGGCTGGGCTATTCCCTTTAGGGTTTTGCTTATCCCTATTTCAATCTTTTTCTATGCGCTCACCCTTCTTGTTATTTTAGCAATAATCCTACTAGTAATATTTATAGCAGTCCCAATCTCAACAATTTCGAAAGTAAGAGTCTCCAAATCCAGTGAATAATCTTATTTTAATTGCAATACACACAATACACCTATAGCATGAATTGAATTCGTGGTATTATATTTAGCTTATACATGAAAGGAAAGGTTGAATCACTTCTTACTCAAGGAAAGCTTCCAAGACATATTGTTGTGATAATGGACGGAAACGGAAGGTGGGCGAATAGAAAGGGCTTTGACCGAATAAGCGGCCATAAAGAAGGTATGAAATCCGTTAAGTCAGTGGTAAAAGCCTCGAGGGAATTAGGTATAAAAGCAGTCACCCTCTTTGCCTTCTCCGCACAGAACTGGAAGAGACCAAAGAGTGAGGTTAACGCCCTTATGGAGCTACTTAAGGAATATCTAATTAAAGAGGTTAATCGTCTCGTTGAAAAGGAAATCAAATTGAACGCAATTGGAAGGTTGTGGGAACTTCCTTCCGATGTCTATGAAGTGCTGGTAAAAACTATAGAAAAAACAAAATTGTGTAAAGAAATGACGCTTACTCTTGCACTAAGCTACGGAGGAAGAGAAGAGATAATTGACGCCATAAAAAAGATAATCTCTGATGGTATCTCACCTGAAGATCTTCATGAAGAGATTTTTTCCCAGTTTCTCTATACTTCAAATCTTCCAGAGCCCGATCTTCTTATACGTACTAGCGGAGAGATTAGACTTTCTAATTTTCTCCTCTGGCAGCTTGCATACACCGAGATTTATGTTACAAAAACACTATGGCCTGATTTTAAGAAAAAGCATCTTATAAGAGCTCTTATAAACTACCAGAACCGAGAGAGAAGGTTTGGGCTTACAAGTGACCAAATAAGAAAAAGGGAAGTCAATTGAAAGGTATATCCATTCTTGGTTCAACTGGCTCAATAGGCAAGCAAACACTCGATATTATATCCCGTTTTCCTGAGAGATTTTGTATCGTGGGCCTCGCCGCAGGGAAAAATATCACCCTTCTCAAAGAACAGATTCTAAATTTTAAGCCAGAGATAGTTTCTATTAAGGATAAAGATGACGCTATAAAACTTTCAAAAGAATTAAAATCAGAATCAGTTGAAATCCTTTGGGGTGAAAAAGGCGCAGAGGTTGTTGCTTCCCATACGAAAGCGGATTTAGTAGTATCTGCTATGGTCGGAGTATCCGGCCTCAAACCTACTCTCTCTGCGATAAAATCGCGAAAGAATGTAGCACTTGCAAACAAAGAGGTTCTTGTTATGGCAGGTAATATTTTAACTCGAGAAGCCTTAAAAAATGGAATCAGCCTAATCCCTGTTGACAGCGAGCATAGCGCCATTTTTCAAGCCCTTAGGCACTGTGGAAAAGACTTTGTAAAAAGACTTATTTTAACTGCCTCAGGCGGCCCATTTCTAAATCTTCCTAAAGAAAAATTAGCGGACGTAACTCCCGAAATGGCACTAAAGCACCCGACATGGCACATGGGAAGGAAAATCACAATTGATTCGGCAACACTCATAAATAAGGCGCTTGAGATAATTGAGGCAAGATGGCTCTTCGGTATAGAACCCAATTGCATTTCAGTATGGATTCATCCACAAAGTATAGTTCATTCTATGGTAGAATTTATAGACGGCTCCATAATTGCACAAATGAGTATTCCTGATATGAGGATTCCGATTTCTTATGCAATTTCTTATCCTGATAGACTACCTATAGATGGCAATTATAATATATCTAGGGCCTTTGGTGAGCTTTCTTTTGAAGATGCAGACCGTGGAAAGTTTCCTGCGCTTTCCCTCGCTTATGACGCTTTGGAGGAAGGTGGGACAATGCCTGCAGTAATGAATGCCGCAAATGAAATGGCTGTTCAACATTTTCTTAAAGGGGGTTTAAAATTTACAGATATCATAAGAGTAGTAAAACAGGTAATGCAGTTACATAAAACCCTTTATGGGGATACAATTGATGATATTCTTGAAAGCGATACCTGGGCAAGAAAGATAGCGGAGTCAATTATAAGTGGATATAAAAATTAAATGTTTTTCTTTTAAAAAAACAATGATGATAGATTGTGAATATATTATAGCAAATAACCTTCCTCTTAAAACATTATTAATCTTTATCAGTAGCTAAATAATTATAATAGGAGAAAATGAAACTATGACCTATATATTAGCATTCCTTTTTGTAATTGGGGTTTTAGTATTCATACATGAACTTGGCCACTTCATCCTGGCAAAATTGAGCGGGGTAAAGGTAGAGAAATTTTCTTTAGGGTTTGGAAAGAGAATCCTCGGGTTCAAGCGTGGTGAAACAGAATACCTTATCTCATTACTGCCTTTAGGCGGTTATGTAAAAATGTACGGTGAAGGAGGAGAAGGGGGGTTCATCATCGATAATGTAGAGCCTGCTTCACAAGCAGAAAGGACCGGATTCAAATCTGGAGACAAAATACTCAGTGTAGATGAGATAAACTTAACCGCATATTCCGGATGGAAGGAACTTGAGTTTACACTAAGTAAGAATCTAGAACCTGAATACACATTTGTCATAGAAAGAAACGAAAAGAAATTGAAACTCAAGGTCAAACCAGAAGGCTTAAATGGTATAAAAGCCTTCTCAGAGAAAGATTATCCCCGGAGCTTTTCTAACCAGTCAATTCTAAACAGGTTTAAGATAGTCTTTGCGGGACCCTTTATGAATCTTGCGCTTCCATTTCTGCTTCTTCCTATAGTTTTCATGCTCGGGATCGGTGTGCCAGCTTACCTTGAAACCCCCCCTGTAATCGGTTACGTCAAGCCGGATTCATCTGCAAATCAAGCGGGATTTCAAAAGAAAGATAAAATACTAACAATAGACGGCAAGAATATAAACACTTGGAGAGATGCTAATATTGCATTTCAATCAAACCCGGATGCCCTTCTCAAGGTAAAGGTTGAAAGAGACGGAGAGGTGAAAACCTTCGAGTTTAAGGCTTCCCCCTCTCATGAAGGAATTGTAGAAATAGGGATTAGAGAACCGCTTGAAGCTAAGGTTGGAAGCGTAATAGACGGAACCCCGGCACAAAAAGCTGGTCTTAAAAAGGGAGATAAAATCCTTGCGATAAACGGCGTAGGGGTTTCAAGTTGGTATCAAATGGCATACATCATTGAAAATAAAACCAACCAAGAGGTTACCCTTCTTATTGAGAGGGGTGGCAGTCGGTTAGAGGTAAAAGTCACCCCAGAGCTTATGAAGGAAAACAGCAAGGTAAAGGGTGCAATTGGTATTGAGTCCTATATAGAAGAGATTCAAAAGAAGTACGGTTTTTTTGAGTCAATTGTTGAGGGAATTAAAGAAGCGGCAAAACTCGTAGTCGAGATTACGGTTCTCCTACTTTCATTTCTCTACAAGCTTATCACAGGAAAACTGTCACTGAGTGCTGCGGGAAAAAGCATTGCCGGCCCTATCCTTATCGCTAAGGTTTCAGGGTCCGCCGCAGAGGGTGGACTAGCAACACTTCTTCAATTTACTGCTTTTATCAGCATAAACCTAGGTCTTATAAATCTCTTTCCAATTCCTATGCTTGACGGAGGGCACATTCTCTACCTCTCAATAGAATCCATAAGGAGGCGACCACTTAGCCAAAGAACACTTGAAATCTGCCAGCGTGTAGGTTTTACCTTCTTAATCTTCATCATGTTTCTAGCAATCTATAATGACCTTTCTAAACTAAAGGGCTCAATTATTGAATCCATTGGGAGACTACTCGAGGCTTTTAGGTAGCCGTAACCCCGTTCAGCCACTAAGACACAAAGGCGCAAAGCAAGGAATGTGAGTACTAACAAAGTAGATTCAGAATCAAGAAGATAGAATTCGGGAGTCAGAGTTCAGAAGTCTTCTTCTGTATTTTGTATTCTGGCTTCTAGATTCTAACTTCGTGTCTTAGTGTCTTTGTGGCAAAGCAGTTACAGAATATGAATCTGCTTAAACTCGGTAAAGACAATTGGGCCAGAACACGACCTACAAAGGAAGGAATCATCTTTCTAACTCTCACCTTATTTGTTGGCTTTGCGGCTTTAAACACAGGGAATAATCTGCTTTACCTCGTTTTTGGTATGATGCTGAGCTTCGTAGTGGCTTCTGGAATCATGTCCATGATTAATCTTTCAGGAATCGAGGTAAAAACAATTACACCTGAAGATGTTTTCGCATTAACTCCGATACCCTTCAGATTTTCAGTTAGAAACCTTAAACCCCTTATTCCATCCTATTCACTGACAATTGATATAGAAGGAAAAAGCACATTTATAACTTACCTTCCATCAAAATCCACAAAACAAGTTACAATAAATAGCTTTTTCAAAAAACGGGGATGGAACAAAATTCCCAAAGCTATATTATTTACAAGATTTCCCTTTGGCTTCTTTAAGAAATGGATTAGGATCAACCAAGATGATGAGGTGATTCTAGTGTATCCAAAGGTTGAAAAACCACATATGGAATTAAACGAATTTCAAGAGAAGTTTGGTGAATCAGAATCTGAAGTAATAGGTTTTGGTAGTGACCTAAGATCAATCAGAACCTTTAATCAAGGAGATAATCCCAAATTTATTCACTGGAAAACGACAGCAAAGACAGGAAGGCTGATGTATAGAGAACTTCAAGATGACAAATCAAAAAGATATATAATCGAGTTTAACCCTATAAAAGATGAAAGCCATTTAGAGCTTGAAATAACACACGCAGCATCAGTCCTATTAGAGTTACTTAAACACGGCTATGAGGTTGAATTTATAGCGCCAGATAGGACATTTACCTCATCACAAATTGGCAGGTTCCCAAGACCTGTGCTCAGATACCTCGCGCTTTATAATTAAAATAATACCATTTTTATTTTAAAATATTGAATTAATAAATATACTCCCGCCAGCAAGACTGGCGGGCTACCCTATATACCTGGGTAGACAACGAGTCTTGCTCGTTGTCTGAAACCACCAACACTATAATGATGCATTTCAATCGGAAATTGGTATAAGAGGACATTTTCATCGTTGCTAATACTGCCATTTGTCATTCCTTAGAATCGTTCTTACCAGTATGAATACTTGAATGAACAACTCTTAGCAAGATGAAAACAGATTTGAGTCTGTGTGAAGCTAACGCCCAAGCTCAGCGCCTGGTTCGGCGCGAAGTTTCTCATCAACTACGCGAATCTCCGATATTAATTCATGGCCCTTGTGGAACAGCGGCGAAAGACCGTGACGGCCATAAACGAGATCGACCTCCTTAACCTCTGCCGTAACGATCCCTTTATTGGTCAGCACATAGAACCGTGTGTTGGATGGCTTAGGCAGTGGGAAGCTGCTAGCGGGCTGACAGAACTTCAAGAACTGTGGCGCGAGTTTAAGGAGAGCCTCGGAAGCTCTCCGTGGGCCTTCATGCGGCCCCAGCCCAATGATCCCGCCTCCATTACTGAAGTAGATACTAACCGTGCCATCTGCGATTGCGACGAGCGTGACGACGGCCTCAGGGTACCCAGTTTCCATTAAGAGTCCCAAGACAGTCATCTGAGCATCGGAGGGCTTGAGACCGATATCCGTGGGCTTTGTCTCCAGAACCATCTTTCTGAGATCAGCGTAAACCTCCGCCACCTGGTAGTCCGCAGCAGTGGCTTTGAAGCCGAAGACGCCGGAAAGGAATGAGAACACGCACGCCATTAGAAGCCCACTCTTCATATCTGTGACGCCTAACTATTATTTAGCCTGCAAAAATGCAGTATAATATCCTAAAAGGTGTGTTGTATTGCAAACCGTTACTTTACCCAATTATCGTAAATAGAATATAAAAAACCTAATTTCAAGTCAAAAGACGCTCTCTTTTTAACTCAACTTACCAAATCAAGAATCTCGTTAATTTCTTTCTTAACACAGGTAAATATCGGTGTATCTCGAAGAGTGTATTTTCTGCCTTCTTGCTCTCTCATCTTCATCACCACTTCCATAAAGTCTTCCGGTTTATCTGTTTCAAAGGCGACGATAAACTCCTGATCGTCAAGTCCAAATGAATATGATGTGTTTATCTTAACAGTAGGATACTTGTGTCCGAGATCAATGTGTTCATCCATCATCCTCTGGCGATCCTCTATTGGAAGAAGATACCAATCGGTCGTTTTTACAAATGGATAAACGAATATATATTTCGATTGACTAGGTATGACTCTAAGTCTTCTACCTTCTTGTCCCTCATGAGAGTGCTTATCTACATAAACTGAATATCTGGTCATGGAGAGGAAGGACCATGTGTTATTAAGATACTTCCCAAGACCAGTTTTCATAAGATTTGATGACATCTCCTGAAAATCTTCTAGATTGTAACTTATTCTCCATATCATAAAATCTGAATCCGCGCGAAGGCCAAAGGTCGAGTATGTAAATACCATTATTTTATTAGAGTATCCTTCAATAACTTCAGCGAATTCCCGTTTCCCTCTTTCTTTTTCCTTTTCCGAAAGTCGCCTCCAAAGTGGAACTACCTTGTAGAACGTATAATTAACATACTGCCTTTTTTGGTCTTGAGCCATATTTGTATCCCCTCACAAATTATTTTAGCCAGAACAATGCTTATGGTCTTTGATTAAACGGGTTATACATAATCCAACTGGGTAGGCAACGAGTCTTGCTCGTTGCCACCTATTCCACCAGCAAGCCTGTGTTGAGCGCAGTCGAAACGACTGGTGGACTACCCTTATTACCCGATTAAGTTGTCTAAAATACATATTGCTAATTAAACTTTAATTTCTAAGTTAGTGTCTCTCCCGGTTTTAGTTCTATAATCTCCATCTTTTTCATGTCCTTTGTAAGCTCTCTCAGTTTTGCAGGAGTTCCTGTTAAGACAGGAAATGTAGCATAGTGCATAGGAATCACATGCTTTGGAGAAAGAAAACGGCAGGCGTGAGCTGCTTCCACTGGGGACATTGTAAATAGATCTCCAATTGGAATCATTGCCAACTCTGGCTTATAGATCTCGGCTATGAGCTTCATATCGCTAAAGACAGCGGTATCTCCAGCATGGTATATCTTAAAACCGTTTTCGAATTCTATAACATAACCTACGGCCTCGCCGCCGTAAATAATTTTTCCATCATCATCCTGAATCCCACAGCTATGATCTGCATGAACCATTGTAAACTTGATTCCATCCACCTCCTGGGTGCCACCCTTATTCATAGGCATTATAGCCTGAACCCCTTTGGAATTAACCCATACACATGTTTCATAAATCCCAACGACCTTAGGTTTATATTCCTTTCCTATGGCCACAGCGTCGCCTATGTGGTCAAAATGCCCATGTGTGATTGCCATAATATCTATCCTGTCAAACTTTTGATGCTCCTTGGGACAAGCAGGGTTTCCCTGAACCCATGGGTCTACAAGTATCGTTTTACCCTTAGGTGACTTAATCTTAAAAGTAGCATGCCCTAAATAAGTAATTGCAGTATTTTGATTGAGTTTCATCTCTAACCCTCCATTGTTATTTATTAGTTGCTGATGTTACGCACTCAAATGTTCAAGTGGCATATAAAACCGTCATTCCCGCATGTATTTAGCAGGAATCCAGTATTAAATTACTTATGGATGCCCGATAAGAGCATTCGGGCATGACAAATTCACAAGACTGCGTTACATCAGTATAGTAAATTAACCACAATGACAAAAACATTGCAACCTTTATAATTTTATACAATCATTTTGTTTTCAATTGTGATGGGGGAATAGGAGCAGGCACAAGGTTTTTAATAGGTTTTAATGATTGAAGATAAGCAAAAATTGCTTTAAGATCCTCATCCTCAAGGTGTTCCAGATTGAACCAAGGCATTGGGGGAAGAATTGGAGGTCCTGCGCCCATATGCTTTCCAGTCCGCATCGTATTTATGAATATTTCCTCTGTCCATAGGCCAATTCCCGTTGGTTTGTCAGGCGTCAAATTCGTCGCAAATGTTACACCCCAAGGACCCACAGCTAAAGTTAAATCGGGACTAAAAAGAATCCATTTACCAGGTTCGACTAGGCTGAAATCAATAGTAGGCATCCTTGAATCCGACGGATGACCTGACAAAAGACGCGTCTTATCAGGCACTGGACCATTAGGTGTCAACACTTTTGGAGTATGGCAATCATTGCATCCTCCAAATCGTACAAGGTATTCACCTCGTTTAATCAATTCCTGTTTTGTTAGACCTTTACCTTTTTGTTCCGTAGTTGAGGTTATTTGAAAAGAGAAAAGGACAAGTAGTGCTGCCAAGATAACACTCATAGTAAGGTATTTTTTATTCATAGAATCCTCCCATTGCTTCCTATTACTTCAAGCTTAAATAAATCTATTTTTGAAAAATAAAACCAGAATAACAAGTGAGCAAGAAAATAGTTTCATAACATAACTGTAATAAAGTAGTTTACAAGAAAAACTACGGGCAATAATAGATGAGGTAATGGAAACTTTTAAAACTCAAGCTTAACGGGTAAGTAGAAAGACTAAAGATACCCTTGAATAGATACGACAAAGGGCTTACTATTACTTAAAATTAGAACTGGTGCAGACAAGATACAAGATGAAGGAAAATCTAACGTATTATTTTACAATATCAGTATCAGCAATGTTTTTTTTATTTGACGCCTCACATTCCCTTGCTGGAAAACCCTGTTCCTCTGTCAAATTAGAAATAATGAACCCAGATACGCTCCGTTCTAAGAGCCTCAGCGAACGCCTTAACTGGTATGCGAATAAACTTTCTCCTTGCAGTCAGGAGTTAGAAGAGAGTGCTGATCGTAATAATATCCCTAGAGAACTTCTTAGCACGATAATCTTGAATGAGCTTTCAGATATAAACCTTTTAGACTTAGGTCAGGAATGGATTGGCGTTGGAAAGGGTTCGGTAGGAATTGCGCAGATTCAAATTGATACAGCTATCTTCCATAAACTCGTAGACGTGACACAAGAAGATATTCAAAAATATCAAAATTCAAATGAAGCAGTCCAAAAATTCGGTGGCAAGAAGCCACCCAGGAATGAAACTATAAGAATTATCACCGGGGGAAAACTCTCTGAGCCAGTGATAGCGATTGAGGCAGCGGCTAGAGAGATTAGAAAAATACTAGAAAATATTAAGGCTTGTTCTTCGAGTCCTTGGACAAATAATTTTCTCAATGGAGAAATCATTCTTTCAAATGGAAATCCAAACCAAATCTATAACTTTATAAAAGGTGAATCTTTAAAAGAAAAAAAGATCAATCTTGCACGGATGGTCGCCGCCCCTTATAACTCCACAGGAATCGAGTGCGTAGAAAATCCCGGAAACCCTTTCTCTCCAAACGACGGCGGTCCCTTTTCAAACCCAAGAAGACGAAGTGAATTGGCAGCCTTCATAGCTGAAGATTTGTTTAACGGGAATCTATTTATACAATGACGATTTCTACAATATATTTCATCATGTGCGATATTAATTCTATCAAACGATAGTGCATTTATAATTTTCGACATAACTTCCATAATTCGAATAATCATTACAAAAGTGACTCGATCACAAGTAAAGATCCGTGACATACCCAATAGATGGAGAGATAAAATAAAAAATAGGGTAGTCCACCAGTCTTGCTGGTGGGTATAAGCCCGTCATTAGTCCTGTCCCTTATTGGCAGACGGGGTTAGAAAACCCCTTCTATCGACATATCGTTCTATCCAGGAGGGCGACATTCTTGTCCTCTGCACACGAATAGGCAGGACATTCTAGTCCCGTATTGGTATGCGTGGGAGAGCTGGACAGGAATATTATACCTATCCTTATCGTGAGCATTGATAGGCTGTGTTTTCTAACCCCGACCGACGGGACAAGAATGTCCCATCTATCGGTATATTTTAAATTTTCAATAATAGGGGGAAGGTTCGTAATTCTGCCCTCGGTGCATTTTAAATTTCAGAATCCTTACATTCATGCTAAAGTAGGTGAAAATGGACTACGAAATACTCAATCACACAGCGGACGTATGCATTAGGGTTTATGGAAAATCGTTTGATGAGCTTTTTGAAAATGCCGCGCGGGCGATGATGGAGTTAATAACAGATAGAGAGAAAATAAACCCTTCTCAAGAAATTGAAATCGAAGTTCGTGGAGAAACTAAAGAGGAGCTTCTGGTTCACTGCCTTCAGGAGATTCTTTTTCTTCATGAAGTAAAGAAGATTGTATTTAAGGATTTTAGGTTAAATCTGATTAGTGAAACTCATGCAAAAGGAAAAGCCATTGGTGAAAAAATTGATATAAACAAACACGAACTAAGCTTTGATATTAAAGCCGTCACTTATCACAATTTGAAAATAGAACCTATAAATGATAAATTGAAAGTAGATATTGTGTTTGATGTGTAAATCGTCAGTTGTAATTAGGAGTTAGGCATTCGGGATTATTTCAATTTCTAACTCATGTTACACGTGTTTTACTTCGTCATGCTCGAAGTCTTTATCGGGCATCCACAAATGCTTTGGATTCCCGCTTCAAACACGCGGGAATGACAATTTTATATGCCCCATTAAGTGTATGAGTGCGTAACATCTGTTCCTAAATGTCTAATTCCTAAGGGGGGACGAGGGTTATGAGTGAAGAAATAAAACTCGAAAAAATCCACGATTATCTCTGGGAGATACCCAAAAAAGGCGGGATGCGTGTCCCGGGAAGAGTTTATGCTACCGAAAAGATGTTAAAAGATATTCAAAAAGACAAAGCGCTTGAACAGGTAGTAAACGTCGCTTACCTTCCGGGAATTCAAAAATACTCCATCGCGATGCCCGATATACACTGGGGGTACGGGTTTCCGATAGGAGGGGTTGCCGCTATGGACGCTGAAGAGGGTGTGATTTCGCCCGGAGGAGTAGGTTACGATATTAACTGCGGCGTAAGGCTTATGAGAACAAGTCTAACCGAAGAAGAAGTGAGACCAAAACTCAGAGAGTTAGTCGCAGAGCTTTTCAGTCGAGTACCGTCTGGGGTTGGATCAAGCGGAAAAATTA
>Ga0209342_10006753_pt1 | contig 11589 bp, 10 predicted proteins | sample RifCSP16_2_FD_184023 | JGI IMG/M metagenome (GOLD analysis project Ga0209342, IMG submission 184023) | Soil microbial communities from Rifle, Colorado - Rifle CSP2_sed 16_2 (SPAdes) (version 2) | ecosystem: Environmental > Terrestrial > Deep subsurface > Rock core/Sediment | place: Rifle... | reverse complement strand
CCTCCCCGTGTCCCTGCGGACCTGGGAGGCCTGGAAGATCCCGCGTCATGCTTGAGGTCGCTACGCGCCTCCCATGGCGTGGCCGTGCGCGTGATGCGCGTGCCGATGCGTCCGCGCGAGCGCGAGCTTCGTCATGAGAGCGCCCACGCTAGCAGCCGGCGTTGCTCTGCACAACCATTTTGAACGCGCTCACCGCGCACTCCTGGACAGCGGTCGGGGTCCGGAGTACTTCCCTCTGTGCAGGCTGCACTCTCTTCAGCGCTACGGTCCGGTGTCGAGCAGCTCCTCCGCCGGGAAGCCGTGCTCGCGCACGAGGGCGAGGACGGCGCTCGCGTGCGCGCGATCGCGCGTATCCACGATCACGTCGAGCCCCACTCGCCCGAGCGCCGTGTACGGCCCGAGACGGTGGATCCCCACGTGCAGGATGTTGATGCGCGCTTCCGAGAGGATCCCCGTGAGCGCGTGCAGCCGGCCCGGCTGGTCGTCGAGCCACGTCCGGAAGGCCAGGTAGCGGCCCGCCGACGCGAGGCCCTGCTGGATGACCTTGCCGAGCAGGTTCGGGTCGACGTTGCCGCCGCTGATGACGACGCCGACGCGCTGTCCGAGCGGCGCCGCGCTCTCGAGGACCGCCGCGAGCGCGGCGGCGCCGGCAGCCTCGCTGAGGAGCTTGTGCCGCTCGAGCAGGAGGACCATGGCGCGCGCGATCGCCTCGTCGGGGACGGTGCGCACCGCGTCGACGGACCGCAGGGCCGTCTCCAGCGTCAGCTCGGAGGGGCGCCGGACCGCGATGCCGTCGGCGATCGTATTAGCGGGGACCTCCACGACGCGGCGCGCCTCGAACGACCGCGCGAAGGCCGGAGCGCCCTCGGCCTGGGCGCCGATGAGCCGCACGCCGCGCGGTCGCGTCACCTGCGCGCACCCGGCCAGCAGTCCCCCGCCGCCGACCGGGACCACGATCGTGTCGAGGCCGGGCATCTGCTCGAGCATCTCGAGCGCGACGGTGCCCTGCCCGGCGATGACGTCGGGGTCGTCGAAGGCGTGGACGTACGTCGCGCCGTGCTCGGCTACGAGCCGCAGCGCCTCGGCGTGCGCCTCGTCGTAGTCCGACCCCGCCAGCGTCACCTCGGCGCCGGTGCGTTGGATCGCCGTCAGCTTCGCGAGCGGGACGCTCTGCGGCAGGACGATCCAGGCCGGCACGCCGAGCAGCCGGGCGGCGTGTGCGAGGCCCTGACCGTGATTCCCCGCGGATGCAGTGAGCACGCCCCGCGCGCGAACGGCGGGATCCATCCGCAGCAGCTTGTTGAGCGCACCGCGGAGCTTGAACGCGCCGGTCACCTGCAGGTCCTCGAGCTTCAGGAAGACCTCGGCTCCCGTGAGGCTCGAGAACGCCTCCGACCGGATGAGCGGGGTCCGCTCGACGTATGGCGCGAGCGCCGTCGCCGCGTCCGCGACGCTGGATCGATCGAGCGTCGCGAGGGCCGGCGTCATGCCGCGCCCGACACGCGCGGGAGCCAAGCCGCGCGGGAGCGTTCGTGGCCTTCGATCGCCGCCGCGTGCGCGAGCGTGAGCCCGATCTCGTCGAGGCCCTCGACCAGCTGCCGGCGGGCATGGTCCTCGAGCTCGAACGTCGCTTCGAGCCCCGGCGCGAGCAGCGTCCGCGCGGCGACATCGATCGAGATCGAGACCCGCGGCTCCTCGGCGACAGCCCGGAGCAGCCGCTCGAGATCCCGGGTCTGGAGAGCCACCGGCACCACGCCGTTGCGCACGCAGTTCTGCCGGAAGATGTCGGCGAAGCGGGACGACACGACCGCCTTGAAACCCGCGTCACGCAGCGCCCAGACGGCGTGCTCCCGCGACGACCCGCACCCGAAGTTCGCTCCCGCCACGAGGATCGTCGCGCCGCGGTAGCGCGGATCGTTCATCACGAAGCCGGGGTCGCGGCGCCACGCGGCGAAGAGCGCCTCGCCGTAGCCGCTGCTGTCCACCCGCTTCAGGTAGGACGAGGGGATGATCTGGTCCGTGTCGACGTCGGCGCGCGGCAGCGGGAGCCCGCGCCCGACCACGTGGCTGACGGGCCTCATGCGAGATCCGCCGGCGTGGCGAAGTGGCCGAGCACCGCGGTGGCGGCGGCGACCGCGGGCGAGACGAGATGGGTGCGGCCCCCCGGTCCCTGCCGGCCTTCGAAGTTGCGGTTCGAGGTGGACGCGCAGCGCTGGCCGGGCTCGAGGATGTCGGGGTTCATCCCGAGACACATCGAGCACCCGGCGGTCCGCCACTCGAAGCCGGCGTCGCGGAAGACGCGGTCGAGGCCCTCGCGCTCCGCCTCCGCGCGGACGGCCATGGAGCCGGGCACGACGAGCACGCGTACTCGCTCGTGCTTGCGGCGGCCCCGGGCGACCTGTGCGGCCGCGCGCAGGTCCTCGAGCCGGCCGTTCGTGCAGGACCCGATGAACACGACGTCGACCGGGATGTCGCGCGCCGCCGTTCCGGGGCGCAGGTCCTGGTACGCGAGCGCCCGCAGTGCGGCCTCGCGCTCGCGCTCGTCGGTGAAGGCGGCCGGCTCGGGGACGCGTCCGTCGATGGGGATCGACTGCGCCGGGTTCGTCCCCCACGTGACCGTCGGCCGCACTCGCGTCGCGTCCACCCGCGTGACGCGGGCGAACGCTGCGTCGGCATCCGTCGGCAGCGACCGCCATTCCTCCAAGGCCTGCGTCCACGCGGGTCCCTTTGGCGCGTGCGCGCGCCGCTCGAGGTACGCGTACGTGACGTCGTCCGGCGCGATGAGACCGGCCCGCGAGCCAGCCTCGATCGACATGTTGCACACTGTCATGCGCTCCTCCATCGAGAGCGCGCGGACGGCGGCGCCGCGGTATTCGGCGACGTGGCCCGCACCACCGCCGGGTCCGAGCGCCGCCACGATCGCGAGCGCCAGGTCCTTCGCGCTCGCGTCCGCCGGGAGGGTGCCGTCGACCTCGACGGCGAGCGTGCGGGGCCGCGCCTGCCAGAGCGTCTGCGTCGCCAGGACGTGCTCGACCTCGCTCGTGCCGATGCCGAAGGCGATGGCGCCGAACGCGCCGTGCGTGGAGGTGTGGCTGTCGCCGCAGACCACGGTCATGCCGGGCTGCGTGAGGCCCATCTGCGGCGCGATCACGTGCACGATGCCCTGCCCGGCGCTGCCGTACGGGAAGAGGCGGACGCCGTGCTCGGCGCAGTTCTGGGTCAGCGCGTCGACCTGGCGCCGTGAGACCGGATCGGCCGTGTCGCCGCCCGTGGCCACGTTGTGGTCGGCCGTCGCGAGCGTGAGGTCCGGGCGCCGCACGCCTCGCCCCGCGGCCCGCAGGCCGTCGAAGGCCTGTGGGGACGTGACCTCGTGGATCAGGTGGAGGTCGACGTACAGCAGGTCACGGCCATCGTCACGGGCGATGACATGCCGCTCCCAGACCTTCTGCGAAAGCGTCAGCGCCATCTTGGGAACGCTCCGGCTACTGGGCGGCGGCGCCGACGCGCTCGCGAGACGGGGAGCCGGGGCCCGCGCCCAGTCGCGAGGCCGCGTTCAGCACGGCGCGCAGCGACGCGGTGAGGATGCTGGTGTCGATGCCGACGCCCCAGCACACGCGGCCGTCCGGACCGCGCGCCTCGATGTACGCCACGGCCGAGGCGTCCTCGCCCGCCGTGAGCGCGTGCTCGGCGTAATCGAGCACCTCTATCTCGACCCCGACCCCGCGCAGCGCGTGCACGAGCGCCGCGACCGGGCCATTGCCGTCGCCCTCAACGGACCGCTGCTCGCCGTCTATCCGCAGCCGCGCGGACACCCCCGCACCCTCGAGCGTCGTGCGCGTCTCGTGGTCGATGAGCTCGACGCGCGGTGATGAGGGCAGGTACTCCGCGGCGAACGCGTGCCACATCGCCTCGGGCGAGATCTCCGTCCCGGTGTCCTCGGTGATCTTCTGGATCCGGCTCGAGAACTCGATCTGCAGTCGGCGCGGCAGGTCGAAGCCGTGCTCGGCCTTCATGATGTACGCGACGCCGCCCTTCCCCGACTGGCTGTTCACCCGGATCACCGCCTCGTACGTGCGGCCGACGTGCTTCGGGTCGATCGGGAGGTACGGGACGTCCCACTGGCCTCCGCTATCGGGCAGGGCCTCGAGCCCCTTCTTGATGGCGTCCTGATGCGACCCCGAGAACGCCGTGTACACGAAGTCACCGACGTACGGGTGCCGCGGGTGCACCGGGATGCGGTTCGCGTACTCGACGACCCGGCGGATACCGTCGATGTCGCTCAGGTCAAGCTCGGGGTCGACGCCCTGGCTGAACAGGTTCATCGCCAGCGTGACCACGTCGACGTTCCCGGTCCGCTCGCCGTTCCCGAAGAGCGTCCCCTCGACGCGCTCCGCCCCGGCCATGACCGCGAGCTCGGCTGCCGCGACGGCCGTACCGCGGTCGTTGTGCGGATGGACAGAGAGCAGCACGCGGTCCCGGTCCGGGACTGTCCGGCCGAACCACTCGATGACGTCGGCGTACACGCTCGGCGTGTACACCTCCACGGTCGATGGCAGGTTGACGACGATCTTCCGCTCCGGCGTCGGCTCGATGACGTCCATGACCGCGCGGCAGATCTCCGCGGCGAACTCCGGTTCCGTCGCCGTGAAGCTCTCGGGCGAGTACTCGTAGCGCAGCCAGGTGCTGTCCATCGTCCGCTCCAGCGAGCGGCACAGCCGCGCCGCGTCCGTCGCGATCTTCACGACCCCGGGCTTGTCCTGGCGGAACACGACGCGACGCTGCGTCACGGAGGTCGAGTTGTAGAAGTGGACGATGGCCCGCGGCGCGCCGCGCAGCGCCTCGTAGGTGCGCTCGATGAGTTCGGCGCGGCACTGCACGAGTACCTGGATCCACACGTCGTCCGGAATGAGGCGCTCCTCGATGAGCTGCCGCACGAAGTCGAAGTCCGGCTTCGACGCGGCCGGGAAGCCGACCTCGATCTCCTTGAACCCCATGCGCACGAGCGTCTGGAAGAGGCGGAGCTTGCGCGGCGCGTCCATCGGGTCGATCAGCGCCTGGTTCCCGTCGCGCAGGTCTACGGAACACCAGAGCGGTGCCTTCTCGATGCGCCGGTCTGGCCAGGTCCGGTCGGGCAGCCCGCCGCGCAGCGGCGTGAAGGGCCGGTACGCCTCGAAAGCCTTCATACGCCCGCCAGGCGGGCGTACGCGCGCCGCAGCCGGCGCACCCCCTCGTCGATCCTCTCCGGTGTCGGAGAGCTGTAGGAGAAGCGCAGGCAGTTGGCGTACCCGCCGGTGGCGCTGAACACGTCCCCGGGCACGAACGCCACTCCTTCCTCGAGCGCCAAGTCGAGCAGGCGCCGGGTGCGGACCGTCTCCGGGAAGCGCAGCCAGCGGTAGAAGCCGCCCTCGGAGTCGTTCCAGGAGACGCCCGGCTCTCCGCCGAAGTGCGCCTCGAGAGCGCGCCCGGCGGCCTCGTGCTTCTCGCGGTACAGCTCGCGGAGCCACGCGACGTGCGCTGGGAACGCGCCGCGCCGCGCGTACTCGAGGACCATGTGCTGGCCCAGGCTCGACGTGGACGAGTCCACCGTCTGCTTCGCCCGAGCCATGCCGCGCACGATCTCGGGATCGGCGATGGCCCAGCCGACGCGGAGTCCCGGCAGGAAGATCTTCGAGAAGCTGCCGATGGAGATGACCCTCGCGCTCCCATCGAGAGCGGCAAGGTCCGGGAGCTCATCACCGCGGTAGCGAAGCCGCACGTATGGGTCGTCGGCCACGACGATCGACCCATACGATGCGGCCAAGGAGAGGAGCTGCCGGCGGCGTGCGAAGGAGGACGTCACGCCGCTCGGGTTCTGGAATGTCGGGACGACGAAGAAGAGCGCCGGGCGCGCGCCGAGCTCGCGGAGCATGCGGGCCGCGGCCGTGACGTCGATGCCCTCGTCGTCGACCGGGGCCTCCACGATGCGCGCGCCGTGGTTCCGGAGCGCCGAGACCGCGTTCGTGAATCCGGGCGCCTCAACGACGGCGACGTCGCCGGGCCGGATGAGCACGCGGCAGGCGAGGTCGACGGCCTGCAGCGCGCCGGCCGTGACGATGACCTGCTCGGCGTCGACGCTGACGCCGCGGCCGCGCGCCTCGGCCGCGATGAGCTCGCGCAGCTCGGGCTCGCCTTCCGTGATGCCGTAGCCCAGCGCTGCGGCGCCGGCACGCTCGATGGCGGCACGCGCGATCTCCGCCGCTCCGACCCGCTCCACGGCTTCACGCGCGGGCGACCCGACCGCGAACGAGATGGTGTCGCGCGCCTGACGCGCGACGATCGCGATCGTCTCGTCGATGTCGGAGCCGTAGACGTCGCGCGTCGCCGCCGGGCTCGCGATGGCCACGGAGCGGAGCGAGCTCATACCCAGATGGGCGCTTCCGCGTCTGCGCGATGATCGGCCTCGACAGCGATGCCCATGAGCAGGAGATCGTGCAGCTCGTGCGGCGCGCTCGAGTACAGAAGCCCGAGCCGCGCGGTCCTCGCGAGCCGCTCACCCTCCATAGGCATTCCGAGGCCTGCCAGCCTCTCGGCCAGGATCTCCAGCCAGTTCAACGCCCTCCCGGGCACTGCTTGGCCATCTAGTGCGCTCACGCGCACTGCTTGACCTTGTTCATTGCGCGTCATGCGATCCTCCTCTCAATGCGCTCACGCGCACTGCTGGACGGTGTTCGTTGCGCGTCGTGCGTGGTCATCTAGTCCGCCGCGCTGGGTGCGGGCTCCGCGACCACGGTCATGGCATTCCGGGCCGGTCCGGTCCTGGGTACGTCGCGCTTGGGGAGCCACGGCATGAGTGCGCGGAGCCTGCGGCCCACTTCCTCGATGGGCTGGGCCTGCTCGCGCGCGCGGGTGGCGTAGAGCGTCGGGGCGCCGCGGCGGTACTCGCCGATCCACTTCTGGGCGAACGAGCCGTCGCGCACCTCGCCGAGGATCTGCCGCATGGTGGCCCGGACGCGCTCGTCGATGACCCGCGGGCCCGAGGTGTAGTCGCCGAACTCGGCGGTGTCGCTCACCGAGTAGCGCATGTACGAAAGCCCGCCCTCGTACATGAGGTCGACGATGAGCTTCATCTCGTTCATGCATTCGAAGTACGCGATCTCCGGCTGGTAACCGGCTTCGACGAGCGTCTCGAACCCGGCCTTCACCAGCTCCGAGATGCCGCCGCAGAGCACCGCCTGCTCGCCGAAGAGGTCCGTCTCGACCTCCTCCGCGAATGTGGTCGTGATCACGCCGGCTCGGGTGGCTCCGACGCCCCAGGCGTAGGCCAGCCCGGTCGCGCCGGCCGATCCGGTGGCGTCCTGGTGGACCGCCAGCAGCGCCGGGACGCCCCGGCCGTCGACGTAGACCTCGCGCATGCGGTGGCCCGGCGCCTTCGGCGCGACGAGGACGACGTCGATGTCCGCCGAGGGCTTGACCTCGCCGAAGTGGACCGAGAAGGCATGGGCGACGAGGAGGGTCCGGCCGCGTCCGAGGAAAGGCGCGATGCCCTTCTCGTAGACCTCGCGGTGGTGCTGGTCGGGGACGAGGAGCGCGACGACGTCCGCGCCGCGCACCGCGTCCGGGACGGCGCGCACCTCGAACCCGTCGCGCTCGGCCCGCTGCCAGCTCTTGCTTCCCGCGGCCAGTCCGACGATGACCTGGCAGCCGCTGTCGCGGAGGTTCTGCGCGTGCGCGTGCCCCTGGCTGCCGTACCCGATGACCGCGACCGTCTTGCCGGTGATCGCCGCGGGATCGGCGTCGCGGTCGTAGTAGATGGTGGCCATGTCGGTCCTCCTCCTAGAGATAGGTCGTCGTCGTGAGGTTGTAGAGACGCGGGTTGAGCCCGACGACCTGGTCGGGATCGACCGGCAGGTCGATCAGCATCGATCGGCCACGGCGCTCGTAGCAGGCATCCATGACGTCCTCGAGGTCGCTGAGGTCCGGTGACAGCCGCACCGCGTCCCACCCATGAGCCTTGGCGGCGCCGACGAAGTCGATCGGCCGGAGGCGCGAGTGGTAGCGGCGCTTGGGAACGTCGGGGACCACCACCTCGAGGCCCTTGTCGACGATGCCGTAGGTGCCGTTGTTCACGATGAAGACGCGGAGATCGAGGTGCTGCGCGTCGGCGAGCGCGCCGCCGAAGAGGCGCCAGCAGCCATCGCCGGTGAATACGAACGTGTGGAGCGAGGGATCGGCGCACTTCGCGCCGACGCCGAGCCCGAAGCCAGCGCCCATCGCCGAGCCGTCGTTGTTCGTGAAGAACCTGGCCTCGGGGTGCGGCCGCTGGGTGACGTAGCCGCGGTCCTTGTAGGCGATGCAGGTGTCGTCGAAGCCGATCGTCCCCGGACGCCAGAGGCGGTGGATGCGCTGGTAGAAGTCGACGAGGTCGACGCGGTCGGCGGCGACGTCACGCCAGACCTCGCGCGTGTTCAGGTCGTCATGCGAGGTGGGCTCGGGGCGATCGCCCAGGTCCATCGCCTCGAGGCGCGGCAGGATCTCCTCGAGCGCGCGGGCGATGTCGCCGCGAACGCGGCGGTACTCGCCGCGGACCCGGTGCCGGAACTCGCCGTTCCGGTGGCCCCATGGCTCCGCGAGATCGCTGAAGTGCCAGAGCCAGCCGGCCTCGATGCGCCGGAGGTTCAGCGCGTACTCGCCGGGGTCGAAGCCGAGCGCGATGACGACGTCGTCCGGGCCGACCCCGCCCCAGAGCTCCGACGCCCGGTCGTTGCCGCCGAACGAGACGTGGCCGTACCCGTAGGGATGGTCGGCCGCGACGGCGTTCGCGCCATTCGCGGTCCACACGGTCGCGGCCCGCAGCACACGCGCGAGCCGCGCGACGAGGGGCCGGATGCCGGGCGAGGTCGCGGCCTCGCCGCTCACGTAGAGGATCACGCGCCTGGTCCGGGCGACCTCGGGAAGCTCCGCCAGGAACGCGTCCACGTCGTGCGCCCGAACGGTGCGCAGCTTCGCGACGGGCGCGACCTCGGCGTCGGTGTCCTTGCTGAGGACGTCGGGGCGGAAGGCGATCGCGACGGGCTTCCGCGCGAGCAGGACCCGCTGCGCCCGGCGGAGGCTCTCGTCAAGCGTGTGGATGTTGTCGATGACCACGCAGCCGTCGCCGAGCTCGGCCTGCAGCTGCGGGACGATGTTCGCCCCGTCTTCGCTCACGTCCTGGAGCGGCGCCTTCCCGATCGAGCTGGTCGAGTTCAGCGCGATGAGGTACACGGCCGGGATGTTCTGCAGCTTCGCGTCGGTGATGCCGCTCGAGCCGAGCTTCGTCGCCGCTCCGGTCGTCGTCACGCACCCGGCGACGCGTCCCGTCGCGTACCAGTGGCCCTGGGGGACGAAGCCCGCGACGTACTCCCCCATCGTCAGCATCCGCGGCACGCCGTCGCCCGACTGCTCGAGGCCGTCGAAGGGCTCCAGGTACTTGTTCACGTGGATGAGGCCGCCGCCGTTCACGCCCGCGAAGAAGGTCACGCCCCAGCGGCGCAGCGTGTCGATGAGCGCCTCGTTCCCGCTCCGCTGCGGGCGCGGGCCGATGCCGATGCTGATCTGGCGCTCGAGTGCGGTGGCCATTTTCGGCGGGACCTCCTTACAACGAAGAAGCCCTCCGCTTACCGGAGGGCTTTTGCATGCGGTGGAAAAGTGCTGGCCTTAGCCTCCCGGCGCGGTGCGTGACCTCCCAATAAGGAGGACGTCGATAAGCGGGAGCGGGAGTACGCCTACGCGGGTCACGGACGCAACGTAGGTGCGATGCGCGTCCATGGTCAAGGTGCGACGACGAAGTGTGTGCGACCTGCACTTCCGCGCGCGATCGTGTTAGGTTGCGCTCCTCATGGCGCGCTTCGTTCTCATTTCGATCCTTCCGCTCCCGCTTGTAGGGAGCCGGATCGACGTGGGAGGCGCCACCTAGCACAGCGAACGCAAAGCAGGATCCAGAGGACCTCCCACGTAAGTGGGAGGTCCTTTTGGTCTCCGAACGGGAAAGCAGAGGGCAGGGTGCTTCAGGACGTTGGCTTGGCGATAGCGACCAGTGGCCTCTCGATCGCGTCCGATGACGCCGCGCGTCCTCCGCTGCGCCTTGCCGTCACCGATGCCGCCGCGCTCGGTCGGTTCTGCGCGCGCGTGCTGGGCCCGCTCGCGAGCGAGAGGCACGCCGACCTCCGCCGCACGCTCGAGGAGTACATCCGCTCGCACGGGAGCCAGAGCTCGGTGTCCCGCAGCCTCTACCTCCACCGCAACACGGTCAGGCAGCGCCTGAGACGGATCGAGGAGCTCACCCGAGCGGACCTGGACGACCCGGAGCAGCGGCTCCTGCTGCAGCTGGCGCTGCTCGGACACGCGGAGCTGGAGCGAACGAGGAGGGACACGTGACCAGCGTGCACGAGAAGCTGAAGGAGATGCCCGCGCTCGGCAGGGAGATAGCCGAGGACGGCTGGGCCTACATGGACGGCGGCTTCGTGCCGTTCGCCGACGCGAAGGTGAGCGTCGCGACGCACGCGCTCCAGTACGGGACCGGCATCTTCGAGGGGATCCGCGGCTACTGGAACGCGGCGCACGAGGAGATCTACGTGTTCCGGCTGCGCGAGCACTTCGAACGGATGGAGCGGTCCTCGCGGATCCTGCGCATCACGCTCCCCGGGACGGCGGCGGAGCTCTCTCGCCTCGTCGTCGAGCTGCTGCGCCGCAACGGGCAGCGCACCGACGTGTACGTGCGGCCGTTCGCGTACAAGGCGGCACGGTCGGTGAAGGTGTCGCTCCAGGGGCTGCGCGAGGGCTTCGCGCTGTATGCGTTCCCCCTCGGGGCGTACCTGCCGACCGACGGCGCGACCGCGGTCACGACGAGCTGGCACCGCACGTCGGACGCGGCGATACCCGCTCGCGGCAAGCTCTCGGGCTCGTACATCAACACCGCGCTCGCGGTGGACGAGGCCAACGACCGCGGCGCCGACGAGGCGGTCTTCCTGACCGCGGACGGCCAGGTCTCGGAGGGCGGCGGCTCGAACCTCTTCATGGTCCGGGACGGCGCGCTGGTGACGCCGCCGGTCACCGCCGACATCCTCGAGGGCATCACGCGCGACAGCGTCATGACGCTCGCCCGCGAAGAGCTCGGCCTCGCCGTCGTCGAGCGGTCCATCGACCGGACGGAGCTCTACGTCGCCGACGAGCTCTTCTTCTCGGGCACCGGGGCGCAGATCGCGCCCTGCGTCCGGATCGACGGCCGCGCGGTCGGCAGCGGCCGCATCGGGCCGGTCGCGAAGCGGCTCGGCGACGTGTACTTCGCGGTCGCGCGGGGTGACGATCCGCGTCACCCGGAGTGGCGGACACCGGTCTTCCGTTGAGGGTCGCGTACCAGGGCGCCGCCGGGGCGTACTCGGAGGCCGCTACCGCGGCACTGTTCCCCGGCGCGGAGCCGGCGCCCTACGTGACCTTCGCCGACGTGTTCGAGGCGCTCGAGCGCGGCGACGTCGCCGCCGCGGTGGTGCCGGTCGAGAACAGCTTCGCCGGCGCGGTCGCCGACGTGTACGACCTGCTCCGCCGGCACGAGACGACCCGGATCGTCGCCGAGGC
>Ga0209342_10006752_pt1 | contig 11589 bp, 20 predicted proteins | sample RifCSP16_2_FD_184023 | JGI IMG/M metagenome (GOLD analysis project Ga0209342, IMG submission 184023) | Soil microbial communities from Rifle, Colorado - Rifle CSP2_sed 16_2 (SPAdes) (version 2) | ecosystem: Environmental > Terrestrial > Deep subsurface > Rock core/Sediment | place: Rifle... | reverse complement strand
TACCGCAAGACAGGCGGCGCGGTGGTCACGTGCGTCGGTATGACCATTACAGCCACGTTCGCTGACGAGGACGGCAACCAGGTCTCAGGACTCACAACGGGGCCCGGGCAGCCGTGGATCTGGAAACCGCTTACCTGAGCAAGGAGAAGAGCACATGGCCGGAGTAGTTGGGTATCGCAAACGCACGATGGAGCTGGAGAACAGTCACGGCGGCCAGGACTTCGTGGTCCTGGAAATCTTTGACTGGAAGTACGCCCGCCTGTCCTTTGGTGAAGTAGAGGGTGTGCAAATGACGCCCGAGGAGTGCGACAACCTGCGCGGCTGGCTGGAGCAGATTCACTGGCGCCCAGAGGCGCTCAAGGAGAACACATGAACATCTACGACCTGACGTGCCGCGACTGCACGTTCTACGATCACAGTCAGGGCGACCCGCCGGTGTGTCGGCGGTTCCCGCAGGAGCTGCCCATCCCCGCGCAGGCGTGCGGAGAGCACGACGAGTGGCGCCGCGTGCGCAGCGAGGAGCAGGCCATCCGATGGCGCGAGATCTTCGGGGACCCGAGGAGATGAAATGAAAAAAGGAAAGCTATCCCGGGACCAGCTGTGTCTGGCGCCTTTTGAGTTCACCCTTTTCCCCGGCGTCCATGCGGCCTGTGGCCGCCAGAAGGAGCAGGGAAAGGACAGGTGCTCCCTCCATCTGTCCCCCGAAGACAAGTTGGCGGACCGCCTGTCAGACATCGAGTATCGGTTGGCGAGCATCGAACGTAGACTAGAGGAGAACACATGAAAACACTGGTTATCTACGACGGCCCGTCCGTCATGCCCAGCCCCGGCTTCGGCGAGCCCGTCATCGCCCTGCTGACCCAGGGCAGCACCAACAGCAAGACCGGCAACATGCCAACCTTGTGGGTGCTACCCAAGGACGTCGGCGTCTGGGAAGCTGTGCGGTCAGGAGCAGACGCATGTGTGTGCGGGGACTGCCCGCAGCGCAAGACGGCTGTCGCGCGGGACGCCCCGCTGTGCTACACCTACGGCAATGTGCTCCGCGCAGCTGTCAGCATGCAGAAGGCCCACCACAAGGGCAACCAGCTGGACGCCACGAAGTGGTCCGTGCGACAGCTGACCCACTACCTGGAGTGCAGCGCACGCTACGGCGGCGTCAAGGCTATCCGCAGCGCCGCCTACGGGGACGCAGCAGCCCTGCCCCTGCTCGTCTGGCAGAAGCTCGACGAAGCCCGTCGCCAAGCCGGCCTGGGCATCCGCGGCTACACCCACCAGTGGCGCTGGGCCACACACCTACGTCTGACCCACATGGCCAGCGCGCACACGCTGCAGGACATACAGGCGTCCAAGGCGGAAGGCTGGCGCCACTTCCTGTCCAACGACGAAGCTGCCGTGGACGCCATCTTAGCCCAGCCCGGGGTGGACGACGCCATGTGCCCGGCCAGCAAGGAGGCCGGCTATCTCACCAACTGCACCAATTGTACTGCGTGCAGCGGTCTGACCCGAGGGGCCACCTCGCCGTCGCGCTACATCTACGACCACGGCCCCGGCGCCCAGGGCCGGCGGCTTGTCAAGACGACCATTTGTGCTTGACAGGCAACAGCAGACGGCGTATTGTCCTACAACTACCCTAAGGAGAACCTAATGGGATGGCAAGAAGACCACGAGCGGCGCCAAGAAGAAATGGATGCTTGGCGCGCGAAAATGAAAGAACAGGAACTCAGACCCCCCGTCCATCTCGGGGGGAACAAGGCGCTTCTCTACAACCCCTCGCCCAGCCAGATTCCTCCGGAGGACGACACATGCGATTCCTGATTTGGTTTGCTTTGACGGGTTGCGTGGCGGCGGACCCGGGGACTTCGGGCGGCGTGATTTGCGTACCAGACGCCCGCTTTTGCGCGGACAGTGCGACGGTGGCGCAGTGCACACACAATGGCACGGACTTCGTCACGAAGGGCACTTGCGACGGGAAGACGCACTGTGTCGAGACATGCGCCACGCCGGGGGGCACGCAGGTGCCCTGCTGTGTGCCGTGAACTTCCAGCTGACGGACCACGCGGTGGATAGGTACCTGGAACGTGTCGACTCGACCGTGAGTAGGGCGGATGCCGTGCGGTGTCTGGAGGACGCCCTGAAGACCGCGACGAGGATGAGAGAGCTCTCCAAGAAGGGTCACCCACAACTCTTTGTCGGAGGGCCGCCAGCCTTCATCATCATCTTCAAGGAGCGCGACCGTCGCGACAAGAACCCCCAGAAGGCCGTCATCGTGGCGACAGTGCGGTTGCCGGACGTTGAGCCTCAAAGCGTGAACACAGGAGACCCTTGGGACTAGAGATGCCACATGTCGGGGATGTCGTTGTGTTGCAGCGCTTCTTGGCCACCGAAGGTCCCCAGGCCGCGCGCCTTCTGTACCCGCAGACAGAGGCGCGGGACCTGTGGATCATCAGCGGCAAGCGGAGAACAACGCTGCTCCTGCACCCTGACGGGCGTGCGTGGGTGACCCGCTACAACACTGACGAGAAGGTCGTCAGCCGGCGGACATACGCTTGGCGCCTGCTGGAAGGCCGGCACGTCCACGACGGCCGGCGCGCCCTCAAGATTGTGCAGTGCCCACTGTGCGTTGCCCACATCCAAGGCCCCCGCACCGACATCTGCATCGACTCGGCCGCGGACGCCGCCCTGTTGATGCGCATCAGCAACCGAAAGGAGTCTCCGTGCTAAGTGCTTCCTTTACCTTCGCCACGACCCGCGCCGCCCGCCGCCTGCAGCGCACACTGACCGGGCTGTCCCAGCGGCAGACCGAGGACCTTTACAACCAGTTCTGCTTGAGAGACAAGCCACTGCGGACGTGGTCGCAAAACGTCGTCGACCACATCCCACCGTCGCCGCTGGCGGATTCAGCCAAGGCCGTCTTCGAGCAGTCCAACATCAGTCCGGACAGATGCCTCAACCTGCAGGTATTTGAGACGGGCCGCACCTCCTGCAAGACCGAGAACATCCCGAAGGCTGTGCGGGATATCGAGGTGGCGTTCTGCAAGGACCGCGCCGAACGCAGCGAGGCACTTCTGGAAGCCGCCGACGCCAACGCCGCCAAGGCGTGGGCTGAGCGCTTCGCTTGGGAGCAGTACGGGACCAAGGTACGCAAGCAGCTACTGAACTGGCGTGTGTTCGGCGTCTACACGCCGCTTGTTCTGCTCCTCGCCACACTGGTGCACCCACCCAGCGCCAGCGTCGTGGCCGCCGTGTTGACCATCTGTGCCGGCGTAGCAGTCTTCAAGCAAGACGTCGCGCCGCCGGCGTTCGACACAGCTGTCCCGGACACCGCCCCGGCGCCCAGCCCAGCGCCAGGCATCATCCCGGCCACCCCAGCCGTTGTGTCTGTTTGCGGCGGTGCCTGCTCAGATGGAGGCCCCCATGACAAAGACTGAAGCCCAGCGGCTGAAAGATTGGCCCTATATCGCCCGTCTAGACTTGACCTGCCAAGAGCCTGCCGTTAAGGACACATGCACCGGCAAGACTTTGCCATTCGCCAACAAAGAAGACGCTCAGCGTTTTCTGCACCTACGCCTGCGTTGTCTCGCCAACCAATACGATATGTGCCTGTCCCGCGAGAACGTCGTCATCAAGAACGCTGCGCTGCGCATGGAGATCGAGGAACTCATGTCAGTCGGCGCTGCAGCCTTTAGCGCCGCCAAGGAGGCCTGAAACGAAACTTCGCTGCCCGCGTTGTCGAAGCCCGGCTTTGGCAGGGCTCGTCTGGATCCCGATAGGGCCGCAATATGTCGACATGGATGTCTTGAACAAGCACCTCGCGCCGCTCACCAGACATGTAGGCGTCGCCGCCTGCCTGTGCTGCGGCTTGGCGATCTCCAACAACGGCGACCACTATGAAATCGAACCTATGCCGGAGGCCTTGAATGACAATACCGTACAACCCCCCGAAGGGGGTCCGGAGCCCCATTGAAGACAGCGTCTTCCGCCGCGTCCTGGTGGGTGCCTTGACCGAGGTGCAGGGGATCAAGGCCGCCAGGGCCGCTGTCAGGTTGATAGCGGCGGGTCTGCTGAAAGGCGATGTGGAGACATCGGGGGGGCGCCCTTTCCGCGTCTACGCCTTGCGCATCAACCCCCTCAACGTCCCACCGGAGCTACGACTACATGTTCCGCAAGAAGCTACCCCGCCCAGGACCGTTGCCTAATAGCGTGTGGGCGCGGGGCAATCGACGCGTCACTGTCCTCTCCGTGCAATTTGAGGAGCGGACGGCTTGGGTGGTTTCTGACACGGGGGAGCAGTTCCTCATGAAATGGTCCAAGCTCTTCCGCTGGGTGAAATCGCCATGAAGTTTGACCAGCAGGCGCCTTCCTTCCGAATGCCTTTCTCGTGGCCGTGGCGCGGGCAGGACGTGGTAGTCTTCGCCGGTCGCGAGATGGTCTGGGAAACAGATCCCGTGTGGGGGACGGCGCGGCTGGCGCTGCACCGCATCTCCAACACGATGCTCCACCACGCCTGGTGGCAGCTGGCCGCTCGTGCTCAACCGTGGGACGCCTCTTTGTTCTTGGATGCCTTGGAGGTGGACAACGTCTGCGACACTCGGGCACGGGACATCTTGCAAGGGCTGCAGGCAGCCCGTCTGGTGTTCTACGACCCCGAGTACAGCGCCTGGGTGAGGCGGCCCCACAAACAGGCGCCTGTCCGGGCACCACGGCCTTCAGCGCTTGTCCCTCAAGGTTTGACCACAGCCTGGCGAGGCCTTCGGCACCCCGAATCCCGGCGAAGCTGGGACTGGGAGCGCACGGGGCTGCCCCAAGAGAGCTTGCAGGCTGCGCTGCCTCTGCTGCTCGAGATGGGGTGGGCAGCCATCGACAACGAAACCGGCGAGCCCTACCGGCTCACCAAGGAGGAGACCTGATGCCCTGCCCAAGTTGCCAAGACCCCAAGTGGCCGACCAGTAGTCGGTGCAAAGCAGAGACCTGCCGACGCTGTCGTTCCGGACAAGCAGCCTTGCTGTACTACTACGCCACTCGGACGCCCGAGAAGCTGGCGGCGCGTGCCGAGAACGTCCGCAAAGCCCGGGCGCCCTTCAAGAAGCGCTGTCCGGAAGGCGGTCTGCACGAGGACACGCTGAAAAGGGACACGGGCGAGCTGGTGTGCAGCAAGTGCCTGCGAATCAGGGAGTAGCCGAATGCTTCTGCTGATGTTATCCTCCGGGGCGGAGGTACCATGGAACTCGCGCCCTATCTCGACACGCTGCACCCCGAACTTCCTGGCGAGGTCTGGGGTGAACACCCGCGCTACTCAGGCTACTTCGTCTCGACGCTGGGACGCATTCGCGGCCGGTCTGGCAAACTGCTCAGCCAGAGCACGAGTCGTGGATACCTCCGTGTGGCCGCCGTCCTGGACGACGGTAGTCGCAAGGACCTGCGGGTGCACCAGGCTGTCCTGGAGGTCTTCGTGGGGCCCCGGCCTGACCCCAAGATGGAGTCGTCCCACATGGACGGCAACGAGACCAACAACCGCTCTGACAACCTCAAGTGGTGCACCAAGTCCGAGAACGCCCAACAGCGCGTGGCGCATGGCCGCACCCCTCCCCCCGGGGAGAACTACCCTGGCGCCAAGATCTGCACCTACGCAGTCAACCTGGTGCGCTCCCTGTGCATCGACCACGGGTGGCCCTACAACAAGGTCGCCAACATCAGCGGGATGCCTGCCCCAACTGTGGCCAAGATTGCCCAGGGGCGCCGTCGCGCATTCGGATAAACATGAAAACCCGCGGAGCCCGAGATTAGCTCCGGACGCGCTCAAAGAGCCACGGCTCTGTCACACCGCCGCAACGCCAGCCCGCCTCTCGAAAGGCCTGCTCGAGCGCAATGGATGGGCGGCGACCAGGGTCAATCTCTAGCGCCGCGCCCCATGCCTGCAAGGATAAAGGTTTCGTCGGGTTCCAGTTCAGATGCTTGGGCACATAGCCCCGGACGATCTGTGGGCGGGCCTCTTCAGGAAGCGCTGCCTTCTCTAGCAGCGCAAGAACCTCGTCCAATATCCGCACATTCACCCAGACGTTGACGCCCCACGATGTGCGCCCCGCTGAGATGTGCAGACGGGGCCATGCGTCATCGATGTAGCAGATGCTCCCGTCGGGGTTCGAGGTATACTGGAACTGTCCATAGACGGCCGGTACAGCATCTGGGTAGGGAATTGGCAACATGAAGCACACCTCCGCTTACAGGAGACCACGAATCGCCTATTTTGTACACCCTAGGCATTCCTACTTGTCGTCCTGATTGAAACCTTGTACTGTACTTATTCGCCCGCTATTCGGCGTGCAAAGGAGCGCGAACGTGACGGTGCATTCTCTCCCGAGCCGTGAAAATCCCATACGCGCCGCCGCCCTCCAGTATGCTGAGATGGGCCTTTCGGTCCTCCCCTGGGTGTCAGGAGCGAAGGGGAAAGTCCCCACCAGAAAGTACGACGCTAGCGCCGTTTCGCCCATGACCTTGGAGGAAATCCGGGACTGGTGGGAGCTCAACCCGCGACACAACGTCGGCATTATCACCGGGCCCACCCAGAGAGGCTTCCACGTCGGGCCCTCTGACATCGTAGGCATTGACATCGACTCGCCCGCAGCGGCTGCGTACGCCGCCGAGCACTTCCCGTCCACGATGTGGCGGACCCAATCTGGGAGGCTTGAGGGCGGCTCACACCTCGCCTTCCTGTACCCGGACGACCTGCCGGAAGGCTCCTACATCAAAAGCAACGCGAACATTTGCGGTATCCAGGGCTTTGACATCCGGGGCAAGAACGGCTTCCTCGCCATGCCGCCCAGCCTGCACGCCAGCGGCCGCAACTACCAGTGGCTGTCGCGCCCCCTCAGCATTGACGACCTCCCCATGTTCGATCCAGCGTGGTTGATCGGGTACGACTGTCTGGGGTATTTCCAGCGGACAATAGAGGATGCCCCAGAGGCATCTGCCCCCGCTCACATGGTTCAGGCTGCAGCCAAGTGGCTATCGACTATTCCGCCAGCCATCGAAGGCTGCAGCGGCGACGCCCACACCTTCTTCGTGGCCTGCGCTCTGCGGCGCGGCTTCAGCCTCGACATGGCGCAAGCTCGCGCCATCATTCAGCCGTGGAACGCGATGTGCCAGCCGCCGTGGGACGACGATCTGATGAACTACAAGCTCACCAAGGCACGTGACGAAGGCACAGAGCCTATGGGCGGGCGCTACGTTGGAGGCATCGCTGAGCTGGTTTCGTCGCTGGATAGCCCGGTACCCGCTGCGCCCGCAGCGCGCCCGCCCGCTCCGACCACAGTGGCTGATGTCACGGCTGCGGCCGTCCGAAAGGTCACGGTGGCCATGGCAGACCTGACAGCGGCCCGAGCCTGGGCACACGCGCTGCCTGCTGAGGTGACCGCCGACATCACCAAGCTCTACACGGACGATGCCATCAACTTCGCAGCCGTGTTGAAACGGCGAGACCTCGGCGCCTTCGCCAAGCTGAAACAAGAACTCAAGATGCTCCGCGTCGAGATCAAGGAGTGGGAAAAGCGGCTCAATGCTCGCGGGTCGGCAACACAGCGCCTGCATCAACTGGCCGCGGAGATGGCCGCGGAGACACGCGTCAAGGTCCACGTCGGCGGAGACGAGCTGCAGACGTGCAAGGACATTCTGGCGGTGTTGGCTGCGGCGCCGACCATCTACCAGTACGGTTCTGAACTGGCGCACATCTCGTCCGAGGGCATCAGAGTGCTCAAGGGGGATGCGCTGCACAACGCTATCCTTCAGATTGTCGCGCCCATCAAGAGCGTGGCCGACAAGGAGGGGGACTTCTTGGAAATCCCCACCCCCCTGCCGACGCAAATCGTCAAGCTCCTGAGCAACCTGCTACCTGAGCAGCTTGCCGCTTTCCGCCCCGTCCGTCGATTGGTGCGCTTCCCTTTCTGTGTCAAGGACCCGAACGTAGAGAGGCCGCACCTTTGCACTGAGCCCGGCTACGATCCCTACTCGCAGACACTGTTGGTCAGCTGTCCAGAAATCGACATGACAGACTGCCCCACGATAGAGGAGGCCGTGGCCGACCTGACGTGGATCTGGTCGGACTTCCCTTGGGCGGGTCCAGCCGAGTTTCAGAACTACTTGAGTGTGTTAGTCCAACTGTGCACACGCGGCCTGATTGATGGGCCAGTCCCTTTCCTGTTCGTGGAGGCCAACGTCAAGGCTGCCGGCAAGACCAAGCTGGCCGAGGGTCTTCTGACCATGGCCGGCGAGAGCAAGATGACCACCTGGCCGACCAAGCACGAGGAGCTGGCCAAATGTCTGTTGCCGGCCGTGCGCACCGGGCGCCCACTATTCGTTTGGGACAACGCGACCGACAAGATCAACTCGCCCGACTTCAACGCACTACTCACAGCGCGTGAGTTTGAGGCCCGCACCCTGCGCACATCGAACATGGAGTCCTATCCCATGGAGATGAGCCAGGTCGTCACAGGCAACAACGCGACCTTGGGTGGCGAGACGGCTCGCCGCGCCATCCGGGCACGTCTGCTCCTGAAGCCAGGCCAGCGCAAGTTCAAGATTGGAAACATCACGCGCTTCTGGCAGCAGGAGCGGGCACGTGTCTGGACGGCGGTCTGCCGGCTGGTGCAGAACTGGATTGACAAGGGGATGCCTGCAACGCCTGCCCTGGAGCGACCGGAGTCCTATGAGAACTGGGCTGACGTCGTCGGCAACATCATGCACGCCGCCGGCTTTACAGCTTGGATGGGCAACGTCGAAGAAGCGCGGCTGACCATGTCGGACGACGCCGACTGGGACGACTTCTTCATGGCGTGGCAGACGAAGTTCGCAGGCAAGAACCTGACTGTGTTGGACCTCTACTCCCTGGCGCTGCAGCACAACCTGCTCGCCGAGGTGTTGGGCGACGGCTCCGACAAGTCCCAGCAGACCAAGCTAGGTATCGCCCTGCACGGTCGCCGGGAGTCCTTCTGCGGTGCCTTCCAGCTGGTCGTGGTCAAGAAGGCCGGCACCGGGGCACTCTATCGATTGCAAGAACACGGCCAAGTAGTTCCCTTGACGAGGGCAGAATCGTCGGTCACACTTAGCGACGTTCGCGGGTAACACCGCCCCTACTCGGACAGGAGGAGATCATGAATCCAGCCCTTAACACGTTGACTGCTACGGACGAGGAGTTCTTGGAGAAGCTCTTTGAACTCAAGAGCAACCGCGACACGGCTGCCTTCTTCAACTGCAGTATATGGGCCGTCAATGACCGGCGCACTGCCTTGCGGAAGGAGGGCGTCAAAATTCCCCGCCGCTTCCCCGCCGCGCCCAAGCGGGACGTGTCGGCGTTGAACACCTTGGTGCGCAAGTTGACAGCAACGCACTGATGCTGCCCCCGCTCGCTGTGTCCGAGCTGGTGCGCCCTTCGGGTTGGCCCCCCTCCTTGGAGGGGTTCTACGCGCAGCCCGAAAGCACTTTGTGGCCAGGGGCCGTGTACAGCCTGACCGAGGCATACCTGCTCCAGATTTACTGGGCGGCACGCACCGAGGGGCACTTCGATGGGCTGCTCTGGGCGGTGCATCTTTTGGATGGTACCTTGGCGCTCTGTGACGCCACACGTAAGCTGTCGGAGGCGCTCCGACTGCTTCAAGGCTTCAACATCGTGGAGGTCTCCCGTGGATCAAGCCTCGCCGTTCTCCGCCTCGCCGGACCGAATAGCGCAGTTCCGAGCCGTCTGGAACACCTGTCGGCATCAGGAAGAGGGCGTCTCCGCGATCTGTGCGGCGACCGGCCTGATGGTGTCCGAGGTCCGCCGAAACGTAAGGCTCCTCGTAAAAGCCCGACTGCTCAAGCCCCTGCCCCTCCTGCATGGCGGCTCGGAGCTGACAGATGAGGTGGTCCTGGAGATGTCTTTGGTCTGGGCACGCTGCCAGACGCTGGACCAGGTCGCTCGCATCTTCAACTGGTCGCTGGAGGAGACGCTCACAAGGGCGCGGCTGCTCCGACGCATCGGTGTTGCCCTGTCGGACAAGCCAGACGGCCAGCTGGAAATGGTGCCCTTGCCGGACGCCCTTTCCGACAACGTACGGGAGGCCAACCGCCAGCTCGACAACGAGCTTCTGATTCGGCGGACCATCTTCAAGGCCCCGCAGATTAGGCACAAACTAGGCGCCTGTTTAGGGTTGCTTGCGTCGTTCAAAAAGAGCGGCAAAAAGGTTGACAACGAGGTTGCCGGCGCGGTAGCCTTGCTCGAAGATGTCCTGCGGGACATGGGGGTTGTTGGATGAACTTGTTGAATCGACTCAAGGCTGTGGCCAAGGAAATCGGCGAAGAGGAAGTCGACCTCCGCGCAGCCGGCACGCCTGCCAAGACAGCGGCGGCGGACATGCTCAAGGAGTGGCGCGAAGTGGTGGCCTTGGGTGTCCAAGCAGTGGAGGGTCGAAACCTCGTTCTGCGCCACACACGGGAAGGGATGTTGGTTGGGATTGACCGCCTCAAAGGGTCGGACATCCCCGCCAAGGTGTTCGCTGCCGAGATGTCGGCTGTGGTGGATCGCGTGCTGCCCCCCGCCAAGACGGGGGGATAGTGGCACACCTCCGAGAATACATCAGCCCGTCGCAGCTGAGGAACGCTCGCAACTGCATGCGCCTCTGGCATGGGGAGTACTGTTGCGGCTGGACGCAGACTGAGCAGGAACACCATCGACGAGGCAAGCGCATCCACGCGATGCTGGAGAAGTATGCGACGGACGGCAGCATCCCCGACAGGGTCAACCCAGAAGGCCGTGTAGCCATCGCCATGTTGGCCAACACACCGTCGCCCGGCACGCCGCACATGCTCCTGGAGCAGCTGGTGATGATCCCGGCTAGCGACTTCAATACGCCCAAGGCTATCAAAGGCTACTGCGACGTTGTTGTGCTCTGGCAGGCTTTCGAGGATGTTGTGACGGGCCAGAGCGGCTACGAGCTGTTGGTCATCGACCACAAGACCACATCCAATCTGGAGCACATGCTGAGCTCGGAGCAGCTCAAGCGGGACGCCCAGTCCCTCATCTACAGCTGGGCAGGCCTGAAGCTGTGCGTGGAGCACATCGGGCGGTCTCCTGACCGCATCCGCTTCATGCACAACTATGGTGTCACCAAGGGCGCTGCCCAGAATGACTCCTCTGAGGTCATCTACTCCATCTCAGAGCTGCGCGCTTTGATGTCGGAGTTGCCGGCTTTCATGGAAGAAATGCTGTCGTGGCAGAACACGCCCTTTAAGGACGTGCCGGCCACGGGTTACCCAGACGTTTGCGGAATGTACCGCGGCTGCTACTTGCGCAACGAGTGCGCACAATCAGGGCTCACCGGTGTTTACGGTGACGCCCCCGCCTCTATAGCCATCGCCAACCTGATGGTTACGAACCTGAATCCGAGAAGGGAGACTCCAATGGCTCGACTGTCTGCTGCTATTTCCGAAACCACCGCTCCTGTGGCAGCGCCTGCTCCTGTGGCAGCGCCTGCTCCCGAACCCGTCGCAACGGCACCTGCAACCCTCGAATCCGCCTTCGTGCCCCCGGACGGGGACTTCGCTGGTGAGAGTCGGCTGGTC
>Ga0209342_10006751_pt1 | contig 11591 bp, 8 predicted proteins | sample RifCSP16_2_FD_184023 | JGI IMG/M metagenome (GOLD analysis project Ga0209342, IMG submission 184023) | Soil microbial communities from Rifle, Colorado - Rifle CSP2_sed 16_2 (SPAdes) (version 2) | ecosystem: Environmental > Terrestrial > Deep subsurface > Rock core/Sediment | place: Rifle... | reverse complement strand
GCCGAAGCCGGCCTCGGGCTCGACACCATGGTCGAGGGCTACCTGCGCGTGTTTGGCTGGCTAGACTGAGAACCCGCCTCGCCCGCGGTCTGGCGCCCGGTGAGGTAGACTCGCGCCTCGGATCGGTGAACGTTCCAGGAGGTTGTCGCCAAGCCCGTGAGCGCTCCGCTCCTCCGCCTCGCCGCTGCCGCGGCCCGATCGCTGCCGCAACCTATCCGCCGCGCTCTCTATCGGCTGGGGCCTCTCACGCGCCTGATGCGCGGCGCGCTCAACCAGGCTGCGCCCCACGGGCTTTCCGAGACGGCCGTCGCCGCCGGGCCGCTGGCCGGAGCGCGTCTACTGCTGGACCTCCAATCGGAGAAGGATCTTTGGCTTGGAAACTACGAGCCCCAGCTTCTGGCAGCCATCCAGGATCTGGCTGTGCCCGGGACCGTGGCCTATGACGTCGGCGCCAATATCGGCTACATCGCCATTCTGCTGGCCCGTTGCGTCGGCCCGCAGGGAAAGGTGTTCGCGTTCGAGCCGCTCCCGGCGAACCTCGAGCGACTGCGCGCCAACCTGGCTCTGAATGGCATCGAGGGCCGAGTGACCGTCGTCCCCGCCGCCGTCTCTCACGAAAGCCGCGCCGCGACGTTCCTCCTCCACGCCTCCAGCGGGATGGGGAAAGTGGAGGGGTCGGCGGGGCGCGAGGCACACTACCCGGGCAGCATTATGGTGGAAACGATCGACCTCGACGCGTTCGCCTACGGTCGCGGTCATCCGGCGCCTTCGCTGATCAAGATGGATATCGAGGGCGGCGAGGTCATGGCGTTGGCGGGAATGCGGAGGCTGCTGCGCGAAGCTCGGCCCGTCCTGCTGATCGAGCTTCACGGCCCGGATGCGCGGCGAGAGGCCTGGGACGCGCTCGTCGAGGAGCGCTACCGCCTCTGCCGCGCTGACCGAGGTTTTGCGCGCATCGATCAGCCCGAAGGGCTGGGCTGGAAAGCCTACGTCGCCGCCTTCCCGGAGGAGATGCATGCGTGAGGCGCGCCGCTTCCCCGGCCGCCTCGGCCTCCAGCAGCGCGTGATGCCTGCCTACCGGTCGCCGTTTTTCGATCTATTGGCGGGCGCCTGCCAGGGCGGCCTGAGCGTTTTCGCCGGGGAGGCGCGCGAGCAGGAAACCATCCTCGCAGCCGAGCGCCTCGAAGCGGCCCAATACGCCCGCGCTCGAAATCGTGATCTCTTCTCCGGCGCAGCCTACCTGTGCCTGCAGCCGGGGCTCGTCGCGTGGCTCGAGCGGTGGGACCCCCACGCCCTTATCCTCGAGGCCAATCCCCGTCTGCTCAGCAATCTCCGAGGATCGGCCTGGATGCGCGCCCGCCGGCGTCCGGTGATCGGGTGGGGGTTGGGGGCGCCCGGGCCCAGCGGGGCGCTGCACGGAATCCGGCGCTGGATCCGGTGCCGGGTTCTCTCTCAGTTCGATGCCCTGATCGCCTACAGCACGCTGGGCGCCGAGCAATACCGCGCCCTCGGCTTTCCGGCGGGCCGAGTCTTCACCGCCCTGAACGCCGTCTCTCCCCCGCCGCCCCCGGCGCCCGACCGCCCGCCGCTGGCGGGCCGAAAGCCGCGGGTGTTGTTTGTGGGAAGGCTCCAGACCCGCAAGCGCGTCGATCTCCTCCTCGAGGCCTGCGCCGCGCTCGACCCGCGCCCGGATCTATGGATTGTCGGCGACGGGCCTGCGCTGGCCGACCTTCAGCGCCTCGCCGCGCGTCTCTTTCCCGAAGCGCAGTTCGCCGGGGCGCTGCACGGCCCCTCGCTGGCGAGCGTCTTCGCCCGCGCCGATCTCTTCGTCCTCCCGGGCACCGGCGGGCTCGCGGTGCAGGAAGCGATGGCCCATGCCCTGCCCATTGTCGCTGCCGAAGGGGACGGAACACAGAACGACCTCGTCCGCCCAGAGAATGGCTGGCTCGTCCCCGACGGTGATCTTGTCTCGCTCACGCACGCCTTGCGCGAGGCTCTATCGCGCCCGGCTGGCCTGGTCGGGATGGGCCGCGCTTCGCATCGCATCGTTGCCGAGGAGGCGAATATCCAGGCGATGGTGAACTCGTTCCTTCGGGCTCTCGAAGCGGTGACGGCGGAGGCGTAGCATGCGGCTGCTCTTCGTCGCCGACGGGCACAGCCCCATCGCCTGCAACTGGATCGCCCACTTCGTGGAAGCGGGCCACGAGGTCCACCTGGCGTCGACCTTCCCCGCCGCGCCCGATCTTGCGCTGGCCTCGGCCACCCGGATCCCGCTCACGTTCAGCGGGCTGGCCACGGCGCGAGGCGAGGTCGATGAGGGGTCGGTGGCGGAGCCGGCCCGGGTGGGGGCGTTCGTCCGCGGAGCTCGAGGGCTGCGCCTGCGCGTCTTCCTGCGTCACTGGTTGGGCCCACTCACGATCCCCCCCGCCGCCCGCCGCTTGCGCCGGTTGATCGACCAAGTTCGGCCCGATCTAGTGCACGCCCTGCGGATCCCACTCGAGGGGATGCTGGCCGCAGCCTCTCGCCCTCCGGCACCGCTTCTGCTTTCGGTCTGGGGGAACGATTTCACCCTGCACGCCGCAGCCTCCCCCCTCATGGCGCGCGGCACACGCCTGGCCTTGCGCCGCGCCGCCGGCCTCCACGTCGATTGCCGCCGCGATCTCCGCCTCGCCGGCGAGTGGGGCTACACGGCGGGCCGGCCCACGATCGTCGAGCCCGGCAACGGAGGCGTGCGCCCTGAGATCTTCTTCGCCGGCCCGTGGGATGCCGCCGCGGTATCCCCACCCCTCGCCCGGATCCTGCGCTCGATCCCGCAGGCCGCGCCGGTCGTGATCAACCCGCGCGGGTTCCGCGCCTACGTCCGCCAGGACGTCTTCTTTCAATGTCTGCCGCAGGTGATGGACGCCTGCCCGGGAACACACGTGATCTGCCCGGCGATGGCCGGCGAGAGGTCGGCGCAGCGCTGGGTCCGGCGTCTCGGCCTTGAGGCCGCCGTCCATCTCCTGCCGCCGCTCTCCGCCCTCGACATGGCCGCCGCGTTCCGGCGCGCTCTCGTGGCCGTCTCGCCGAGCACGCACGACGGCACGCCGAACACGCTGCTGGAGGCGATGGCCTGCGGCTGCACGCCCGTGGCGGGCGATCTCGAATCCATTCGCGAGTGGCTCGACGACGGCGTGAACGGGCTTCTCACCGATCCACAGAGCCCCGGCCGCCTTGCCCAGAGCATCGTCCAGGCCATGGCGAATCCGGATCTCCGGTCCCGCGCCGCCGAGCACAATCGCCGATTGATTGCCGAGCGCGCCGAGTATTCGGCTGTAATGGCGCGGGCCGAGGGCTTCTATCGTCAGCTGGTGGGCGGATGAGCCTCTACGCCGGCTTCGAGATCCTCGAGCGCTATCCCCATATCACCCTCCTGCATCACATCCAGGGCGATGGCAGCCTGTGGGCGACGGCCGGGCGCGCGATTCTCACGCGCCGCGAGGCCGCATTCCGCGAAGTGGCCGCATTTCCTTTCGTCGCCCCGCGTGATCTCTTCGGCATCTCCCGCCCCACCGCCCGGGCTTTCCGCGCCGACAAGTGCAATCTCTTCGTCAACTCCTCCGGCAATCTCGTCGCCGTTCGCGCCGGCACCGTCTACACCCTCGGCCGCCCCACCCTCAGCCCTCTCTTTCACATCAGCGGCGACTGCGCGCTGCATGGAAGCATTTGCGAGGACCTCGAAGGCTGGACCTACATCGGTGAGTATTTCATGAACCCGGCTCGCGAGAGCGTTCGCGTCTGGCGGCTTTCCCCCGATCTCGCCTCCTGGGAGATCGCTCACGAGTTTCCGCCCGGCTCGATCCGCCACGTCCATGGCCTCTACCGGGATCCGTTCGAACCCTCCGCCCTCTGGATGACGACCGGCGATTCCCAGGGTGAGTGCCACCTTTACTACACCGACAACCGCTTCCGCTCGCTGGAGCGGATCGGAGACGGGAGCCAGGCCTGGCGCGCGGTGCGCCTCTTCTTCACCGCCAGCCACATTGCCTGGCTCATGGATAGCCAGGACGAGCAGAATTACGCCTGCCGGATCTCGCGGCAAGGCGGGGAGCTTGAGATCGGGCAGCCGATCGAGGCCACGGCATGGTATGGATCCCAGACGACCGACGGCCTTTGCATCGCCTTCACCACGGTCGAGGCCGGGGCGGGAATCCATCGCATGGAGAGCGTCGTTCTCGTGAGCGCCGATGCCTTTCACTGGCAGGAGGTGCACACGTTTCGAAAAGACGCCTGGAGGCCGATGAAGGTCTTCAAGAACGGGATCCTGATCTGTCCCTCTGGGCCCATGACCTCGCAGGAGTTCTATTTGAGCGGTGAGGGCCTGCGCGGGCTGGACGGGCAGAGCCTCCGCGCCCGGATCCGCTGGGAGAGCGTGTGATGCTCGACCGGCTGGCCCTTCGCATCCTGGAGCGGGCGAAAGCCGCCCTCGACGATAGCGTGCCCGCCGAGCGGATCCGCGCTTTCTTGGCCGAAGCGCTCACCGCGGCGGAGGCCGAGCTCTCTTCGAGGAAAGTGTCGCTGCCTCCCGAAGCCGAAGGCGAGCTCCGCCGGGCGCGCTCGATGGCGGCGCGCCTCGGCCTCCTTGCGCCAGATCCAGGCCCATCCCCTGCCGATCCGGTGGCTGAGCCACAGGCCCAGGGACAGGCCGAGGCGTGGCTTCGTGAGCTCCGAGATGGCAGGGCGATCAGCAGGGCGGGACTGGCGCCAGGCGCTGGCGCGGCGCTTCTTGCGCTGCTCGAGCGCCCCTCGAACGGGCACGCCGAGTTCCTCGAGGACAGCCTTGAGTCGCTCCTGCGGCACGTCGAGACGCGCCGCAGCGCCGGCCTCCGCCTCAATCCGGCGCCGCCGGGAGCCGATCCCTGGATGGAATGGCTTTCGGCTGCCATCCTCCTCGCCCGCGCTGCCCGCCGGCGAGGCGACCTGCGGATGCTCAACGCCGCCCTCAAGCTCAACGATTGGGCCTTTCCCGTCCACCGGCGAATGCGGGCCGGGCCGCGCCTGGCCCGTTATCTCCTCTCGCTTGCCGAGCAGGAGACGGCCGTCTCCGAGGAGATCCGCTGATGCGCCTCGCCGTCCTGGCGCCGACGCCAACAAGCCTCTACTCTCGCCTCGTCACCCATCTGGCCGCCCAGGAATCCGGCGTTGAAATCGCCCTGGTGGTCGTCCGCAGTCTGTGGTCGCCGCGCAGGCTTCGCGCAGAGGTGCGCCGTGATGGCCCACGTCTGCTCGACAAGATCTACCAGAAGCTTGTCCTGGGGGAGCGCGCCTACTCCGAGGAGGATCCCGAGAGCCTGCTCGGCCTTGCCCGCCAATCCGGCCTGCCGGGGCGCTCGCTGCGCGATCTCGCCCGCCAGCACGGGTTCCCCGTCGTCACCATAGGAGATCCGAACGGCCGCCGGGCCGAGCGCGCCTTGCAGACGGCGCGCCCGGATGTCATCGCCTTCACCGGCGGGGGCCTGATACGGTCGAACCTGCTGGCCATCCCACGATTGGGGATCCTCAACTGCCACATGGGCATCCTCCCCGAGTTCCGCGGCATGGACGTCGTCGAGTGGGCGATCCTGGAGGCCGGCGAGGCGCCGCCGAAAATCGGCCTCACCCTGCACCTCATGGACCGAGGCGTCGACACGGGCCCGATCCTGATCCACCACGATCTGGAGCTTCGGACCCGCGACACGATCGCAAGCATCCGCCGCCGGCTCGAGCCGGCGATGGCCCGGCTTGTGCTGGCGGGGATCTGCGGGCTGCGGGACGGCACGCTCAGCCCGCGCCTGCAGGCGGAGGGTGAAGGGAAGCAGTACTTCATCCTTCACCCGCGCTTGCGCGCGCTGGCCGCCGATCGCCTCGCCCGGATCCTCCGGAGCGCCTCGTAGGGGCGGGTCTCCGTAGGCGCAGTACCTGCTGTTCTGCGCACACTTGCACTGGCGCTGCGCGCCAGCGCAGTGCCAGTGGGTGTGCCGGGTGATCTTCCCGGCGAGCCCGCCCCTCAGCGCCCGACAGAGGCAGACCGCCCGGCTGGCCGAAAGTCCATCTACCGCAGAGATCGCAGAGCACGCAGAGATTTCTATGATCCCTCCGCGCCCTCTGCGGTGGATCCCACGCCGGTGATACAATGCGCCGGCTTCGGCCCGGGTGATATCCAGCGCCGGCCGAGCATCTGCCGAAGCGAGATCAGCGACTGGAGTGGAGGCACCCTCGATGAGAAACGCCATCACGCTCGTCGTCGCCGCAACGATTCTCCTCGCCGGATGCGGGCGATCGCCCACAGTGTCCCCGACCCTCGAGGCGCCGACCGACGCCCCTGCGGCGTCGACTGAGCCCGAGAACATCCCGCCCGGCACGCCGGATCAGCCAGCGGCAACACCGTCGCCCACCTCGCCATCAGCTCTCCTCCCCCTCGATCTGACGTCCGATCTCGAGACGATCCGCCTGCGCATGCTCCACAGCCATGAGAACTGGCGCTCGATCTGGGTCGAGCTCGAAGTCACCGAGTTCCCGCCGGAGGGGTCCGACCTGCTCGTCCGCTTCCGCCGCCTCCAGGTCTGGGTCCGTCAGCCAGGCGACGTCCTGCTGCTGCGCGGACCTGTGGACGGTGACCCCGATTACCTCTTCTTGTTGTATGGAACGCGCTATCTGGAAGCCGACCTCGCCACCGGGGCAACCCAGGAGGCCGAGATCGCGCCCTACGCCCTCGAGCCCTTCGTCGCTCCCGAAGAGATCACGGATACCATCTACGGCTATCCTCTGGCAGAGATGATGGTCTACCCGGCGGGCGAAATGATCTTCCCGACGGGCCTCGCTCAGCGCCAGGGCACCTACGAGCTGATCGGTGAGGACACCGTCGCCGGCCGGGCCGCCCTGATCGTCGATTTCACTCCCCAGCCGACCGGCCTCATCGCCGACCGCTTCCGCATCGACGCCCTCACCGGCGTGCTGCTCCGCCACCAGGTGCTTGGCAAGACCGGCGGCGGCGAACGGGTGGAGAGCGACCTCGTCGTGACGCGCATCGTCTACGACCCGGAGTTCGCCTCCGATCTCTTCACGGTCGGGCTCCCGGATAGCCTGCATTTCCAAGGACCGCCGGAGTGATTGGGGATTGGTGATCAGTGATCGGTGATCAGGGATTGGTGATCAGTGATCGGTGATCAGTGATCGGTAACACGACGCCCAGGCACTAGGGCACTTGGGCGCTGGGGCACCAGGACACAACCACGTGCCGCACGCCGTCCTCCCGTTCGGGCCGCGAGGCCCGGCGGCCCGCCGGGACGAGACGGTCGGCGTGCGGCATCGCCCGGCTGGGAACGCACCCGCCGAATCGCACAGCGGCCCCGGGCGCGCTGGCGCCCGATGCCCTCCTAACCGATCACCTCGCGCTCCAACAAACCGGACCGTCGCACGCTCATGCGGCCCGCTAATGCGCCTCCTCACCGGCCCACTGATCACCTCCCCCACGAGGCTGCCTCCCCCAGATCGAAATCACCACCGCGATGCTATAATCCCTCCACCATCGCCCATGAAGCAGCTGATTCAAGACGTCCGTACGGGCAAGACCTCCGTCGTTGAAGCCCCGATCCCGAGGCCCGGGCCGGGGATGGTGTTGGTCCGCACCGCGGCCTCGGCCGTTTCGACGGGCACCGAGCGCGCCCTGGTCGAGTTTGCCGGGATGAGCCTGGTGGGCAAGGCCCGCACGCGGCCCGATCTCGTCCGCCAGACGATCGACAAGGCGCGCCGCGAGGGCATCCTCTCGACACTGGAGGCCGTGCAAAACCGCCTCGACCAGCCCATGCCCCTGGGCTACTCCTCGGCCGGCACCGTCGTCGAGGTCGGCGAGGCCGTCGATGCCTTTCGCGCCGGCGACCGCGTCGCCTGCGCCGGGGGCGGCTACGCGGTCCACGGCGAGTATGCCGTCGTCCCGAAGAACCTCATCGCCCCGCTGCCCTCCAATGTGGATTTCGAGTCCGGCGCCTTTGCCACGCTCGGGGCGATCGCCCTGCACGGGCTGCGCCTCGCCGAGCCGCAGGTGGGCGAGCGCGTTGCCGTCATCGGCCTGGGATTGCTCGGTCTGCTGGCAGCGCAGGTGGCCCGCGCTGCCGGCTGCAGCGTGCTTGGCATCGACATCGACCGCGCTCGCCTCGCGCGCGCCGCCGGCCTGGGGATCGAGGCCGCCGCGCGCGACGATGCGGAGGGCGCCGCCGCCTCTCTCACAGGCGGGCGCGGCTTCGATATCGTCCTCATCTGCGCCCACGCCGCCACGAACGATCCGGTGGAGCTGGCCGGCGCCATCGCCCGCGACCGCGGCCGGGTCGTCGCAATCGGCGTCGTGGGGCTTGAGTTGCCGCGCAAGACCTTCTTCGAGAAGGAGCTCTCCTTCGTCGTCTCCCGCTCCTACGGCCCCGGACGTTACGACCCGGCCTATGAGGAGGGCGGTCACGACTACCCCATCGGCTACGTACGCTGGACCGAGGGCCGCAATCTGGCTGCGTTTGTGGACCTCGTCGCCTCCGGCCAGGTGGACGTGCGCTCCCTCATCACCCACCGCATTCCGATTGAGCGCGGCGCCGAAGCCTACGCCCTCATCACCGCCGAAGACCCCGAGCCGTTCCTCGGCGTGGTGATCACCTACCCGGAGGTCGCCTCTCTTCCGGCGCGGCGCGCCGTCTCGACCACGCCGCTCTCGGCCGAGCCGGCCGCCCCGGTGCGCCTGGGCGCCCTGGGCGCGGGCAGCTTCGCCACCGCCGTCGTTTTCCCCATCTTGCGCAAAGTGAGAGGGATCGAGCTCGTGGGCCTCGCCTCGGCCTCCGGCTACAAGAGCGCCCACGTCGCCCGGCGGTTTGGCTTCGGCTCGGCCCAGGCCGACGAGGCCGCACTGCTGCACGACGGCCGGATCAACACGATCGCCGTGCTGACACGCCATCACCTCCACGCCCGGCAGACCGCCGCCGCCCTGCGCGCCGGCAAGCACGTCTTCTGCGAGAAGCCGCTCGCCCTCAGCCGCGAGGAGCTCCTCGAGGTCGACGAGGCCCTGCGGGCCTCCGGCCGGCTCCTGATGGTGGGCTTCAACCGCCGCTTCGCACCGATGTCCGCCCGCCTGCGCGAGTTTCTTGCGCCAGTGCGCGAGCCCCTCCTGATCCACTACCGGGTGAACGCCGGCCTCCTCCCTCCCGGTCACTGGCACTACGATCCCGAGCAGGGAGGCGGCCGGATCGTCAGCGAGGCCTGCCACTTCATCGACGTTCTCGCGTTTCTCACCGGCGCTCTTCCCACGCGCGTTCTCACGCGTGGGCTGCCGGGCGGCGAACGCTACCGGGAGGAGAATGTCGTCCTCACCGTCGAGCTCGCCGACGGCTCGATCGGGGTGATCGCCTACCTGGCCAACGGCGACAGGGCCATGGCCAAGGAGCGCATCGAGGTCTCCGGCGGAGGCCGCAGCGCGGTTCTCGACGACTTCCGGCGCCTGCATCTCTACGCCCACGGCCGCCGCTCTGCAGTGCGCGCCCCGCTGCGCCAGGACAAGGGTCACCGCGCCGCGTGGGAAGCCTTCGCCGCCGCGATCCGATCCGGCGGCCCCGCCCCCATACCCTACAAGGACTTGTTTGCCGTGAGCCTGGCAACGCTGGCGGCCCGCGATTCGCTCCGCCAGGGCGAGGCCATTTCCATTGAGCCGCTGCCCGCCCACGAGTAACCCCCGCTCCTCGCCGTCAGATGAACGATTCCACGGAATGTCCTGCGGAGGCGTGCGGGCGTAGCTGGGAGCGGCGATGCACCTCGGCGTGGCGTGGGCGTGAGGGCAATGAATGGAATGTCATTCTGAGCCGGCGGGGCAACGGAAGAGGGCCAATTCCATGCAGCAACGAGCCGGCGACACCTGCACCTGCAGCGCACTGCAGGTGCGGTGCAGGCGAGAATCACCGGAGCGCGGCGCAAACTCGCTAGCCTCTAGGAAACGACGCACTCCGCGTTTCCTTGAGGCGACCATGAGGGCGCATGGTTTCAGTGATCCTTCGCGCCTCCTGGTCAGCCAGGGCCCGCACCGCGAGACGTACGGCGCTCAGGATGACATTTCCCCAGCGCCATCCTGAGCCGGCGGCGAGACGGATGATGCGCAATTCGACGAAGAACGCCCATGATCCGTGATCCGTCCAGATCCACGGCGCCCGAGGTCCAGCGATCCGACCCGGGCACGCTGCTGCGCGCCACACGCGAGCTCGGCTTGCCCTCGATGCTCCTCTACCTCCAGCACCAGGCGGCCCTTCGCACGGGCTGGATCCGGCGTCGGACGCGGGTCTTCGATTGGGAAGAGAAGCCTCTCGGCCACTGGCTTCGCCCCCGGGTCCCGTCGGAGCCGGAGGCCTACGCCGCGCACCGCGGGGCAGGCCCACGATTCCTCTTCGACGCCGCGAGCGATCTCGCTCCCGGCCTCGCCGCCGTCCTCGGCGAGGCTGCTGCTGCCCTCACCCAAGAGGCCGAGGGAATCCTCAAGGGCCGCATCCCACTCTTCGGCGGGCTCGCGATCCATCTCGGGTTCCCTCCGGATTGGCGCGCGTTCGCTCCGATCGGCGGCGGCGAGGTCGCAGCCCGCATGGCAACCGACCGCCACTGGTCGACGGTCCACGAGCTTCAAGCGCCAGCCGATATCAAGCTCCTCTGGGAGGCTTCCCGATTCGCCTGGGCCTTCAGCCTCGGCCGCGCCTACAGGCTCACCAAGGAAGACCGCTTCGCCGAAGGTTTCTGGGCCCTCTTTGAATCATGGCGCGCCGCCAACCGTCCCAACAGCGGCCCCCACTGGCTCTCAGGGCAGGAGGTGGCTCTCCGCCTCCTCGCGCTCACCTTCGCCCTCCACGCCTTCGCTCCCTGGCTCCACCCTCGCCCCGAGCGCGTCGCTCTTCTGGCAGCGACCATCGCCGTCCACGCCGCCAGGCTCCCCGCCACCCTCGCCTACTCCCGCGCTCTGGCCAACAACCACCTGATCAGCGAGGCGACCGGCCTCTACACCGCCGGCCTGCTTTTCCCGGAGCTGCGCGACGCGGCCCGCTGGAAGAGGCTCGGCCGCGGCCTGCTCGCCCGCGCCCTCCCCCTCCAGTTCTTCGCCGACGGCGGCCACGTCCAACACTCCCTCAACTACCACCGCCTCGTCCTCCAGGCCGGGCTTTGGTGCGCGCGCCTCGCCGATTTGAATGGCGAGCCCCTCCCGCGCCCCGCGCTCGCCGCGCTCCGCCGCGGCGCGGACTTCCTGGCCGCGCTGGTGGACCCGGCGACCGGCGCCGCGCCCAACCTCGGCGCCAACGACGGCGCGCAAATCTTGCCTCTCACCACCTGCACCTTTGAAGATTACCGCCCTACCCTTCAACTCTCGGCTGCGACTCTGAGTAGCCCGCCACAGCCCGCTGGACCATGGTGGGAGGCGGCTGTCTGGTTTGGGAGCATCCCCCCGGCCCGGCAATCTCCCTCCCCCATCGCCACGCGGGATTTCCCCCGGGCCGGCCTCTATCGCCTCGCCGGCGCGCACGCCTGGGCGGTCCTGCGCGTGGCGCGCTTCACCACCCGCCCGAGCC
>Ga0209342_10006750_pt1 | contig 11591 bp, 1 predicted proteins | sample RifCSP16_2_FD_184023 | JGI IMG/M metagenome (GOLD analysis project Ga0209342, IMG submission 184023) | Soil microbial communities from Rifle, Colorado - Rifle CSP2_sed 16_2 (SPAdes) (version 2) | ecosystem: Environmental > Terrestrial > Deep subsurface > Rock core/Sediment | place: Rifle... | reverse complement strand
GGCCCACGGCGGCCACGATCTCGCTGGCGAGCGACTGGCCGTCGGCGATCGTGATCCGGAGGACGTTCGTCTGCGCGTTGTACGTCGCCGTCTCCCGGCCGCGCACCGCGCCGCCGGCGATCTCCACGCGCAGGTTGTTGAACTGCGCGCCGTTGCGCGTAGCCGTGAAGCGCAGGCCGCGGAACTCACCGGCCGCGGCCGCGCCGAGGTCGCCGTCCTTCGTGATGCCGTTCGCCGAGCCGACGTTGACGGCGGCGTCGACGCCGACGACGGCGGCCGTGAACGCCGCCTGGTTCGTGAGCGCGGCGACGACCTGGGCGGGCGTCGTCTTGCCGTCCTCGACCGCGATCGTCAGCGCGTGGGTGGTGGCGTCGTAGCTCGCGCGCTCGCCGCCGGCCGTGGCGGTGTTCACGTAGAGCACACGCAGGCCGTTCAGCGCCACGCCGTCGCGGACGGCCGTGAACCTGATGGCGCCGAGGAATCCGGCGGCCGGCGCGCCCACGCCGGGCTTGGCCGCCGTCGCCGCGACCACGCCCACCGACACCCGCACGGTCGAGTCCACGGCCGCCGCGGTGTAGCCCGGCGCCCGCATCGCGTTGACGGCCACGATGACCTGGTCGGCGCTCGAGACGCCGGGCTCGACCTTCACGGTCAGCGTGTTGGTCGCCGGGTCGTAGCTCGCCTCCTCGTGCCCCTGGGTGACGCCGCCGGTGTAGACGACCTTCAGGTTGTCGAACTGCGCACCGGCGCGCCCCGCGGTGTAGCGGACGACGCCGAGGGCCCCCGCGGACGGTCCCGTGGCGCCGCCCCGCGTGACTTCCGTCGCCGGCCGCACGCCGATGGTCACGCCGGCGGTGACGCCGTTGGCCGACGCCGTGAAGGGCCGCTGGTTGGTGAGGGCCGTCGTGATCTGGGCCGGGGTCGTCACGCCGGGCTCGACGGCGATGACGAGCTCCGCGACGCTGGTGTCGTGCACGGGCGGGATGTAGGTCAGCCGCTCGTTGCCCGCGGTGACGCCCGCCACGTACGTCACGGTGAGGTCGTCGAAGTCCTCGCCGGCGGCGGTGGCGGTGAAGCGAACGGCCTCGAGCGTCCCGACCGAGCTGCCGGCGTCGCCGCCGGCCGTGACGTTGTTGTTGGCGCCGGCGTTGACGGCCAGCGCGCCCGTGAAGGGCAGGCCCGGCATCCTGTTGACGGCGGCGATGACCTGGCTCGCCCTCGTCACGCCGGTCTCGATCCCGATGGTCAGCTCGTTGGTGCCCGGGTTGTAGCTGGCCGTCTCCTCGCCCGCACGCGCCGTGTTCGTGTAGGTGACCCGCAGCCCGCCGTACGTCGCGCCGAACTTGGTCGCCGTGAACAGCACGCGCGGCCGGGTGCCGGCCGCGAAGGCGGCGGGGCCGCCGGCGGTGGTCTCGACGACCAGCCCCGAGTCCGCGACGGCGACCGTCCCGTCCACGCCGTCCGCACTCGCGGTGAAGGGCCGCTGGTTGTTGAGGGCCGCGATCACCTGGGTCGCGGTGGTCGCGCCGTCCGCGATCGCCACCGTCAGGCGGTTCGTCGTCGGGTCGTAAGCGCTCCGCTCGTTGCCGGCGGTGACGCCCGCGACGTACTCGACAGAGAAGTTGTCGAGGTCGGAGCCGTTGCGCGTCGCCGTGAACCGGATGACCCCGAACGTCGCCGAGAACGGCGTCCCGCGCTCGCCGCCGGCCGTGACCACCGTGTCCCCCGGGGCCCGGACCACCAGCGCCGCGCTGTAGCCGGAGCCGAGGATGGCGTTGACGGCGTTCACCACGCCCGCCGCCGTGGTCGTGCCGTTCTTGACCTCGACCGTGATCTTGTTGGTCTGGGCGTTGTAGCTCGCCGTCTCGTTGCCGCCCGTGATGTTGACGTTGTCGTGGTACTCGACGATGAGCCCGTTGAAGGCCGCGCCGTTCCTTGCCGCGGTGAAGCGCACCGAGCCGAGCACGCCGGTGGCCTTGGCGCCGGGCGCCCCCTCGCTCGTCACGTTGGCGGGCGTCGCCGGCCCCGCCGCGATCAGCACGTCGGCGCCGACCAGCTCGGCGTTGAACGGGCGGAACGTGTTGATGGCGTCCACGATGCGGCTCGCCGTGGAGAGGTTGGTCTCGATGGCGATGGTGAGGACCGCCGCCGACACGCCCGCGACGGGGGCGACGTAGCTCGCCCGCTCGTTGCCGAGGGTGACCGTGTTCACGAAGTTCACGGACAGGCCGTCGAAGAGGGTCCCGGCCTGGGTCGCCGTGAAGCGGATCTCGCCCAGGACACCGGTGGAGAGCCCGGGACCGCCGCCGGTGGTGACGTTGATGTTCGGCCCGGCCACGACGGGGTCGTCGCCCACGAGGCGCAGGGTGTACGGGTTCGCGACGATCGCGTTGATGGCGGCGACCACGTGGCTCGCCTGCGAGCCCGCGGTGACCTTCACGGTCAGGGTGTTGGTCTCGGCGTCGTAGGTCGCGGTCTCGGAGCCCACCGCGGCCGCCCCGGGAATGTACTGGACGGTGAGCCCGTTGTAGGTGGACCCGTTCCTGGTCGCCACCAGATGCACGAGGACGCCGATGTCGCCGGCGGCCGGGGCGCCGTCGTCGCCGCCCGCGGTCACGTTGGGCGTGGGCGCGCCCGCCGCCACCGCCCCGTCGGCCCCCACCAGGGACGCGGTGAACGGCCGGAGATTCGTCACGGCCTGGACGACCTGGCGCGGCGTCGTCTTGCCGTCCTCGACGACGATGGTCAGCATCGCCGGGGTGACGCCCACGCGCGGCGTGAAGCTGAACCGCTCGTTGCCGGCCGTCACGCCGACGACGTACTTCACGCGGAGACCGTCGAACGCCGCGTCGTTCGCCGTCGCCGTGAACCGGATGCTGCCGAGGACGCCCGTCGACGCCTTTGCCGGGGCGACGCTGCTGCCGCCCGAGGTCACGGCCGCGTTGACGGCGCCGCCGTTGCTGAGGACGACGATCGCGGCCGTGAAGGGCTGGGTGCCGACGTCGATCCGCGTCCAGGCGCGCCCGCGGTCCTCGCTGCGCCAGATGCCCCGCTCCGCGGCGTCGTTGGACACCACGCCCGCCAGCAGAATGACGCGGTCGTCGTTCCCCGCGACGGGCGCCGGCACCTCGATGAGGTCCGTGATGCCGCCGCCGCGCAGCTGGTTGCCGGCCGTGAAGTTGCTGGACACCAGCTCGAACGTCTGGCCGCCGTCGAGGCTCCGGAACAGGCCGACGGGTCGCGTCAGGCTCGCGGTCTCGCCCACGGACTCGACCGTCGCCACCAGGAGGACTCTCGCCAGCGCGTTCGCGACCTGCTGCGCGGTCGTCACGCCACTGCGGATATGGACGTCGAAGCGGTTGTTGGCCGAGTCGTAGGAGGCGGTCTCCTGGCCGGCCGTCCCGTCGTCCACGAACCGGATCTGCTTGCCGTTGAACTCGACCCCGCCGCGGACGGCCTCGAACCGGATGGCGGTGTTCGCGACACCCGGGTCGAAGACGACGCGGGCCGCGCGGGCGTCGGCGCCGCCGCCGGTGACGCGCGTGGCCGCCGTGAAGTGGCCGACGGCCGCGTTGCCGGCGAGCAGGGCCTGCACGGGCGTCCGCGGATTGCGGATGATCTCAGCCGCCACCGCGGCGATGATCTGCTCGGGCGTCGTGCCGCCCGGGCCGGCCTTGATCTTGATGGTCAGGCGCTTGGCGAACGCGTCGTAGGCCGCCGTCGCTCCCGCCGCCAGCGAGTCCTCGAGGACGATCGTGATGCCGTTGCCGGCCAGCCCGCCCTCGCGCGCGACGAAGCGCAGGTCGTTGCCGTCGCCCGCCGTCGGGGTGATGGTCGCCGTGGCCGCCACGGCCGCGCGGCCGCCCGCGGTGCGGGCCGCCACGTAGCCGGGCTCGAAGTAGCCGGTGTCCGGATTGGCCGCGATCGTGATCGAGAACGGCACGTCGAGCGGGATGGCGGCGATGATCTGGCCCGGCGTGCTGCCGCCGACGCCCGGCTTGATCCGGACCGTCAGCGTCCGGGTGGGTTCGTCGTAGTTCGACGTCTCGGTACCGGCCACGGCCAGCGTCGTGTCGAAGACGATCGTGATGCCGTTCGAGGCCGCGCCCTCGGCGTCGGCCGTGAAGACCAGGTCGTTGGCGTTCGTGAGGGGGCTGAAGCGCGCCGTGGCCCGGACGCCGTCCGCGCCGCCGCCGAGGACGCTGGCCAGCCGGGTCGTGGCGATGGTCCCGGTCCCCGCGCCGATCAGGAACGCCGTGAAGGCGTTGGCGCGCACGGGAATGACGTCGGTGATCTTCAGGCCGCCGATCTGGTCGTCCAGGATCTCCCAGGTGTCGCCGCCGTTCGTGGTGCGAAGCACGCCGATCTGCCGGCCGGCCTCGTTGCCGCTGCTGGTGTTGCCGGTGCCCGCGTAGATCGTGTGGTACGTGGGATCGTTCGGGTCGAAGGCGAGCACGGTCACCGAGAGCGAGGGCATGGTGTCGGTGAGCGACTGCCACAGCGGGAACGGCACGTCGATCTCGCGCTCGTCGCCGAGGGCGTTGTCGGCCACGCGATCGGTGAAGAGGCGTCCGGGAGCGTTGTCGGGGACGCTGCCGGCGAGCTTGAAGAGGGTGCCACCCGCCGTCGTCCGGTAGATCACGCGCTTGACCGTGCCGTCCGGCCCGACGGGGAGGTTGCTCAGCGTGATCAGGCGATCGGCGGCGGCCAGCGCCGGCACCACGATCGGATCCGACGCGTTGCTCCGCGTCCCGGCCGCGTCCTCGAAGACGATCTTGTACCGGTACGCGCCGCCGCCCGTGAGGGCGCCCGCCGCGGCGAGGGCATCCACGATGGCCTGGGCCGTCGAGCCTCCCGCCGGGATGTAGAAGACGAGGCGCTTGGTCGCCGCGTCGTACTGCGCCGTCACCGCGCCGCCCACGGCCAGGTTGCCCACGTAGACCACCTGGAGCCCGTTGAACTCGGCGCCGAAGTCGCGCGCCGTGAACCGGATGTTGCCGAAGGTGGCCGCCGCCCGCGTCGCGGCGTCGCCGACGACCGTCACGCCCACGACCGGCGTTCCGGCATTGACGGCGGTGGCGCCGTTGGCGTCGGTGAGCGCGGCCGTGAAGGGCAGCGCGGGGGCGCTCTGCGCGGCCGGCCCCAGCCGCTTGTTGATGGCCGCGATCACCTGGTTGGCGGTGGTGACGGTGGTCTGGATGCTCACCGTGATCCGGTTGACCGCCGGGTCGTAGTCCGCGACCTCGTTCCCCGCGACGACGCTGTTGACGTACACGATGGACAGGCCGTTGAACTGCGTCCCGTTCTGGGTCGCGGTGAACCGGATGCTGCCGAGGTCGCCGCTGGAGCGGGAGTCCGCCGCGCCGCCGCCGGTCACCCCGGTGTGCGGGCCGCCCGCCGCCACCGCGCCGTTGGCGCCGACCAGCGAGGCGCTGAAGGGGAAGGCGGGAATCACGACCACGCCCAGGCGCTTGTTGATCGCGTCGATCACCTGGCGCGCCGTGGTGACGTTGGTCTGGATGTTCACCGTGATCCGCTTGGCCGCGGCGTCGTAGTCGGCGCTCTCCGCGCCCGCCACGACCGTGTCGACGTAGCTCACGGAGAGACCGTCGAACTGCGAGCCGTTGGCGGTGGCCGTGAACCGGATGCTCCCGAGGTCGCCGACCGACCGCACGTTCGTCCCGCCGCCCGCGGTCACCCCGACGTTCGGCGCGCCCGCGGCGATCGTGCCGTCGGCGCCGATGAGCGAGGCGCTGAAGGGGAACGCGCTCGTGACGATCGGCGCCGCCCCCTTGAAGCGGTCGTAGGGCTCGACCTGGATCGTGCGGTTGATGTCGAAGGTCCGCCAGATGCCGCCGTTCGCCGCCGAGATGTAGACGATGCTGGGGTTGATCGGATCGATGAGGATCGCGGTGATGGCGGCCGCGATCGGGTTGCCCTGCGCGTCCATCCCCTCCATCTGGCCGCCGGTGACGCTGCTCGGGCCCTGTCCCGTCCACGTGTCCTGCCCGGTGAAGAGGACCTCGATGCCCGGCGCGAGCTGGCCCTGGCTGTCCACGATCACCTGCCCCTCGGTCGAGGCGAGGTCCTGCGCGGACTGGATGACGAAGCCGCTCGCGCGCAGCGTGATGTTGCCGGTGCCGGACTTGACGGTGGCGTCGAGCAGGATGTTGGTGCCCGCGCCCTCCGCATGCAGCAGGATCGTGCCGGCTCCGGCCACCTCGACCGGCTTCAGCACGTTGAGGGTGCCGTTGATCGTCTTGACGACGAGCGGCTGCGCGGCGCCGAGGGACACGCCGTCCACCAGCGCGATGTTGGCCGCGCCGGTGCCCGCGGCGTCCACCCGGCCCACGATCACGCCGGTCGCGTCGGTGTACGTGAGGCTCGACGCATTGGTGAGCCGCGCGGCCAGGACGTCGACGTCGTTGGCGACGTTGGTCAGCGTGACGGCGCCACCCGTGCCGAGGATCTTGAGGTGCCAGGCCTGGATCGAGGTGGTGGCCTGCTGGCCGATGGTGGTGGTCGCGGAGAGCTGGACGATCCCGTCGTTCCCCGCGTCACCGCCGGCGCCGGGGGTGCCGCCACGGGTCGTGATGTTGCCGACCATGAGCGCGCCCACCCCCGCCAGAAGGGTCACCACGCCACCCGCGCCGCCGGCGGCATTCGCCTCGTTGCCGTCACCGCCGCTCGCCGTGATCGCGCCCTGCAGCGTGATCGGTCCACCGGTGGCGTGGAGCAGCACCTCACCGCCCGCCGTCCCCGGGGCGCCGGCCACGCCGGTCGTCCGAATCTCGGTGGTGAGCGCGCTGGTGATGGCCGTGGCCGCGGTCGCCGTGACCTTGCCGCCGTCGGTCCGGAGGTTCGCGTTGATCGCGAGCGTGCCGGCGGTCGCGGTCAGCGTCAGCGCGCCGCCGCTCGTGCCGATCGCCTCCGCGATGGTCAGGTTCGTGGTGGCGACGATGCTGATGGCCTGAGCGGCGCCGTTCTGCGTGATCCCGGTCTGGGCGCCGAGGCTCGCGTCGTCCGTCCCGGCATCGGCGACCACGCCGACCGTCACGCTGTTGGTGTCGGCGAAGCTGAAGGCGACACCGCCGCCCAGGCTCCCGGCGATCAGATCGACGTCGTTCTGCGCGTTCGTCAACACGACGGCCGCGCCGCCGAGGGTGAGGAGCTTCAGTCCGCCCGCCCGGAGTCTCGTCCCGTCCTGCTGGGTGATCCCGCGGCCGAAGAGCTGGATGGTTCCAGCCAGCCCGGCCGCCCCGGGGCCGCCGCCGCTGGCGCCGCCAAGGGAGGTGACGTCGCCCAGCGTGAGCGCGCCGTCGGTGGCCAGGATGCTCACCGTGCCGGCATTGCCCCCCGGCTGACCGAACGCCAGCCCGCTGCCGCCGCTCGCGGTGATGGGACCCTGCAGGCTGATCGCGCCGACACCGGAGGTCAGGAGGATGACCTCGCCGCCCGCTGTCCCCGGCGAGCCGTTCACGCCGGCCGTCGTGATCGAGCCTGCGCCCGTGCTCGTGATCCCCGTGGCCGCCGTCAGCGTGGCTTTCCCGCCCGAGGTCGAGATCGCCGCCTGGATGACGAGGGCGCCGCCCGCGACGGTCAGGGTGACGTCGCCGGCCAGGGTCGTGATCACCTGCGCGACGGTCAGGTTCTGGGTGGTGGCCGTCACGGAGATCGTCTGGCCGTTGCCGGCGGTGACCGCTCCCGACTTTGCGCCCAGCTGAGCGACGCCCGTCCCGGCCTGGGCCACGGTGCCGATGGTCAGCGCGTTGGCGTCTATATAGAGGAGGCTCGAGGCGCCCGTGAGGTCGGCGGCCAGGGTCGTGACGTCGTTGGCCGGGTTGTTCAGCGTGACCGCCCCGCCCGTGGTGATGACCTTGAGGTTGCCGGCGCCGATGCCCGCGGTCTGGCCGATCGCGGCGGTACCGGACAGCTGGACGACTCCAGCGGGGCCCGCGCTGATGCTGGCGACTGTGATCTGACCGGCCGGGGCGAGCACCGTCACCACGCCGCCGTCGTTGCCTCCGACGGCACCCACACCGCCCGTCGCCACGATGGAACCCGCTGCCCCGACCGCCCCACCGGTCGCTCGCAGGGTCACTTCGCCGCCGGCCGCGCCGGCCCCGCCGGTCGTCGTGATGGTGCCGGCGGCGTTGCTGGTGATCGTCGTGCCCTCGATCGACACCGCGCCGCCCGTCGTGGTGATCGCGGCCTGGAGGTTGACGGCACCGCCCGACTCGATCGTGACGGCACCCGCACCCGAGGTGAGCGCGCCGGTCACGGTGATGGCGCCCGCCGGGGCCCGGACTTCGATGGCGCCGCCGGCCGTGGTGATCGCGGCCTGGACGAGGGCCGCCCCGGCGCTCGAGCGCAGGAAGGCGCCGCCCGCGTTGAGGCCGATCGCGCCCGCGACGGTGAGGTCCTGCGTCGTCGCGATGACGCCGAGGTCGGTCCCCGCCCCCGTGCTGCTCACGCCGACCTTCTGCGCGATCTGCGCCGCGCCCGTGCCGGCCTGCTCCACCGTGCCGATCGTGAGGGCGGTCGCGTCGGTGTACTCGATCTGGGCCCCGGCGGTCGTCGCGTCGATGGCGAGAGTCGAGACGTCGTTGCCCGGGTTGTTCAGGGTGACGCTGCCGCCGGTGGCGACGACCTTGAGCTTGCCGCCGACGATCGCACCCGTCTGGGTGATCCCGTTGGTGGCCGACAACTGGACCACCCCGCCGGCAGCCGCGGCCGCGCCGGCCCCCGACGTGCCGGGGTTCGAGGTGATGGCGGCCACCGTGACCGCGCCGTTCGCCGCGATCGCCGTCACGACGCCGCCCGCCCCGCCCACGTTCCCGGCCCCGGTGCTGTTGCCGCCGTTGGCCGCGATGGCGCCCGCCAGGTTGATCGCACCCGCGCCCGTGTTGCGCACCAGCACCTCGCCGCCGGCCGCGCCGGTGTTGCCCGCGGCCCCCGACGTGGTGACCGTCCCGGTTGCGTTGCTGGTGATCCCGGTCGCCGCCGTGACGGTCACGCTGCCGCCCCCGGTGGTGACCGACTGGTTCAGGGCGACCGTCGTGCCGCCGCTCACCGTGACGGTCCCTCCCTCGGTGATCAGCGCCGCGCTCACGGTCACCGAGCCCAGGGTGCTCGACACCTCGATCGCCGCCGTGTCGGCGTCCAGCGTGGCGGCGATCAGGACCGTGCCAGTGTGGCTGATGGTGATGGCGCCGGTGGTCCTGATCGTCGCCCCGGTGTTGTCGAAGCCGGTCCCGTAGGACTCGAAGGTGGTGGATGAAATCGCGCCACCCAGGTCGACGTTGGAGACGGCCGTCGTGTTGCCGATGACGATGAAGCCGGGGACGGTCACCGTCGAGGTGAACCCGACGTCGGTGCCGCGCTCGACGGTCAGGTCGCCGGCGAGAAGGACCACCGAGCCGAGCACGGTGATGTTCCCCGTGGCCGGGCCGTCGGGGAGGGCCGACAGGGTGACCGAGCCTCCGGTGGTGATCGCCCGGCCGGGGATGGAGGCCGTCTGGTCGATCCTGACGTTTCCGGCGGCGCTGATCGTCAGGGTGCCGGTCAGCAGGACCCCCTGGTCGAGCCGGACCCCGTGCAGGGCGTTGATGGTCAGGTTGCGGAGGCCGACCTCGCCGTTGATGACGACAGCCCCCCCGGCATTGATCGTCAGGTCGTCCGCCCCGCCGCTGATGCTGGTCACGGTCCCGGTGATGGTCAGGTTCCCGCCGGTGGTGATCGTCCGGTTGCCGCTGATGATGAGCGAGTCGTCGTAGAGCTGGTCGCCGCCCACGTTGACGTCTGCCGAGATCGTCGTCGTGTGGCCCGAGCCGAAGATCGTCAGGTCGCCGGCGACCGTCAGGGTGCCCGTGATGTGGACCTCGCCGCCGGGATTCGGATTCGAGATCGTCAGCGAGGAATCGAGCGAAACGTCACCGATCGTCACGACATGCGCGCCGCTCGCGCTGCCGACGAGGATCGGACCGTCGATCGGATCGAGGGCAGACTGGTCGACAAAGATCGGCTGGGACGGATCTTCGGGCTGAAGAGCCGAGGAAGGCGAAGCACCGGACTCCGACGACTCCGGAGGGCCGCGCGCGTCCTGATCGTAAGAGACCTGCGAGACGACCAGGTCGGAGGCGCTCGTCATCGGCCCGGCGGTCGCGCCGAGGGCGTCCGTGACGGGCGTCACAGTCATGGTGGAGACCTGGACCACGGTCTCCGCGGTTGTCGCGATGTCGGCCGCGAGCGCGGGCTCGCTGGTCTCGACCGGCCCGGGCACCGGAGTCTCGCTCACCCCGTCTGACGGGTCGGCCTGGTCGGTGCCGGCCGTGTCAGCGCCCCAGTCGATCGTCGGCGTCGCCGTGCTGCCCGCCTGGCTCGCGTCGGCCTCGACGACCACCACCGGCTCGGGAAGGAGCGGGGCCTGGAGCGCCTCCGAGGCGAGATCGAGCGGATCCCCGGACAGGAGCAGCCGCGGCTCGAGCGCCTCGACACGGAAGCGCGACGGCGTCGCCGCGCCGATGTCGGCGGGTCGGCCCTTGCTCCGGGAAGTGCCGGCAAACGGCCTAGACCAGTTCATTGAGGACAGGCGGGAAACTATACCGACCACCGGGGCTTGTCAATGGGAAACCGCTAGTAAAGGTGGTGCTTTATGACGTCATCACTACGGACAGGATTTCGGAAGAAATCGCCCCAGGCCAGGGCCTGGGGCGAATGAGCCAGCCCTTCAGGGATGACTCAACGCTCGACGTCGAATCGGACCCTGCACTTGAGCCCGGCGGGCAGCTTGTACGCGGGGTTCGGGAGCGCCAGGCGCACGCCGAAGGTGCCGCTGGCGGGGTCGATCACACGGTCCACCACCGTCACCCGCGCCCCCCAGGTCCCGCCCACCGGGGCCTCGGGCGTCACCTGGCTCGGCATGCCGACCTTGATCCGGCCGAACTGGGCGACGGGCACGATGACCTCCACCCGCAGCGGGTCGATCTGGGCGAGCCTGACGACCGGCGCCTGCTTGGTGAACTCGCCGCCGTTCAGGAGGCGCTCGACGACCACGCCGCCGATCGGGCTCTTGATCGTGCGAAGCTCGAGCACGGCCCGGGCCCGGTCCAGGTCGATCGCGGCCAGGCGCTTCTCCTCCTGGGCCTCGAGCAGCTCGTACTCCGCGAGCACCTTGGAGGTCTCCGCCTCGTCCATCTCCTTGAGCGGGATCAGCTCCTTGCGGAACATCTCGAGGGTCCGGCTGTAGCGGCGCTCGCCGAACTCGACCCGGGCCTGGCCCGACTTGAGCCCCGAGAGCTTGTCGGCGCGGGCCTGCGCCAGCCGGACGGCCGCGCGCTCGACGCTCGACTCGATGGTCGCGACGACCTGTCCGGCCGTCACGAGGTCGCCGCGGTCCACCAGGACCCGGTCGAGGACTCCCTCGACGGGCGAGCTGACCGCGACGGTCGCCTCGGGATAGATCACGCACTCGAGGCTCTGCGCGCCGCCGGCCGCGGGGGCCGCCAGCACGAGCCCGACCAGGACGCTCAGCAGGCCGCGGGCCTTCATCGCGCTCTCCGTCCTCTCATTCCATGGGGGGGCTCCGGGCG
>Ga0209342_10006749_pt1 | contig 11593 bp, 8 predicted proteins | sample RifCSP16_2_FD_184023 | JGI IMG/M metagenome (GOLD analysis project Ga0209342, IMG submission 184023) | Soil microbial communities from Rifle, Colorado - Rifle CSP2_sed 16_2 (SPAdes) (version 2) | ecosystem: Environmental > Terrestrial > Deep subsurface > Rock core/Sediment | place: Rifle... | reverse complement strand
GAGCATCCGCGCGGCGCGATGCTTCGAGCCTACGACAAGGCGACGGGCAAGGAGGTCGGGGCGGTGTGGATGCCGGCTCCCCAGACCGGATCGCCGATGACCTACATGGTGGACGGAACGCAGTACGTCGTTGTAGCGGTCGGCGGCGGCAACTACTCGGGGGAGTATATCGGGTTCAGCTTGCCCAAGAGCGAAAGGCGACCGCTTACGGGCGAGGTGAAATGAAGGTCAAGCTTGCGCTTGTCGTAACGGCTGGGATAGCCGCAATCGGCTTCGCGCGGCAGACGCTCCCGACTCAGGAAAGCCTGTCGGTGTGGGACGGCGTGTATACGGAAGAGCAGGCGAAGCGCGGCGGAGCCGTCTATGGGCAGGAATGCTCGAGCTGCCATGGAGAGAGTCTGCTCGGTGCGGATGAGGCGACGCCGCTAGCCGGAGCTCAATTCATGTCCAATTGGGACGGCCTGACGGTCGGCGACTTGTTCGAAAGAGTTCGTATCTCGATGCCGCAGGGCGACCCGGGGAAGCTGGACCGCCAGCAAACCGCCGACGTTCTCGCTTACGTGCTGCAGGTCAACAGTTTCCCGGTCGGCGAAACGGAGCTCGTGCGCCGGACGGAGGTTCTGAAGCAGATCCGGATCGAAGCGATGAAGCCCGGGCCGGGTGATTACCAGCGCTGAGCTGGCGAGCTCGCGCAATTCTCGAGGAGAGGGCAATGCCGAATATTCTTGCATTGTGGTTGACGTTTTCACAGGCGGGCGCGAACCCCATCCCAGCCACGGATGTGCCCGCCGCCGACATTCAGGCCACGCTGAAGGAAGCGATCGCAAGGAAGATCGTCGATACGCCGATTCGCACCGTGGACGCCGGAGGGCACAACGTGGGCATCGGTTTGGTCCATCGGCCCAAGGGGACGAACCTCGTCGGGGGCGCCTCGCACGACGTGGTGACGGAGGTCTACCACGTGCTCGAGGGCGCCGGGACGCTGGTGACCGGGGGAGCGCTCGTCGCTCCGGAGAGACGTGACGAGAAGGCCTCGACCGTGGTCACGATAAACGGCCCGGGGATCAGTGGCAAAGGAATCGAGGGCGGTGTGCGCCGCCGGATCGCCAAGGGCGACGTGGTCATCATTCCTGCGGGCACGCCGCACTGGTTTCCCGAGGTCCAGGAAGATATTACCTACATCGTCGTACGGGTCGATCCGAACCGCGTCGTGACCCTCAAGTGACCCCGAGATGTGGTAGCCGCTCCCCCGTACTATTTCCAAGGGTCGGATTACTCCTCGAAGATGCGGACTGTCAGCGAACCCTCGTTATCTCCATAGCAAGGTGCGCAGTCGTTCAAGTGAAACGAAAAGGGCGCGTCATTTCCGGCCACGGTGATCGAGTACGCGTGATCGTCACGAAAAGTGCCCCAATCCACATTCTCTCCGTCGAGGTAGACCGAGATATCGAACCCGAACCAGTCGTCGAAATAGTTCAATCCGCAATCGTCGGTCAGGTGCTCGGCATCGCCGAATCGACGGTATCCGCATGCGCCACCATCCGGGCAGTTGACCGGATCGCACATTCCCCACTGATAGGTGCCCGAGACTTCGATCCGATAGGTCTTCTGGGAGGAGAACGAAAGGCTAGTCTCGACGCTCGAGCCGTCGGACGGGATGCTGAGCGTCTCCAAAGGAGCCTCTCCCTGGCCGGGACAACCGAGGAGCCCCAGAAATACGTCGGCGTTGTTCAGGATCAGCGTCGGGGCCACGTAGGGTGAGTGGATGGGGAAGAGAGTTGGATCCCCTCTCACGCGACGGGGCTTCTCGATCCCGGTGAGGATGGCGCCGACCACGGCCTGCGTTTGTCGGCCGGTCATGAGCAGAATGTGATCCAACCCATCGATACGGAGCTCGTGATCGGCAAGCTCTTCACCGGGCGGGAGCATGCCTCCCAGGAGGCCGCCATCGTAGAAGAGCCGGGTGCTCCAAGACGGAATCAGTCCGTCTCCCTGGTCTCTCGCGTTTCCGGGGTTCGTCCTCGGGTTCGGGACTTCGCCGCCCGGATGCCAGCGCCGGTGGACGGGCGTGTAATCAGGGAATCCGGGTACGGAGCTGGGCAGAGGCGGTGGAGGACCCACGTCATAGTTGAAGACGGTCGGCTGGTCGTCGTTGAAGAGCACGTAGATGCCGTCGAACATCCCGGGATGGTCACCGATGAGCCGGAGGGTCTTCCGATACGCCGCGCTATTGAGCCCGAGCGTATCAAGAAGGTAGTTCTCTTCTTTGCCCCACAGGGGAGGCAAGAGGTAATTCCGCGGCTCGATCGATCCCCTTTTCCTCTTCTCGGGAATCATCTCCCGTATCGAGCCGATTCCCGGGTGATCGGGATCGAAGGGATTGGCCCGCGAGTAGTCGTAGAGAGCTTGCTCGGGACATCCGAACAAAGCGTCGACGACGGGGTCGTCACAAGGCTCGCCCTCGTCCGCGCGGTATTGGCACATGATGAGGTGCGGCCACAGAAGGCTGTCGATCGCCGGCAGGAGGAGATCTCCCAGCGGGACCTCGATGGGCACCTGATGGTCCATGTAGTCCTTCCAGGTCAGCCCGTGGAGCGTCGCGTAATCGAAGGGGAATCCTCGATGGGGGGTAGCGATGAAAACGGCTTTGTCCACGTTGTTCTGGTAGTCGAGATTTCCCCCCTGCGAGGGATCGCCGAAGTTCGCGAGACCGGCGATGTAGGTGCGCAGCACCAGGCCTCCCATGCTATGGACCACGACGTCCGTCCTGGCCTCGCAGTTGACGTAGGGGACTCCCCCGGTGCAGAGAATGCTTTCGCCGTTCGCCCCGACTCTGCTGGCGAGCATTTCCCGCAGCCAGGCCGCCGATTTCACGTTCGACTGCCGCCAATCGTAGGCCACGGGGAAGACGCTCCGGTCGATCTCGTAGCCCATCCGGAGCAAGTTGTCGATGAGGGGCTTGTAGGAGCCCACGAAAGGATCGAGATGGGGTCCGGTGCTGAAATCGGGAACATCGCCCAGGAATTGCGGCCAGCGATCGATGACGGTATTGCCCGGCGGCATCGACCCCAGAATTCCATGGAGGAACACGACCGGGTTTATCCGAGCCGGGTCGATCGTAAGGTCCTCGCTCGCGCGAAGAGATCCCCAAACCGCCTCCGCCGTGAGAGAGGCGGAGCCGGAAGGTTGGATCCACACCGACCATCGCAGCGTTTTTCGCTCTCCCGCGAAAAGCGTGAGCGCGGTGGCAGCCCCCTCCCGTATGCAGCCGGTGAGGTACTCGCCATGCGTATAATCGTTTCCCGCTAGAGCCGACTCACAGTCGACCGGGACCCCGCTCCCTAGATCTTCCTCGAGGAAGTAGAACCGCGCGCCCTGGTTGGCGCGAATGCGAAGGGTGAAGGGAAAGGGACAGTCCGGGCCCCCCTGGGGACAACGAAGGGTGGCGGAGATCGTGAGCGGGTTCTCTCGGTACCAGCCGGTGTCCGCCCGCGGCTCCATGCGACGACTGGAGAGATTCAGGCGAAGACTGGGCTCCGCGATGGCCGGCCGGCCGGTGGTCACGAAGAACGATAGGAAGGTAAGAACCACGAGCGCGAGCCTTCTAAAAGAACGACACCACATTGGCTTCTCCATTCCAAGTTAACTGCGAGCTTCCTCGCTCCGGGGGGGGTCGAGGCCGCTTCTTACCTTAGTGGTTGGACGAGGGTCGAGGTTCCCGAGGGCCGGGGCTCGTTACAGTAAGCCGAAACCTGTCGAAATCTGCTGAAACAACTTTGGGGGGGTCGACGAGAGGCCGCGGTCGATTGTTCCGAGCCGTCGATGAGAAAAGTCTCTCGGTGAGGGAGGAGCGCCTCCAAGAAATCGTCTTAATGAATAGTCCCCTCGTAACGGAGCTCGCGAGAAAGTGTCTCGCGCATTGCTGCGGCGAGGGAGGGCTGCGCGGTTGACGGAGAAACAACGCACCTAAGCCTGCGAGAGCCAAAGCAGTGCACCGGCGTTGCTCGACCGTTCGCTGGCGGCCTGGGTCGAAAAGGGGAGGTGATGTCAGAAGAAGTTTAAGTCCCCAACCGAAAGTTAAAAAAGCTGTTGCGCGGGCCAGTGGATCGGACGCGATGAATGGCAGTCTGAGGGGAAGAACGAATCGGAACAAGGCTAGTTACGGTTTCCGTACGGTGAGCTCCACCGGATTTCAAGCCTGTGGAGAGGAAGGCTCTGGCTCAAAACGAGAGGTTTTGAGTGAAACCGGCCTCGTCTGAAGCAGGAACTGGAACGTGATCATATTCGACCATATTCTGGAGAGCGGTGGTGGCCTTGATGCTTCAGTGCCGGTTCCTTACAAGCATCCGCCTGCCTGGAGAACCACGAGCTTGTACGCTGCGGTGAATCGCCGTCGGCTCGGACGCACCGACACCTCGGGGTCGGGCTTCGCAGCGGCTGCCCCTGGCCCCGCCGGCGCCGCCGCTTTGCTGAGCTCGTCCCCTACGCTACGCTCGGTCTCGCTACGCGAGACTAAGCACATCCGTCGGATCGAGGTGCGGCTCGAGCGTCGCGAGCACCTGGAGCACAGGTTCACCCAGATCGAGGAAGGGAGGGAGAGCCTCGAGGCGGTCAAGCGGAAGAAACGGACCGCTCCCCGTAGCAGCCCGCTAACGCAGGACCGGGAATCGACGCCGCTTGCGCCGCAAGATCCGATGCCTCATCCTGAACGCCTACGGGTCCTTCATGGCGAGTCGCGACGGCAAAGCCCTGGCCGGTTTTCTCATCGTCTCCGCCCTCCTGGCGATCTTCGGGCTCGTCTATGTCTTTCTTCAGATCATCGAATTTGGCCGAGCCAACTTGGAGTCCACGGGCCCTCCTCTTCCCGACCACCTGCGCGAGATCCGGGTCGTGGAAGATCGGTTAGGGCTGACGAAGACAACGTTCCTGAGCTATCAGGCAGGCTGCACCACCATCACCGATATCGCTACCGGTGATTTTCATGAAGACCCTGGAGAGGAAGTCTTGCTCATTGACTGTCAGCAGGCTCAGGTGGTGGACGTCGCCGGGCAGCCGATGCGAAGCATCCGATTCGCAAAGCCGCTCAGGTTTCCGAAGATCCACCGAACCGGCAAGGGGTTCGACGATTGGATCGCCGTGGATGAAGGCGTCTGGGATGAGCTCAAGGCCGTGGTCGCATCGGGCGAGATTCTTTGGAGCCGGAGCGCAGCCGGTAATTACTCGGGTGTTGCCACCGGGAACCTGGATGAGGACCCTTTACCCGAGTTCGTCGTCTGGAGACATGAGCAGCCGGGGCTCGAGGTTCTCGACCACGACGGAGCGGTGCTCCGGCCGCTCGGAACCGCGGACGCCGTCAAGGCGGTGGTAATCCTGGAGGGAGTCAATCCCCAAGAGGCGAGGATCTGTTATTCGATCCTGGATCGCGAGCTGGTTTTTCTGGACGTCCATGGCAACGTCGTCTCCCGGCGAAAACCGGACGCTCCCGCGTTGAACTTCATATTCCCGTTCGAGTGGCCAGAGCTCTCCTCCCGCAAGATCTTCCTTCAGACCTTCTGGGACAGCCTGAACTTCCTCACCTTCGATGGGGAAAAGGTCGCGACGTTCCACTGCCCGTCGCTCCGCAATCAGCTCTTGTGGGTGCCGGTGCGCCTGGCCACGGTCCGCTTCCCCGAGCGAACCGGGAGCTATCTGGTCGTGGTCGACCGCCTTTATTACCATTCGAGAACCGTGCTCCAGGTCTATGAGCCATCGGGCGCCCTGGTCTACCACGAGATCCTGGAGGGCATGTACGGGGGGTTAGGCGTGATCCCGGACGAATCTGGCCGCGCGACAAGCATCCTCCTGGGAGGGAGTGCGCAGGTCTTGCGTTACAGCCTCGCATCCGGCGCCGTCAACGTACGCCGGGCTCAAAGGTTCGCCAGACCCACCACGGCGAAGTTGTAAACCATGTGCACGACGATAGGAGAGAGGAGCAAGCCCGTTTTCTCGAAGCTCAGCGCCGCCATGCAGCCCATCACGAAAACGGGTAAGACAGCGATGGGCGGATGGACGATGGCGAAGACGGCTGCGCTGCCCAGAATCGAGAGAAGCGGCCCCGTCGATCGACGAAGCCCTCGATAGACGAGTCCGCGAAAGAGGTACTCCTCGAAGATCGGCGCAGCGATGACCGCGAGCGCCAGAAACCAGCCGGAGCGTACCAGATCGAGATCGCTGAATCGAAAGGTGTCTTGCCACAAAACGCGTAGTGGCTCGAAGGTCTCGATGGCCTTGAGATAAACCCCACCGATTAGAGCCGCGATGGCCCCTCCTGCGACTCCGGTCCGGATGGAGAAGAGGAGCGGCCGGCCTTGCTCTTCTCGCCGAAGGCCGATCTGGGTGAGAAGGTCCGGAACCTTCTGTCTCCAGAACGTGTAGAGCGTAAAGAAGACCACCAGATCGCCGGCCAGCACGAAGGCCACCAGGAGAGACCATCCCGGAGAGCTCCCGGCAAAGAGCATGGCCATAGTCAGAAGGCCCTGAAGCACGAAAAAGACCAGGACGGCGATCAGGCCGTCTGCCAGGCTGATCCGGGCTGGCGGATCCTGAGTCGGATCGAGCCAGTAGGAGCTCCGGTCGCGCACCTTCTGCCAGAGCGCGAAGGCGAGGAGGGAGCACAAGGTGATCTGAGCGATCTTGTTCCAGACGGAGGAGCTGTAGATGGCAAAAGCATAGAGACTTGCCAGCAGCATGTAGAGATAGACCATCTCCACACGTAATTTGCGCTGGCGCTCCGTCTCCAGCGGATCCGTCCCGAGCACCCCGATCCCCGAAGCGATGAAGGAATAGATGACCACGCCCACCAAGGCGGTGACTGCGTTCGGCAAATCAGAAAGGGAAGGGTTCGAAGGGAAGAAAAGCAGGAGGACGACCACCGCGTACGAGAATGCGAGTCCACACCACAAGAAGGTTTTCTGCAGCAGGATCGAGTGGAGCTCTCGTGGAAAGGTGTAAAGCATCCAGAGCGCTTCTCCTTCCACCACGAGGATCATGAAGGCACTCGCCATCAGGGCATAAGCTCCGATCCCGAAAGCCAGGGTCGTCAGATGCCGGCTGTCGGCGAGAGCACTGCGGGAGATTTCGGGAACCATGGCGATCTGGAGCCCGGCAACGAGGACCGGTACAACGACAACCTGGGTAAAAAGAGTCCGGTCCCGAAACAGGAGCCGGAGCTCCTTCGCGAAAACGCCACGGAGCCTCGCTATTTCCCAACCCCGAGTCTTCCGAGCAGGGTCCGCCTTTCCTCGCTTGCCCTGATACGTCGAAGCACTCGTGACGAGCCCATCCCGCACCCGCCACTCGGAAGCCCAGACCGCGCCCAGGGGCAGCATCAGTGCGGCCAGTGCCATCATGCCCATCGAACCGATCGCTTCCCTTCCCCCTCCAAGAAGAAGCGCCGGAGCCGAAAACGGGTTCCAAGCGGCTCGAAGAGGGACCCGCTCCACGAGATCGAGGAGGAAGGCCGCCGACGGAGAAAACGCCATCAACACCAGCGCCATGAGGAAGAACACGGACACGAGAGAGAACAGGGCCTGAAGGTTCTTGAGCCCGCCGGGAGCGACACCCTTTCTGAGGAACGTCTCCACGGCCACGAAGAGCGAGCCGACCAGGGTGGCGGCGTAGACAGAGAGCATCAGCCCGAAAGGTAACGACCACCATCGGTACCCGGCGCACCAGAGCATGGAAAAGAGAAATGGGAAGACGGCGAGCCAGGTGAGAACGCTCCCCAGAGCCTGCTCGAAAATCCTGGCCAGGAATAGCACCCGCGCGGGAATGGGGAACGTATAAAGCCACTCCATGTCCCACTGCACCTTTCCCAGATCGCGGTCCGCGCTTCCCAGGAGGCTGAAGAACAGAAGGCCGCTCAGCAGCACCAGGATGAAGCCCAGCCGGGCCATGAGCTCCCTGCGCGCTTGCTCGGGCCAGAGCTCGACGCTGGGTAGCAAGCTAAATGCCGGTCGATGGTAGAAACCGCTCGATCCCTTTTCCAGAAAGGCTTCGAGCGTCTTATCGGCGCGGGCTTCGCAATCCTCGATGCACCGCCCGGAGTGGCGGAGGTCGTACAGGAACGATTCTCGCAAGTAATCCAACCACTGCTGCCGGTCACCGTTTTTCTCCCCCGAGTCCGAGGACTCGATCCTCTCGGGGAATTGGCGGAGAAAATTCTCGATCGCCTCGAAGCCGGCGTCTCCCACCGCGAAACCATTCCGCGCCAGCGACCGATCGGATAAGGCGCCGATGAGCCGCCCGCTAACCTGCACGCCGTTGAAAAGGAAGCTCGCGGCCACCACCAACAACAAGATGCGACCCACCGGCCGCTTGCGCGCGGTGGCGGTACGATGCGGCTTCTGAGCCTCGTTCACCGAACCCTTCCCCTTTTTCCGGCGAAAGGCGGCCGACAGGTGGCCGTAGGCTCGATTGAGCCTGCGCCGAACCGCCATCCGCCCGATGATCCGCATGGTGCGAAGGACGCGCCACAGGCTCGCCGGTGGAGCCCCTGGGGCTACGTGGGATTCCATGCTCTAGTCAGAACCGGGCTGGGTCAGGGCGAAGAAGATTTCTTCGAGCGAGCTGTTCTCGGTGGCCAGACCGCGAAGCTCGGCGAGCGTTCCCACCGCCGCAAGCACGCCGTTACAAATGATGGCGGAGCGATGGCACAGCTTCTCCGCCTGCTCGAGGAGGTGGGTGCTGAAAAAGACCGTCTTCCCTTCTTCCGCCTTTTCCAGAATGACGTGATGGAACGACCGGGTGGCGTAGGGGTCGAGACCGTTCGTCGGCTCGTCGAGGATCAATACCAGAGGGTCGTGGAGCAAAGCGCAGGCGAGCGCCAGCTTCTTTTTCATACCGCGGGAGTAATTGACGGCGTACTCGCCCAAGGCGTCGTGGAGCTCCAGCCGCCCGACCAGAGGCTCCCAACGTAGGCGCCCGGCTTCGCGTGAGAGCCCGTGCATCTCACTCACGAAGTCGAGGAGCTCGCCGCCTTTCAGATAGTCGTAGAAGATGGGCTCGTCCGGAAGATAACCGACCAGCCTCTTCACCGCGACACGCTCCCGGAAACAATCGAGACCGCCGATGGCCGCCTCCCCCGAGGTGGGCTGCAGGATCCCCATGAGCATACGGATGGTCGTCGTCTTGCCGGCGCCGTTCGGTCCGAGGAAGGCGACGATCTCACCCCGCCGCACATCGAGGGTGAGCTCCCTGACAGCGCAGAACTCGCCGTACTTCTTGGTGAGACCCACCGTCGCGATCGTTGGAGTCGAACCGTTTCCCATCGAGCCCATTTTCCGCCTTCACCCACGCGTGCCGTGTCCGGAGAGATCGCCGGGAGAGAATTTTCTTGGAGGAGTCTTTCATGATAACGGATCTTGGCGCCGGATTCCCACTGCGATCGGCGAATTACGTATAGGCGATTGTATTCGGCGGACGTCCGAGATTTGGAGGGATTCTTTCGCCAAGTAGCTCGGCCATCGGTTGAAGTTCATGTTTCTTTCCCCCCCAAAATCCACCACGACCGCGAACGCAAGCCATTCGCTACTTTTCGTCTTTTCTTAATGTGGTGCTCTGTGGAGGCAGGTTCCCTGCGGGTTGACCGGCCAGAGGGACGGGGGCGCCCCCTGTGTGACGAGCGGTCCGTCAACTTGCGAGCATGAGGTTCTGTCCCGACTCGTCCCAGAATCGGGCTTTCCGAACTCCCAGCCCCACGTGGCCAGCCTCGGCCACTGAAGCTCGATGCAGGAGACAATGCGCGAGGGCGCCGCGGTCCCGGCCGTCTCGACAGCGACTTTCCGCAAGAACCACGCCGCACTGCGGGCAGGACCAGGTGTAGCCCAGCCGTGTCAGTACTCGGCCCTCGCGGACGGCCCGAAAAATCTGCGCAACGTTCATTCCCATCGGTCCCTCGCCATTCGTCCTTTGACGTAACAGTGACGTCGAACCGGCCGAGGTTCCACGGAAATCGATGCTTACCAGAAGTACAGTAAGCAGCGGCGCGGCTTGTCAGCTCCCGCCGAGCATCGCCAGAGCCCGGGCGAGCACTTCCTCCGGTCGAATCACTTTCAAACACTGGTTGTCCCCATCGCACGGGGAATTCCGATGGTTGTAGGCCGTAAGACAGGGGGAGCACGAGAGGTGCGAAAACAGGCTCGCGGATCTCGGATCGAGGCTTCCATAGAGGAGCGGCGTCTCCGGCCCGTAGAGCACGATCGCTCGGATGGGAGTCATCGCGGCGAAGTGGCCCGGGCCGCCGTCATTCGTCACCAGGAGCTCCGCGAGATGAAACACCAGCATGAGCTCCCGCACCGTCCGGGTGTAGCCGGTGAGGTCGATGGTGCGCTCCGGGCCCGAGCTATCGCGGATAGCCGCCGCCAGAGGCCGATCCTCGCCGAGACCGATGATGCCGACGACGAATCCCCGATGCGCGAGGGCCGAGACCAGATCCTGGAACGAAGTCAGCGGCCAAGCTCGAAGGGGGAGAAGACCGCCCCCAGGATACACGAGGACCAGACGCGCGCCCCGGACGACGGGGAAATCGCTCTCGATTCGACGCCGCATTTCGTCGAGCTCATCGCCTCTCAAGCGCAGGGGTCGTATCGCGACCGCGCCCCCTTCCGCTGACCGCTTGGCGAGAGGCCTTCCCCTTCTCTCGACCGCCTCGACGAGAGTCAGGAACTGACGAGCGATGTGGTGGTACGGATTATAGAGGACCGGGTGATTGAGGAAGCTTCCGCGGTAGAGACCTTCCTGGGTGTGGCGCTCGAAACCGACGCGGCGGTTCGCGCCCGTCAGGAACGAGAGGATCGCGCTCACCCGCGAGAAGAGCTCGCAGTCGAGGACGGTGTCGATCCCGAGCCGGCGAAGCGCGCGAACCGAACCGAGGGCGTCCGTCATCAGATGCGGCAGCGTATCGTCCCGCAGGGTGAGAACGTTCTCTTCCGGAATCGCCTCCAGAAGGTCCAGGACCTCCTTGTTCTTGCGGAAGACCAGAGCGTAGACCGACGCTTCCGGGTACTTCTCCCGGATCCGGTCGAACATCGGCTGCGCGAGAACCAGGCTTCCCATCTCCGACAGGAGGATCACGAGGATCTTGCGAGGCGGCGAAGCGTCCTTCGCCTCGTCTCTCGCCCCGGGAAGTATCGACAGGAGCCGGCACAGCGGTGCCCCGACGAAGCGGTCGATCCGTCTCTGCGAATCGATGTGCATCTCTCTAGTGCTCACCTCGCTCTTCGCTCGGCTCGCTCCCCTCGCTCCTCGCTCGGGGAGGACGGCCGGATTCCCGCGACTCCGCGCCTTCGGCGCGGCCGCTTCCTCCCGGCCGGGCTCGCTCCGCTCGCGCAGGCTGCAGATGCATTCTTCAGCAGCCTGCTAGTCCATGCGGTCGCGGCGGTGGCGGCGGACGACGAGCTCCTGCCGTACGAGAAGATCGAGCTCGCGATGGTAGAGGATGCGCCACATCTCCGCCCGGGTCTGTCGAGAGCGAAGGTCGAATCGGCGCCCGATCACCCGGAACGGGCCTTCGATGCCTCCGCCCGGCGTCCGGTAAACGACGACGTGCTGGCCC
>Ga0209342_10006748_pt1 | contig 11593 bp, 10 predicted proteins | sample RifCSP16_2_FD_184023 | JGI IMG/M metagenome (GOLD analysis project Ga0209342, IMG submission 184023) | Soil microbial communities from Rifle, Colorado - Rifle CSP2_sed 16_2 (SPAdes) (version 2) | ecosystem: Environmental > Terrestrial > Deep subsurface > Rock core/Sediment | place: Rifle... | reverse complement strand
TTTTCTGGCGTCAACATCCAGCAACGGAGTTTCACAAATTATGACGGGGCGCAGTTTGAATTCAGCTATCACTTCGGCTAGCTTCTCAAAGTCTGGTCCGTACTCTGTCTCCTCCAGTACGTGGTGGCGTCGTTCGCCCCTTTGGGTGAACTCGATTTTGGTGAAGTGGCAGTGCATGTTTCTGGCGGCTTCCGTTCCAAGCCTCCGCTCAATCTCTTCCACCACCGCGCGGAAATCCTCCACTTTGCCAAACCGTCCCGCGCCTCGGGCATGCAAGTGCCCCCAGTCAATAACAAGCTGGACTCGCTCTACCTCTTCGCACAGAGTCAAAACCTCTTCTAAGCTTCCAAGCTGGACGTGTTTTCCCATTGTTTCTGGACCCAGCTTCACACCGCGAATTCCCAAACTCTCCAGGGTTTTTATGACGTCGTCTAACGCTTCGGCGCACTTCTTGAAGGCGTTGGATTTCCCGATTTTCCCGTAATATCCCAGGTGGAAAACCACGACGTACGCACGCATCCATTGTGCGGCGGTTGCGCATGCGATTAGGCGCCGTTTGCTCGCTTCAACCACCGCATCGCTGCCAGCAAGGTTCACGAAATAGCTTCCGTGGAGACTTAGCAAAACGTCATTTCGTTCGGCTTCCCTGCCTAGGCTTTCGGCGTCTTGCTGTTTCATCTGCGGTTTCTGACCCCACCGAACCGCCTGATATTCGAACGCGTCAAGTCCCTCATGCCGCAACAGAGTGGGAACGTCAGGCAATTTGGCTCCCAGCACCCTGAAAAAGGGTGGAACTCCAGCGGGTCCAAAACGAGGTCGGTTCGCCATTAGTCATCCTTTTACAGGTTGTTTGCGTGTGAATAAGGTTTTCTCGTTAAAAAGCGCTACTGTGGATGTTGGATATTGATTTCTTGTGTGGATTATCGAACCTTAAACATTTTATTGCTGAGTAGAGTGTTTTTGTTTCAGCAGTCGGTTTGGGAAAGCATTGCAGATGGAAAACAACGCTTTGGCAGCCTTGCTTTGGACTAGAAACGCTTAAACATCCCAAATGCAGAAGAATATAAGAGCTTCAGTGAGTTTACAAGATACGATGAGTCTTCAAAAAAGGATAGAATGTTTGCAAAATTGAGATGTGGTTTGAGAAAATAATGCAGAAGGCAGAAAAAAAAGACGCTCAAGAAGTCCTCAACGACCGTACTACTCAGATTTTGGTAAGTAAATTTCTCAGCGGAGAAATAAAAACTCTCGAACCAACTTACGATTCACAGATTGGCTATCATTATCCCGAGGTCGAAGCCATCGTCGGCGACCCTTCTCTTGCGGAACCCTTCTTGGAAGGACTTTACGATTCAGGCGTTTTGGAAAGAAAACTCTTCGACAAAATCATCATCTGCCCTAAATGCGATTCGGCAAATGTTTCTTTCCGATATTGTTGTCCCTTCTGCAAATCCTTCGAAATCGAGAAAAGCTCGCTAGTCGAGCATGTTAAATGCGGCTACATGGATTTAGAGTCGAATTTCTGCCAAGGAAACAAGTACGTGTGCCCCAAATGCCACGAGGAAATGCGGATACTGGACGTTGATTATAGAAAAGCAGGAGTATGGTGCTCTTGCAAATCTTGCGGAAAAAGCTTCGACATACCCATTTCCGCGAATTTCTGCAGAAATTGCCATGCCAACTCAACTTTCGAGGAAGCGTCTATTGAAGACGTTTACTCCTACACGCTAAAAGACACAATCAGAAACACATCATCGATGAGCTTTTTCCTAGTTCCCGCTATACGAGATTTACTTGTCGGACAAGGACTAAAAGTTGAAAGCCCAGCATTCGTCGTGGGCAAATCAGGAGCCAAACACTCCTTCGATGTGGTTGCCCAGAAAGGCAGCGGGTCGCGCAAAACTATTGTGATTGATGTGGCAACGTCAACCGATGGCGTAGTCTCTGAACAACCAGTTATAGCTTTATTCGCCAAAGTCTTTGATGTTACGCCTGAAAAAGCGTTTCTAGTCGCCATTCCACGGCTTAGCGAGAACGGCCGGAAAATGGCGGAGCTCTACAGTATTCGTGCGGTTGAGGCGGAAAATCAGGACGAGGCAGTCAAAGCCTTGAAAGCAACCCTGAAAAAGTAACGTAAGCGCCACGATAGTTTTCAATTAGCTGCTTGGAAGAACAGCCACGTTCCCCCTCTCAGTAGCCACCTTAACCGTGTAGGATCCATCTGGCAAATTTATGCTGGAATAAGCCTGCGACACGGTTTCTCCAGAATTCACAAACACGTCTACGTCAAATCTTTGATGACTAGTCGAATTGTTAACCCATAAGGAAACCACGTGAGAAGTTAAGGCGCCACCATTCTCGAAAGTGATTAGTGCTCCGCCCCTTTTCTCCTCGTTGAATTCAAAGAAATCTGCTTTGAAATCGAACTGGGGAGCACCTGCTTTGAAGCCTTTAATCTTGATTTTCCAGCCCCCAGTCGAATTCCTGAAATCAGTTGTTCTAACGCTTGTCGATTGGGTGCTGTTCTCGTCGGTGTTTGGCGTGCCGCTGGAAGTATAGGCTACATAGCCGAATCCGCTGGTTTGGTAGGCTGCTGAAGTGAAATTGTAAAGCTGCATCGTGACGCTGACTGAAGCGACCGTCCACGCGGTATTCGACGTCCAGTTCAGTTGAGTCCAGCTTTCTGTGTTGCTAACGCCTGTAAACTCCACTTCCGCAGTGTACTCATCGGACCAAACATGGAAGACCGCGGCGTCTATGTTCCATTTGTCTTGGATGGTGTCAACTGTTTCTGAGCCACCTTTGAACCTAATAGTGAATGTCTGGCCCGACAACTAGGCAGAAACCGAAACGTTATTCCAACCGTTGGAGAGGTCGGCGAATACATTTTGCCAAGCGCCTCCAAACCAAACGTCAACACGGATGGTTTCAGCGGAGCCAAACGGTGTGTCCGCCAGGAAAGAGTAGCTTCCAGACCCTGAACCGTCGTTGTTGGCTGGTCCTGCGTCGTCAAAGTTATTATCGAGTTTGAAGTATGATCTCAAGTTAGCTTCTGAACCTGTCAGTTGAATGTTATAGTTGCTCTGTAAATCCGCTAAAGATTTGTCGGTGTTCCAGTACCTCAACTCGTCTCCATGCCCATTAACAGGTTCAACGCCTCCCTTCGATGCCAAAAAATTGTTCTGTATCACACCCAGCGTCGAGACGGAAGAGGTCCAAGCATTATTGTAAGCGTCCTGAGTCGGGGGATTAGTCTGGTCACCCACATACAAGAACAGTTGATTGGTATTTTCGTTCCACACAATTGCAATGAAGTACCAGTTGCCGGTCACAAAGTTTGTGCTACTTATGAGTGCGTTTATGCTGCCCCAATCGAGAACGAGATTAGTGCCTGAAAACCGGGTTTCCATGTTTTCGTCTTGACCCCACGGTCTGCCGCCGACTGCATCCCATTTAATCCAGAAAGAGATCGTTCCAGTGACTGAACCCCAATCAGGGTTCCCGCTGACAATCATGTATCCCCCGGTTGCGTCCAAAGAGTGAGTATTTATCACCTTGCTAGCATAGATTGCCAGCTCCTCGCTCGTCTGAGAGTAATCCGCATTTGTCCATTGTGCCTCAACGTCAAGTTCATAGTTATCCGATCTCACATAGTCAGCACGTATTCTATACTGATTGTTATTATGAGCAGCATCCGCTGGGTTGGCAGGTGTCGCGTAACTATTGGATGTGTCATAGTGTCCCTGATTGATGCTTCCAGACCCATAATAGAATCGTGTTGTAACCGAAAAAATCATCATAAGAAGATACTCTGTGTTTGCCGAAATGGTGGGCGGCGAAGAAAAAGTGCAAGTCCGTTCTGTGGCAGTAGTTGTGAACGAGGTAACGTCGCTAACGGCTAATATTTGTAGGGTACTGTGCGAAACTAAAATCGCTTTTGCGTTTCCAGATCCAAAATCTCCGCGCCCGTACCAAATCATGCTCTGCAGAGTTGCCCCCTCAGCGTCCGCAGGCGAAGTGAACAAACTTCCATACATGTAATTGGCACTTACCGTTGAATAGCTGCTTCCCGCGCTTGAACCAAAACTGGAAGCCCCACCACCAGTGTTTACCTCTGTCAACCTGTCATGGGTTGAGTCTGGACCATATTGTTGGGCGGTGAAGTTGGATTCTGATCCCTTGTTCGCTGAAGAATCAACGTTTGAAACGTTGTTGTCAATGAAATCGTTCGTGTGCGCAGCCGAGTTGTAGCTGCTGAAAGTCATGTAACCGCCGTCGTCCGCCGTAAGGTTCGCCAATCCGCCGCTTGCCCAGGTTGTTGGTCCAATTGGAGCGTAATCGGTGGGGTTTTGGTTCCAGTTTTGCACTATCGTTTCAGCGCCGACGACATCGATGCTCTCTTGTGTCCTTTCCCAATCGACCTGGTTCATCTGGTAGCTCCAGAGCACCACGTTGCCGACCACGATGACTACTAGAACTAAGCTTAGCATAGCTACAATCACGGTGCTTATGCCGCGTTTTGCCCGCTTGAAACGTTTAAGGTGCCCTGTTAGTGCTTGCAATATGCGTTCCCCTACTTGTTACAATGTCTATGTAGTACAGGTCTCCAGAGTTCCAACCTCCAAATATAGTGAGCCATCCATGCTCTTTTAATTCCAGGTTAAACGGGTTGTTGAAAGATCGACTTGTATGATTCACGTAAACACTCTGGATGTGAATGTTGACTTTCCCAGTGTTAAGCAAAGAAACATCTATCGTGGCTGTCGCAGGGTTAAACCAAACATCCTCAGCTAAAATTCGCTCGCTCATGGTTTCCCGCAGGTTAGTGGTTATGACGTAGGTGGCTGAAGTGGCTACAGACATAGCCGCAACTGCTATGACCGTTAACAGGAGGCTGCTGAGAACAGGTGTTATAGCCCGCTTATCCCGCATGAAACTTCTCAAAAAGTGCTTCATCCTCTTCGCCTCACATGAAGAACCTCAACGCCACGTAACCAAGAATCATCATGATCAAGCAATGCTTCAAACCCGCAGCCATCGTGCCCTCACCCATTTTTCCCGCAACTAACCCGCCGAAGAAGCCCTGAACCAAAGTCATGTGCAAGAAGGTTCGCTGCAAATCGGAAGGCGACGACGTTGCAGCAACTAGCGTGGGCACGCCTTCCACGCTCGTGAAAAACGTTCTGAAAAGCAGCACAATCGTGAAGAGGAACACAAAGAGAGCTATGTAGATTATTGCGATGTAGGGTCTCGTTTGGGTTTTGCGTTCCTTTTCAAGGAAAAGGGTTGTCTGGACGAATTTGCCCATTGGGTCGAAGACTTTTTCGACGCGTCCGCCTGAGCGGCTGGCTTCGATAATCATGGGTACGGTTCTCAGGGTTAGCACGGTTCCGACGCGGTTTCCAAAAGCTAAAAGTGCATCTTCGAAAGTTGCCCCCCAAGAAATCTGCACAACCATCTTCTTCAGTTCCGGTGTTAGCGGTCCGTAGTCTCGTTTTGTTGCCTCTTCCAAGGCTTTTGTGAGAGTCATTCCTATTTCTTGTGCCTGCACGATGCTTCTGAACAAGTCGGGTAGATGTTCGTCGACGGCTTTTCTCCATCGGAAGTCGATGTAGCTCAGGACTGCTGTGGGCGTTATTATGGCAAGAATGGCAAAGAACACGTAATCATCTAAGGATGCAGTCACGCCTACTGTGAAGAAGCCGAAACCTACGATGCTGACGGCTACCACGACCGAAACTGCTGTCGCATATTTCTTGAGTTTCTTGTCAATTTTCGGCATTTTTCTCTACCATTTCGGCGACGTTGAATCCAATATGATTAGGAATATTAGGGCGCAGATTGGAATCCCGATGTATGTTAAGAGGTTGAGCAGGAGTTCAGGGCTTAAACCTGCGAGTCCTCCTCCGCCCAGAACTGACATGACGGAGAGCATGATTATGAAAAGCAATGGTCCCGTCAAAAGGAGCGCCACGTAAATTTCGGAGAGTACCGAGAGGCTGTCGGCTTGCTTCTTAAGAGTGACTCTTTTCAGCTTCATGTGCGTTTTGAATTTTTCCCGCAGATAACCTCCAAGATTCCCGCCAGAGTGTATGGTGGATATCATTCCTTCAATCATGTCTCGAAGTTTTTGGGAAGGTGTTCGGCTTGACGCTTTTTCGAGTGCGGAAATAATATCCAAACCAAATAAGTTGATGTGTTTGACGATTTCGTTGGCTTCATTGGACGCGGCTAATGGCGGGTTCAAAGTTGACAGTGACTGGAACATTTTTTCAGGGGATACACCAGCGCTTGCCAAAATTGACATGTAACCTGTCGTGAAAGGTAGCTCATCTTCCAATTCGCGCTTATGCTTGTCCGCGCGGTAGACTGGGTACAAGTAGAAGCCAACTATGGAGAATGCCCAAGTGAACATGGCGGTGCCAGTCCCGAACAGTAGCACGGAAATCAAAGGCATATTAAAGATGAGCAGCATCAGCAAGACTGTGGTAACCGCCACTGGTAACGCGATTAAGAAAGAGACGACCACCGTTAGGCTAACGTATGCTTTGAAGTTAACTTTCAAACCTGACTTCTGCAGACTCAGGTCTAAATCCTTGAACAGAGGCAGAAACCGCGCGCTCTTGTCGCCAAATAATTTGTAAGCGAATAGCAGAGGTGTTTCCAGGCTCATCTGTGGTTCTTTGGCTATTCGCTGGGTTTTTTTCTTCGAAAACTTGAAGCCTCGAAGTTTTGCTTCCAACCGCTTGACTGCGGCTTTGAGTTTTCTAGCGAGTTGCTCGGTCATTTCAACCCCACTCTGGCTTTTTGGATAACTCGGTTCGGGTTCGCATAGTATTCTCTGATAACGTTAGCTACTTCACCGTGTCTTCGAATGCCCTGCTGAACCATCCACTCCAAAACCGCTTTCCTGTACTGCAACTCACGTCTCACGTTCTCTTCCGTTAAACCATTTTTCGCCATGTGCTTATCCAGCAGGGCGCTATTGCCCAAGAAAGAGAACCTGTCGAACTTTGGGTTCCACCGAAACACTTCTTGAGTCAAAATCTCGTTTGTTTTTGAATCAAACTGCTTGATCTCAGCTGTTACGCTTGCGCGTCGTGCGGGTTTCCCTTTGACTTCGGTTCGCTCCATCACCATTATGACGTTGGTCATGGCGATGAGCGGTTTCGGGATTTTCATGGGTTCCGATCCCAATCGATTTATGGCAGACTCAACAGATTCAGCATGCATGGTACACATGCCCAAATGCCCCGTTGCCATGGCCTGAAACAACGTGTAAGCTTCATCGCCTCTCACTTCACCCACAATGATGTAGTCGGGTCTCTGCCTGACCGCAGCTCTCAACAGGTCGTAAAGGGTTATGGTGCCCGACTGTTTATCGTCAACTTTGAACCCTGACCTCACAACAGAAGGTATCCAGTTTTCGTGGGGAAGATTAATCTCCTGAGTGTCTTCAACGCTTACGATTTTCATTTCAGGCTTAATGAACATGGATAAACAGTTCAGTATGGTTGTTTTTCCGCAAGCGACACCACCAACCACCATAACTGAAGCACGATTCTCAATCAGGTACCAAAGGTAAGCAGCCATCTCGGAGGAAATCGTGCCAAAAGCTATCAAATCCGAAACCGTCAAAGGGTCAACTTTAAAGCGCCTAATGGTAAAGGTTGAACCTCTCCGGGTTATCTCCCGTCCATACGTCAATTGGATGCGGCTTCCATCAGGAAGGGAAGCGTCAATAATTGGCTCGGCTATCGAGATGTTTTTTCCAGAAAGATACGCCAAACGAATAATAAACGAGTCTAACTCGGTCTCGTCGATGAACACGATGTTGGTCGGCAAGGATTCGTATTGACGATGCCACACGTAAATCGGGATATTTGCTCCATCAGCTGATATGTCTTCAATCATGTGGTCCTTCATTAAAGGATCTATTCTTCCATAGCCGATGAAATCCCTGATAACGTAATACGTGAGTTTGTCGACTGCTTCTGACGGGATTTTGAGGCGATACTTCTTTACTAAATCTTTGATTTTTTGCTTGAGGAAGTTTTCGGCTTTTTCCTTGCTCTCTATTCCTTTCAGGTTTACGTCCAGTTCTTCCATCAGGAAGCCTTTGATTTCGCGGAGGTACCTTTCTTCTTCCGGCTGCAAGCTAGGTTCAATGATTTCGTATCGTACTTTCTGGGTTTCTTTTTCCTTGGCGATGGCTGCGTAAACGTATGGTTCTTGCAAGGGGTAGACTTCTTGGAAGACAGCAGGCTTTCTCGTTTCACTGCTTATCACGGCTGCTGCTTGCGTTTCTTCTAGAACGTCTACTGCTTTTGTCCCTTGCTTTTTCTTCGTCGAAGTCGTCCTCCATAGTTTGGACTATTGGGTAGCGTATTTTGCTCAACTGTATAGGCTGTATTGAGTCTTAATAAGTTATATGTATCCCTGATAATCTGCCAGAATCCACAAAACCAAGCAGAATCAAAAAAGCTTTTACAAGAACAATTTAGTCAAGGTGGGCACAGGCACGAAAAGCAACACGTAAAACGCAACCACCAAAATAGCCATAGTTATACCTAACAAAACGAAATCTCCCTTGTGAAGCGTCAAGCCATAAAGATTCGTCCGCTTCTTAGTCGCCCCCCAAGCACGCGACTCCATAGCCTCAGCCAACTCCAAGCTTCGTCGAATCGCGCTAACAATCAACGGTATCAGAACTGGGATATAATTCCTGATTCGCTTCATGAAATTTCCCTTCTCCAACTCCAAACCCCGCGCCTTCTGAGCATCCATGATGGTTTGTGCTTCCTCAGCCAGAACTGGGACGAACCGCACCGCAGTCGTGAAAGCGAAGGAGAACTCGTAAGGCACGTGGCTCTCTTCAAGCGCCAAACCCAACAGATCAGGGGACGTCGTGAGGAAGAATACCGCGAACTCAACGTTACTCGCAATTATCACGTAGCCCGCGTTGATGAATGAGAAAATAAAGTTGGTGAAGAAAATGAATACGGCTAGAAAAAGCGCTCCGCGGAGCGAACGAAGCCATTGCCTCTGTACACGCGCCAAAAAAACGAAAGGAAACTGCATCAGGAAAAGCGCTGTAAGCGGCAGGATTGAGCCGAAAAGAATCGCCGCCACGAACACTGCGCAAACGTAGATGAATTTTATTCTTGGGTCAAGGTTATGAATGGGCGAGTAAACCTTGCGGAACTTCAACCCATCAAAAACACTTATGTTCTCCGCCTCCCCCAGGCTTGGAGCAAAATGTCCTTCGCCTCGTAAATGTCAATGACGTTCCTTGAAAGCCCAAGTGGTGCCAGTTGGGTGAATATCTGGGCTATCTGCGGCAGAACAATAGAAGACTGCGCCAAGGCTTCAAGATTCGTAAGGATATCCTTCCCCTTGCCGTCAGCCACAATTTTGCCTTCCTTCATGAGCACGACTCTTGGGTTGCATTCAGCCACAAACTCCACATCATGCGTTACGATGACGACCGTCTTCTCCTGTGCCTGCAACTGAACAATGAACTGGCGCAATTTTTCTTTCTGCTCATGATCCTGACCTATCGTAGGCTCATCCATAATCAGAATCTGCGGATCCCACGCCAAAACCGAAGCCAAAGCAACACGTTTCCTTTCGCCTCCGCTAAGCATGAACGGCGAAGTCTTCCGATACTGTGTCAGCGACAAAAGGTTCAAAGCCCACGTTATCTGCTTCTGAATGACCTCTTCTTCAAACCCAAAGTTTTTTAGCGCAAAAGCGATTTCTTCCTCGACGGTTTCGCTGAAAAGCTGGTGATCAGGATTCTGAAACACAAAACCTACGGTTCTCGACAGTTTGGCAATGCTGGTTTTTGTGGTTTCCACACCGTCGATGCGGACGGTTCCTTTCGACGGCTTCAACAATCCATTGAAATGCTTGACCAGCGTAGTTTTTCCCGCGCCGTTTTGCCCCATTATGGCAACGAATTCGCCGTCCTTCACCGTTAACGAAACGTCTCGGAGCGCTTCCACCCCGCCCGAGTACGTGAAGCGAACTCCCTCCACAACAATCATCGTCGCCCAAAGGCCTCCAGAAGTAGTTTCGCCATCTCATCAGAGGAAAGCGGGGTAACGTCGCCAAGGTTCATCCCTTCGTTCCCGAGGAGCTTGTAGAGAAGCGTCGCCTTGGGTATGCCGACGCCTATAATACGTGTTTCCTCCGCGCATAAGATTTCTCGGGTTCCGCCGTCGGAGCAGACTTTTCCTTCATCCATGATTATTATGTGATTAGCATATCGTGCAGTCAAATCAAGCCTATGCTCCACGAGCACGACGGTTATGCCCAGAGTCTGGTTGAGTTCGTGAATTACTTGGAATATTTTCTCAGCGCTTAAAGGGTCAAGGAAAGACGTGGGTTCGTCCAACACGATTATTTCAGGCTGCATCGCTAGGACAGATGCTATCGCCACGCGTTGTTGCTGTCCTCCTGAGACTTCGTGAGGCGACCTTTCCCGCAGGTCGTAAATCCCCGTTAGGTTGAGCGCCCAATCCACTCTCTTGCGCATCTCTTCTCGGGAAAATCCAAGGTTTTCCAGTCCGAAAGCAACGTCTTTCTCGATGGATAAGGCGAAAAGCTGGTTCTCTGGGTTCTGGAAAACCAAGCCAACGTGTTTTGCCATTTCATGCGTCTGATGTTTCGTTACGTCTTTCTCTGCAACGGTGATTTCGCCTTTTAGCTCGCCCTGATAAAAATGCGGAATAAGCCCATTGAAGCATCGGCACAGCGTGGTCTTTCCGCACCCGCTTGGACCCGTGATCAAGACGAAATCTCCCTTCTCCACCTTCAAGGAGACGTCGCTGATTGACGGTTTCGTCGCGCCAGGGTACGTGTATGAAAGGTTTCGGGTTTCTATTACTGCCATGGTGCTGTGCCCGCCTATGTTAAGCGCGTCGTCGCTGATTTAAGAGTAACTACTCATTAGTGGATAGAAGCTTATCCCTGAATAGTCGAAGGCAAAGTTTGAGTCCTGCATCCACTTTTCCCGTGCCGTTCGCTCCAGCGGCGCCTGCATGTCCACCGCCCATTCCTTTAAGTGCTTCACCTAAAGGCTTGGCAATATCCTTTCCCAAGTGGATGCCAGTTCCCTTCAGGAAATCGCGGTTGCAACGCAAGCTCACTTCTATGCCGTCGTTTCTTTTTCCCGCCACCGCCGCGGCGTGTGCCCCCAAGTCCACTAGTGCTCTGGCTGCGGAGGCTTGGTAGGCGCTAACGTTGGAAAACGCGATTATCCAGTCTCCGATTTTTTCGAGTTTGGCTCTCTGGCAAGCTTTGATTCGGGCGACGCGCTCGCTGGAGTCCATGGGCAAAGAAAGCAACGCCAACGTTTGAGGGGGATTCACGCCTGCTTCGCAGAGGTCCACGATAGTCTTGAACGTTGAAGCATTCGCTAAAACGAAATGGCGAGAATCATAAGCTATGCCCAAGAAAAGCACTTCAGCCTCGTTCAAATCAGCTTTCACGTTTGCCTGCCTGAAGAGGTCGTAAACCACTTCACATGTTGAGGAGGCTTCCTCTTTCGTTATGCAAAGTTTTGCCTTCTGCAAGGTTTCGGGATGGG
>Ga0209342_10006747_pt1 | contig 11594 bp, 9 predicted proteins | sample RifCSP16_2_FD_184023 | JGI IMG/M metagenome (GOLD analysis project Ga0209342, IMG submission 184023) | Soil microbial communities from Rifle, Colorado - Rifle CSP2_sed 16_2 (SPAdes) (version 2) | ecosystem: Environmental > Terrestrial > Deep subsurface > Rock core/Sediment | place: Rifle... | reverse complement strand
GGCCGGCGCCATCTTGTTCGCGGTACCACATGTGCTGCGCATTAACGACGAGCCACCGGCGTGCGCCCCGTGCGATCGTGCAGCGGTCCCGTGGTTCGATCGATGGGCGATCGCCGAGCCTCGGACGCTCTGGGAGAGCGTCAGCACCACGGCCGTAGTAGGCATTGGCCTCTTCGCTGGGTGGGACCTGGCGGAGCACCGCGCTCCCGACCCCGCCGTCGCCCATGTGGCGGTCTTGGCTCAGTCCGCAGCGCTGGCCCTGGGGGCGGTCGAGGTGACCAAGGCCCTGGTCGGGCGGAATCGCCCAGTGCTGTATACGGGGCAGGCTGTCGAGGCGGCGCGGTCGCTGGACTCACGACGGTCCTGGCCCTCGGGTCACACCGCCACGGCCACCGCGCTGGCCACCAGTTACCTTCTCAGCGTCAATGCACCTGAGGCGGCCGCTCCGACGTGGCAGCAGGGGGTCTTGCTGCTCGCGAGCGCTGGCGTCGGAGCGATGCGCGTCGCGGCCGCCAGGCATTTCCCGTCCGATGTAGCTTGCGGCGCAGTCTTCGGGGTCCTGAGTGCGTTGGTGGTGCACGGTTTTAGGTTTTGACGGCGACTGGCGCACCGGTGCGTGGCCCCGCCGGCCTCCCGCCTGTTTCCGCCCGCTCACCCTCGGCGCTGCCTTGGTTCTCGTGCTGGTCGGACCGGGCTACGCGCAAGACACCCTGCCGCCGCATCTCGGCGGCTACGTCCAGTCTCTCGGCCTTCCCCAGATATACAAGCCCTATTTCGGCGTCAGCATCGGTCGGTGGCGCGGTGAGGGGAGCGAACATCTCGCCTCGCAGCTCCGGCTCGGGGTCTTCCGCGACTTCGGGAACCCGGTAACGGGCCTGGTCGGCACGTCCTTGGAGGCCTACGCCGGTTTCCGCGACCTTCAGGCGGACGCCGGGCTGCGCGCCATCCTCGCCAGCAACCTGTTCCGGCTGGGCGCGGGCGCAGACTTTGATGTTCGAGCGCGGGAGATCGACTTGCTGCTCCGCTTTGCGTCGCCGGTGCGTCGGGGCGGGATCATCGGAGCGGGGAGCGACCTTACGGTCGAGTGGCTGCCGACCCGCCCCGGGTCGTTCAGTCTCGCAGTGAACGTGCCGTTCCGGCAACCGCACCGGGGAAGCACCCGCCCCCAGCGCGATTTCGTCAGGCTGGACAACCAGCGGCCGCGGCCAGTGGGCTTTCAGCCCACCGAGCGGGGACTGCTCGAGGCCCTGAGTGATGTCCGGGACGGAGGTCTTTGGATCAATCGCCTGTCCGTGCCCTCCCTCAGCCGGGCAGGGGGAGACGTGCGGCAAGCGGTGGCAGACGCGGTTCGACCACTCAAGATTCGGCTCGCCACCGTAGGACCGCTTACCTCCCAGGTTCACACCGCGGACGCTGAGATCGCCGCCTACCACCGAGCGCTGGTCCGCGCATTTTCCATCGCGGTCTCCGACCAGACGCTCCCCCGCGGCGAAGGGACGCCGAGTGGAGAAGCGGTCGCCGCGCGGGCCAAGCAGATCCTACTGGAGCGCGTTCTCTTCCCCTACAACCGGCTCCTGGGACAGCGAAAGCGCAAGGACACCACCCGGGAGTTCGGCGGCCATGCGAGGGGGATCTTCGCCCGCTGGCTGATCTCCGAGTCGTCCGTCCCGGCTGATCGGATGGAGGCGGCCATCTATGTCTTCCAAGACCTCCTGGATGTGATCGAGGAAGTGCGGGCGGAGAACCGCAGGGTGTGGGGCGACGATCGCCTCGTATGGCTCCCGCTACAGCTTGCCCTCACCCCGGATCAGTACGATGAGCAGCAGGAGCTTGACACGCTCCTGACCCGAGCGGTGGGGCGCCCGGTGACGCACGGGAACCGCACCTGGTACATCCACAACGACCGGTTCCTGTTAGAGCTGGTCGCATCGATCGCCAGGGCGGAAGAGTACCATGTGCTCTGGGTCCACGACTTCCGGGGCTTCACCGAGGAGGGGAGTCCCGACCGGTTGTCGCTGTTGGTGGTCGCCCGAGCCTACCTTGCCGCGCTTCGCGATCGAGTGGAGCGGTACGATTCCACGGGCCGACTGCCCGTCTACATGATCTTTCTCGACCAGTACTATTTCCAGGTCAACAACAGCCGGCTCCTCCTGCGTTTTCTGGAGGACCCGCTCGGCCGACGGCTTGAGTTGCCCCCGGGCTTCGAGTCGTTCGAGCGCGAGCTGGCGGGATCGCAGGAAGAGCTTCGACACGCCGTGGTGTCCTCACGGCTGCTCCGTGCAGAGCGGGCCCAGTACGGCGAGCGGTGGCTCCGCAACTTGGTCAAGGTGCACGTGAACATCACGAATCCCGCCGACCCGTCATTCCGCAGTTCCCAGATCCTCCCGCTGCTCGGCATCCCCGACGATGTGATGCGGGATCACCGAAAACTCGTGCTGTACGATGTAAGCGAGGAGGATCCGTACCGTGGGATGGCGATGTACGCCGGCATGGGCGTCGGGGAGGTTTACGCGGGCGGGGCCTGGGAGGACCGCGCACTAAGGCTCCAGGGACCCGTGGCGCTGAGCCTGCGGGACAAGGCGCGCGAGTTGCTGGAGACGCAGGGCATCCCACCGGACCATATTCCCCACGTGCTGCGGCCGCGTCCGAGGCCTCCCGACTACGAGAAGCGGATTCGGGCCGAGATCGACAGCATGGATGCCTGGGGCGGTGTGGCCAGCCGCGCCATCGAGCTGCACAACGGTACCGGCTTCGCCCTGAAAGAGATCACGGTGGCGAAGGCAACCTTGTTCAACCTTGCCTCGCCTGGGGCGGTGCTGAAGACGCCTGACTCGCTGTGGCTCAACGAGCTCTTGGCGGCGCTGCTCGCCGGAGCCGCACTCCGGGGCTGCCGGGTCCTGCTGATCGCCCCGTCCGCTGCTTCCGCGCCCCAGCCCAGTTGGGGACCCATGGCGCTGGCGTACGATCTCCTGGCGCGCGTCCTCGCCGCGCGGTTCGCGCTCGAGCCGGAGCTGGCTCGGGTGGGAGGGCTCTTGCGCGTCGGTGTGTATCATCCCGAGGCGGGGGTCGATGACCTCGGCTATCGGGTCGCTGCGTTCCATCAGGCCCTGCAGCGGTACGATTTTCTTCGGGACCTCTACCACTTCGACCCAGCCGCGTCCCGAATGCTCGACAGCGTAGTCGCGACGCTCTCGATGGCTGGCCGTGCTGGACCGGTCGCCGCCACGGAGTCAGTTGTCGGGGTGCACCCCAAGCTGCACTTCAAGGGCTTTCTCTATGTCTCCCGGGAAGCGTGGTCTCGACTCATTAGCGGGCCGCCCATGGCCCTCGGATTCCGCGAGTATCTCCTCCAGCGAAGCCGCCAGCTCCATGAAGGTGGGGAAGTGGGGGAAACAGCAATGGCCGACGCGATGCAACAGGCGGGTGCACTCGCGATTAACCCCGTGCTCGACACGCTCCCACAGGGAGAACGGTCCCGCTGGGCCTTCTTCCTACAGGTCGGCTCGCCGAACCACGACTACCGCAGCATGGTGATGGATGGCGAAGCCGCGGTGTTCGTCTCAGGCTGGACCAGCCTTTACGCGCTCCCGGACTTCGTGCTGCTTACTGGCCTCGTGGTCTGGATCGACGACCAGGGCGAGCTCGACCAGCTGCTTCCGCGGCCGGGCAGCCTCAAGCGAGCTCTGGCGCGCTGGTTCCGAATGGCACTCTAAGCCGAACGCACTGGGCCAGCGCCTGGTGGCGTCGCCGCGGGCAACGGGAACGGATCTGGCTTGACCCTCTGCAAAGGCCACCGTAGTTCTAGGCTGGCTAGGTGATGTCTTCGGTGTTCGAGCGGCTGCGTGACGCCCGGGCCCCGGAGTACGAGCTCGAGCGCGAGCTTGGTGCTGGGGGCATGGGCGTCGTCTTTCTGGCCCGCGACACCGCCCTCGACCGCCGCGTCGCCATCAAGATCATTCGCCCGGAGCTCGCCACCGCCCGCGCCACCGAGCGGTTCCTGCGGGAAGCCTGGCTCCTCGCCCAGCTCAAGCATCCCAGTATCATGCCGGTCCACCGCGCGGGGGAGGTCGGCGGCTTCCCCTACTACGTCATGGATTACTGCGAGGAGGAGACGCTGCAGGAGCGTCTGGAGCGTGGACCGCTCAGTCCCCCCGAGGCGGTAGAGCTTCCGCGGAAGCCGTTGCCGAAGGCGGCTGCGCCACCCAGGGCGACGGGGAGCCGGTGAGGGCCGCTGAGAAGCGAGGCGTAAGAAGTCATTGCGTCTCGCTTCTCAGGTCTCGCTACTCAGGGACGGTAGTGGCTCACGTGACTCCCCGTGGTTCAGCCCGTAGCATCGTGCCTCACGCTTGGGCGTGGCCTTAGTGCAGAATGAACCAATCCATGCTCACGCCCACGACCCAGTGCAGGATGGCGACGTACCAGATCGATCCCAAACGCAGATCCACCCGGCCGAACACCAGACCGGCGGGAAGCGCCGACACGGTCTCGTTGATGGCCCGGCCGAAGTGCGCCGTGACGGACAGCGCGGTCTGAAGCACGTTGGCCGTCGGGCCGCCCACCTTGGGCCGAAGGCCAAAGAGTAGGACGCCTCGGAACAAGGCTTCCCACGCGCCGAAGTAGAGGAACTGCATGACCGCGTAGCCCGCGAAGCCGCCGTCAGCCGCACCGGGGAAAAGCGGGTACACGGCCCGCATGGCGGGTGAGGACGCGCCGATGGCGCCTGCCAGGATCGCCAGCGGCGTGCCGACGACGAGAAGCAGGAGCCCGGCCCGGACGTTGCCCAGTCCCAGACCGAGCTCCCTGAGCGAGAGCCCCGTGAGAGAGCGCGCGGCCATCACCGGTAGGACGCCGAGCAGCACTGCCGCGCCGGCGAAATGCACCCAGCCGGGTACCGCGTTCAGCGTCATGGCGGCCCAACCCCTGGTCGCCGAGGACACGCCGATCATGTCGGCACGCCCGACGTAGTAGAACGCGAGGAGCACCGCGACCGCGGCGAGGACCAGCAGGTCGGCGCCGTAATGCCACCGACGCATCGGCAGCGGTCTGCGGGTCATACTTGGACGTTCCCTCCGTTTCGCGCCAACCAGGCCAGGGTCTGCCGCAAGCCCTCGGCCAGCGCCCTTGGCTGGTAGCCCAAGTCCTGGCGCGCCGGGGTGATGTCCGCCCGGCGGTCCTCGAGCAAGACGCGAATCCAACTCTGCGTGATGGGGCAGTGGCCGGTGAGGCGTCCCCAGACCTCCGCCGCCCCGGCCACCGTGAGCGCCGCGGCCGGAGGCAGGGGTAGCACTGTTCGCCGGACGCCGGTGAGCCGGGTCGCGAGCTCGAGTAGCTCACGGAACGAAGCGTTCTCGCCGCCGAGGATGTAGTGCGCGCCACTCCCGCCTTTGGCTGCGGCGAGGGTAATGCCCGCGGCGACATCGTCGGCGTGCACGTAATTGCCCAACACGTCCCCGTCAGCCAAGCGCACCCGGAGCCGACCGCGCAGGTACAACACCACGGCCTTGGTGACCCCGTTGGCATCGTGCAGCGGACCGGGGCCATAGACCCGCGTGGGATGCACGATCACCGCGTGGTGCCCGGAGGCCGCGTACGCTTGGACCAGCGACTCCCCTTCGCGCTTCGAGCGCTCGTAGGGTGTTGCGAGCTGAGACCGGCCGTTGACTGGCGCGGGGCGGAACGGCGGCAGCGTGAGGATGGTGGACACGTGCACCAGTCGCGAAACGTTTTCGGCGGCCGCCAGCTCGAGCAGCGTTCGGACGGCATCTTCGTTGACTGAGGTGAAGTCCTCTGAATGCGGGGACCACGCCCGCGCGAAGGCCGCGAGGTGCAGCACCGTGTGCGCGCCCGCGACTCCACGAGCCAGTGCGTCGCGGTCTCGCACGTCGCCCACGACGACCTCGAGGCGGCAGCCGAGGTCGGCCGGGAGAAGATCGGGCCGGCGCGCGAGGATACGTACTCGCTGGTCGTTCGCCAGGAGGCGCCGGAGCAGGTACTGCCCGATGAATCCGGTCGCTCCGGTGACGAAGGTGGTGTGGCTCACGGGACACCGCCCAGCGAGTCAGGGGTTCGGAATGCGGGCGCCAGTTCGGGCGACGCCGGCCGCGTCTGGCGGGTGCGGGCGGGCCCGAGCAGGTACGCCACGACAGGTACGACCGCGAGCTGGATGGTGAATGCCCAGACGATGCCGAAGAGCGAATCGATTCCGTAGTGGTTCTGCGTGTATACCGTGGAGAGCACCACGCCCAGCGCTTCGAGCGACAGCACCAGCGCCACGCTTCGCGGGAACCAGCGCCAGGCAATGAGCGCGATGGTCACCGCGCCTGCCACGTGCGAGCTGGGGAAGGCGCAGCCGTGGGAGTCTCCGGCCGCCTGCGCGGCCGCCACCAGGTTGTAGAAGAAGCCAGCGGTGTGGGGTCCCTGGTGGTGCGATTCAAGGAAATGAGGGCCGTACACCGGGAACGCGATGTACACCAGGTAGCACGTCAGGTAGGTGGCCATCAAACGCAGCGTCACGTCCCGCAGCGCCGCTCGGTGCCCTCGGAACGCCAGCACCAGTGGCGGCAGGAAGATCAAGGCGTAGTACGCGTAGTACATGAAGAACAGCGGCTCGCTGACCCACAGCGCGTCCATTCTGGGGAGCCACACGGCGTGCAGGTGGACGCCGAACACCGCCCGGTCCAGCGCTTGGATCTGGGCGTCGTATCCGTGGTAGCCGAGCACGTCGCGCAACAGGTCGAGCTCAGTCCAGAACGGCAGGAGCAGGAGCAGCGGGTAGATCTCCCGCAACGCGGCCATGAAGTCCCAACGCCGGCGCGGAGCCCGCGCGATCAGCCACGGCAGCCCTGCCGCCGCCAGGTGGGCAATGGCGATCCAGGGAGCGTGGGGCGCTTGCCGCCAGTTGGCCCACCAGATCGCCCCCAGGAGCAGGTTGTAGGCGGCCACCAGGAAGTCCCCTGGCAGAGCGCCGCGTGTTAGAGCCATTGGGCCTCCCGGTACCAGACGGCGGTCTCGGGGATGCCGCGCGAGATGGCGAACTGGGGCGCGAACCCGAGCTCGCGCATGGCGCGCGTCGGATCGCATACCCAACGCTGCTGCGTCATCTCGCGAACCCGCCCGCGGTTGAGCACGGCGGCATGCCCTCGGAGCGCGGCGTACAGCTCGGCACCGAGCGCCACGACGCGGGCCGCCGTGGCGGGCAGGGACACCAGCCTGGGTCGACGGTTCAACGCCTGCCCGACGGTGTCCGCGAACCGCCGCCAGGAGATGATCTCAGGGTGGGCGAGGCAGTACGTGGGCACGCCGCTCACGCGTCGGTCGGCGATGGCGAGCAGTCCCTGGACCACGTCCTTGACGTAGATCATGCTGAGCTCGCGATCCCAGGAACCGATGCCCAGCGCGATCCCGCGTTGGACCAGCTTGAAGAACTTGAGCACACCCCGTTCGCGCGGTCCGTACACGCTGGGCAGTCGCACGATGGTGCCGGGCACACGATCCGCGTAGGCGTGCATCAGCACCTCCGCTTCGAGCTTCGATTGGCCGTAGGCCGACAGGGGGCGCGGCGCCGTTTCGGGTCTCAACGGCTCGCCGTTCTTGCAGGGCCCGATGGCCGCCAGCGACGACATCAGGATCACGTGGGGCGCTCGCCCGTTGTGGCGGGCGGCGGCGCGCAACACGCGCTCCGTGCCCTCGGTGTTGACGCCGTGGAACTCCGCTGCCGAGCGAGCTTCGGTGAGCCCCGCCAGGTGGAAGACGACGTCCGCGCCGTCGAACGCTCGAGCCAACGCCGCCTCGTCGTCCACGCCGCACTCCAGCCAGGTCAAGTCGATGTCCGCCAGCCACCGCCGGGACGCGCCGCGCCGTTCTACGCACACGATGTCGGCGCCGCGGCGGGCCAACGCCTCGATCAAGTGACTCCCGATGAACCCGGCTCCTCCGGTGACGACGGCGCGCATAGTACCTCCTGCGAAACGCGGCACGATTGTGGCGTGGGTCCGTCAAGGAGACGTCAAGCTCAGTCGCGGAACAGCGGCCCGAGCACGGTGACCGTGACGCGCATCCGGTCAACTGCGGCGGCGACCAGAGCGGGGGCCTCCTCGTGGGGGAAGTGGCCGACCGCCGGCAGCGTGTCGCTGGCGAACCAGGGAATGCTGTCGGCCAGCAGCGCGGTTTCCCTGGCCGGCGGGCTGCCATCGTGAGGCGCTTGCCCCAGGAGCAGGAGCACCGGGCAGGCCACGTCGCGCAGGCGGGGCGCCAGGGAGTCGGGCTCCACGGACCGCCCCATCGCGCGGAAAGCCCGCAGCGTCGCGCCAAGATCTCGCGCCGCGCCGGCGGTGTACTCCCGCACCACCGCATCGGTCACCCAACTGGTGTCCCCCGACTGCTCGAGGATTGGCGTGCGGATCTTGCCGCGGATCGCACCCATGCCGCCGAATAGCCTGATGAGCGGCGCAAACTTCATTGCGCGCCGGAAGCCGGGGGTGGTCGCGGACGCCGCGATGCCGCCCTCGAGCGAGACAATCCCGCGAACCAGATCGGGCCGCCGGATGGCGAGGCGGAGGGCCATCGTGGAGGCGACCGAGTGCGCCACGACGATGGCTCCCGACACCGCCAGCGAATCCAGCGCCGCGCCGATGCGATCCGCCTGTGCCGTCAAGGAGTAGTCCGCCCTGGCTGGCCGCCCCGAGCGTCCTACGCCGAGCGGTTCGATGACGATGGCGCGATAGCCCGACGCCACGAGCAGCGGCACCACCTTGCGGTACCCGTACCCGGCCCCGAACAACCCGGGGATCAGCACCACCGGCTCGCCCGGCCCCGCCTCCGCCACCCACAGCGATTCGGCGCGCGCCACGGACACTATGACCGGCCGGCTCGTCGAGGTATCGGCTGCGAAGAGCAAGAACAGCGTGAGCATGGCGGGCCCGCGGTTGAGTTGCCGGGAATGGTCGGACACCCGGCGCAAGCAGACGTCAAGCGCCGGGACCGCTCCCTCCGTCTACCTCACAGGCTCCTGCACGTCGCGCCGCCCGCCGGTTGTAGGCACGATACGGTCCCGCACGATCGTGTACCGGCTCAGCAGCTCGGCGGAAATGCGCTCGGCGTTTTTACGAGGATCGTGAGACTGGTGTTCACGGCCAGCGAGGTGGGAATCACTGCGCCATCCGTCACGAACAAACCGGGGTAGTCGAACACCTCTCCCCAGACGTCCACCACGCCGCGCGACTTGGCGTCCGCCATGCGGCAGGATCCCACTTGGTGCGCCGTGGAGAAGACAGGATCTGCAAGAGGCGCGCCTTCCCCGTTCAAGAACTGCGCGCGCACGATCCGGCAGCCGTTGCGGCGCAGGATCGAGTGGAGCAACTCCTTGCACTCGCGGTAGTACTCCCGCAGGTCTCCGGTGAGATCCAGGTGAAGCTCGGGCCTATCTCCGGGGGTCAGTGAGAGTCGCCCCAGCGGCGGTGTCATGCCGAAGGTCACCAGGACGATCATCCGGTGCCGGAATCGTCGCATCAAGGCGACGTGGGGAGCGCCCCAGTAGGATGGTTCTCGCTCGTCCCCATCCAGGCGCAGGCGCGCAGCGGCGACCGCCTGGACCGGGAGGGGCTTGGCCGCCGTGATGGTGATGCCTCGTGACTGAAGGAATTCGTAACTGATCATCCCGGGATGGGACCGGCCCGCGAACATGTCGCCATCGGGGAAGTGGTCGGGAAGGATGCCCACCGCCTTGACACTGCCGTTGAAGGCAATGTTCCGCCCCACCTGCTCGCTGAGGAACGGCAGGTGCCGGCGAGAGCGCAACAGGAGCTTAGCCGTCCCCACCGTCCCACCGGCCAGGATCAGAATTCGGGCACGGAAGCGCATCAGCTCATTTCCGCCCGATCGCTTTCGGCACAAGACGTCGTACCGATAGGGTACCGCCTGAATGGATCCGCCCCGCGGCGTGGCATAAGGCTCCACTACCGGCGCGATCACGCGGGCCTCGAGGTCGGTCTCAATGGTCGCGCCGGCCGCGACGGCCTGCGGCAGGTAATTGATCAAGAGGGACTGCTTGGCCCCGTACACGCAGCCCGTGACGCAGAAGCCGCTGCCGACGCAGCCCTGCACGGCGTACCGCGCCCGTTCGCACGAGTATCCGAGGTTCTTCATCATCAGGGCGAAGACGAGGCCGCTCTTCGGCACCAGGTGTGGGGCGATCTGCTCGACGTGGAGCATGCGGTCGGCGATGTCGTAATACGGATCCAGGGCCTGCCGGTCGAGACCGGAGGGCCAGAGGCGGAGCCCCGAGTGATCCACCCGCGCGAAGGCTTGGGAGGGCGCGCGGAGGGAGACCATCTCGTAGAAGCCCGATCGCCCGCCGAGCGCCTCCGCGTAGGTCAGGTGGAGACGCTCCCCGGAGATTCCCTTGATGTACTTGAGGATGTACTTGGGGTCCTGGGTCTGGCGGAAATCACGATAAGGGTCGAGGCGCGGGCCCTGCTCGATCAGGGTCACGCGAAATCCCGCCTCGGCAAAGCGCAGGGCCGGCGCCGCGCCGCCGAAGCCTGTGCCGATGATGAGAACGTCGGTCTCCACGGTGTGCATGAGATGTCTCCCCTAGCTCGGGTTGCCGTCGGCGGAGCTCGATCGGGGGAGAAACCGCTCGGGGTCAGGATACGAGACGGCGTCGAGTCCTCGATACCTGCCTTCGAAGCCTATCAGTGGGCATCCCCGCTCGTCGTCGTAGATGCCCCCAAAGACCGCGATCTGAGCCAGGAAGATGGCGCCGTTGTAGAGGCGCGCCGTCGTGCCTCCCTGGTCGAGCCCACTGTGGATGACCGCCGTCCGCTGGTTCGGAGACAACCGATCGAACCTTTCGATCCGGAACTGATCGCGGGAGCGCTCGCACAGGTCCGCGACCAGGAAATCCCGATACCGGGCGAGCGGGTAATAGGTGTCGTAGTAGGCGCGAATCAGGCTGGGGTCATCAGGCGGAGCCCCTGGGATGACGGTGATCACGAAGGCCCGGAGAACCTGCTCCGTAAGCAGGGGCTGCCGCGCCAGGTCATCGGGGTAGCAGTGCAAGAGAATCCTGGCGGGCGTGCACGCCGCGCTCGCGTAGCCGGCTGCCAGGATCGAGAGCCGCTTGAGCGCCGTACGCCGGTCAATCGTGATCTTGAGGTGCATACGGTCCTCTCTGTTCCGTGGCTACCATGCCGTGGTGGGCGCAAGGAGACGTCAAGCGGAGCCAGGGCGGACAGATCGCAGCGTGTCCCGCTTGACCGTCTCGCGAGTCGACCGTACATCTAGTCCCGCCAGTGATGTCTTCGCTGTTCGAGCGGCTGCGTGACGCCCTGGCCCCGGAGTACGAGCTCGAGCGGGAGCTTGGTGCTGGGGGCATGGGCGTCGTCTTTCTGGCCCGCGACAGCGCCCTCGACCGCCGCGTCGCCATCAAGATCATTCGCCCGGAGCTCGCCACCGCCCGCGCCACCGAGCGGTTCCTGCGGGAAGCCCGGCTCCTCGCCCAGCTCAAGCATCCCAGTATCATGCCGGTCCACCGCGCGGGGGAGGTCGGCGGCTTCCCCTACTACGTCATGGATTACTGCGAGGAGGAGACGCTG
>Ga0209342_10006745_pt1 | contig 11595 bp, 9 predicted proteins | sample RifCSP16_2_FD_184023 | JGI IMG/M metagenome (GOLD analysis project Ga0209342, IMG submission 184023) | Soil microbial communities from Rifle, Colorado - Rifle CSP2_sed 16_2 (SPAdes) (version 2) | ecosystem: Environmental > Terrestrial > Deep subsurface > Rock core/Sediment | place: Rifle... | reverse complement strand
GAGATTGGCCCTGAGCGTCGCCCCGTCTGTCAGCTCCACCAGCCTTCCCAAGATGAAGGGGGTAATCGCATTTCCGGTGATGCCGGCCTTCTCTGCCTCAACCAGAGCCTGATCAAGCGCGGCCTCGATCACGTCCGGGGATACAGCGGCGTTCTCAGGACACGGGACGCAGACCAAGGCCCCACATTTCGGTGAAATCCTCCAATGGGACTGAATCAACCTGGCCGCAGCCTCAGCCGACGAGACGGAGGCACTCGTCGGCAGTCCGCTGGTCCGGCTGAAAAAAGCCGGGAATTCGTCCGTTCCCCACCCGATGACCGGTACGCCCGCCGTCTCCAACCACTCGAGAGTCCGCGGCAGATCGAGGATCGACTTGGCCCCGGCGCAAACCACAGCCACCGGAGTTTGGGCCAGCTCGTGTAGATCCGCAGAAACGTCTCCTGTAGCGCCTCGATGGACCCCGCCGATCCCACCGGTCGCCATGAGCTGAACCCCGCCGCTGTGGGCCACGAACATCGTGGCCGCCACGGTCGTACCTCCGAGAGCGCCTTTGAGCGAGACCGTGGCGAGATCGCGGCGGCTGACCTTCTCGACTTCGCTCGCCATAGCCAATCGTTCCAACTCGTCGGCGGCAAGCCCCAGGCTGATCTGGCCGTCGATCACAGCGACGGTCGCCGGCTGGCACCCGTGCGAGAGGACTTCGACCTCCACCCGCCGGGCCAATTCGAGGTTGGCCGGGCGAGGCAGGCCATGGGTGATGACCGTCGATTCAAGGGCGATGACGGGTCTTCCGAGCGCGAGGGCAGATCGGACCGGATCGCTGATTCTCAACCAGACCGGGGGGTCCACTCTCACCGCAACTCGTTATAGAGCAATTCGAGCGATAGATCCGGAGCCACGCTGCCGCGGCTGCGGAGCGTGAGGGCGGCGGCCGAGATGCCGAGCCGGACCGCCTCATCGAGTGGGATTTCGTTGAGCAAGGCGAACAGGACGGTCGCGGTCAACGCGTCTCCGCCTCCCGTCGGGTCGACGATCTCAGTCCGCAGGGCCGAGATATGACCGCTGGCGTCGGCCGTGGCGTAACTCACGCCGAACTCGGCCATGCTGATGACGACGATCCCGACTCCCTGAGACACGAGAAAGCGAGCGGCCTCGACAGCCCGTCTCGGATCGGCATGCGGCACCGGGCGCGGGCACAGGGCTTCGGCTTCGGCTTCGTTGGGGGTGATCAGCCAGAGATCGTTCAGATGGGGCTGGAGTCGGCCGGCCAGGCTGACCGAGGTCGTGTCGGCGACAACCGGGACCTGGTTGCGTTTGGCCAGAGAGATCGCGGCGCTGATGGATTTGGGAGGCAGGTTGGCATCGATCACCAGGGCGGCCGCCTCTTTGAATAGGTGCTGGCAGGCGCGTAAGTGATCGGGTGTGATGAAGGCGACCGTGGGCATGTCATCCAAACCCAGACGCAGAGCGCCTTGCTCATCCAGGACAGCCAGGTAGGCACCGGTACGATGGCCTTCCAACCGCAGGCAGTGTTCGACATCAACCCCGGCGGCGGAGGTCTCTCCAAGCACACGTTCGCCCTCGGGATCGTCGCCGACAGCCGAGATCAGGATCGCATGCATTCCAAGGCGAGCCAGATTCTCGGCGATGTTCCGCGCCGAACCACCGGCCGAGGTCCGAAGGATGCCCGGGTTTGAAGTAGCGTATTCGATCGGGCCAAGAGCCCGTCCGATGATATCCAGACTGGCGGACCCGATGACCAGGATGTGGCGTTCGCTCGACGAGTCCGGGCTCACGCGCCACCTCCGGCCTCTTGGGCGCGGGCGAGTTGCGCAAGGTGGTCCAATGCCGCTCGGACACCGGCTGGAGGAGCGTCCCCCTGTCCGGACAAACGCTGCACGAACAGATCGCGCAGACTCTCATGCAAGACAGTCAGCATGCGCTGGCACCGGCTCCCGGCGGCCTCAATGCCCTGCCACTCGTCGAGCATTTTGGAGAACAACGCCCGGGCAACCTCGCCCTCGATCTGAATCCCTTTGTCCTCCATCGGCTCCGGCGAGTGAGCCTGCCTGGCACGCTGCAAATCCAGCCATGCACCGATCAACGTCTCTCCCAGAGTCTCCGGTTCGTCGGCCCCGCCGCGGTAACCCACCTCCCATGTCCCGACCCCGACCCAGGCGAGCTCAAGGCCCTCGTCCTGAAGCCGACGCCGCGCCTCGGGGGTGTGGAAGCGCTCGGTCAATTGTCGGCGGGGGATGTGTAAGGGTCGGGTTGTGGAAGCGGCCCGATCGATCTGCATCGACCCGCCGCGCTCGCCGAGGATGAGCTCGCGCGTCGGTTGCAGAGCCATGAACTCCTCAATGGTCAGGTCTGAGACGAAGGCCATGATCTCGCGAGACACGAGGTCTTTGAGATTCTCGGTCCACTTGCGTGGGCCTTCCTCCGTGACTGCCTGGCCGTAGGCGAGGCGACGGACGGCTTCCTCGCTGTACGGGTAAGGATCGGCCAGGCTTCGCGGTTTGCCGCCGCTGAAAACGCGGAAGACCATTTGGACCTCGCGGGCGCGGATCTCGATCCCGTCCCGGGTGACCGCCCGCACTTCATCGACGTTACGAAGCTGGTCGCGCAGGTCGACGGCATCTCGCAATCGTTCAAATCCATGGATGAACGTCGAGGCGCTCGGTCCAATGACACGCGGGATTCCGTCGATGTCCTCGACGACAGCGGCGAATCCCAGGTTAACCTGGAGGTACCCCGGCCCACCGATGCTTATCAGTGGATGTTTGAGATCCAGACTCCCCAACTCACCCGTGTCGACGCGCAGAACGTCATAACCGATGCCGATGAGGGAAGCCCGCAGATAGTGCGCGGCCACCGAGAATTGCTCAAGCTCCAGCAGATCCGAAAGGTAGTGGGCGGCGATCCGGTTTCCCAACCACAGACCAGCCGCCAGCGGGACCATATGGATCAGAACGCCCGGGGCGAAGAATGCTCCCCCGAGGTCGATGGCTGGGCCGAGGGGAAACGGCAGCGCGGTTAGCCAGGTTGAGGCAGTTACATTCTGCAGATTGCCCAATGTCAGAAGCGTCCACGCCAGTGCGAATGACCCGAGGACCAGAGCCATGCGCAAGTTGGCTCCTCGACGTCCGCGATCGAGCAGGATGTCGAACCCCATGCCGATGACGTTGCGCACAGTCTGCGCCGGCCGCGGAAGCGCCTGCTGCCTCATAATCGCCACCCGGACGTGGCCGTCCGGCAATCATCATTAAGAGCCGCGAGCTCCTGCGCCGCCTCCCGCAAGCCGGCGGAGAGAGAAGTGTAATCGACCCCACCGATTCCCTCGTCGGAGAGTCGGGCCGCGTCTTGCAGGATGAGCATGAGCGTATCGCGCAGGGAAGGACTTTCACCCTGATCGAGCCTGGCTCTGAGCCCGTCGGTCAGCCCGAGCGACAGCTGGAAGAGGTCTTCTGTTTCAGCCTGGCTGTCGGGCGCCTTGACCTGACCGGGCGCTCCGGCCAGCGCCTGCTGTACCGCCTCCGACCAACGTTGGCGCCAATGGCGGATGCGCTCCTCGCGGACTTCTCGTGGGAGATACAGGCCATACAGATTGACATTGAGAACGCGGACGCCCCGCAGGTAGAGGATCTCGAACTCGCGATTGACCACGCGATGGGTTCGGTGATCGGGCCCAACCGCCTCTGAGGCGTGGGACGTGAGGCGGCCCATGATCTCATCCTGGATCGCCTGGAGAGGCGAAGTCTGGCCGCTGTCCTCGCTCAACAGATTCTCAAGCCGTCGGTTCTTGACCTGCTCGCGCCACAGTTCGACCGCCAGGCGCAGCGGCAGATCGGTCCAGGGAACGCCTTCATCGTCGGCGTGGGCCCTGCCGTAGACGGCGCGCTCGGCTGCGGCGGGGTTGAACTCGAAGGGTGTGAGGTCGGCAATGCGACCCTCGCGCGGGGGAGTCACGTGTCCAGAGTCGAGGGTGAATGTCACGCGCAAATCGGTGGCGACGGGGATGCCGTCCTGGGTTAACGCCCAAGAGGTGAGTTGGCCCGCGGCCGGGGGGCCCGCGCCGGGCGGCGCGCCGCCGATCCCCCGCAGCTGGCGGCGCAGGTCAAGCGCCTCGGCCAGGCGCTCGCCGGATTGGGTGAAAACCACCCCCGGCCCCGCCGCGCGTGTAAACTGCACATCCGTCCGCAATACCGCCGCGCTGGCGCTGTCGATCACCAGGACGCCCGGCCCGCGTCGCTCGCGTTCGCGATGAGCCTCCCTGGCCTCGCCGTCCTTGATGAACATCACCGGTCCTCTGGCCCCGGCCAGATGGCCGAGCAGTCTGTTGAATGCGGCAGACCTTTGCTCCCACGTCCGGACCGGGAGCGCGAACTGCGAAGCCAGGGCGATCATCGACAACAAAGCGATTGCACCCAGGGCCATGTCGACAACAAGGCCGGAGGCGGTCCAGGTCTGATCGAGGCTGATCGCCGCCCAAAGGTAGACCGCCGCCAGGAACACAAGACCAAGTGCGGTTTGGAATGCAGGCCGACGATAGAAGGGGATGAAGTCCATCGAATGGTCATTGTATCCGAAAGGTCCTGCGGGTCAAACATCGAGGCTCAGACGCGATTGTGTGAAGTCGGAGGCTGATCCGGGGCACTTCAGCCGCCTGCCGCCGGGTTAGGCGTTTTGTAGGGCTTGCCTTTGGCCGGGTGACAGGATAATCTTGTGGGGTAGAAGCGGCTACCCGGTGGCCGCCCATCATTTATGGCATGGTCACGCGACAATCCGAACTGCTCCGTGTCCTCGGCAGTCTGGCCGAGGAGATCCCCGACCCCGCCTGGGTGGCGCTCGTCGATTACAACGGCCTGATCGTCGCTTGCGTTCCCCCCGAACCGGACGTCGAGCTGGAGCGTATTTCGGCCATGACCGCAGCCGCGGTCATGATGGGTGAACGAGTTCTAGGCGAGATCGACGGCGGTCAATTGCGTTTCGCAAGCATCGCCGGCGCCAAACGCCAGCAATTGACCATGGCCTTGAGCAAGGATCGCCTGCTCTCGATCGGCCTTGGGCCGGAAGTGCCGGCCCAGGCGACCTTCGGACCTGTGAGCCGTTGGGTGCCCGAACTGATGCGGGCCTTGAAGATGCGCTTCACTCGCGACTGAGCCTCCCTTCGTCGCCGATCGGCAGCATTCCCGATTTACACAATGGCTCCTCTCCAAAAGCAAGCATCGCCCTGACGGGCAGCTTGTTTCGCGGCGGGTGTGGCATCAAGCGGATTCTGGCTGAGGAATAGGCCCGGGCCTGGAAAACGGAACCCCGGCCGTTTGCTTCAGGGCCGGGGAGAAAGTGCCTGTGTGGGAAGGGTCGTTCGGTGCACGTACGCCTCGGCGCACGCGCTGAAAGCGACACGGTTTAGTGGTGCCTCCAACTGGTCAGGCTTTGTTCCATGCACTCGTGACAATGGCCGCAACCGGAGCATAGAGGGGCGCCACACAGACGGCAGCCGAGTGGGCCATCGTCGAGTAGCTGAATGATGCACAACAGGCCTGTCGTCGCCAGCAAGAACCACCACATTTCTGTCCCTCCTGACCATGCCTCCGGTCTTGGATCACACGTCGACGGCATCATAATAAACCTCAGGTCGTGATCCGCGGATGGAGTGAGAGGTTCTTGTAAGCCGGCAGTTGTGCCTGTTAGTACAGAATTCCCATCGAGTTGAGTCCTCATGAGGATTGATGGCACAACCTCGTCTTGCCCGGGTCAGTTCCGCCGGAGTCCGTCTCCCAGGACATTAATGAGGGAGCTCAACCAAGACGGGGAAGTCAAGCAAAGGAGTCGAGAATGGTTGACCTCAATACAGAATTCGGCCATCGCGTAGAGAAACGCCTCAGGGAAGAGGTAGTGCTGTGGTTGACGACGGTCGGTGAGGATCTCGGCCCCCACCCGCGTCCGGTATGGTTTGTCTGGGATGGGAGCAGTTTCCTGATGTACAGCCAGAGGGACACCTGGAAACTCCGCCACATCGCCAAGTACCCACTCGTGGCGCTTCATCTCAACAGTGATCTTGAAGGTGAGGATGTGGCGGTCTGGCGCGGACGGGCTGAGGTGGTTGAGGGAGGCCCTGCGGCAAACGAAGTGCCCGAATACCTCAAGAAGTACAGCGAACGGATCGTCGACTTGGGCATGGCCATCCCGGAATTCGCCGCAGCGTACTCGGTCGCGATCCGGGTTGTTCCTTCCGCTGTGCGCGGAGCCTAAATCACCCTCCGCAGCGGAAGGGCGCCTTCGGGAGCGAGGCCGGGATACTTCAATCCGCCCGGTGTTGCCAGACCTCGGTTAGAACGGCTCTCCCTCGACGCACCGCGTAAATGGGTACGAACCGGCGCGTGTCCCAACGGCCTTCGTCCCGCCAGGTGCATGACAGGACGAAATCAGCGTCAACCACGCCTTTGCGTGCGTCCAGCAGCCTCAGGTCGGGCCTGGCGAACGGGACGATCTGGTTCACCTGCTGTGGCACGACCACGACAGCCCCAACCTCGGCGACCGTGTTGGCATACTCGATCGCCTCTCGATATGAAATGCACCAGCGATCGATCTCGTACTGTCCGGTTGCTCCGCTGACGCCTCCGACAAACGAGTTGTAGTAAATGTACTCGTAGGGATGCAGCTGGATGATCGCCCAGATCCCCGGCAACAGGACGAGGGCGTAAACGACCAGTTGGGTCCACGACCATCTCAACCGTTTCACGCATGCTTCGAGCCCTATCCCCGCCACTAGCAGAAGAGGGGGGATCACGAAAAGGAGGTGGCGAATCCCATACACGGGCATTCCATAGAAGATCAAGCCAACCAGGGGAACACCTACCCACAGGCCCAGCAAGCCGTACAGGAGCAAATTGCCTTCCCTCTTCGCCAGTTTCCAGATCACGACCCCCAGCCCAAGCAGAAATAGAGCCACGACGGTCTCGGTCAGCTGCAGCCCCGCCAGAGTCGGGAAGAAGTTCCAGGGAAGTGCACCGGAGCGGACCTTGATGCCTTGGAAGAGTGTGGTGTGCACGGGGAAATCGGCCACGAGGAAGAGACTGCCGATGAGCCGGCTGTACGGATCCACCCACAAGTAGGGCCAGGTGGCGACCGTGACGACGAGTGAAATCAGCCAATACACGGCCAGCGGGAACAATGCCCGGTTTCGCCATCGGTAGACCAGCGCCAGGCTGACCAGCACGCCGACGAAGGCGCCGACCTGCCGGATGCATATCGTCAATCCCAGGAGCGCGGCCGAGGCGAGCAGGGCAGGTTGACGAAAAACGTCTCGTGAGAACCCCCATAGCCGGCCGATCGACGGCAACGCCAGGCTAACTGTCATCAGGTAACCCAGAGTCAGCATGGGAATGACAGTCAACAACATGTATCCGTAATACAGATCGTACTTGGCCAGGTAGAGATCGAGTGAAGTCTCACCGGCCCTGGAGGCCATCAAGGCGTACAGGCGCTGAACCGTGGCGGGGGCTTCGCCGTTGTACGCGGCTACGACCATCGACTGGCCCCATCGGTGGAGGGTGCCGATGACCAGGAGATCAACCGTCAGGATCAGGGCAGCGAGGCCGATCGCGCACAAGACGAACATCACGCCGATTCTCAGACTGTCCCATTCTGCCCGGATACGGAGCTTGAGCTCTCCGGGGGTCTGCCGCTCATCTGTGAGCGCCCCCGCCGCCCCGGAACGGCGCGAGACGCGCCAATGATCCGAAGCCGCCAGCCCGATAACCAGGGTCGCCAGAAAGAAGGTGACGAACGGGATGTCTTTCTGATTGACGAAGGCATTCCCGAGCAACAAGGGCTGTGTCACCAGTACTGCCGTCAGCACGGCGGCGGTATCACGCTTCATCCATCGGAGACAGAGGATGTAGAAACACAACGCCCCGGCCAGGAATGTGATGTAGTTGGTCAGATGTCGTGCATCGGCGGGCGTCCAACCTGGCAGGAGCTTCGTGATCGCCCCCGAGGTCATCGATTGAATCATGAAGTACGCCGGGCCGTGGTCGGCGAGGGAGTCGTCTTTGAAGTACGCGTCGGAGCCGGCGTAAGCCTGGAGCGCATCTGCGCCGACGTCGGCGTTGCGGTACTCGTCCCAGGACATGCCGTAGTCATTCCCGAGAACTAAGCCCGCAAGCAGAGCCGCGAAAAGCACAAACGCCACCGGCCAATGGGTCGTCAGGCGGACGCGCCAGATAGCAGTCCTCGGGCGTTCTAGCATGACGGGTTGCCTGCCTTCGCCGGTTTCGATCGGGACGTCGGAGGACAGCGTGTATCGCTGCAGGTTGCTCCGGCCAATTCTACATGATCCGGTCTGACCATCCGTTCTCGGGTCCGCCGCGGCGCACGCTGGATTGACGATCACCCGTTCGGCTTTCGCATGCGTCCGCGCCGACCTTCTGCGAGCACGAGGGGCAAAGGTCAGAAAGGTGGGCAACAAGCCATTGGAGAAGAGGAGGCGATGCGCGAGAGGGGAGGCTTGTGCGTTCCAGGGGTGCTTAAGTTGCTTCGCAGCGGCGGAGGAAGCGGGTGATGAGGGTGATGTTCTGGTTCTTCCGATCGAGCCACAGTCGGTTGGCCGATCCGGTGAAGTAACGGTGCTCGTTCATGAAGTGTAGCTGACGCTCGTACCACACCCGGTCCGTCATCGGAGATCCGAGCGCCGCCAGCTCACGGCGCAGGTCGTCCTGGCGTTTCCAGTATTCCTTGCGACCCAGGTGATCCAAATCTGCATCGACGAGGAGCATTTCGAGGTGCGATCCCGGGGCGTGCGGCAGCCGGGTGGCCAGAATCAACTTCTCGATGGCGTGCATGTGTTCCGGTGTGTATCCCAGACCGGGCAAGACCTCTCCGGCGATGCGGACACTGATCGCCTCATGCCCGTCGATCTGCTCGACATAGCCGATGTCGTGGAAGTAGGCCGCCGTGAGAAGGAGCAGGCGTTCTTCGTCTGTGATTCCTTCTAGTGCGGCGAGTTCTTCGGCCGCTGGCGCGACTTCGTCATGAGTGTGCGAGGGCGAGTGATAGTAATAATGCCGGGGGAGGCCGGTTTGGAGACGAGTCAGACTGTAGCGTCGCGCCGAGTCGAGATCAGCCACCATGGCTCAACCCAACGAATTCATCAGGATGCTTTCCGAGAGACGGTCTCTGAGTGGTGTGGAGTTCCACAGTACGGCCGGCGGAATCAGGATCGGTCGGATTATATATCCACTCGAACGCAAACCTGTCGGTCTCTGGCGAGGTCGAGGAGGCCGCCGACCATCACTCTGGTCGCGGCGAGAGACCATCCCAACTCGGCCTTCCCCGCCCGGTTGACGTTCGGCGCCGAATCCTCTAGACTGGGGCCGTGCTCGCCAAGGTCCACTCCTGCGCCATTGTGGGGCTGGAGGGGGCAATCGTTGAAGTGGAAGTGGACACTTCGCGCGGGCTTCCCTCCTTCACCATCGTTGGTCTGCCGGACACAGCCGTTCAGGAGAGTCGCGAACGCGTTCAGGCGGCGGTCAAGAACGCCGGCCTGATCTTTCCGCGCCAGCGCCTGACGGTCAACCTGGCGCCGGCGGCGCTGCGCAAGGAAGGGCCGGCCTACGACTTGCCGATCGCCCTGGGAGCGTTGGCGGCCTCCGGGCAACTCAAACCCGAGTGGCTCGAATCGACACTGGTCGTCGGCGAGCTGTCGCTCGACGGCTCGGTGCGGCACGTACGCGGGGTGCTCCCGATGGCGGCCCTGGCTCACCGGGAGGGTTTTCGCAAGCTGCTGGTCCCGGCGATCGACGCCCGCGAAGCCGCCTTGATCCCTGAGATCGAGGTCATCCCGGTTGAGTCGCTGACAATGTTGGTCAATCACTTGTCCGGGGTGGTTCCGATCCAACCGGTCGAGCACAGCCAGCCGCCGACGTCCCCCGCCGCCGGCGCGATGGATTTCCAGGAAGTCAAAGGACAGGAGCACGTCAAGCGCGCCCTCGAAGTCGCGGCGGCCGGCGGACACAACGTCTTGATGATCGGACCGCCGGGCGCCGGCAAGACGCTGTTGGCCAGGGCAATGCCGTCCATCCTCCCGGCGATGAGCGTGGACGAGGCGCTGGATGTGACGCGGGTGTACTCGGTGGCCGACCTGCTCCCAGCGGACGTGCCCCTCATCCAGCATCGGCCGTTCCGCTCGCCGCACCACACCATCTCGCACGCCGGCCTCGTAGGAGGGGGCACCTGGCCGCGGCCGGGCGAGATCTCGCTGGCTCACCGTGGGGTGCTCTTCCTGGATGAACTCCCCGAATTCGGACCGCGCGTGCTGGAAGTGCTTCGCCAGCCGCTCGAGGATAAGGTCGTGACCATCAGCCGGGCGCGCGGCTCGAGCGCCTTCCCGGCGAACTTCATGCTCGTGGGTGCGATGAACCCGTGCCCTTGCGGATACTTCGGCGATGCCGTTCGCGAGTGTACCTGTTCACCTTCGACCGTGACGCGCTACCAGAAACGGATCTCGGGTCCACTCCTCGATCGGGTGGATATCCATGTCGAGGTCCCGCGGGTCGAGTTTGAGAAGCTGGCCAGCGATCGGGTGGGTGAGCCATCGGCCTCGATCCGGGAGCGGGTCGAGGCCGCCCGCGTTCGGCAGCGGGCGCGCCTGTCGAAAGCCGGTCTAACGTGCAACGGCGAGATGGGGCCCGGGCACGTCCGCCAGTATTGCGCATTGGATGAACAAGGCCGCACGCTGGTGCGGCAGGCGATGACCCAGCTTCAGCTCTCAGCCCGTGCTTTTCACCGGGTGCTCAAGCTGGCGCGCACAATCGCCGATCTGGCCGGGGACGAGGCGATCGTCCCGGCCCATCTGGCGGAGGCATTGCAGTATCGGCCGAGGCGGTGGGGGTGAGAGCGGGGAGTGGCCCGATGAACCGCCGCCCGGCGTCCGGCCCGGCTGACGCTCGATCGCCCCAATCCCTCCCCCGTCAGTCGGTGTTAACGGTAAGATAGTGCGATCCCTCCCGATGGGGCCGATCTCCCGGTGGTGCGGGAGCCTCAGGTCGGTCCGTCGGCGGGTGTTTCAAGGCGGTTGGTGAGGGAACTCCCCGGCTTACGCCGTTTCCGCAAGCCAACCCAAAGGAGGAAGAAACGATGAGTGTTGCCGCCGCCACCATGACGGGGGCCAGGACACAAGAAAACTGGCTTCACAGTCGATCGTGGGACTTGACGTACATCAGCCTGAGCGTCGTGTTGGTCGCCAGCCCGTATCTGGCTTACCTGGGGCTCTTGCGGCTGGCGCCCGCCTTGCAGGGCCTGGCCGACGTGTTCGGTGCCAACGTAGACAGCTTCAGTCGCAACCTGGTCAACGGTTTCGTGGCCCTGGTCGTCGGCGGGCCGCACATGTACGCGACCTTCTCGCGCACCGCGCTCGACCATGACTTCGCCAAGAAGCACCCCCGCCTGCTGTGGTCGTCCCTTTTGATCCCAGTTGTCGTGATTTCCCTGGCGCTGATCAACCTGCCGTTACTGCTTACGGTCTTTTTCTTTTGGGCCTCCATCCACGTCCTTCACCAGATCATCTACATCACGGAACTCTACAACTAC
>Ga0209342_10006744_pt1 | contig 11596 bp, 10 predicted proteins | sample RifCSP16_2_FD_184023 | JGI IMG/M metagenome (GOLD analysis project Ga0209342, IMG submission 184023) | Soil microbial communities from Rifle, Colorado - Rifle CSP2_sed 16_2 (SPAdes) (version 2) | ecosystem: Environmental > Terrestrial > Deep subsurface > Rock core/Sediment | place: Rifle... | reverse complement strand
AGCCGGCGGGCTATCTTCAACGCGTAAGGGAATGTCGGCGTGGTGCACGAGAACGCGACGATGTCTGAGTCCAGACAGCCGTTGATAACCGCCTCATCGCCGTCAAAGCATCCCTGATAGAAGTCCACCTGTATATCCTTTACCCGGGACTTCAGGAACGCGCCGATATACCCCAGGCCGAGCGCCTCCCATGAATTAAAATATCTTCCGTGAATCAAGGTAACCTTCATATGCCTCCACCTGCCGATTGGCCTAAGACATCAGACCCATACAACAGTGGCTTTCTTTTTTTTATGATGTCATCCATTCTTACCTCTCAGGCTTCCATGTAGACCTTCTTTCTCCGGAGAGAAATTGTATTATCGCCCAGAGCGCGGCCGTGTTGACAAGACTGAAGTAAGAAGCCAGACTCACAACGCGGATATTCCCTCTGGACATCAAACCGCATAAGGCGAGGAGGTAGAAGACAACCTGCATCCACAGAAAAATTCTGTAAAGAAGGTATTCACGCAGGTAGATGCTGTCCAGAAAAATCACTATCAAAAAAAAGGGGACAGACCACCTAAGCAACCTGTGAGAAACCAATACCAGCGAAAGCGCCGGATACTTCAGAGGGTTGAGCAATTCCCTGAAATAGTATATGGACGTCAGCTCCCGGACTATCCCGCGCGTCTTTATCCTGAACTCGCCGGACGGGTCTTCGGCGCCCGTCTCGTATGCCAGAGAGTCTTCGGCGTAAACCACTGTGCGCCCCTGCCTGTATACGCCAAGCGGCGAGACGCTGTCATCCGGCATGTCCGCGGGAACTCTCGTATAAAGCCTCTTTCTGATCGCGTAAAAAGCGCCTGAGACGAACGGCAGATAGCCGGCCCTGCCCTCCGCCTTTCTCAGAAATTCCTCATACCTCCAGTAAAGGCCGTGATTCCCGGCAATGGCCGAGCCCTCAATCCTTCTGAAAACAAGTCTCGCCGCCGCCGCGCCCACCTTCTCGTCTGAAAAGTGACGGCATATATTCTTGACTGCGTCTTTCTCAAGGATTGTCGTCGCATCGTTGAATATAACAATCTCCCCTCTGGCCAGATTGCCCACGATATGGTTCAGGGCGGCGCTCTTCCCCCTGTGCTCTTTTTGGTCATACAGCTCCACCCCCCGCCCGCAGTAACTCCTTACGATTTCATTTGTCCTGTCCGTTGAGGCATCGGAGGCGACAACGACCTGCAGCCTATCTTTAGGAAAATCCTGAGACAGGACATTTTCAATCTTTTTCCCTATTATCTTTTCTTCATTATGCGCCGCAATAATAAGCGTGACGGCCGGCGTGTACCCTCTTTCAGGAGGCCTTCGCGCCTTTACATGCGACAAAACACCCAGCATGGCCGGATAGCCGAAGTAAATATAGATGATAAGCGCAACCAAAGCCCAAAAAAGAAACTCAGCCATCACATCACCCCCCAATCCTGTAAATATGAACCGCATATGGAGCAAAGCGGTCATGGAATGATCCGTCTTTCACCTCTATTCCCCTGTTTTCAGGCCGTTAGCATAAAGGCCCAATCCCCTGTATAGTTCAATGAATGCATTGTAAACCTCATCGACCGTTATGCTTTTCATGCACGTATGGTCTTCACAGAACTCCCTGTAGCATGGAGAGCAGGACTGAGGGACTCTAACCACCTTATAACCCCGTTCGTCGCCGTACGGACGTATCCTGTTCAAGTCTCCGGGACCGAACAACGCGATGACGAGCGGCCTTAAAGCAGACGCCATATGCATGAGGCCGGAATCGTTGCCGATAAATACGTCCGCCCTGTCAATGACCGCCGCCGTTTCAAATATCTTCAGCCTCCCAACAAGATTGACACAGCCATTTTTCATCATACCGCTGATACTCCGGGCCAGCCCCTGCTCTCCCCTTCCGCCAACCAGTATTACCCTGGCGTTGCATTCATTTATGATCCTGTCCGCCAGAGCGGCCCATCTTTCTTCGTACCACCTTCTCGTTGCCTTCGTGAATCCGGGAGCAACGACCACCACCGGAGCATAACTTCCGATACCGTGGCCCGCGAAAATATCCCTGGCGCATTTCCTTTCCCCCTCATGCACCGGCACCTCGATTGGGGGAAGGAACCCGTTGCCGCAGACGATCCTGGCCACCCCGGACATGCGCTCAACCTCATGCCTCGCCCCGGCGGTTGACTCCGGCGCTTTTTCCTTGAAGAAAAACCCCCTCCCGTCCGTATTCCTCCCGGCGGTTTTCCCCGCGTTCAGGAACAGGCTTAAAAAGGCTATCCTAACGGAAGACTTAAGCGACAGGATCGGCTGGAAGACAAGGAAAACGTCGTAGCGCTCTTTCCTGAGGCCGGACATGGTCTTAAGCGCCTCCATCATCAACGCCGCGCCGGGGATGCCTCTTCCCCGCTTGAGCCCCGGGGTGTCTATATAAATAAACTTGTCTATCGCGCCGTGCCTTTCTATAACCTCCTTTATCCCGGGGTTCCCGAGGAAGTGTATCTCTGCCAGAGGGCAGGCGCTCCTCAAGAGCCTGAGCGAGGGGCCGAGCATCAGCATATCCCCTATCCCGCCCGTGTGCATGACGAGTATTTTACGGTCTTTCGCCATCGTTTCGGTGGTCGGTATTCCTTAAAATTTCCAGCATGCAGGATGCCCGCCTCTGCCACGAATTCTCCGCGGCCACCTTCCGTCTCTTGAGCATGAGCTCTTCGGCCCGGCCTTCTTTGAAGGACAACAGTATCTTACGGACAAAATCGGCGCTGCCGTCCGCTATCTTTACGATGTCCTCGTCGTCATATTTACTGACCTCCGGGATGTCCACCGAGACGACCGGTTTGCCCTGGGCCAGATACTGATAAAACTTTGCCGGGCAGCAGGTTCTGGTCCAATCGCCGATAACATACGTCATTACGCACACATCGAAATGATGGATGTAATCTGGCAGCGTATCGTGATCTTTGTATCCCAGCCAGTGGACGTTTCCCATGCGGCAGACCTCTTCGAACTTCTCCCTGAACCCCTCGGGCAACCTGTCCGCCAGCCCCCCGATGAGGATAACGGAGCAATCCCGCAGGGACTCGGCGATATGCCTTACAAGGCCGATATCGAAGATGCCCCAGATATTGCCGATGAAACCGATGTACGGGGCCCTATGTTCCAAAAGGTCCTCGCATCCGCAAAAACCTCTCGCCCTGGAGAAATGGCCGTATTCCGCCGCCCACGGCAGATAATAGACGGCCTCCTTCATCTTTTTTCTCCTGTCATGCAATTCCTGCGATACCGTGAAAACAATGTCAACCGCGTTAACAGTTTTGTTTTCAAAGAGACGCTTTTTTTCTTGTTCATTATCAGATAATCCAGGGTAGCTGGCCCATTCGGCGATGCAGTCATAAACGCTTATTTCATTGTCGAAAATCTTTACATAGTCGTGCTGATAGGGCTCGACTACATAGGTGAAAACCCCGGAGTCCGCAAAGAACGCGCCGAACCTTTTGAGCATCTGTCTTCTCACGAGCCATCTGTTCAGTCTTGACATGACCCTCATGGACAATGCTATCTGGTCGTGGAGCAAAATAACCGGCCGATAGAGCGTGAGGTTGGACGATACCCTCACTGTCCTCGTTTTCCATAACGCCATCATAAGTTCGGCCGGCCTTCTGACTATGTCCGGCAGGAGGGCCAGGGGCCTGTCTATGCAAAAGACCTGCCCTTGCCCCTCCAACTCCTTCGCCAGGGCATGATAGAACTCCCGGCAATAATTAGATTGCCACCTGACGTGGCAGTAAACGATCAGAAGCAACTTCTTCACCCTTTCTTTCTGGCCTCAACCATGCAAGGCGGCATGATAAGCCAAGCGGAACAAGCCTTCGCGAATTCCTCTTCGGAAGAATCCGCCCCTCCTGAGCCTTGAAATCCATGAAACCCCTGAAACCATGAAACCATGGAAGAATAAGTTTCTGTCATAATCTGTCTCCCCCCACTCCCCGCGTGTTTTACCGGAAACCGGGGTTTACGGAGTCCCCCCGGTCTATCTTCAGGACAAGGCCGCGGAACTTTTCGACCTTGACCGCCCAATCATTCTCGCGCGCGTATTCCTTTCTCAGGGCGGCCCTTGGGTCGTCCGGCGGCTCATTCATGGCGACACCCACAAGTTCGACGTACTTATTCCTGTCTTCAGCCAGATAGATAACGTCGCCGAAATACTCCGCATCCGAAACCGGGTAGGCCACAATCGGCAGACCCGAGGCCAGGTACTGATATATCTTCATTGAACTGCCGGTCCGGTTCAGATAATCGTGCTTGAGAGGCGACAGGCACACATCAACCCAGCGCAGATACCGCGGTATGTCCCCGGCCGCGATACCCGGTATGAACCGGATATTCTGAATGCCCTCTTCCGCAACCTTTGAGGCCACGTAGCTGTTGGCAGGCCCCACAAGTTCCATAGTAGCCCCCGGATACCTTCGCGCCAGCGTAAGCACCAGGTCAAGGTCATGCCTGTGGTTCAATATCCCGATAAAGGCCAGAACCGGATTCCCGTTATGCCGCTCCTTCCTTCCTCCGTTCTCTCCGGCCGCCTTTACAAAAGCCTGATAGTCAACGCCGTTACTGACCCAATGGGTGTTGGGATTGCTCCTTGCCTTGATTCCGGCGTATTCTTTGGAGACTGTCGTAATCAGGTCGGCTTTTTCAGTTATGGCCGTATCGTCTTCCTTATATTTTCCCCATAACGCCGGGGCCTCGCCTTTGAGCAGTTCGATGTAGTCCTCGGTGCAATCGTAGAGCACCTTCCAGTGGGCAACACGCCTTATGTAACGGCTGTTGAACTCCGGCCTCTGAAGCCAGAGAAGCACCCTCTCGTCTTTCGACTTCTTCAACGCGCGGCAAGACCTGAGGAGAAGGAGATGTTGAACGGTCCTCAGCGCCTCGTTAACGGCCTGGAGCGCCCGGGAACGGAAAAATACGGCAGGTATAACGGCCGTAGCCACGGTAATGCGGCCGTTGACCCTGCTCATGAAGCCATGCCTCAGGAGCCTGCGGCACCGTTCGTTGACGGTATGGTTCGCCCTGCCGGTCAAATACTCGTAGATGTTTCGAAATGTCAGCGGGCGTTCAAAGAAGATGACATGCTCTGCGAGCCCATTTTCGCAAAGGCCCAGCAAGATCCTATTCGACCTGCGAAGCCAGCTGTCCCACTCATGTCCCAGACAAACGACAATCAATATCCGCCCTCCTGTGTTAAATCATTAAGAGAACCACGGGGCATATAGGTATCGCGCTGCCAGACAGCGCCCACGCGGGAACTTTCGAGATGTTTTAACGGGAACTTTCGAGGTGTTTTAACGGGAACTTTCGAGGTGTTTTAGAAGATATCATCTTGGCAATGTCATTTCCTTCCAAAGCAGGGCTGGATTTGATATGTGCCCAATAACATCCGCAATCAATACAGTAAAAGCTGTTATTGTAGCTATCCTATTTGAATATTTGATGAATTCTTCGTCTTTTTTATCTGTTCCAAAATATATCCAATCTTTTCTATTAGAAAGATCGAGCGATCTTCTGGAAGAAACCAAAAGTTATAGAAATATTCGCCATAATTTAATTTGTTATATGGAATGGATATTTGTTCTATAGGTAAGATTTGAAAATACCTATTAGAGATGGCGTAACCTCTAAATCCAATATTCTTCATAAAATCTATTAGAAACTGAACTGTCTTCCCTTGTGGCAATAGATGTCTGTTTTCCGACTCGCACATAATAATAGGTTTAGCTGAAGAAATTGTGATTTCCCCCCCACTGAGTACCTCCAACTCATAACCTTCCACATCTACTTTAATAAATATAATTGCTTGCGGAGAAATATTTTTCAACGATACATAATTATCAAGAGTAAAAAGATTGACTCTTTCTTTTTTGAAACCAGAAAAATGATCAAAGGCGATCAAAGAAGAATTCTCGTGACTTGCCGGCAAATATAAATCAGCAAATCCTATTTCATCAGATAGTGCTAATCGCTCTGCTGTATAATTTTTCTTTTTTACGTTTTTCTTCAACCTGCCTAAAATATCACTTCTAGGCTCAAAACCGATACATCGGCCATGAAATTTCTCAATAAACTCTGAGAGGTAATGTGAATATACTCCTATGTTTGCACCTATATCTATTGCAATAGGTGGCAAGGAAGATGAAGATATAGAAGATAAATAAGGAATTAATTTCTCTAATACTTTAATCTCCAATTCTTCATTATATGAACTCTCAATTTTCTTGAGATCGTCAATAAATCGATTAAGAATAGACCATTTTAATCTTCTTAACTGATTAATGTATTTAATATTTAGGTTTTTAAAAAGAATTTCCTTTAATTTATGTTCGATGAACATGACCATTTCCTCTCGTCTATTTTAATTCTCTATTCGTAATATTTTATATTTTTGATCAGCCAACAGATTACTTGTTCAATTTCCACTCTTATAAAATCTTTAAGTAGTATCAAACGTATAATCCCTGAACCGCCCCGATTCATGGACATTAAACGGCGGCATTAAGATTTATCTCCAGTTTTTCCCCCGCCTTCTCCCAGCGCAGTTCATTCTCGGTTCTTTGCCGGCCGTTTTCTCCCAGCCGCCGGGCCAATTCCCGGTCCGTTAAAATACGGACAATCGCTCCGGCGATTTCATCTGTGTTGTACGGATCCACCAACAGCCCTGTCTCTCCATCGACAACCGCCTCCGTTACCCCGCCGGAACGCCCGCCTATCACAGGTTTTTCGCAGGCGTTAGCCTCTATATAGGATATACCGAAGGTTTCTATGTCCTGGGACGGCATCACATGTTTAGACGGCATCACATAAAGATCACAGGCGCAATAATACTGGGGGAGAAGGTTATTCTCAATCCTGCCCAAAAAATGAACGCGGCCCTTTAAACTCAACTTATCAACAAGCTCTTCAAGTTCTTCTTTCTTGTCGCCTTCGCCGGCTATCAGGTATACGACGTTCGGCACCTTGCCCAAAATCATCGGCAATGCCCGCAGAACGCCGTCAATATTCTTCTTTTCCACAAGTCTGGCCACCGTAAATATAACCCTCTGCCCGCGTAGATGGTATTTCCGTCTTATCTCCGATGTATCAACGCCGGGGCGGAAGACACCCGTGTCCACTCCCGGATATAATATTTCCACATCCCCGGCATAATCTTTCTCCCTTAACTTTTCAGCAGTGAAACGGCTGTTGCATAACACCAGTGACGCGTTCTTCAAGAGCCGCCTTGCGACAATCTCGTCGGCCTCCATCCTTATGCTGTAGTTCAGGTCATTGCCGTGCGTGAGTATTGCGTATGGGATGCCAAAGAGCCACCGCAGTATCAGTTCCCCCAGGGCATGCGTGCTCATGAAGTGCCCCGAAAGGATTTTTTCCACCCGTCCGGCCGCGAACAGGCGCAGGGTATGATAGATAAAAGGCAAAGACGACAGGCGCCTCCATGCCGGACACCAGCAGATACGGTAATGTTGAGGGCTTATCTTCTCCCAGCCCTTCATCCTGGGAGCCAGAACGCAGACTTTATGCCCGCGTTTACCCATCTGGTCGGCCAGGTTGTGTATGAAATTAGCCACCCCTCCGGCCTGAGGGTAGAAGTCGCGTGTTATAATAAGGATCCTCATCTGCCGCCTATAATAAAAAGGGCCACTTCAATCAGTATCAAAAGGATATACACAGGCTCTAACAACCCTTCTCCGAAAATAATCGCCAGAGAGACTATAATAGAAAACATGATAATTCCCGGAAATATCAAATGTAAGCCTCCTTCCTCCGGCTCAATGCGAAGAAAACCCCCATCGTCAGCCAGAAAATACCGCCGTTCTTTGGGTGATGGAACTGGAAATCAACGGCGTTATGGCAAATGAACCAGACAAGGGCGCCGAAGTATCCAAGGGCATATGTCCCCAAAAAACCAGGGGCATCCCTTTCCCTGAAAGCCGATACCATGGCCCTCGCCACAACGAAGAGAAAGAGGAACAGGCCGGCTATCCCAACGGCATAAAGCAGTTCAAGGTAGAGGCTGTGCGCATGCACCCCCTGGGGGTACCTTGCGGTTACAATACTTCCCCAGTACCCATGGCCGAATACCGGCCTTTGCCGGATTCTTTCGAGAAATGCCATCCACAGATCATAACGCGGATTGGCCCCAAGAGGTTCCAGAAACGTAAGCAGGCGCTCACCAAAGAACGGGAACGCATCCACTACGGCAAGGATCCCAATAATGAAAGGAACCGAGGCGAGGAACAGCGCCGCCGGGGACAGAAACTTGCGGGCAACGATGATGATGGCTAAAGTGGAAACGAAGAAGGCAAGCCAGCCGCCTCTTGAATATGTCAGTATCAGGTTGCCTAACAGCAAAGACCATACGGCCAAAGCGATGAGCCTCGCGCGGCCTTTTTCCTTCAGGAAGAAAGCCATCGCAAAAGAGATGGGATAGCCGAGAAAGGCGCAGTAGTAGTCGGGCGAGAAGAAGGTGCCCACGATACGGGTGCCGCCGGCGCCCAGATTCCAGTAGAGAGGTTTCCCTTCGGCTGCCTGCTCTTTGATGACCTGGGTCCAGGGACCGTTCAGCAGCTCCCCTGCAGGGGAGAATATGAAAGACGCTATCCCCTGTTCACCGGCAACGGCCTGATAGTATCCGAACAGGGCAATCAGTATCATCTCAATGGAAAAAAAAGCCAGCAGGGTCTTCCCTTCGCGGACGGATGTAACGCCGTACAAACCAATCAAAAAGAGAGAAATGAACCAGGCAAGGTTCTTGGTCAGGCTCCATGATTCAGCGGGGTTGTCTCCTGATGCAAGGGCGACGAGCCAGGCCAGCATATATAAGAGAATGGGACGATTCTCCGGGCTCCAGCGGAAGGGCTCTCTGGATGACAGCGCCCTTAAGAGCAATCCGGCCAGGGCAAGAAAGGACGCGAGCTTCAACAGCGTAACATTGCTTCCCGGAGAAACGAGCAAAACCACCTCCAGAGGGAGAAGTAAGACTACCGCTATCATGGCGTAAAAAGGGTTGAGAAAGAACAGGGCGGAAATACATAAGACGGCTACGGCGGCGTAAGCTTCCAAAACGCCGAACCTCCATGCTATTATAATAACGAAAAACCACAGGCCAATCAGGGAAACAATATGCCCTTTTTTCATCGGCCTATCCCTCCCCTTATAGAGGAAAATGCCATCTCCCAATCTTCCCTGTATACGGTAAGGAGTGAAAGAACGGATACATCGGTCTTTTTAATGAAAAAGTAAAACACAATCAGGCTTGAGACGGTATAGGAAATACTCGAGGCTATGGCAGCCCCCTCAATGCCTAACCTCGGGATAAGGTAAATATCCGCGGCAACTGTAACAAAAAGAGCGACAAAAGAGGATATGGAACCATACTGCGGCAGACCCCTGCCGTTTAAGTATCCGGTCATGACTTTGCTCATGCTCAGAAAGAACACGCCGGGGAGGAGGTACAGCATGGGCTGGTAAGAGGGGGCAAAGGGTTTTCCGAAAATAAAAACTATGATGCCCTTGCCAAAAAAGATGAGAAAGAAAATGCCGATTCCCACCATGGCCCATGTCAGGCGGAAAACCCGCCCGACAAACGATATGGAATATTTATCCTGCTGCCTGGCTACCCTTGAGAAAAGGATACTCGCCACGCTGTTTGGCAGGTGCCACGGCAATTCTGCCAACGAAACCGCAACCGCATAGATACCGATATGCGAGGTGTATAAAAAATAATTCACTGCTAATATGTCAAACCGGTAATTGAAAAACTGGAATATGTTCCCGGCACACCCTTTGACGCCGAAACCCAGACCTTCCTTTATAAGACTTGCGGGGATACGGCACGATAGTATATTACCCTCCCTTAACAGAGGAACAATAAGAAAGACATTTGCCGAAAAGGTTCCGAAGATTACTGCCATTACGGCGTAAAAGGGCGTCTTTTCCCCCAGGGCGAAAAAAATCAGGAAAAATAAAAGGGTCGCCGAAGCCAGGACTATCCGGCCCAGGTTCATAAAGCCAATCCTTGACCAGCCAAGAATAAGCCCCGAGAGGAAGTTGACGTTCATGGCAAGGGGAAAAAGGATTCCAACGAGGATCCAGAGATTGGAAGGGAAATTAGGGATTATCTTCGCGATAAGGCCATTGGGGGTAAGGAAGAAGAGAGCAAAAGCAAAAATAGTGATAACTGCCGCCATAAGGGACGAATAAGACAGGAGCGTCGAAGGAGGATGTTCATTCTTGCCGGCCAGATAAATATTGGCGCCTTGAATATTCATGGAAAGAAAAAGGGACGCGATGGCCGATAGAAGAATACACAGTGTATAAATCCCTTTCCCCTCAGGACCCAGGAATCTGGCTGTGACGACCCCATTCGCGGAAGAGAGAATGATTAAAACGCCTTCGGTCGCAAGCAGGGAAAGAACTCCTCCCGCGAAAGACCTGTTACTGAATGAAATGGTTCTATCTCCCATTATGCCTGTCCCCTCCAGCTAAAAAAGTATCAGTCGTGTTAATCCCATGCCGGCAGCGCCGTGACACCCGGCATTGCCGTGAGAAAAAAGAAATCAGCATCCCTCGTTTTCCCGAAGGCCAGACGCGCATTCAGCGCCAAACTCCTGCCGCTTCGGCGCACTCAATTTCACAACCATCGCCAATATAACGGCGAACAGCAGCGCATCCGCCGGTATGCGGATGTCGGAGGTGGATACGATGGACAATAGAAACGCAACTACCGCCGCGAGGAGGCCTGTCAGCAGATATTTCCGGGGCCCGTGTTCCTGGTTATTGAGCGAAGAAAATGCCCTCCTGAACAGGATGCCAAAAAACGCCAGGGCTGTTAAAGCCCCTGCAATCCCGGTCTCGGCCGCAAACTGTATATAGTCGTTGTGGGCGTCCGGCCAGCGGAGCCCCGATACCTCCAGCGGCTGATACCCCGGAAAAACCGCCTCAAAGGTATCAAGGCCCGTGCCTGCCAGCGGGTAGTCTCTGATGATGCCGGTTGCGGCGCTCCATACCGCCCACCGCCTCTGCCCGAGATAGGTATCTTTTTCCGCAAGAGTGGCTATTCTGTCCATCACGGGGTCTATGCCGGTATAAACAAGATAGAGCAAAAGGAGGATCAGAAATGCTCCAATGACCGCAAGGCCCTTCCTGTGGCCGCCTTCGTATCCGGTGAGCATAAGTAATATTTCCATCGAGGCCATGGCCCCTAAAAAGGCAAACATCCCGCCGCGCGACAATGACAGAAAAAGCGCCGCAGCCATCACGACCGTCATAAAACCAAGGATGAGCTTTTTGCTCTTATCCCTCTGCGCCATGACCATGCCCAATGAAACAGGTATAATCAAATTGATATACCCGGCAAAGTTATTCTTGTTTACAAAGGGGCCGAATGGGCTTCCGCCATGGGTCAGATCCCTGAACCAGTAGACCTTCCCATTCCATGTAAAACGCTGGATGAGGCCGAATACCGCCAGCAGGAAACCGGTGGCTATGATTGCGGCAAGAAGCCTGTTTTTTTGCTCTCCCGTGGTAATATTCC
>Ga0209342_10006743_pt1 | contig 11597 bp, 14 predicted proteins | sample RifCSP16_2_FD_184023 | JGI IMG/M metagenome (GOLD analysis project Ga0209342, IMG submission 184023) | Soil microbial communities from Rifle, Colorado - Rifle CSP2_sed 16_2 (SPAdes) (version 2) | ecosystem: Environmental > Terrestrial > Deep subsurface > Rock core/Sediment | place: Rifle... | reverse complement strand
GCACCTCAATGCCGGCCGCGGCCATGCGCTCCTTGGCTTGGGCGACGGTGAACTCGTTGAAATGGAAAATACTCGCGGCCAGCACTGCGTCGGCGTGACCGTCGACAATACCCTGCACCAAGTGATCGAGATTGCCGACGCCGCCGGACGCGATCACCGGAACCGGCACGGCGTCGCAGACGGCGCGCGTTAACGCGATGTCGAAACCGTTCTTGGTGCCGTCGCGGTCCATGCTGGTCAGCAGAATTTCGCCGGCACCGTAATCCGTCATTCGGCGCGCCCAGGCGACGACATCGAGGCCGGTCGGTTTGCGCCCGCCGTGGGTGAAAACTTCCCAGCGATTCGGTGCGACTTGTCGCGCGTCGATGGCGACGACGATGCACTGCGAACCGAAATGGTCGGTCGCCTCTTTCACCAAGTCGGGTCGCGTCACCGCGGCGGTGTTGATCGATACCTTGTCGGCGCCGGCGTTGAGCAATCGACGCACATCCGCCACGCTGCGTATGCCGCCGCCGACGGTGAGCGGAATAAACACTTGGTCCGCGACGCGCTCGACCACATGCACGATCGTTTCGCGATTGTCCGAACTCGCGGTGATATCGAGAAAGGTGATTTCATCGGCGCCCTGCTCGTCGTAACGCCGCGCGATCTCAACCGGATCGCCGGCGTCGCGGATGTCGACGAACTTCACGCCTTTGACAACGCGGCCGTTATCGACGTCGAGACAGGGGATGATGCGCTTGGCCAGGCTCATAAGAATTTTGGAACCGCGGATAAACGCGGATGAACGCAGATAAAAATAGGAAATCCCGATCCTTGTTCTCTTACATCTGCGTTAATCTGCGTTTATCTGCGGTTTCATTTGCTTAAGTCATCCGCAAGTTTCTGCGCGGCGGCGAATTCGAACGTGCCTTCGTACAATGCCCGGCCGACGATGGCGCCGACGACGCCGTTCGCGGCCATCTTGCAGACGTGCTTGATGTCCTCGAGACTACTGATGCCACCGGAGGCGATGACTGGAATGGAGATCGAATTCGCCAACCGCGTCGTGGCTTCGACATTCACGCCGGTCATCATGCCGTCACGGCCGATGTCGGTGTAGACAATGGCTTCAACGCCTTCGGTTTGATAGCGCTTGGCGAGATCGATGACGTCATGGCCGGACAGTTTCGACCAACCGTCGATCGCGACTTTCCCGTCCTTCGCGTCGAGACCGACGATAATGTGGCCGGGAAACTCCGCGCACACGTCGCTCACGAAGTGCGGCGCGTTCACTGCCTTGGTGCCGAGAATAACGTAGCGCACGCCGCAATCGAGATAGGTCTGAATCGTTTCTTCGTCGCGAATCCCGCCGCCGACTTGCACCGGGAGATCGGGAAAGGTTTTCACGATGGCCTCGACCGCGTACGCGTTGACCGGCTCGCCGGCCACGGCGCCGTTCAGATCGACGATGTGCAGGCGCCGCGCACCCGCCTCCACCCAACGGCGCGCGGTGGCAACGGGATCATCGGAAAAGACGGTGGCCTGGTCCATGCGGCCCTGGCGCAGGCGCACGCACTTGCCGTCCTTAAGGTCGATCGCTGGAATGATGAGTACGGGCATAATGCTGTGTGCTTCTAGTTATTCCCGGCCGCGCGCGACGACGCCGCAACCTGCCATCTCCTTATCGAACTATGCCTGTCCATCCCACGCAACGAAGTTTGCCAGCAGTTGCAGTCCGGCGCGCTGACTTTTTTCCGGATGGAATTGCACGGCGAAGATATTCGCACGCGCCGCCGCCGAGGTAAACCGTACGCCGTAGTCGGTGGCGCCGGCAACGACCGTCGGATCGGCAGTGTCCGCGTAATAGCTATGCACAAAATAAAATCTAGTATCTTGCGCGATCCCGCGCCACAACGGGTGCGGGCGCTCTTGGTGCACGCGGTTCCATCCCATGTGGGGAATCTTGAGGCCACGGCTGGCGCCGGCTTCGCTCGCGTCGAAGCGGCGCACCGCGCCTGGCAATTCATCAAGACAAGGCGTACCGCCGCCCTCTTCGCTCGACTTATACAAGGCCTGTAGGCCAAGGCAAATCCCGAGAAACGGCTTGGCCTGCATGGATTCGACCAGCGCTTCGCGCATCCCCGATTTATCGAGCGCGGCGATACAACCCGGAATCGCGCCCTGCCCCGGAAACACGACGCGATCGGCACGACGCACAGCGTCCGCGGTGGTCACGAGCCGCACCTCGGCCTCGGGCGCGACATGCTCAATCGCCTTACAGACCGAGCGCAAATTGCCCATGCCGTAGTCGATCACCGCGATGGTGTTCATAAGAGGGTGGAACCGCAGATAAACGCAGATGAACGCAGATAAGAACTAGAGAAATCCATCGTCGTTGCAGTTTTTCATCTGCGTTAATCTGCGTTCATCTGCGGTTTCAAAAATCTTACAAGGTCCCCTTGGTCGACGGCACGGCGTCGCCGACGCGCGCGTCGCGCTCGAGCGCCATGCGCAGCGCCCGCCCAAAGGCCTTGAATATCGTCTCGGCAACGTGGTGCGCGTTCCGCCCACGCAGACAATCGAGATGCAAGGTCACCAAGGCGTGATTGGTGAAGCCCTGAAAAAATTCATGGAACAGGTCGACGTCGAAATCGCTGACGCGCGCGCGCGGAAACTCGACGTGGTACTCAAGCCCCGGGCGCCCGGATAAATCCACGACCGCGCGCGACAACGCCTCATCGAGCGGCACGTAGGCATGGCCATAGCGTCGGATACCCTGCTTCGTGCCGGCGGCCTTGGCCACTGCTTGACCGAAGGTGATGCCAATATCCTCGACCGTGTGATGCGCGTCGATTTGCAAATCGCCCTGCGCGTCGATGGTGAGGTCGATCAAACCATGGCGCGCGACCTGATCGAGCATGTGATCGAGAAACGGCAGACCGGTCGTGAATTGCGACATGCCGGTACCGTCCAGATTCACGCTGACGGTGATCCGGGTTTCCTTGGTCTCGCGCGCGACGGTGGCGATGCGTTTTGACACGGGGGTTGGCGTTATGACTACAAAAATAATATCACAGGATCGCGCTTAGCGCGTCGAGAAAAGCCGTGTTCTCGTCCGGCGTGCCCACGGTCACGCGCAGGCAACCGGCGAGCACACCGCCGGCAACGTTCAGGTTCTTGATGAGAACCCCCGCCTTGCGCAAATGCGCGTGCACGGTCTGCGCATCGCGCACGCGAAACAGGATGAAATTGGCCCGACTTGGCCAGACTTGAACGCCCGGAAGACGCGATAAGCCGAGGTACAACTTTCCGCGCTCGTCGCAAATTTCCCGACACTGCGCGTCGAATGCGTCCACTTGCGTAAGGGCGAACTCAACGCTCGCCTGCGCCAGGCTACCGACGTTATAGGGCAGACGCAGCTTATCAAACTCGGCGAGCCACGCGCGGCTGCCTACGAGTATACCGACGCGCAGCCCCGCCATCCCCTGCTTCGACAGCGTGCGCATTACCGCTAGATTCGGATAGTGCGCGAGCCGATCCATAAAACTCGCCTCGGCAAACGCGTGGTAGGCCTCATCCAGCACGACCAGCCCGGGCGCCGCCTGCAAGATCGCTTCGACATCGGCCACATCGAAGAGATTTCCCGTCGGGTTGTTCGGATACGACAAGAATATCGCCGACGGGTTATGCGTCTTGATCGCGTTCAGCATCGCCGCTCGATCGAGTGCGAAGTCGGCCGCGAGCGGCACGCCGACGAATTCCATCCCAACCGCGACCGCGATCTGTTGATACATCACGAAAGTCGGAACCGGCGCGAGCGCTTTGGCGCCCGGTTGTGCCAGCGCCATCAGGATGATTTGAATCAGTTCGTCCGATCCGTTGCCGAGAAGTATTTCCGCGCCCGCCGGAATCGCGAGTGACTCACGCAGTCGCGCCTTGAGCGCTCGCGCGCCGGGATCGGGATAACGATTGAGGTCGACCGCACGCAAGGCTTCGAGCCAAGCGGGCTTGATCGCCTCCGGCCACGAATAGGGGTTCTCCATGGCGTCGAGCTTGATCAAGCCGCGCGAATCCGGCACGTGATAACTCTCGAGCGCCCGCACCTCCGGCCGCACCCAGCGGGCGATCTTCTTTGACGTTTCGTCCGGCATAGAGATTAGAAAAATGGAACCGCAGATAAACGCAGATGAACGCAGATGAAAGTTGGAATGCCTTGCTCTTTTTTCATTATCCGCGTTTATCCGCGTTCATCTGCAGTTTCAAGAATCTTACTTCTTAGTCCGGTACTCGGCCGAGAGCGCGTGCGCCGGCAAGCCTTCGGCGCGCGCGAGCGTTGCCGCGACACGACCGAGACGCGCCGCCGCTTCGGGCGGACACATAATCAGGCTCGTGCGTTTCTGAAAATCGTAGACGCCGAGCGGCGATGAGAAGCGCGCGGTGCCCGAGGTCGGCAACACGTGATTCGGCCCGGCGCAGTAGTCGCCGAGCGCCTCGGCGGTGTGGCGACCGAGGAAGATTGCGCCCGCATGACGGATGCGCGGAATCAGTTCCAGCGGATTGTCGACCGACAGTTCGAGATGTTCCGGTGCGATGCGATTGGCGAGTTCAATCGCCTCGTCGATGTTGCGCACGCTGATCAGCGCGCCGCGATCTGCAAGCGATTGCGCGATGATTTCGCGCCGATCCATTTTGTCGATCAGGCGTTCGATCGCATCGGCGACTTTACGCGCGTAGCCGTCGGCCCAGGTCAGTAGCATCGACTGCGAATCCGGGCCGTGCTCGGCTTGCGCGAACAAATCCATTGCAATCCACTCGGGGTCGGTCGCACCGTCGCACAGCACCAGTACTTCCGACGGTCCGGCGATCATATCGATATCGACCTGACCGAAGACCTGACGCTTCGCTTCGGAGACGTACTGATTGCCCGGCCCGACGATTTTGTCGACGCGTGGAATTGTCGCGGTGCCGTAAGCGAGTGCGCCGATTGCTTGCGCGCCGCCGATGGTAAAGAAACGATCGACGCCGGCGAGCGCCGCGGCCGCGAGCACCAAGTCGTTAACGGCACCATCGGGCGCGGGCGAGGCCATAACCAATTCGCCGACACCGGCGACTTTCGCCGGAATCGCGTTCATCAGTACCGACGACGGATACGCCGCGCGCCCACCGGGCGCATACAGGCCGACGCGCTCAAGTGGCGTCACCTGCTGGCCGAGCAACGTACCGTCCGCTTCCTGGTAGCGCCACGATTCGGTTTTTTGCCGCTCGTGATAAATACGAATTCGCTGCGCCGCTGCGTCGAGCGCCGCACGCGTATCGGTGGCGAGCGCGGCAAGCGCCGCATCGAGTCGCGCGCGCGGAATCTCGAGCGCAGCAATTGACGTAGCTGGATAGCGGTCGAAGCGACGCGTGTAATCGAGCACCGCGGCGTCGCCGCGAATTCGAACGTCGGCAAGAATTTCGGTTACGACGGGAGCGACGGTCGGGTCAATCGTCGTAGCGCGATCGAGCAGCCGCGCGAGCGCGGCGTCGAAATCGGCGTCGCGGCTGCTGAGCAACGCTACGCGCGTTGCCATGGTTAACCCACCGCTTGTTGCAGGCGATCGATGATCGGCTGCAACGCCGGGCGTTTCATTTTCATCGCCGCACGGTTCGCCACCAACCACGCGCTGACATCGGCAATACGCTCGACTTCGACTAGGCCGTTGGCCTTGAGCGTCTGCCCGGTGCCGACGAGATCGACGATGCGATCGGACAACCCCACGAGCGGTGCCAGCTCCATCGAACCGTAAAGCTTGATGATGTCGGTCTGAATTCCCTTGGCGGCGAAGTGGCGCTGGGTCACGCGCGGATACTTAGTCGCCACGCGCACGCGCGTCCAAGTCCGCGGATCGTCCTGCGAGGCGAGGCTCGCCGGCTCGGCTACCACTAAGTGGCAGCGCGAAATCTTGAGGTCAAGCAACTCGTACAGGCCGTCGCCTTCGTACTCCATCAGCTGATCCTTTCCGGCGATACCGAGATCGGCCGCGCCGAATTGCACGTAGGTCGGCACGTCTTGCGCGCGGATGATGACGACGCGCACGTCCGGCCGATTGGTCTCGAGGATTAGCTTGCGACTGGTCTCGACATCGTCGCGCAGAACGATGCCGGCCTTGGCGAGCAACGGCAAGCCTTCATCAAGGATGCGGCCCTTCGACACCGCGATGTGCACCACGGTAGCCATGCGATCATTCCTCGCCGGCAGCGGCGCGATACTCGGCCGCAGCCGAGCGCGCGCCGGGCACGCGCCGGATGTGCGCGCCGAGCGCGGCCAATTTTTCCTCGATGCATTCGTAACCGCGATCGATGTGATAGATGCGCTCGACGCTGGTTTCCGCTTCGGCGACCAGCCCAGCGAGCGCGAGGCAGGCCGACGCACGCAAATCCGTTGCCATCACCGGCGCCCCAACCAGCTTCGCCACGCCCCGCACGATCGCGGTCGTGCCCTGCATTTCAATTTCCGCGCCCATGCGCTGCAACTCCTGCACGTGCATGAAGCGATTCTCGAACACGGTCTCGGTGATGGTGCCGCTGCCCTCGGCAATGCTGTTCAACGCGACGAACTGCGCTTGCATGTCGGTCGGGAACGCCGGATACGGCGCGGTGCGCACGTTCACCGCACGCGGCCGTCGGCCGGACATGTCGAGCTTAATCCAATCAGGACCGGTTTCGATATCGGCCCCGGCTTCGCGCAACTTTTCGATCACTGCGCCCAGCAATTCCGGTCGCGTCTGGCGCAGCCGCAGCTTGCCGCGCGTCATCGCGCCGGCAACGAGATAAGTGCCGGTCTCGATGCGATCGGGAATGACGTCGTGCTTGGCGCCGTGCAGTTTTTCGACGCCTTCGATCGCAATCTCATCGGTGCCGGCACCCTGAATACGCGCGCCCATGGCGATGAGACAGTTCGCGAGGTCGACGACTTCAGGTTCGCGCGCGGCGTTTTCGATGACGGTGGTACCGCTGGCCAAGGTCGCCGCCATCATGATGTTCTCGGTGCCGGTGACGGAAACGAGATCCATAAAAATCCGCGCGCCCTTGAGGCGCTTCGCGCGCGCGCGAATGTAGCCGCCGTCGAGCGCGATTTCCGCGCCCATCGCTTGCAATCCCTTGATGTGCAAGTTCACCGGACGCGAGCCGATGGCGCAGCCGCCCGGCAGCGATACTTCGGCCTCGCCGAAGCGCGCGACCAACGGGCCGAGCACGAGAATCGAGGCGCGCATGGTCTTAACCAGCTCGTACGGTGCGCGCAGGGACGTGAGTTCGGCTGCGTCCGCCTCGATCATCATCTTGTCGTCGATGACGAAGCGCACGCCGAGACGACCGAGCAACACCATGGTGGTCGTGATGTCTTGCAGATGCGGGACGTTGCCGATTTGCAACGGCTCGGCCGTCAGCAGGGACGCGACCAGCACGGGCAGCGCCGCGTTCTTAGCGCCGGAGATGCGGATTTCCCCGCGTAGCGGATAGCCGCCGGTAACGATGAGTCGGTCCATGTATATATAAATTCGGAACCGCAGATAAACGGTCGCTCCTGCGCTTCCTGCGCTCGCGACATTCGTACGTCCCTGTACAGCACGGATAAACGCAGATAATAGTAACAGAGAAGCCGAAACCGATAACTAAATCAAAGCCTCGCTTCGTGCGGCTCCCCTCTCCCCTGGCGGTGCCGTGCAGGGACGCACCAAGATTCGCGGGAGCGCAGGATGCGCGCGAGCGATCAGAGGGGCTGGGGAGAGGAGTAACAATCGAAGTTCGTAACTCTGGACGCTCGCGCAGACAAGACGGAGCGAAGCTTCCCATCCGCGTTCATCTGCGTTCATCTGCGGTTCTAGTATCGCTAACCAAAAAACAAGGCTGCCGAAGCAGCCTTGTCGATGGGCCTGGATTCCGCGCTTCAGCCCTGGGTCTTGGCGACCAGTTTCTGTAACTCGCCCTTGCGGAACAGCTCGGTCATGATGTCACAGCCGCCGACCAACTCGCCGTCGATGTATAGCTGCGGGATCGTCGGCCATTTCGAATAGGTCTTGATGCCTTGGCGAACCTCGTTGTCCGACAGCACGTCGAAGCTCGAAAATTTCGCGTCCACCGAGCCCAGCATCTGCACCGCCTGCGCCGAGAATCCGCACATCGGCGCCTGCGGCGAACCCTTCATATAAAGAAAAATCCGGCTCGATCCAATCTGCTGCTTAATTTTCTCTTGCGTATCCACTGCTACCTCGCTTGTTCGGTCAAAGAACGATTTCGATTAACTGCCAGTCTGTGCCTGAAACTCGTCGGGCGTCAACGTACGAAACGACAGCGCATGAATCTCCGCGCCCATTTTCTTGCCGAGAGCGCCGTACACCAATTGATGCTGCTGCAACATGGTCTTGCCGGCGAACTGCTGCGCGACGATCACGGCCTCGAAATGATGTCCGTCGCCATCGACGTCCGCGCGCGCGCCCGGCAGGCCGAGCTCGATCATTTGCTTTATGTCTTGGGGCTGCATTTCATCCTATTATCGGGGCCTTTCCCGGTATTGCAAGAATTGGCGGACCGCTAGTTGACCAGCGGCATTTAAACCTTGTCGTCATCAGGCGTAATACACTCGCCGCGTCGCAGTCGCTCCTGGCGCTGCGCCGTCTCCGGCGTGCGTGCCATGAGCGTGAACTGCCGGGCTTCGTCTACCCATCGCAAGCGCTCGAAATCCGACAACGCGGCGAACGCCGCGAGCTGCTCATCGCTCACGTAGTACCAGAAGCCGCCCGTCGTTTCTTTCGGTTGATCCTTCAAGCGATACGCCTATCTCGAAATTCCGCGAATGCGCCGCAGGTGCGCCACGTCGGCCTGATCTTGCGCGCGCCCGGTATGTTCCTTCAAACGGATCAAATCGTCGATCGCGGCAAGCGCGATCCGCACGCCCTGCACATCGCGCGATTGCGCCCGCGAAAACGCCGCCTCCATTTCGATGACAGGATCCATCAGGATGTCGACGGTCGGTCCGCTCGCGTCATCGGGGCGCAACGCAAACACGATCATGTTCTTGGTGTCGATCCACACCCGTCGCTTGACCGGATCGAATAGATCGTCGAGCGAAACCGGGGCGACTGGTCGCAGTTTCAGCGATCGACTGGCGTCCACAAACGCGTCTTTGTTTTTCGGATCGAGCGCCAGCACGATATCTACATCCATGGTCATACGCGGAACGCCGTGAAAGTTCATGGCGAGCCCACCAACCAGCAGATAGCGTACCTTGTGTTGCTCGAGGGCGCGGAACAGATCGAGATAGAACATTTGCGCTAATTCTAGTCGTCCGCAAGCCGTTAGTCGCGCAGTCGATACCCGGTCTTCAGCATTGTCAGCGTGATAGCCGACAGCAGTAGCAAAAAACCGCTCATTACCGCGAAGCTCAGCAGCGGGCTTACGTCCCCGACGCCGAAAAATCCGTAGCGAAACCCGTCGATCGCGTAAAAGAAAGGGTTGAAGTGCGATAGCCCGCGCCAGAAATCTGGCAAGCCCTGTATCGAATAAAAAACGCCCGCCAGGAACGACAGTGGCATGATGATGAAATTTTGAAAACCCGCGAGTTGGTCAAACTTGTGCGCCCACACGCCGGCGATGACACCAAGCACGGCCGGCATGGCGGCACCGACGGCTGCGAACGCCAGCAGTAACCACGGATGGGCCAGCGGCAGATCGACGAATGGAAGCGTGACCAGGTAAATACCGACACCGACCAACAAACCGCGCAGCACCGCCGCGGCGACGAACGCGACGAAGAACTCGAGATGCGACAACGGCGTGAGCAGAATAAATACCAGGTTGCCGGTGATTTTCGACTGGATCAAACTCGACGAACTGTTGGCAAACGAATTCTGGATGACCGACATCATGATCAATCCCGGCACCAGGAACATTGTGTAGCTAATTCCCGGAAACACGTCGACTCGACCTTCGAGCGCTTGCCCGAAAACAAGCAGGTACAGCAACGCGGTAATTATCGGAGCCAACAGAGTCTGCAATAGCACTTTGCCGAAGCGCAACACTTCTTTATAGAACAACGTGTATACGCCACGCAGCGTCATGGCGAACGCGCCCGCGTCAGTTCGACGAAAACGTCTTCGAGATCGGCCTCTTCGATCTCGATGTCCATCACATTGGCGCCGTGGCTGCGCAACGCGTCGAGGACCGTGATAATCGAATCGGTGTCTTTCTCCAATTGCAGCTCGACACGATTTCCGTCCAGCCGCCGCAGCTTCGCGGCCAATGCCTCCGGCACGGCAGCAAGCGGCGGTTCGGTGGTAATGGTAAGACGCAGAGTCCGTCCGATGCCGCGCTCGAGCAGCGCTTTTTTGGTATCGAGCGCGATCACTTCGCCGCGATCGATGATGGCAATACGCTCGCACAACGCTTCCGCCTCTTCGAGATAGTGCGTCGTCAGCACGATCGTATGCCCCTGCCCGTGCAATCGCCGGATGAATTCCCATAACGTCTTGCGCTGGTCGACATCCACTCCCGCCGTCGGTTCATCGAGTATCACCACCTCGGGCTTATGCACCAGCGCCTGGGCGATCATCATGCGTCGTTTCATCCCACCGGATAGTTCGCGCAGATTGGTATCGGCCTTGTCGCTCAGCCGTAGCGATTGCAGCAGCTCGTCGATCCACGCATCGTTGTGCCCAAGCCCGTAGTAACCGGATTGAATGCGCAACACCTCGCGCACCGTAAAGAACGGATCGAACACGACCTCCTGCGGCACGACGCCCAGGTGCCGGCGCGCACGGCGATAGTCGCGCGTGACATCGTGACCGAGCACGCGCACCTCGCCGTCGCGATAACGCGTGAGTCCGGCGACGATATTGATCAGCGTCGACTTGCCCGCCCCATTTGGCCCGAGCAACCCAAAAAACTCGCCCTCGCGGATGGCAAGGTCGATGCCCTTAAGAGCATGGACTGCGGAGTAGCGCTTATGCAGACCGGTAACTGTTATCGCGTCGGTCAAGTGGCAGTTCGTTATTGCGTGAGTGGCGGCGGCTGCGCCTATTGTACGCGAGACCGGGGACGACTGACTGTCTTGCGGGAAGCGGATTTGGAAAAATTCGGCGCGTAGAAAAAAGTAGTTCGTCTAGTCGCGACTGTTGAGGTTCAACGCCTTGTCCAGGCCATTTACGCGAACCAGCGATCGCAGCTGTTCCGGCATGTTCGTGAACTGGAGTTCCCGACTCTGGCGACGCGCCAGCTGCAACCACTCCACCAGCAGCGCCAGCCCGGCGCTGTCGGCGCGCTCAACGTCTTTCAAGTCGATAGTAATTTGGCCCTGCGACTGTTGCACCCACGCCGCACTTTGCGCGTAGACATCGGGCACGGTATCGAAACTGAGCACGCCGCGCACGGTGAGCATGCCGTCGCCGTCGGCCGTGGCGCTGGCGCTCGCGGCATCGGCGGATATTTTCTTGGAACGCGCCGCCACTACTTCTTCGCCGTCTCGCGCGGCTCGCGCGCGCGGCGATTTTCATCGCCTAGCGTCGTGATCAGCGCGTCGAGCCCGCTGTTACGCACCTTCTCGCCGTACGTGGTCCGATAGTTAGTGACCAAACTCA
>Ga0209342_10006742_pt1 | contig 11597 bp, 9 predicted proteins | sample RifCSP16_2_FD_184023 | JGI IMG/M metagenome (GOLD analysis project Ga0209342, IMG submission 184023) | Soil microbial communities from Rifle, Colorado - Rifle CSP2_sed 16_2 (SPAdes) (version 2) | ecosystem: Environmental > Terrestrial > Deep subsurface > Rock core/Sediment | place: Rifle... | reverse complement strand
CAACTACGTCTGGCAGAAACTGGTCGATCAACGCAGTGATGCACATCGCCAGAATCAAACTGAACAACACCAGGATCTCTTTGGCCCAGCCACGGCTCCCGCCGATGATTCCGGTGATGATGAGCAGCAGCCAGAACACAGACGACAACGACATCATGGCCGTTGACTCCCGCTTCGGCTCCCAAGTTGTAAAAGTTCATCTGCGATACGTTTAGCCGCATCGGGCACGGCCAGCGCCCGCGAGGCTGCCCGCATCGCCGCGAGGCGTTCCGGGTCGCGCAGTAGTCCGCGGATAGTGGCCGAGAGTTTCATTTTCAAATCTTCATCATTCAACCGCACCGCTGCGCCGCGCGATGCCAGATAATCGGCATTCACTTTTTGGTAGCGCCACGCATACGGATACGGCACGAGTATTGCACCCAACCCGAACATGGGAAACTCACCGAGTGTGCTTGCCCCTGCGCGCGATACAACCAGATCGGCGGCGGCGAAGGCCAGCCCCATGTCGTCGTGCAAGTACGGATACGGATGGTAATGAACTCTTTTGTCATCGGGCAACTGCTTCGCCCGTTCCGAGACAGTCGGCCAATCCAAATCGCCGCTCAGGTGAATGACCTGATAGTCGTTCAGCAGATCGTCCAGCGCGTCGAGCAGGGCGAGGTTGATACTGCGCGCCCCACGGCTCCCCCCAAAGACCATGATCGTCCGCCGGGACTCGGTCAACCCGAAATGCGCGGCGGCTTCCACGCGGGAGGCCGCCACCATCGTCGAACGCACCGGATAACCGGTCACGACAACTTTTTTATTTCCCCCCGAAGGGGGGAAGTACGCTCGCGACTCTTCCGTCGTCACTGCTACCGTAGTCGCGATCCGTGCCACTGCCTTCACGGCTGAGCCCGGCTCGACGTCGGGCAAGTAAACCAGTATCGGCGCCCGCGCCAGCCAGCACACGATGGCGACGGGTATGGCCGTGTACCCCCCGGTGACGAACAGCGCATCGGGTCGCCACTGCTGCACGATGCGAGCCGCCTGCATTGCCCCCCAACCCAACTTCGCAAGGCCCGCAACGCCTCGCAGCCCAACCCCGACCACCTGCCCCGCCTGAATGGCCTCGAACTCGATCCCCTCTCGGGTCACGAGCTCGCGTTCCATGCCCCCCACAGAACCGATCCAGCGCACTGCCGCCGAGGGCGGCAGCTCACTCGCGGCGGCGAGGGCTGGATATACGTGGCCGCCTGTCCCACCGGCTGTAATCAAAAGCCGCACGAGTCTTCCTCGGAATGCTGGCGTCTGGATCGTGCCTTGAGATGCTCAACAACAGGCCAATGCCGGCCAGCGCCACCACCAGCGACGATCCGCCGTAACTGATGAACGGCAGAGCGTTCCCGGCGAACGGCAGGGCCGCCACCATGACGCCAATGTTGATGATCACTTCGTAAGCGATCCACGTCGTGACTCCGGCAGCCATGATCGCGCCCAGTTCATCTTTGGCGTTGGCCGCAACCTTCGCCCCGCGCCAGATCAGCGCCACGAACAACGCGATGAGCAGCAAACAACCGATCAAGCCCAACTCCTCGCCTACCACCGCAAACACGCTGTCGGTGTGCGGCGTGGGCAGTGCTTGAAACTTTTGGTGACTCCCACCCAACCCCCGACCGAAGAAGCCGCCGTTGATGAAGGCGATGATGGCCTGCTGAACGTGCCACGAGGTTTCGGTAAGGTTCGTCAGCCCGCTCAGGTATTCGCCGATGCGGTTGCGGGCCGTGCTCGAGGTCATCACAATACCGTATCCGGCCAGGCCGCTCACCACCCCGGCCATCGCGATCTGCAAAAGGTCGGCCCCGGCGAGGAAGAACATCGTCGCGCCCACCAGCACGATGGTCAGCGTCGCGCTGATGTCCGGCTGCTGCAGGACGAGGCCCGCCAGCACGCCGACGACGACGCCGTACGGAATAAGGCCGTACGAGACGTCCCGGATCCTTTCACCCTTTGAAGTGAGCCACACCCCGAGATAGATGATCGTCACCAATTTGGCGGCCTCCGAGGGCTGGTACGAGCCATTGAGCAGGCCGCGCGTGGCGCCGAACGCGCGCGAGCCGACCAGCAAGACGGCGAGCAGGGCGAGAACGATGAGGCCCAGCGCCGGGACGGCCAGCTTTTTCCAGATGTGGTAATCGAGCCGCGCCATCACAATCATCACCGCCAGCCCGATGCCCAGCGAGCGCATTTGCGTGACGAACATGGTGGTCGGCGAGTCGGTCGAGCGGTACGACCAGTCGAAGGTGGTGGAATACACCATCATCAATCCGAAGGCCACCAGCACGCCGACGATAAGCAGCAGTCCCCAATCCAGATTGAGCGGACTGGATTTTTTGCGCGCCGGAGCCGGCGTTGAAGATGAAGTCGGAGCAATAAATGTCGTCATGATGATCAGCTCGAATTACTATCTACGAATTACGTTTTACGCATTACAGCGCGTTCACCAACTCCCTGAACTTCTGCCCCCGCTCTTCAAAATCCTTGAACTCATCAAAACTCGTTCCCCCTGGCGAGAGGAGAACCACATCTCCCGCCTCGGCAATCTCTGCCGCCTTCTGCACTGCTTCGGCCATCCGGCCACACTTCACCACGTTGATCAACTTCGGCCGCGTCTTGTACATGCGACCTTCAACCTTTTCGTTCTCGGCCTCGGCAGCCCGCTCGATCAAATCAGCCGCCTGCCCGAACACAATCAGCGCCTTCGTCTTCTGCCGCGCCGCGCGGGAGAACTCTTCCCACGGTAGTTTTTTGTCGCGCCCGCCAGCCAGCAGCACTATCGGCTCGGTGAACGAGTTCATCGCGGCGACAACTCGTTCGGGCGCGGTGGCGATCGAGTCGTTGTACCACTTCACGCCATTCCGCTCGCGCACCAACTCCAGCCGGTGAGGCACGCCGGTAAAGTCTCTGATCGCCTCGCGCATCGCCTCTGGCTCAACGCCCGTTGCCCCACTCAGGGCGCACGCTGCCACCGCATTTAGTACGTTGTGCGCGCCGCGCAATCTGATGTCGCTCACTGCGCACACAGTCCGCTCCCGGCTTCCATCACGGAGATACAGCATCCCCTGGCGAAGGAACGCGCCAGCGTCCACTGGCTCCTCAGCGCTGAACCACCACACGAATCCACGGGTGACCGACTCCAGCGAACGGGCGTTGTCGTCATCCCGCCCCAGCACCGCGATCCCGTCGGGACGTTGGTGCCGGAGTATCCGGCTCTTGGCCTCGATGTACACCTCCATCGTGCCATGCCGATCCAGATGATTGGGCGTGATGTTCAGCACCCCGGCAATGTGCGGTGAGGCGGTCATAATCTCAAGTTGGAAACTCGAGAGTTCCATCACCGCCACATCGTTCGCCGTCATCCGGTCGAGGTCGGCGATGAGCGGGTTGCCGATGTTGCCGCCCACCCACGTCGTGCGCCGGCTCGCGGTTACGATCTTGCCGGTCAGCGTCGTGGTCGTCGTCTTCCCTGCCGAGCCGGTGATGCCGATCACTGTGCACGGCGCGGCGTCGAGAAAGACCTGCGAGTCGTTCGAGACGGTCACCCCCCGGCGGCGGGCCTCCTGTGCTAGCGGCACTCCGGCGGGAACGCCGCCGGAGATGCACAGGAGGTGCGCACCGTCGAGCAGGGTCGGCGGATGACCGCCGAGAGCATATTCAATTGGTAAGTTGCTCAGCGCCGCGAGCGCGTCGCTCAACTGCTCTGCTGGTTTCGCGTCGCTCGCAACGACGTGCGCGCCCTGGGCTACGAGATACTGTGCAAGTGCCGTGCCTTGCCGGGCGAGACCGAGGATCACGACACGTTTGTTTTGCCAATCCATTCGAGACGAATGACGAGCAACGAATGACGAACTCACTACTTCCGTCTTTGGCCTTTCGTCGGCCTCACAACAACGCTAACCCAATTCCCACCATCGCCCCCAGCAGACCTACAAGCCAGAAGCGTTGGACGATCTGTGTCTCGCTCCAGCCGCTCAACTCAAGGTGATGATGCAGGGGCGCCATCTTGAGGAGGCGCTTGCCACCCGTCCACTTGAAGTAAGTCACCTGCAAAATCACCGACAACGTTCCGGAGACCGGGATGATGGCGATGATAGGCAACAGCAGCCATTGGCCGGTCATCAGCGAGACCGTTCCCAGCGTTGCGCCCAATGCAAGGGCGCCCGTGTCGCCCATCATCAACTGCGCCGGGTGAGCATTGAACCACAGGAAGGCGAACAACGCGCCGACCAGCGTGTAACAAAACCGCGCCAGAAAGAACTGTCCCTGCAGCACCGCAATCAATCCATACGCTGCAAACGCCGTCGCCGAGATCAGCCCGGCCAGCCCGTCCAGCCCGTCAATAATGTTCACCGCATTCGACGTACCGACAATGATGAACGCGGCAATCGGGATATAGATCAGGCCGATGTTTATCTTGAACGGGTTACCGGGCAGGGCTAAACTGTGAACGCCCAGAAAGAAGTACAGCATAACCCCCGCCGTGCCAGCCAGTACCCACTGGTACAAAAACTTGTAGCGCCCCAGCATGCCCTCGCCCGTCTTCGACCGCCTGCCCCGCAGCCCCTCCCAGTCGTCCACCGCGCCCAGCAACGCAAAGGCGACCAGGATGCCGAGCGGCAGGAGGATCGAGCGTCCGATCACCGGCTTCACGAGGTTGACGACGTTCAGCACCGCCGTAATGCCGAGCACCGGGACGATGAACAGCAGCCCGCCCATCGTCGGCGTGCCCATTTTGGTAAAGTGCGTCTGCGGCCCGTCCACACGAATCTGCTTGCCGATCTTGAAGCGCTTGAGCAGTTCGATGAACGGCCCACCCCAGATCACGGTGAGCAAAAATGCGGTGACGCCGAGCGTCAGATCAAATGCGGCTTCTCTCAAACTAAACTCCTCACACAGACCCTTCGGGTCTGAGAGACCCGAAGGGTCTCGAAAACTCAAACTCCCGGTGAGGTCTGCTCCAGCGCGCTCACCATCCGGTCGAGCCGCATCCCGTGCGAGCCTTTGACCAGCACCACGTCTCCTTGTTTCAGATTCTGCTTCAAATAGGCCGTCGTCGAGTCGCGGTCAGCCAGTTTCACGATCCTTTGCGCCGAGAAGCCGCAGGCTAATGCTTCGTCGGCGATGATCTCGGCCCGCTTGCCAATGGTGACCAGATGATCCACCACATCGGCCGCACGCTTGCCCACCAGCCGATGGCCTTCTTCTTCCTTCTCACCGAGTTCCAACATATCGCCCAACACCGCCACGCGCCGCCGCGCTTCCATCTCTTCGAGCAAGTTCAGCGCCGCAATCACCGACTCCGGCGAAGCGTTGTACGAGTCATCCAGAATTAAACTGCCGCCCGGCCCGGTCACGGCATACAGTCGCAACTGCGAGCGCGCTTCCATGCCTTGCAGGCCTTCCACAATTTCCTGCCATGTCAACCCTTCGGCCAGGCCGACTGCTGCGGCCCGCAAGGCTGTATGCACCGAATGCCGCCCCAACATCGGGAAGCGGATGTGCAATGTTTCGCGCGCTTTCGGATAATGCAGTTGGAACCTGATGCCCTCCAGCCCCAGCCCTAGCACATCAGAGGCCCAAATGTCGGCCTGGGGGTCAAGGCCGTAGGTGAACACCCGCGCCTTTGTCCTCATTGCCATGCTCATCACGAGGGGTTCATCCATGTTCAACACCGCCACACCTTCGGGCGCGGGCGGCAGCGCTTCCACCAACTCTCCCTTGCCCTGCACGATGTTCTCGATACTGCCCGCTCGTTCCAGATGCACCGCATATACGTTGTTCACAACGCCGACCTGCGGCTTGGCGAGCGAACACAGAAACGCAATCTCGCCCATCTGGTAGAAGCCCATCTCCAGCACTGCGCGTTCGTGCGCTTCGGTGATCCGCAACAGTGAAAGCGGCAAGCCTATCTCGTTATTCAGATTTCCTTCGCTTTTTAAGGTGCGATACCGCGTGCCCAACACCGCGGCGATAATCTCTTTGGTGGTCGTCTTGCCCACACTCCCGGTGATGCCGACCACACGCAAATCCAGCCGCGCTCGCCAGAATCTGGCCACCGTCTGCAGGGCAACCAGCGAGTTGGCCACCCGCAGGCGGACCGGGATTTTGAAGGCAGCCACGGCGTCGTGGGTAATCGGCTCGCGCAGATCTAAACTGTAAAAGTCCGGTGTATCCTGCTGCACCAGCGCGGCAACCGCTCCGTTGGCAAATGCCGCGCCCACAAATTGATGTCCGTCTGTCCGTTCACCCGGCAGTGCCACGAACACTGAGCCGGGTATCGCCAGCCTCGAGTCGATCACCACATCGGTGACGACCTGCTGGCCGCCCGCGATCGGCGTGCCGGTGAGGGCTTCGAGGATGTGAGAAAGGGTGAGCATTCCTCCTCACTGCCCTGCCGTCTGCGCTGCCATTTGATGCCGCACGTCATCCGGCGGGATGTTCATGAGCACCACCAGCCGCTTCACCATTTCGCCGAAAGTTGGGGCGGCGGTGTCGGAGCCCCAGATGGACGCGCTCGGTTTGTCGAGTTTGACCAGCACGATGAAACGCGGATCATCCACCGGCCCCCACCCTACAAACGAGGCGATGGTTTTTTCGCCATCGTATCCGCCGGGGATCGGAATCTGCGCTGTGCCGGTCTTTCCGGCAATGCTGTACCCCGGCAACAGAGCGCCGTCGGCCTCACGCTCGACGCTCACTGCCAGTATGCTGCTGAGTGTTAATGCCACATCGGCGGAGATGGGCCGCCCAAGCACCTGCGGCTGCGTGGTGTGAACCTTGTCGCCATCCACCACACGCTCGAGCAAATGGGGCTGCATCACTGCGCCGCCGTTCGCCACCGCCGACATTGCAGCCAGCAACTGGATTGGCGTCGTCGCAATGCCCTGGCCAAATGCGTTGGTTCCAAGATCGGATTCGTACCAGTCGGAATCGCCAGGGTGCTTGAGGTGACCGGCTGCCTCGCCGCTCAGATCGACGTTGGTCACCTGTCCGATGCCAAATGCAGACATGTAGTCGTAGAAGGCCTTTGGCCCCATTTCCGTCGAGACCCATGCTGTGCCGACGTTCAACGAATGCTGCAGAATGCCGACCATGTCCTGAGTGCCCCATGCCGCGCGATCCCAGTTGCGGATAATCACTCCGCCAATCTCGATGTAGCCAACGTCTTGATACGTGGTCTCAGGCGTCACCGCGCCGGATTGCAGCGCGGCGGCCATCGTCAACACTTTGAAAGTGGAGCCGGGTTCAAACTGTGCGCTGACCGCCGGGTTCGGCTTGAGGGCATTCGGATCGTCGAGATAATTGTTCGGGTCGAAAGCCGGGTTGACGGCGAGGGCCAGGATGCGGCCTGTCTTCGGTTCCATGATGATGATCTCACCGCCCTCCGCGCCGTAAAGTTCTACGGCCTTCGCCAGCGATTGCTCGGCAAGATATTGAATCTCACGATCAATCGTCAGATACAAGTCTGCCCCCTGATCAGGAGTCGGATTGAGAGCCACGTCGAACGGCACCACTGGTTGGAAGCCCACGACCGGGTGGCCGGCGAGGATGTCATTATAAAACTCCTCGATTCCGTAGTAACCCTTGTTGTCGAGGCCGACAAACCCCAGCACGTGCGATGCCAACGTACCGCCGGGATACACGCGCGTCTGCATCGGCTCGACGATCAATCCACTGAGGTCCGGCCCCAACGGGTCGCGCTGCATCGCCAAGAGTTTCTCGCCAATCTCCGCCGACACGGGGCGCTGGATCAACACATATTTGATGTCACCCTCCGGTTTCTTCAGAGTGAGGGCGTACATTTCTTCGTAAGGGCGGCTCAGCAGCGACGATAGAATCTTGGCCAGCCCTTCGGGGTCTGTGACGAAATCGGGCGAGAGACCGAGGGCATACTTCACATCATTGGTGGCCAACAGTTCGCCGCTGCGATCAAAGATGCGCCCGCGTGGCGGCGTCACCGTGACGAGATACCCCGTCGCCAATTGATACTGGTTCTCGAAATAGAGCACGTCGCTGCCAAATTGCAGACTGACCAACCGGATAATGATCAGGCCGATGAGGACGGCGAAGACGCCCAGCATCGCTTTCAATCGCCCGCGAACCGCTTCTGCCATCATGCTACCCTCCCGACCCCAAAACATTGGAGAGCACGCCGGCCAGCCATGTGCCAAGCGTCTCGTTGTAATCGGGTAGTTCTGGCTGCGGTGCGGGAGCAGCGGCCACTGGCACATGCAACTGGGGGCCGTAATAGCCCTCGACCAACACAAAATCGAGTTGTCCGGCCTGAGCCGGGGTGTAGCCAAGCTCGCGGGCGCGGGCCTCGAGGCGGGCAACCGATTTGGCCGAGGCAATCAGGGCTCGCTGTCGATCAATCGCCAACTCAAGTTCGGCTTTCTGCGACTGAAGCGACTGCACATCGCGCCCGGCTGTCGCCGCGCCGGAAGCTTCGATCAAATACAAACCACCCAACGCTACAATGACAATGGCTATAGCGGCCAGCGAGGCGATCAGCTGAATCTGCACCCGCCACGGCGCCTGCTTGAAAGCACGGGAGATGTCGCTATAACGAAGTTGGGCCAGACTTTGCATGGGATTCTTTCCTGTGCGGGCGGAAGCGCGAACGGCCGGTTTGGCGCTTTCGCGAGTGTCGCTACCTTTCGACACGGCAGCGCGCCGGGCGGAATCGGCATGGCCGCGTTCACGCGGTCTAATAATCCAGCCGATCCATGCGCCAATCCGGGATTGCGAATTCACTTTCTGCTTCAGGAAATGCAAGGTCTATGCCAAGGCTAGTTTTTCAACAATCCGGAGCTTTGCACTCCGGCTGCGGGGGTTCTGTGCTGCTTCACCCCCGCTCGGGATGATAGGTTTTCGCGTTATCTCTTTCAGGCTGGCTTTGTGGCCGCAGGTGCACACCAATTGCTCGGGCGGGCAGATGCAGTCACGAGCCTCCTGATGAAACAATGTTTTGGCGATCCGGTCTTCGAGCGAATGGAAACTGATTACGGCCAACCGCCCGCCCGGTTTCAACAATCCAATAGCCATCGGCAGAGACGCCGCCACCGTGTCCAGTTCACCGTTCACTGCGATTCGCAAGGCTTGAAAGGTTCGGGTCGCAGGATGAGTATCCCCTCGGCGGCCGCCAACCGCGGCGGCCACCACTTCAGCCAACTGCCGCGTTCCAGTTATCGGCCTCGCGCCCACTATTGTTCGTGCTATTCTTAGCGCCGCACGCTCTTCTCCGTACCGGAAGAGAATGTCGGCCAGTTCAACTTCGGATGCGCCATTCACCAGATCGTGCGCGGTGAGCGGGTTGGCCGGGTCGAAGCGCATATCCAGCGGCCCATTGTGCTTGAAGGCAAAACCGCGCTCGGCGGTCTCCAATTGCAGCGACGACAGCCCGAGGTCGAGAACGACGCCGTCGACGGCATCCCACCCGATTCGGCTCGCAGCCGAGGCCATGTCCCGGTAACTTGAGTGGACGAGATGGACGCGGTCGCCGAACGGCTTCAATCGTTCAGCCGCCACTTGCAGCGCCGCCGGATCCAAGTCCAGCCCGAGCAATTCGCCATCGGGAGACGAGGCCTCAAGGATGCCGAAGGCGTGCCCCCCTGCCCCGACGGTTCCGTCGATGTAGCATCCGCCCGGCTGCGGCTGCAGGCCGCTTACTACTTCTTTGTAAAGAACAGAAACGTGCACGTTGGGAGACGAATGACGATTGACGACTGTTATTGGTTGTTTGCGACTGCCGTCCGTCGTCAACTCCCATTGCCATTGGTCGCCAGGTTGAGAGCGGCGAAACGGCGGGAGTTGGCTTCGGGATCGTTCATGTTCTTCAACTGCTCATCCCAACCAACCTTGCTCCAGATTTCAATGTACTGACCCACGCCGATCACATACGCTTCGCTGTCGAGATCGCCGTATGCTCGCAGGAAAGGCGGGATGAGAATACGCCCGTTGCGGTCCGGCACTGCCTCGCTCGCGCCGGAGAAGATGAGTCGCTGGAGAGCGCGCGTCTCCGGATCGGTGGGACTCATCGTCTGCGCTTTCTTGATCAGGTTGCCGAAGTCCTCTGAGGTGTAGATGTTGAGATTTTTTTCAAACCCGCGGGTGACAACACAGCCTTTGGCCAACTCATCTCGGAATTTGGCCGGGATGGTGATGCGGCTTTTCTCATCAAAGGAGTGCTGATACTCGCCAAGAAACATGTGTTCTAGTAGTGGCTTAAGCAACACCGCCGGGAGAAATGCTCCCGGCGTGCCACTTTGTCCCACTTTGACCCACAAGATGCCCCGTTTATAACACATTTACCCACTTGGGCGCAAGCGGGGAGGGGATATTTAAGGTTGAGAGGGACGGATTTCCTACGAATTGGGAGACAGATCAGCCAACTTAAAAGAATAACAGCCCCTCTTACGGTTGGAGGGGCTGTTTTCTGTTCGCCACAACACGGTTATTTGCTGTCGCCTGTAACCTCGGGTATAGTAGGCTGTTCCGGGCTTTCCTTGCCCTCGTCGGACTTGATGAGCAGTTTTGTCACCTGCTCCACAAGTTTGAGCGCGATGTTTTGCTGGAAGCCAACCACCCACGCCATAATGTAAACGATGAGCCCGGCGTTGCCAGCACTGCCGCCGCCCGCGCTCACGGCAACAAGCCCTACTTGCGAAATCAGCACGACGAAGATGCCAAGCACGGCGCCAATCAATGGACTGGTGAAGTACCACATCCGGTGCTGGCTGTCGAAATCCTGTCGGCTGACGTGGCTGGCCAGCGAGAAGAGCGACTTGGAAACACCCCCCAACCCACCGGACAAAATTGTCACCCATAGCGTGAAACCAAACGCCTTATCAAATACGCCTGTAGTGGCGAACGACGAGGCGACACGCGTTGCGGATGCATATCCCAAAGTCAGCAGCGCCAGCCACACGAGGTTGTAGAACAGGATGAACACGCCCCACGTGTACGACCATCGGCGAACACGCCCCACGTAGAGCAAATCAGATTCAACTTCGACCACGTACCGAAGCGCATCTTCGTAATTCTTCCGCCCGCCCAGCAGCAGGTTGCGAGCCGCTTTGAGGTTCTCAAAGTTTGCGACCCGCTGCGATGGCAAGCTGTTCTCGTCGGCTACCGCCATCTTCTCAGCGGCTTCAATCCGCTGCCACAACTCCTCCACCCGTTGATCGGTAATCAACTTCTCCACCAGAGTCTCGTCCTCGGGCACCGGCGGCACGGGGTATTCGGCCTTCGCCACCTTTGTCGTAGTTTCGTCGTCGATATCATCGGGCGAGTCATGAGCAAATGGGGTTACGACGCCAAACACGGGCGCTGGCTCAGCCGCGGGCTTAGGTTTGTCTGCCGAGGGCGCGAATGGATCGTGCGGTTTGAAACCCACCGAGAGTGTCGGCGCAGCAGTCGCTGAGGGCGCGCCGGGCACAGGTGAGGTGGATGCGGCGTCGGCCATCATCGTAGTAGACGAAATATCCGGTGTCTTCGGTTGGCCGATAGTAGCATCGGGATTGAAAGCTGCAATGTCGATTCTTGCAGGTGGCGGTGTT
>Ga0209342_10006741_pt1 | contig 11597 bp, 11 predicted proteins | sample RifCSP16_2_FD_184023 | JGI IMG/M metagenome (GOLD analysis project Ga0209342, IMG submission 184023) | Soil microbial communities from Rifle, Colorado - Rifle CSP2_sed 16_2 (SPAdes) (version 2) | ecosystem: Environmental > Terrestrial > Deep subsurface > Rock core/Sediment | place: Rifle... | reverse complement strand
TGGAGAGTCGCCACACGCTCATCAACTGTCATGGCACTCTCCACGCTTGAAGAAGCGTGGCCCCATTGAAGCTCCAGAGGAATCGCCCGAGGTGATGAGCGTTGACGACTCTCCACGCTTGAAGAAGCGTGGCCCCATTGAAGCCCCGGCATCGAAATCGAGCGGATACCATGACCACGAACTCTCCACGCTTGAAGAAGCGTGGCCCCATTGAAGCCTGATCTTGTCTGCCATTGGGCTGGCACTCCTCTCTGCTCTCCACGCTTGAAGAAGCGTGGCCCCATTGAAGCTGAATGTCAATCCGGGCCAGCCATGCGATAGGCAATCCACTCTCCACGCTTGAAGAAGCGTGGCCCCATTGAAGCGTTTTAGGGCGATGACAAAAGAAATTGGATTGACACACTCTCCACGCTTGAAGAAGCGTGGCCCCATTGAAGCATACCAGACGGTTTCCATTACGGGCCCCACCCAACACCTCTCCACGCTTGAAGAAGCGTGGCCCCATTGAAGCTATCCGTTCCGTAGGCCGCGCCCCAAGCGGCTGTACTCTCCACGCTTGAAGAAGCGTGGCCCCATTGAAGCCGCAAATTCTCACCCGCGCCCGGAAGCCAGCGGCGATACTCTCCACGCTTGAAGAAGCGTGGCCCCATTGAAGCCTCGGCGTGGCTTTCGCCGCTGCTCCGCTCTTCGCCCCTCTCCACGCTTGAAGAAGCGTGGCCCCATTGAAGCTATAATCATAAATCTCGCCCCAAGTAGAATCTTTCATCTCTCCACGCTTGAAGAAGCGTGGCCCCATTGAAGCTTGTCCTACGTGGCAGCGGCAATTCGTCAATGTGGTTCTCTCCACGCTTGAAGAAGCGTGGCCCCATTGAAGCAACATGAGTGGTTATTTGTGTTTGGAAAGTTATCAAACTCTCCACGCTTGAAGAAGCGTGGCCCCATTGAAGCAGGATACCGCGCCTCGGTTATTCGCTCAAGGCCGCCCTCTCCACGCTTGAAGAAGCGTGGCCCCATTGAAGCATCATGGCTACCTCTGGTTCAAAGTTCCTTGCGTGATCTCTCCACGCTTGAAGAAGCGTGGCCCCATTGAAGCACGAGAAGCGTATTGCCGTCCGTTTCAACTTCGACGACTCTCCACGCTTGAAGAAGCGTGGCCCCATTGAAGCTACTCGACTCCACTTGGAAGCGGCAGCCTGGCCGGGCCTCTCCACGCTTGAAGAAGCGTGGCCCCATTGAAGCATCATCAAAGGAATATACGATGAACATCAAAATCACCTCTCCACGCTTGAAGAAGCGTGGCCCCATTGAAGCGTTTGCTTAAGTTTGTGATGGTTGGTTCAATTGGCACTCTCCACGCTTGAAGAAGCGTGGCCCCATTGAAGCATCTTAATGTCCGCGATCTATCCGTGAACGAGGTCATCTCTCCACGCTTGAAGAAGCGTGGCCCCATTGAAGCGGGTGGGCGCGCTGCTGCTGCCGGCCACGCCCCACGCTCTCCACGCTTGAAGAAGCGTGGCCCCATTGAAGCTCGGGCGCCGTCGAGGGCCGCACGATGCGCATCCGGACTCTCCACGCTTGAAGAAGCGTGGCCCCATTGAAGCCTCGGCAGCGCGGCCGGCTACGTCGTCTACCGACGGGCTCTCCACGCTTGAAGAAGCGTGGCCCCATTGAAGCATTGCCAACCGATGCAGGCGGTGGCGTAAGCACTATACTCTCCACGCTTGAAGAAGCGTGGCCCCATTGAAGCCGCTGAATGAGACCCGTTTTCGCCATCGTCATGGTTCTCTCCACGCTTGAAGAAGCGTGGCCCCATTGAAGCCCCGTGTCAAGTGCCTAGACTACCCACACAGAAGGAGCTCTCCACGCTTGAAGAAGCGTGGCCCCATTGAAGCCTCTGCCTGCTCGTGGCGTGGGCGCTCACCTATGACCTCTCCACGCTTGAAGAAGCGTGGCCCCATTGAAGCACCGTATACCGCGCAAAACAAACCCAAATACCGGGCACTCTCCACGCTTGAAGAAGCGTGGCCCCATTGAAGCGCCCCTCGGCTGTCGGCCAGACCGGCTGACAAACAGCTCTCCACGCTTGAAGAAGCGTGGCCCCATTGAAGCAGCAGCAATCCGACGACGAACTACGGAAGCAACACATCTCTCCACGCTTGAAGAAGCGTGGCCCCATTGAAGCAAGATGCAAAATGCGTATACCAGACAATAGACGACACTCTCCACGCTTGAAGAAGCGTGGCCCCATTGAAGCGGGGTCATTCAGCAGGGTAAGTACCGCTCGACGCTTGCTCTCCACGCTTGAAGAAGCGTGGCCCCATTGAAGCTTGTGGGCGAGGATAACGGCAGCGCCAGCATACGGCTCTCCACGCTTGAAGAAGCGTGGCCCCATTGAAGCCGCCAGCGCAATTGTTTGCGCTTGATGCGCTCACGCTCCTCTCCACGCTTGAAGAAGCGTGGCCCCATTGAAGCCAGGTTGCGCCGGTTTCGGTCCACGCCCGGCGAACTTCTCTCCACGCTTGAAGAAGCGTGGCCCCATTGAAGCGTTTCCTGGTGGACATCTTCCGCACGCACGGCTATCCTCTCCACGCTTGAAGAAGCGTGGCCCCATTGAAGCTCCCGCCGGAACGTGCTGAAAGTTCTGCAAGAGTTGGCTCTCCACGCTTGAAGAAGCGTGGCCCCATTGAAGCTGCTTCGGGGGCGAGTGTTGGCGAGGGAGAGGGGGGGCTCTCCACGCTTGAAGAAGCGTGGCCCCATTGAAGCCGCGTATTGGCGGTTTTACTGTAGCACAGATAGGCACTCTCCACGCTTGAAGAAGCGTGGCCCCATTGAAGCGTCCCGGCCGGCACGCGCTCGATGCGCCCTTCGTCGGCTCTCCACGCTTGAAGAAGCGTGGCCCCATTGAAGCTGTTGCCTGGCGTTGGCATATCGGTGGGCGGCTGCGGCTCTCCACGCTTGAAGAAGCGTGGCCCCATTGAAGCAGCATTTTTTCCTGCTCCTCCGTGAAACTGACGCCTCTCTCCACGCTTGAAGAAGCGTGGCCCCATTGAAGCGCGCCCTCGGCCTGCCTCACCGCCGCTCCAGCGTCCCCTCTCCACGCTTGAAGAAGCGTGGCCCCATTGAAGCCACTCTGCCGAGATTGATTACAACTGGCAGGGTGATCTCTCCACGCTTGAAGAAGCGTGGCCCCATTGAAGCTCTCTCACTTCGAACTGGCACGGCAGCGTGCATTCACTCTCCACGCTTGAAGAAGCGTGGCCCCATTGAAGCGTCCAAACGGCGAATGCACCGCCCCGGATATATCCTTCTCTCCACGCTTGAAGAAGCGTGGCCCCATTGAAGCGCGGTTGGCTCGGCGGAGAAGAAGAGTGCGGTCGCCTGCTCTCCACGCTTGAAGAAGCGTGGCCCCATTGAAGCTATTCGTTCTGCGTCGGCCCAGATGCGAACGAGGAGCTCTCCACGCTTGAAGAAGCGTGGCCCCATTGAAGCTCTGCGCCGCTGACTTTCAGGCCGTAACTGTCCGCTCCTCTCCACGCTTGAAGAAGCGTGGCCCCATTGAAGCCATGTCATGTGTTCGAATGCCTGCGGCACTTTGCCGACTCTCCACGCTTGAAGAAGCGTGGCCCCATTGAAGCGTTCCTATAGCCATCTACCATCGTGTCGCTGACGGCCTCTCCACGCTTGAAGAAGCGTGGCCCCATTGAAGCGAGTAGTAGGTGAACGCGGGTTTATCGCGAGGGGTTCTCTCCACGCTTGAAGAAGCGTGGCCCCATTGAAGCTGCGACGATACGCGCCCAAGTGACGGAGGGATTTTCTCTCCACGCTTGAAGAAGCGTGGCCCCATTGAAGCCCTTTGGCTCTTCCGCGTCCAATCAGGTCAGCGGAGACTCTCCACGCTTGAAGAAGCGTGGCCCCATTGAAGCCCGCTCAACGCATTCGGCGTCCACCGCATCGGCTACCTCTCCACGCTTGAAGAAGCGTGGCCCCATTGAAGCGATGGATACGGCCTTTTCAGGCAGGGCGAAAGGACAACTCTCCACGCTTGAAGAAGCGTGGCCCCATTGAAGCGCCGCCGTTCAGCCTTCAATCGACTCTGCTTGCCCACTCTCCACGCTTGAAGAAGCGTGGCCCCATTGAAGCCCCTTTGCTGACGTGGTGGGTTGGTGGCCCTGGGGTACTCTCCACGCTTGAAGAAGCGTGGCCCCATTGAAGCGTGGATGCTGATCCGGGGTGTTGGTATGCAGATAATCTCTCCACGCTTGAAGAAGCGTGGCCCCATTGAAGCCAGCGGCGATCTCGACTGCCTGCAGGCCGCCTGCGTCCTCTCCACGCTTGAAGAAGCGTGGCCCCATTGAAGCAGCAGTGGCGCGGCGCAACGATCACCATCTCCCCGGCCTCTCCACGCTTGAAGAAGCGTGGCCCCATTGAAGCCCCGTTGCTGTGGTACACTAGCATCATGTCAACACACACTCTCCACGCTTGAAGAAGCGTGGCCCCATTGAAGCCTCGATCCGACGAGCGGAGCGAGCACGAGCATGTCTGCTCTCCACGCTTGAAGAAGCGTGGCCCCATTGAAGCTTGCCACCTGGCTGGCCTCGTCGCCTATGCAGGGTCTGCTCTCCACGCTTGAAGAAGCGTGGCCCCATTGAAGCGTGATTCCAGAAGAGACGGTCGCCGCGGGGTGCGGGCTCTCCACGCTTGAAGAAGCGTGGCCCCATTGAAGCTGCACCTGCGGCGACGACACCGCGCCCGCTACGCGCACTCTCCACGCTTGAAGAAGCGTGGCCCCATTGAAGCGTGTCCGGGTCATCCTCAACACTCACATCATAATAGACTCTCCACGCTTGAAGAAGCGTGGCCCCATTGAAGCATGGGTGGGTGTTGATTGCGTCAGGGTCTAGTAATCCTCTCCACGCTTGAAGAAGCGTGGCCCCATTGAAGCGCCGACAAGTGCGCCCTGGCAGACGCTGCCGAGCGCCTCTCCACGCTTGAAGAAGCGTGGCCCCATTGAAGCGTCGCTAGATGGCAAAATCAATTCGGCGAAATCTCTACTCTCCACGCTTGAAGAAGCGTGGCCCCATTGAAGCTGCTCGCTCGACGAGCGCTGGGTCAGCGGCAGTGCGCTCTCCACGCTTGAAGAAGCGTGGCCCCATTGAAGCCAGCCAAGTTGCGGGCGCGGCATCATCGTCCAGCGCCACCTCTCCACGCTTGAAGAAGCGTGGCCCCATTGAAGCAACATCGCCCTCAGCCTGTTTCGCATCGGCCATTGCCTGCTCTCCACGCTTGAAGAAGCGTGGCCCCATTGAAGCCAGGACGTGACCGCGCTGGCCGGCGAGACGAATGATATGCTCTCCACGCTTGAAGAAGCGTGGCCCCATTGAAGCCAATGCGTACCCGGTGGGGACGGAAGGGCAGTATAGTCTCTCCACGCTTGAAGAAGCGTGGCCCCATTGAAGCGCATTCAGCCAGGCCCCCGCCCCGCTGGCCGGCTGCTCTCCACGCTTGAAGAAGCGTGGCCCCATTGAAGCGCGTCTGGACCCGCGCGGCGACGTGCGCGCTCATCGAACTCTCCACGCTTGAAGAAGCGTGGCCCCATTGAAGCACCGCCGGCCAAAGCGTACAAGGCCCCGGCCGCATCCTCTCCACGCTTGAAGAAGCGTGGCCCCATTGAAGCCGTCTCTACTGTCGGTGACGGGTGGGCCTGGCCGGGGCTCTCCACGCTTGAAGAAGCGTGGCCCCATTGAAGCATACCATTGGCGGCTCTCTTCCTCGTACACGCCCAGCTCTCCACGCTTGAAGAAGCGTGGCCCCATTGAAGCGCAACTAGGCGCAGGCCAAGTTGCGAATAGAATTGCTCTCTCCACGCTTGAAGAAGCGTGGCCCCATTGAAGCTGAGGCCGATCCCAACGACCCGTCACCGGAGGATGCTCTCCACGCTTGAAGAAGCGTGGCCCCATTGAAGCGAATCTACGGCGCAAATCTGCCAGATAAGACCGCCCTCTCCACGCTTGAAGAAGCGTGGCCCCATTGAAGCGGCCGTAGCGCGCGCCGTGGGCCTTCCTGTTGCGTTCTCTCCACGCTTGAAGAAGCGTGGCCCCATTGAAGCAATGTCTGCAAACTGTAACCAAGTTCACGCACTGCACTCTCCACGCTTGAAGAAGCGTGGCCCCATTGAAGCTACGCCTATGGTGCGGCCAATACGGCAGCCATCAGTCTCTCCACGCTTGAAGAAGCGTGGCCCCATTGAAGCCGTTTTGAGAACTGGGACAATTCCACCCGCCTACAAAACTCTCCACGCTTGAAGAAGCGTGGCCCCATTGAAGCTGGTTCCGCCGTGAAAGCCCTCGGCAATGGGCGCGTCGGCTCTCCACGCTTGAAGAAGCGTGGCCCCATTGAAGCTGGTTCGGCGTGCACCTGCACGCGGCCATTCACGACTCTCCACGCTTGAAGAAGCGTGGCCCCATTGAAGCACCTGCGCGCCGCAGACCTGCGCGACGCCAACCTGCCTCTCCACGCTTGAAGAAGCGTGGCCCCATTGAAGCACGTACTGGGGCGCGCGATCGTTCGGCAGCGGCCGGCTCTCCACGCTTGAAGAAGCGTGGCCCCATTGAAGCCTGGGCCACGCGGCCGGCTACGTCGTTTACCGACGGCTCTCCACGCTTGAAGAAGCGTGGCCCCATTGAAGCTGCATCCGTTACCGTGTAAGCCATGTTGCATACGAACTCTCCACGCTTGAAGAAGCGTGGCCCCATTGAAGCCGCGCCGTTTCCCCAATCGCCGTCCACGCCCAGGCCTCTCCACGCTTGAAGAAGCGTGGCCCCATTGAAGCCACGCCCTTTGCAGCTGCGGGCAGTTTGACGGCGACCTCTCCACGCTTGAAGAAGCGTGGCCCCATTGAAGCGCGGTCAGTACGCATAGGAGACGCAATGGAAATGCAACTCTCCACGCTTGAAGAAGCGTGGCCCCATTGAAGCCACGGCGGGTGGTCTCATCTATCGCGGAAATGGGGATCGCCTCTCCACGCTTGAAGAAGCGTGGCCCCATTGAAGCGCAGGTGGATGCGTCGGAGTTGTTGACGATCAGTGCCCTCTCCACGCTTGAAGAAGCGTGGCCCCATTGAAGCTACGAGCTGCTCGAGGGTGCGGTTGCGGAAGGTGTCTCTCCACGCTTGAAGAAGCGTGGCCCCATTGAAGCTGGTAGAAGCGTTGGCAGCGGTCGAATTCGGTGTCTGCTCTCCACGCTTGAAGAAGCGTGGCCCCATTGAAGCTGCCGCTACCAACGAAAGGATCATAAACATCGCCATCTCTCCACGCTTGAAGAAGCGTGGCCCCATTGAAGCCGGCTGATACGCGCCGCTCGTGAGAGCGAAGTCAAAGGCGCATGGCGAAAGGAGGTGATGCAAGACACACTACTCCGGCCCGGTTAGGCCGACATTTACCGATTCCCTCCTCTCTCTCCGACGAAAGGAAATAAACCATGTCCGAGCAAGAAAACATCAAGACCGCGCACGACTTTTTCGGCGCGTTCAATGCCAACGACTTGGATCGGGCCGATGCCTGGATAACGGACGATTATCGGGCGGAGGCGCCAGGCGCGGCGGGGCCTATGACGCGCGAGCAAGTGAAGATGCAGAACCAGGGTTTCCTGACGGCGTTCCCAGATCTGCATTTTGAGGTTGTGCGCACCATAGCGCAGGGCGATTACGTGGTCTTACATTGGGTTGGCACCGGCACACACACCGGGCCACTCCCGACGCCGACCGGCGGGGCCATCCCGCCAACCGGCAAGTCGGCGAAGGTGATGGGCAGTGTGACTTACGAGTTTCGAGCGGGCAAGGTCGCCCGCGCCTGGAACTTTTGGGACATGGCCGGCTTGTTGGGCCAGTTGGGTCTGCTGCCGCCGATGTAAACCCTGAGTAGAAGCCAAGTGCAGAATCAAAACGAGACGCTGAAAGTGTGCGTCTCGTTTGTTTTTCCTTGTGGGCGGCGGGCACAAGGCCCTACGCTACGAGTTTACACGTGACTCTAAAACGGTTTCGGTGTGATGATGAGCAGGAACCATAACAGCGTGAGCGCGCCGACGAACTTGCGAACCGGGTCAAGCGGCGTGATGTCGTTGAGCGGTTGGGCGTGGCGCAGGCCGGTGAGCATCGCGAGGAACGCCCACGTCCACCAACCCGACCACACGGTGAAGCCCATGAGGATGAGCGCGCCGAAGGCGAGGTAGGCCAGCGGGCGGGCGAACTTGCCGAGCACGGCGTAGGCCACGTGGCCGCCGTCGAGTTGGCCCATCGGCAGGAGGTTGAAGCCGGTAACCAACATGCCGAACCAGGCGGCGATGGCGATGGGATGCAAAGCGACGGCGTAGCCCGGCCCGTGCGGGTGAACGAAATCGAGGAGCCAGCGCACGAGGACAGAAGTTCCGAGGCGGCCCGCTTCGGAGACCGAAGGAACGACTCCAGACGCGAGCAGCCCGACGATGAGCAGAGGCACGGCGACGACGAAACCCGCAACCGGCCCGGCCAGGCCGACGTCGAACAACGCTTTGCGATTCTCGACCGGCGACTTGAGTTGGATGAACGCGCCGAACGTGCCCAGGCCGAACGGGAATGGGATGAAGTACGGCAGGGTGACGCTGACGCCGTGAATGCGCGCAGCAATGTAGTGGCCCATCTCGTGCACACCGAGGATGAGCAGCAGCGTGATCGCAAACGGCGCACCGGCGGCGAGCGCTTCGAGCAGGCCACCCCACTGCCCGGCAGTGCTGGCGAGTTGCAGAGCGCGGGCGATGTTGACCTGAGCGAAGCCCGCACCTGCAAACATGGTCGTGGCGATGGTCGCCAACAGCAGAGCAAGATTAATGAGCGGGTTCGACTGCGTGAGCCTCGAAACGCCGCGCTGGGCGACGATCACGTCTTCGCCGTTTTCGCGGCGCAGGAAGGCCGTGTAACCGAGGCGGCGGAAGCGCTCACCCACGATACGATACGCATCTTCGGCGGTGGTGAGCAGCCGGCCAATGAAGACAACCGAGTCGCCGCGATCCGACGCCTTAACATCCCCCAGGCGCATGAGGCCCTCGGTTTCGGCCCGCAGGGCGGCCACGCTATTGAATTGGCGCTGGAGCAGAGATTCGTAGGTAAACATGCCTTGAGGGTACTCGTCCATTGTAAAAACTCTATTGGCGAAAGATGAGCGCGAGGTGAGACCTAATATCTCTTTCTATCCCGGATCAACCAATCACAACCGGGGCAGCACCACGCCTTGCTGCGCCTGATATTTGCCCTTCTTGTCGGCATACGAGATATTGCATTCTTCGTCGGCTTCGAAGAATAGCACCTGTGCGATGCCTTCGTTGGAATAAATACGCGCCGGGAGCGGCGTGGTGTTTGAGATTTCGAGCGTCACAAAGCCTTCCCACTCCGGCTCAAAGGGGGTGACATTGACGATGATGCCACAGCGGGCATAGGTGCTTTTGCCGAGACATATGGTGAGCACTTTGCGCGGGATGCGAAAGTACTCCACCGTGCGCGCCAGCGCGAACGAGTTGGGCGGGATGACGCACACGCCGCCCTTGAAATCGACCATTGATTTCGGATCGAAGTGCTTCGGATCGACGATGGCTGAGTGGACGTTAGTGAAGATCTTGTAGTCGTCGGCCACACGGATGTCGTAGCCATACGACGACACGCCATACGAAATCGACCCGTTGCGCACCTGGCTTTCGACAAAGGGTTCGATCATCCGGTGCTCCAGCGCCATCTTTTTGATCCAGTGGTCAGGTTTGAGGCCCATGAATATTCTCCAGTGCCGAATACCCAGTACCGAATACTCAATACTATTGGGTGTTCAGTGTTCCGTATTGGGTAATGAATTTACTTCACCGTATTCGTCAGCGTCCCGATCCCTTCGATGTTGATTTCAACGCGATCGCCCGGGGTCAACGGCCCAACCCCGGCGGGTGTGCCGGTGAGAATCACATCGCCCGGTTCCAACGTCATCACCGACGAGATGAAAGCGATCAACTGCGGGACCGAGAATACCATCTCGCGCGTGGAAGTCATCTGCCGGACCTGCCCGTTGACCGTACACGTGATCACCACATCGGCCGGATCGACATCGGTTGACACCCACGGGCCGAGGGGGCAGAAGGTGTCGAATCCTTTGCAGCGCGTCAACTGCGAATCGCGCCGCTCGAGGTCGCGGGCAGTCACGTCGTTGGCGCAGGTATAGCCCCACACGAACTTCAGCGCATCCTCCACCGACACCCACCGGGCGCGGCGGCCAATGATCACGGCCAGTTCGGCTTCGTGCTCCACCTGCGACGATTGCGGCGGCAGAATGATTTCATCACCGTGGCCGATCACGGCGCTGGGCGGCTTGAGAAAGAGAGGCGGGAGGTCGGGACGCGGCAGCCCTTCCTCGGCAGATCGTGCGGCGTAGTTCTGGCTGACCGCGATGATCTTACTCGGCGTCACCGGCGGCAAGATTTCCACATCGAAGAGATCGGCCACGATGCTCTCGCGCTTGTAACTGCCAAACACGTCACCGGTCACTGCACCCACCCGTGCGCCGTCGAGCCAGCCGTAACGGGTCTCGCCGTTCTTTTCGTATCTCAAGTAAAGCATTGATGCGCCCCGTTAAGCGCAGAGACGCACAGAATGCAGAGATTCAAGAAACTCTGCGGACTCCGCGCGCTCCGCGTCCCTGTGGTGGAAACGACCGGACCAGAGGCAAACACATCATTACAGCAAACGACAGAATTGTAAAGCAGACTCGTCCAAAAGGGGCCTATTAAAATTTGTGCATGGTATAATGCCGTCCATCGGGCTTCAAAGGGCGAATAGCTCAGCTGGTTAGAGCGCTTCTCTTACAAAGAAGAGGTCGTAGGTTCAAGTCCTATTTCGCCCACCTATCCTATGGATGCCTCAACGCCAGTTCTCAACATCCCCAAAGCACTGCGGTATTTGCGGCGCGACTCTCACCTCGCCCCTCTTATCGCACAACACGGCGCACCCAACTTCGGACCCGAGCGCAACGCCTTCCGCGCGCTGGCCGAGTCGATCATCTATCAGCAACTCTCCGGCAAGGCCGCCTCGGCCATTTTCGATCACTTCCTCGATCTCTTTCCAAGACGCCGATTCCCCACGCCGGGCCGCCTGCTTACCGTGCCCATGGCTCGTCTGCGCTCCGCCGGCCTCTCCACTCAGAAGGCCAACTACCTCCTCGACCTGGCCGCCAAATTCTGCGACGGCACAATCCAGCCGCGCAAGTTCTCCAAGATGAACGATGATGAAATCGCGGAGCATCTCATTCAGGTCAAAGGCATCGGGCAGTGGACGGCGGACATGTTCCTCATGTTCGGCCTTAACCGCCCCGACGTTCTGCCGGTGGGCGACCTCGGCATCCGCAACGGATTCAGAAAACTGTACCGCCTGCGCCAAGAGCCTACGCCCGACAAAATGATCGCCCTTGCCGAACCCTGGCGCCCCTACCGCACCGTCGCCGCGTGGTACCTCTGGCGTGCGGTAGAAACGCCGACGGCAGAAAGCTGACGGTCACAGCCATCATCCGCCAAAAAACAAAGCGGGGCTGAGAGAG
>Ga0209342_10006739_pt1 | contig 11598 bp, 13 predicted proteins | sample RifCSP16_2_FD_184023 | JGI IMG/M metagenome (GOLD analysis project Ga0209342, IMG submission 184023) | Soil microbial communities from Rifle, Colorado - Rifle CSP2_sed 16_2 (SPAdes) (version 2) | ecosystem: Environmental > Terrestrial > Deep subsurface > Rock core/Sediment | place: Rifle... | reverse complement strand
TGGGTCATGATCCCGCCACCGATCATGAGCGGGATGCCGATCCAGGGGAACCCGGCGATGGAGAGAACCGCGCCGACGAAACCGATGAATTTTCCGAAACCGCTATCGCCCAATTCGAACCCCGGCGAGGAATTGACGATCAATCAGAAGATCGGCAAATCTCAATATGGCAGCTCTCCCATCCTGCGCCACGGAATATCCCCTTCCATTCCCGATGGCGATTACGAGCGATACCCCATCCTTTCCCGTGAATACGAGGAGATCCCCCTCCTCAGCATCCTCAAGGGCTACCACTCGCCCGCAATAGGACTTGTCCCGCAAGTAGATCATGGACATATCGAAGCAATCCGTCCCGTCCTGCGCGGCCCTTTTCGCTTCTTCCCTTATGCCGGCGGATTTCGTCCCCACCATATCTCCTTATCCTGGAGCATCGGTAGCCAGCGGAAACCACGGAAGCGATGAGTATTTGCAAGCTCATCGCAACGCTCCCAGGTCTTATTGCAAAGCGAGGCGACACCTGTGTACTGGCATCCGGGAGTATTCGACTTGAATTTCCATTGACACACCCCGGCGAAGTTCGCACGCGGAACAGACATATCCCACCGGACGAAATCGTTCTTCACCTCCAAAGTCACATCTGCCGTATCGTACCCTTCCGCAATCTGCACGCCATCGAACTGCCCCTTGAACACGACAACGGGATTGGAATACGAACCGGGATTCATCCATGCGGAGCGATAGATATTCGCTTGCTTCCCCTGGATCGTCTCGTTCAGTATGATGGCCGCTACCGCCCGGTCCACGTTGTGAGTTTGAATCGTGAGTGTTTCTGAGAAATTCGTGTTCGACTTCCCCAATCCCCCGACTGAAATCGGCAACGGTTGATATGCATTCCCGCTCCATACCACGGTAATATCTGTATCCGTGTAATAAAGCGGCGAAGCGAAATTAAGTTCAAAAAGATAAAATGGCATGAGGAGATCCGATACATGCGAGACGTATATTCGACTCGGCAGGATATAAACCATTGGATTCCATAGGGTGCTTCGATCCTGCCACGGCTCGATCAGCCCCTGGACGGAATCCGATATCCCAATCGCTTCCGCGAGGGTACGTACATAATTGATCGGAGTATAGAGTAAACCATCCGCCGAATCGGTTACTCCTACCGATTCCGATAATATACGGTTGTAGGCAATACCTGACGAACTCTTGGCCGCATCCGTTATGCCTACGGCCTCCGATAGAATGCGTATATGGTTGGTTCCAGGTTCGAGCGTTAGGATATAAACCGGTGGATTCCATATCAGCTCGGGCATCCATCCCCTACCTTACCGCCGTATATGACTGAGTGTTGTAACCTGTTTTCTTCATCACCAGGTCAAATTCCGACCCTGGCATGGGATAGTCGGTATCGTCCGCGTACCATTGCCATCGCCCGAAGGAATTGGTAAAGACAGTGCTACTTTCAACTGCCGTCCCGCCTGACCATGCGGAATAAATAACCGCCAGCGTCGGCGTCCTGACGTTGTAGACCGCCACGGATGCGCTCCCGACGACGCTCCCGAATTCATCTTGAACAATCCCCTGGAATGAATATCTCATGACGCGGGCATATCCTCCTTCGGCTCCCGGAGAGTCAGATAGCACTCGAACGTCGAGAATCCTGGCGGGATGAGCGAGGACCGCCACGGGTTGAGTTGCCGGACGAGAGGCGTATAGTACCCGTCAACGAACGTGCAATGGACCGCCTGGCCTGAAGGCGGCGCGGTCCCGAAGGTTATGATATGCAGGGAATTCGCCCCGCCGTATGATGTCACCGTGTAATGGGTAGTAACCGTTTGTTGCGCGGAATTGACGTACAGGGTAAATGATCCCGGAATCCAAACTGGTAGTACCCATGCCGTCCGTGCGCCCGTTCCGGTCCCCATGTAGATATCTTTCCGGGACGAGGGGTAAGGCATCTTCCAGTGAAACGATGTACCCCCCCCCTTCGTCTCCCGGAGGATATCGACGATGGCTTCCGCCTCGGAGACACGGGATGCCCTGCGCCAGTAGAGATCCCAATCATGCCGGGGGAAATTCCATCGGGTTGACCGTACTTCCTTCCCCGATTCCGATTCGGCAACTTGCACTCGCCAGAATTCGATTTCACCCAAGGGATAGGAAGGAGTGATATCCAGGAATCGTTTCGGCATTATTTATATTTCCTTATGCCATCCCGCAGGGGGGAGGCATTCCGCATCCCTTCGGTGAACATCCCCATGATGAGGGATCTCCGGTCCATCAAGAGCCGGTCCATGTCCCGGGTATCCGCCGCAACGATGGTGAAATTCACGTTGACATCTCCCTGACTGCCCTTCATCTCAACGGGCACCTTCCCTCCTCGCAATGGGATGACGGCCTCCGGACCCCCTTCGCCGATCACTCCAAACGTCGTCCGATCGATGATGCCCCCATGCTGGAAGGCACGGATGGGAGCAAATTGACCGGAAGTAATCCCGCCCTCCTTGAAACCATACAATCCGTACCCTGGCATTGCGGTATCGACCAATCCGCCTACGGGATTGCCCCCTGCCCATCCACCGCCCGTAAAAAGGCCAGCGAAAGATGATAAAGCAGACCTGATGCCCCCGCCGAATGATTTATTCATCTGCTCCGATAAAATATCGGCGAGGAGATTCGACCATGCGCGTCGGATGACATCGGTGAACGCATCGAAGTAATCGGTTGCGGATCGTAAGTCCCCCCGGAACCCATCGAGGAAAAGGTCGGAAAATTCCCGGTTCATCCCGCCCATGATGTCGCCCCATGCCATCTCGATCTTCTCGAAATCACCGATCATCTCATCGATCATTACTCGGAATTCATCCTGCCGCTGTATGGTTTTCAATTCTTCGCCGGCACGTCTGGCTATCTCTTGGATCTGCGCGATGCGGTCTTTCAATTCATCCGCCGCTACCCGTTTGCGGATCTTGTTCACTTCCTCCGCGATACGCTCCTCTGATTTGGTGATGATTTTTGTGCGCTCATTCTGGTAAACCTTTTCTGAAAGAAGGAGCTGTTCTTTCCTTTCATCTGGTGCGATTTTGCTGGCAATCTGCCGCTCGATTAGATCCTGGTTCCTTCTGATCCAGTCAATACGCGACTTTTCCAGTTCCGCCGCAATATCCCCGCCCCGATCCCGGGCGGCCTCGATAGCGATCTTGTCGTATAGCGCCTCAATCTTCTTGGCGAGGGATTCGGCGGCCTTGAGTGCGGCCTCATCCGTTCCGCCACCCCTCCCGGGTGCAAGCTTCAAATCCCCTGCGCCGAACCCCGCTCCCATCTCCGCGGACATCGCAGCCGACCAATCCCTACCTGCGAGGACATCCTTCTCCGTCGCCCAGCGATTGATCGCGTCCATCTTCCTGCCGAGAAAATCCATCACTTTGAGCGTATTGTCTGCAAGCCAAAGGAGGAATCCGCCGGCATTCTTTATGGCCCCGCCCACCGCATCCCATCCGTCTTTCAGAAGGCGCACGATTACAAGGCCCCGCTCCGTCAGCCCGTTTTGATCCATCAAGGCATCGTTGATCCCCTTTACCCATCCGGTAATATCCTTGTAGGCTCCGGCCATCCCTTCGCGCAGGATTTTATAGGCGATGGTTTCAAGCGAGGACTTCTGCGCCTGGAGGGTGTTTTCGATTTCCTTGCTTCCCTGTGCATAGCCGGGAAGGATCTCCATGATCTTTTCGAGAAGAATCCCCTGCTCCCGCCATTCGGGGATCATGGCTTTTACGTTCACGCCGGCGGCTTCCAGTTTCTTGACGAGCAACGCCCCCTGGACGTTTGCCCCCTCCATCAGGGAGCGGATTTCCTGAAACGCCTGACGCTGGAAGTCCTGCCCCCGCGTCAGCATCTTTATCATGTTGGCGAAGCCGACGAATTGATCCTGCTGCTTCTTCGTGGTGAGATCAATCCCCATGCCGAATGTAACCATCGAATCGGCGAGAATCAGGAGTTCATCTCCCGTACCGATGAAGGCGCGGTCGAGTTCGTACACCTTCTCGACGATCCTCCCGGTCGTCTCGTATACCTGTTCCCACGTCTTGGAGGGATCGTTCGATACTGCGGCTGCGGCCATCGATGCCTGCGCCAAGCGCAGATCGTCTATGGATTGGATGCCCTTCTTTACAAGAGATACAAAAGAGGCCATTGCGGCTGTCCCGGCTACCACCGCTGCGGCCAAGACCCCGAAGGATATCCCCAGTCCCGTCACTCCTGATTCGGCTGTACCCAAGGCCCCAGATGCGGAACCGGCGGAACCTTCAAGATCCTTTATCTTCTTGTTGACCGCATCCAGCGCACGGCTTGCCTCGTCCCGGGCCTTGATGAGGATTTCTATTTCGTTTTTTCCTGCCACTCTCGCTCCCTTTCGTCCTGTTCCTGCACATCAACGGCTACTTGCAAATCGAAAAGAAGATCGGCATAGGCCCCTCGCAACAGTTCCGAGGGGCGTATCCCGTACCGCTGGGCTACTCCGTCGAGGATTCTGGCGTGGTGAGCGGAGAGCCCGTGTCTGCCAAAGGGATGCCATCCTCCGATTCCGCACGCCTCGGGAACAGGGAAATCGCGGCATCGACAAGTTCATTGATATCCCCGATGGAGAAATCGTCCGGGTCCATCAGCCCCCGGCCCACGGGATCTTTCTCATCCCCGAGACGTACCAGACATGCCTCGATATACCGCCTGGAAATAAATATCGAACGGCTATCATCCGCCACCGAATCTATTCCCGGCAGCGGTCCGAGTTGCGCTAGCTTGAACGTCGAGGGGACACGGATTTCCGCCTCGATCCCAGAGGGAAGCATTACCGTTTTCCTGCGTGAGCCGATCCATTCGGAAAAACTTTTGCTCATAAATCCTCCTCTTGTTTTAGATAGGGCGGGCTTTCCGACTCGAACGGACGCCCAGGTTTTTACACTTGTCCCGAGCAAGCGACCCGGGCCGGGAAGGCCGGAAGGAGGGAAACAACCTCCCCAGGTGTCCCGCCACCATCGACCCGCCCGGGTTCTATGAGTTGTAGGATGCGAAGGTATTGCAGAGCGTGAATGTAGCGACCGTGCCGGAACCGGAATGGTATTCGGCCATCCCCTCGATTGTAACCGTAATGATGCCGGGGCCAGGAACCGCCGTAGGGTGCTTTGTCAGTTTCAACTGCGGCACCTGGAGGCGAAGGAATTCATTCACCCCGGAGGAAATGGAAGTCACGCCGAGAATGTAGATATCGACTGCAAGGGCCGTCTCATTCTTGACGTTCAACCAATCCGACATCGAGATATCCGCCGTCCCGGAGAAGCGGGCGAAGGAACGGAATCCATCCCGGAAGAAGTAAGCCGGGGCCGTGGTATTATTGATCCGGTCCTGCCCTGCCACGCGGTTATCGAACGAGAACCGGAAATCACGATACCTCGTTACCGCAGCACCGCCGATGGACAATGACGCGGACGACCAACGGAACGGATTGATTCCGGCAGGCCATGCGGTGGGAACGGCCTTTGTTACGAGGGTGACTTGCTTCCCGATGATTCCCCAAGTCGCCCGCACGTATCGGCCTGCTTCCACAGAAAGCTCCAACGTGTTGATGAAGGAATCCTGATAGAGATACGCCGAGTTGACGGACGAATCCCCCTGGTGGACCTGGAAAGCATAGGCCGGGAGGGTATGGATATCCCCGAAATCTCCCGACTTCGGATTGAAGGTATGGATGAATCCGCTCCCAACCGCCGCCGGAGAGGACTGTCCACATAGGCCGCGTAGGAGATGGCCCGTGACTAGAGGATGGACATTCGCCACGATAGGTCCAGCGGCGCGAGTATATCCCAATACCCGGTTCGGTTCATCCGGATTCCCGGAGATCGAATCGTCCTGCAATTCCTCCGGGTTCCAATCCAGACCGTGATTTGCGAAGGGTACGTTGTACCAAGACGAGGGGGATGTGGCCCCCATGCTGTTCTGCCTACAGATTGCGAGATATGCGTTGCTTCCGAAGCCGGGCATTTTTCACACCTCCCTATGACATCAAGGTTACGAGCAGTTCTATGTTCGCGGCGGCCCAAAATCCCGCCGTTTCGTCCTGTGCGGTTTCATATTCGATTCTTCCCAGTTGTGTCCAGGAAACCTTCCCCGATAGGTTCCGGTTCGTGTCCTCCTTGATCGCCTGGCGCACCTTGTTCGCCAGCGTATTTCGTTTCTTGATCGCTTCCAACACGCCATCGGGAGAATATTCGGAGCAAAGTACTGAATACCGAAGCGTGGTCAGATATGGATTGACGCTGCCGATATCATCCTCGGTATTTTTCTCCCCTGTGAGCGTTACCCCGATTTCGGATGCATTGACCGCCCCTACTTCGGCGGGTTCCGGTAGGACATTCGATTCCGGGATGGCGTCTTGAATCAGGTCCACGATGGCCTGCGTGATATCCTCGTAATTGATCGCCATCTATTTTTCACCCATAAGCATCGCGGAAATCACCTCGTTCGCCAGTTTCATGGCTGCCGCTTCGGGGGGAAGCATCGGGCGGGGGGGATAGCCAGGATGTTTCACGCCACGGACGACTGCCATGTTTGCCGTTCCGAGGAATTGCTTACTTCTCTTGGCATGTCCGAATGATTTGAATTCAACAATTTTCGGAATGAATTTTCTGCTTCCCACATGGCCATAACTTCCGCCAGCTCGAATACCGACTGAGCCATACCGTTGTTTCAGGGATGCTCCTTGGATAACCTTCCCCCCCATCCCGTACGTTTGAAACGCTACAGGGAAGGCGAGGGCTTTGGCCCTCTTGGGGAGGATCGTCCAAGGTCCTTTGCGGCCCTCGTGATGATACTTGGCAATCTTGGATGGGGAACCAACTCGAACCGATGAGGCATCATGCTCCTCGCGGAAAGCACTTCTTAATGTTTGAAGTGCCTTCGCAGACTGCCCAGAACGATGAGCATATTTCGTGTTCGGCCTCAAGGGCGCCCATTTCGTCCAGATTCCTTCGGCTTGGAAATTCCTATCTATTTCTTTCAAAAGTTCTACAGCAAGGGCGGCAAATATTTTATTGCTATTCTTTAACTTCTCAGCAACTCGAACAAGGTCAAGATCCCCTAAGACAACCTCAACCCTTGCCTTCCCGCCTTCCGCCATTACCGCGCATCCCATTCATCGTCGGTGCGGTCAGGGTCCACTTCTGCATCGACGATATCCGAGGCGCCAAAAGTAGGCGTGTATGAATCCAGGTTGCTCCAAAGGGTAGGCGTGGCCCCGTCGCCCAAGGGAGTGCCCCCGGAGGACACAAGCGTCGTATTCCCGTCAATCAACCGCTGAAACCAGTCAAGTACCGACTGGCGCATCTTTTCGAGACCCGTATCCCGTCCCGCTTCCCGGACATTGCGCTCCATGAAGGTGACGAAAGCCAATGCTTGTACCTTCCCGACGAGCACCGGGGGGGCGGGAGATACGGGAACGGTGATGTTCGCGGCGGCAAGGTATCCGTCTGCCTCGTCGGATGCTTCCTCAAGGAATCCGTACAGGGTCGCGGAAGTGGCATTCGTTGCGGCGAGCTTGGGATACCGTGTTTTCCAATTATCGACGGTTGTATAGAGCATCAGATATACTTCCCCTCGTATTTCCCGACCATCGCCTGCATTGCGTTCAACATGAATGCTCCTGCGGTGGCCGAGGACTTGAATTGCGCCAGGATTTCCCGCTCCACCTCGTTCCCGATGATGAGTTTCAGACGCATCGGTACCCCTTCGTTCAAGATCCGGTTCGCCTCGGAATAGTACGTCAGGGCATCCGGGGCCATAGGATCGTGAGGATTCGTGAGATAGCGATCCTCGTATAACTTCTGTGCCTCCTTCGCCCACTCCATGACCTGCGGATCCGGGCCCGTACCGTTCTGCTCCATCCGGTAGCGGCACAGATGAATGAGATCCCGAAGCCACAGGAAATACCCAAGGATGCGGTCCGGGTATTTCTTCCGGTCCTTCATCACCATATCGATGTTGCGAAGGAACCGGCTCTTGCGGACTTCCTCCGTCAAGTATCCATCGTGGGCAATCCATGTATCGGAGAGGACGAGCGCATATCCGACACCCTTATTCAGTTCCGTTTCCGGGTGTTCATGGACATGGCCATAGAAACGAATACCCTTTCGGTTGCGGAACAGGCGCATCGGGAGGTCCGGCTTCATGTTCATCGGCGGATCGACGGAAAGGTGATGCTGCTGGACTCCGTATGCGTTCAGGACATTCGGACGGAGGTATTTATACAGTTTCTTCGGGGAGAGCAATTCCTCGTCCGCGTCGATCCACAAGATCCAGTCGCCCTTCGCATCGGCGATGGAATGATTCCTCGCCTCCTCGAATCCGCATTCTATGGGATTCAATCCGTCGATCACTACCGCGCCGTACTTCTCGGCAATTGCCTTCGTGGAATCGGTTGTCTTGGGATCGAGCGCCACGATCACCTCATCTGCGAATGAGGAGACGGATTTGAGTGTCCGATGCAGCATCGCCTCGGCGTTGTAGGCGATCATGCAGACGGAAACGGTTTCCCTCGGGGCTTGCCATCGCTTCTTGCGTTCGATATTGATTTTGCCCGTTGGCTTCCCCGGTTCGTTTACATAAACGATGTAATGATGGCCGCAGGGCTGCTCGTAGTCATCCTTGGCAATCTGCTTGTAGAAAATCTGGATATCCTTCTTCTCGCCGAAGATATCCAGAAGATCGCTCATTTCGTAATGACGTAGGTGGCAACGATAGGGGAAGGTTTCGTAGGACATCGCCTCCCACGGGCCGTAGGGAACAGTGATGAAGATCGTTCCCCCGGGCTTGCACAATTTCTCGACCTTATCAATGAGCGCCTCGGGGCCAAGAGCATGTTCCAGGACTTCGTTGAGGACTACGAGATCGAAATGGGCATCAAGCGGGTGCCCTCCGCCATTTCCCATTTCATCATAAACCTTGAAGTTCACATTGTTCTGCTTGGCATATTTCTTCTTGCACTCCTCGGCTAACTCAATATTCCGAGGCGTGACATCAACACCAAGAAACTCCGCCCTCGGCAATTCATTCGCCGCCCGGATCGTCTGATGCCCGATCCAGCAGCCGTAGTCGAGAACGCTTTTTATCTTCCCGCCGTTCTTCCGCAGGAAGTCGCGCAGGACGATCCAACGATGCTCCGATTCGGATTGCTCGTATAATTCCACCCTCGCGCCCTTGTGCTCCGTCCCCTCGATGGGTCCGTCCACCTTCCTGTACTGCTCCCGGTACGCCTCGGGGGACACCGTAAAACCCCATCCGTCCGTAACGAATTTCTTCTCCTTGATGCACAGTGCCAGGCCGTCAGGGTAATCCTGATCGATCTCCCGGCACACCTCGATATCCGACAGGCGCAGGAAATGCTTGTAAAGCCGGTTCGGATCGGATGTACGCTCGGCCATGATCTCGTCGGAAAGTTCTATCAACCTGTCGGCCACCGGCCCCCACTGCATCTTCTCGCCCTGGATATAGGCAGCACGGGAGAGACGTTTCCATCCTATCTCATCCCGGAACAGGCGTTTCACCTCCCGGACGAACTTCCGCTGGATATCCTCATCGTATCCGTCGCCGGGGATGAGGATACCGGTTCCGGGCGCAACCGTCTCGGCAAGCGCCCCACGGTTCGTGGACAGGAACGGGAGTCCGCACGCCTGCGCTTCCATCGCGCTTATGCAGGAAATCTCATCGAAGTCCTTTGATACCGGCGCGGGGGTCGGGTAGATATAGAGCCAGGAACGGGAATAGAGATCGTACAGTTGATTCTTCGTCAGTGACCCGAGCAGGCGGACATTCGGCAATTCGTTGCATCTCCGCCAAAGGACATCATAATAGACGCGCATCTGTTCAACCGTGTTGTCGTAATGCGCGACGAGGAGTTTGACTTCCGGCTGTTCCTTAGCGAGCTGTTCCATGATTCCGCCCGGGCGCAGGAGGTTTTCCAGGCCGCGTTCCGGCCTCGCCGCGTATACCATCTGCCCCTTGTTCCGTTCGATAGTCTTTCGCGGGGCAGGGAAAAGGGAGAGGTCGATCCCGTTGCGGATCACCTCGATCCCCTCGTCGGCCAAGCCATATACTTCTTGGTACTGTTTCTTCTGGAATTGAGACATCAGGAGGACGCGATCAATCTGGTACATGACTCCCCGGACGGTAGGCTCCTGCCGGCGCATGGCTAGGTCATGACACCACAGATAGCAAACTTTCGCGTTGTGCGGACGGGTAAGGGCCTCGGGTGCGCGGGAAATAACCAACACGTCTATATCCGCGCCAGTGATATATTCCTGCGCGGCCTGAATCGGTAGGTATTGTACATCGTTGACGGATACGGGACGCTCACAAGGGGAGAAGATGATTACGCGGTTCTTCCCTCCGAAGGGGTCCGTTTTCTTGACGATGGCCTCGGCCAACTGGATCGCGGCCGTCTCAGAACCGCCAAGAGACTTCTGCTTGATCGTATTGCCGTCGTGTTGCATGCCGGGGGAGAGGAAGACGAAGTTCATTCGTCACCCCCAGTACAATTTCCTCTCATCGTGTTTTCTCCTTCCTCTTTTTTGGATGTTTTGGCATCTTCGGGACTTTGATTCCTTCAATCGCCGCCGAGGAATACACGGTCAGCTTGAGCCAGAATTCCCGCTCCTCCGGGTCGCGTAGATAGGGATTCGTTTCCGAGAGTGGCTTCATGCCTTACCCAATCCATGTTCCATCATGAATTTCTTCGTCGGGAATGGGAGGACGCCCCACAGCGAAGCTATAAGAATGATTTCCCGGCATTCCATCATCAGGAAGTCGGGCGATATGAAGACAATTTCCACCTTTTTGGTTCGTGCAGCCACGCGGGCGAAGATATCAGCCCATTCCTTAGGTGTAAGCATCTGTATGTGGCCTGGATCAACACCCTTATCGATGCTTATGATATGGAACTGGCATATTCCTACCCGATAGAATTCCTCAATGGTTTTTTCGAGGACTGATTCATCTATGTGTTCCATGAGCCCGTGGGAGAAAATCAAATCGAACTCATCATCGCCATACATCGACATGTTGCTGACATTCCCCACATCAATCTGGCTGCGGAATTTCGATAGTCTCCGTGCCCGATCAGAAACCTCAATCCCACGGCATATGAAACCGCGTTCCTTCCAAGATGCGATCTTATGTCCTACCCCACAACCGGCCTCAAGGATTTTTGCCCCGGCTTTAAGCCCATAAACCCACACGGCGTAATCAATGTATTGTTGGTTTATTTCTATTGCATTCCTATGCAACCCACTTTCGACATAGAGCTTGAAATATTCGCTGTTCACATCAACGTATTGCTCGTCATAAAATCTTCCGTCGATCAATTTTGTTTTATCGTCAGTCATGACCGAATCCATTCGGGAACGATTTCATGGCATGTGGCGCATTGAACATAAGGACCGTAGGGGATGTTGTCGATTTCCTCCCATACCGTACCGACGATCCCCCGCCCGAACGCATCCTGGCAGCATCGGGTCACATCCCCGTTGCTCATAATCATGACCTGGC
>Ga0209342_10006738_pt1 | contig 11599 bp, 16 predicted proteins | sample RifCSP16_2_FD_184023 | JGI IMG/M metagenome (GOLD analysis project Ga0209342, IMG submission 184023) | Soil microbial communities from Rifle, Colorado - Rifle CSP2_sed 16_2 (SPAdes) (version 2) | ecosystem: Environmental > Terrestrial > Deep subsurface > Rock core/Sediment | place: Rifle... | reverse complement strand
CGACGCTCGTGGCGGTCTGGATCGGGGCGTCCGCGGCGGGGACGGTTGCGGCGAGGGGGCACGAGCGGGTTCTCCAGAGGGAAGGTGTCGGGCTACAGCTTCGTGGGGACCTGATCGATCTCGCAGGCCTGGCAGACGAGCACGCGGTCTACGGACTGCTGGCGTACGCGGGTGTGCGCGAGGCAGACGGGTTCGCCGCACGCGTCCACTGCTGCATGGGCTTCTCGCCCTCGCGCTGCGCTGCAGCCTCCATCTCTTCCTCCGTCGCGAGCCACTCCGTGAGCCCCAGCACCCCGCGCACGAGCCGCACCTTGGCCCGCTTCTCCGCCATGGCGATGCAGTCGTTCAGCGTCTCCCGTGCATCCTCGTAGGTCCACCCGCCGGACCGCCTGACTCACGGCGCGACCCCGGGGGCCAGTCGATCGCGGATCTCCAGTAGCACGCGCCGAATCGCCCGCAGTTCGTCGCCCACGCGCACGGGCTCATCATCACTGCCCGAGGCGGGCTCGGACTCGGGTGCCGGGCCAGGTGTTGCGTGCAGGACAGTCGGGACGTACCGGTCCTGGTACTCGGTGGCGATGGCGTGTAGCCGGGCTTGGGCCGCCCGGACGACCCCGATGTCGTCGCCGCGGTCCACGGCGACCTGGATGGCCTCACCGATCCGGCGGAGGACCCACGGTACGGGTCGGCCGGTGGCGAGGAGCGCGTAGATCTGGAAATCGGCCGACTGTGGGGCCTCGAAGGAGGCGAAGTGGACGCCGAGGGAGACGACATCGGGCGGGTAGTCGATGGGCTGTGGCGCGCCGGTGATGTCGCGGAAGTGGTTGGCGTCGAGGAACTGATCGCGGTCTGGGATCATGGGTCGGTCTCCGTGGTGGTGGTTGGATCGCCTCGCAGCGGTTTCGGGTTCGCGGCGTCGAGGAACTGACTGACGCTGACGCGGAGCTTGAGCGCGTCGACGCACTTCTGCAGCGCCCGGAGCGCATGGCGCGCGTCGCCCTCGCTCCGGCCGAGGAGGAGGGTCGGCTCGCCATCTCGCTCCAGCGTCCAGGCGCCGTCCTCCTCCTCGTGGACCAGCGCGGTCGGGTCGTCGAGCCACCCCTGCGCGATCTGCGAAAGCAATCCATGCAGCGCGCGCATCAGCCCTCCTCAGGCGTCGGGGCGTCGTACTCGACCTCCTCGGTCGCCTCTCCGGGATTGCGCTGGCTGCCCGGCCACACTCGCCGCCTGCGCAGGCCGCACACGGCGCAGTGCTCGATGCCACCGTCGACCTCGACGGTGGCGACCCACTCGTGGTCCTCTGGGTCCTCTCCGCATCCCACGTGGTAGCCGATAGCGGAGAGCTGCGCGGGCAGCTCGGCCAGACTCTCGTCGCCGAGCCAGCCGGGCCCGCCTCCTACCCAGACGTCCCCGGTCTTGGTGTCCACCGACACCTCCTCCTCCGGCGCGTTGTAGGCCCGGGCGATGGCCTGGGTCAGCGTCTCCTCGCCCTCCCAGTCCGCGGCCAGTCGCCGCATCGAGGCCCGGGGGTCCGCCTCCAGTCGCTCGGCCTCCTCGGCCTCCTCGGCCTCCTCCGCCACCTGCTCGGCGTCCTCGGCGGACCACGGCCACTCCGCCCCGTCCGTGCAGTCGGCCCATACGGCGTGCTCCGTTGCGATCAGGTCGCGCATCGGCATGCCGCCGAGCGACCACAGCTCACGGTGCTCGCCGAGCGACGCGGTGACGGCGTCGACCTCGAGCCCCAGTCGGTCCGCCATGTCGCGGGCCAGATCGGTGATGGTGCTGTACGCGTAGCGCATGGTCTCTCCCTTGCAGTCGCTGGCAGGCCGGGCCAGCATCCGGGCGACTGAGATCGGCCAGTCGCTACCGTCCTACGCAGCCAGTGCGCGGTCAGACACCGGCCTCGAACCGAGTCGTATCCCCGTCGACACTCTAGCGTGGCCCCGTAGGGCAGCGGGCGGTCATCTCAGGCTCCTGTGGTCGTGTCGGGCTCCATTACCCTGACGCCGAGTAATCTAGTGCACAGTGTGTACCGTGTCAAGGGCCAGATAACTCACTGCCAATACTCGCCTTGCGCCGCCACTCGGTCACAAGTGCCCACCCCTCAGAGCGCAGCACACGAGCTACGTACGACCACTGGCACCCGAGACGCTCCCCGATCGCGCGCGCTGACAGCGTCGGGTCACGCTCGACAGCGTCGAGGACGCGCTCGCGGATCGATCTCACTCGTCTGGGCATGTGCACAGTGTACACCACTCCGGCCCCGCGGGCTCAGGTCCGCGTGCTGATGGGCGACTCGCCTCTCAGGTTCCTCGTCGGTCCCCGGTCAGCGATTCGGTGCGTCACATCCAGTAGTTGCCGTGCGCGCCCTGGTGCGACTGGTGCACCACGCTGGTTTCGCGCTCGATCTGACGGCCGTACGGGTCCCCCTTCGTCTCGTCATCGCTGACGAACACCAGGTTGACCGACGGCGTCTCGTCGGCACCGTGCACTGCGGTGAGCAGCGCGGGCCGGGAGCGGCCTACTGGATCGACGTACGTGACGGCGTCGCCGATCTGCATTCAGAACCTCCGCTTCGAAGTGCGTGCAGCCGGCACGCGCGGGCAGCGATGCGCGCTGCGAGATCAGCTGAGGGTTTCTCTCGGACGCACAACGCCCAGGATGTCCTTGCGCGTGAGCGGGGCGGTATCGACGCAGACGCCGTTGTTCGTCTCGCTGCCAGCGTAGCCGCGGTTTCCCTCGGTCGTGAGCGTGAGGTCCGGCTCGCACCGCACGATGATGCCGATGTGCTTCGCGTCGCCGGGCACGCCGTACAGCACGGCGCACCCGACCCGCTCCGCTCGGCTCAACGACTCCAGCGGTACCGCGTACGGCAGCCACGCGTCGCAGCTCGGGAATCCACTCGCGGATCGACCTCGGTCGCCTGGGCATGTGCACAGTGTACACCACCCCCCACCCATGCGCCACACCTTGACAGCAGCACACCATAGCGCCACCTTGACGCCAGCCTTGCCGACACCCTTGAGCACCCGCCGCCCACGATCCCCAAAGCCCGAGCAGGCGCCGCCTGACGCGATATCGCCTGACGCGATATCGCCGGCCAAATCGCCGGCCAAGCCGCCGGCCAAGCCGGCCAAATCGGCGGCGAAGCCGATGCCGGCGTTGGTGCCGCAGCCCCATGGGGGCGCGTTACTCGCGGGTGGTATACCTGGCCTGCCCTCGTCAGGCGGACGTCCGCCTAACGAGTTCAAACGCCGGATGGCCGAGCTCGCGTCTCTGGCGGCGCGGGAAGAGTACGCCGGCACCGTCGCGCGGAATCCTGACCATCCGCACTGGCTGGGCGCCGCCAAATGGTTCGCGGAGCGCGGATATGGCGCGGCCCCGAAGGACACCAGCGAGGACGGCGCGAAGGGCCTAACGATTGTGTTTAATTTCCGGGACGAGGGGGCGCGGTTCGGCCACGGGGATGGGAACGGCCACCGCTGACGTTGCGGCTCCGCTCCAGGTCCAGCGGCCTGTGATCGAGTCCCCCGCGCGCTACAAGGTGTGCCGCTGGGGGCGCCGCACGTCCAAGACCCGGCTCGATCTGCACTGCGCGCTCTTCGGGCATGGCCCCGGCGCCCCAGCCCGGCCCATGTGGTCCGGGATCGTCGCCGGGAAGGACGTCGTCTGGATCGGCCCCGACTTTCCGCAACTCGAGGCAATCTGGTTCGAGGAGATCAGGCCGCGGTTTGATGGTGTGCGCGGCTTTGAGCTCAGCGAGGGGCGCCACACGCTGAGTATGGTAGGCGCCGGCACCCTGTGGCTGGTGTCGTTTGAAAACGTCGCCAAGGTGCGCGGGAGGGGGGCCGCGTTAGGCGGGGTGGTGCTGGACGAGTGTGCCCACTACGATCTGAGGTACGCGTGGCGCTCCATCGTGAGGCCGACGCTGATGGATTGCGGTGGCTGGGCGCTGCTCACCAGCACCCCCAACTCGGGCCCCGATGGGGGGAAGAATGATGCCGGTCAGGACATCGTGCCCAGCTATTTCTCCCGGCTGTGCCTCCAAATCATGGGCGGTCAGCGCGGTCCTGAGTGGCAGCACTGGCACGCCGATGCGCGCCAAAACCCCACCATCGACCCCGCCGAGTTCCGCGCGCTGGTGGACGAGTACGACGCCGAGTCACAAACGGCGCTCAGGGAGGAGGTTTACGCCGAGCTGCTCGTCGGGGGCGCCGGACTGGCGTTCCCGGGGTGGGACGAGTCTGTGCACGTCCAGGCTGTGGAGCCTGGGCCAGATGCCGAGGCCGGTGCCGGCATGGATTGGGGCCATGGCACACCCGGTTGGATCGGCACGACGTACACGGAGCCCGACGGGCGGCTCCTGTTGCGCGACGAGTGGTATTTCCAGCGCTTGGCCGCAAAAAAGGTCGGCTATCGGATCGGGCGCCGGTATCTGGCGTTGTGGGACGAGGACCAGGGCCAATGGCGTCGACGCGTCCCCGAGGTCATCGCGCTGGACTCGGCCTGCTTCTCCAGGACGGGCGTGGGTGCCACGATCGCGGAGAAGCTGCAGGAGGGAGTGGACTTGGCCTTCCGGCGCTTCACCGCAGCGGGGAGCATCTCACACGTTGTCGCCCCCTCGTTCGTGCCGGCACCCAAGGGGCCGCAAGCCATCCAGCAGCAGAAGGCGCTCGTGCACGAGGTGCTGGACTGGGAGCGGGATGAGGACGGCGTCCTGGTGGAGCCGCCGGCCCTCACCGTGCATCCGGACTGCACTGAGTTTCGGCGTACCGTTGCGGCGCTGCGCGAAGACCCGAAGGACCGCAACAAGTTTGACACGCGCGGCGAGGATCACCCGGTGCAGGGGTTCGCATACTTGCTGGTGCTGCGGGCACCGGGGGCGAAGGACCGAACTGCGGAACGGGAGTTGGCCGAACTACGGTCGCACCTGGATCCCGTGTCGCGGCGGGAGGCGGAGCGGGTCGCGAAGATGGAGGCGAAAGCAGATGCCGACTACCACCGCCTGCGGGAGCAGGCAGCGAGGGCCATGCGATGAGCAGCAGGATGCGCCGGCTGGCGGGCGAGATCGTCCTTGATCGCGATGCGCGCCTCGCTGTCCTGGCGCGCGACCAGGCGGATCTCACCGAGTTCGGCGCCGCTGTCGACGCGCTCGGCCAGGCGGCGACGCCTGAGGAGACCTCCGCGGCTGCCTCTCGGCTGTGCGCTCTGTACGTGGCCTTGCGCTGCATGGCGCTCGGCATGGAGCCGCCGCCATGATCGGTGCCCGCTGGCACGTCTGGATGCCGGTGGCGGACGCGCGGTGCCGCTGTCCGCAGGGACACACCTTCCGGCCGCGGGGTGTGCTGGCCCGCGGCTACCAGACCGTCCGCTGTCCGCAGTGCACGGTACGGCTCGTGGTGGTCGCACCGCGCGGGAGCGCGATGAAGCTGCTGGCGACGGTGTCGGACGGGGATGTGGAAGCGTTGGCAGGTCTGGACGACCTGCCGGGGCTGGTGCATCTGCTGACCACGCCTGTTGCGTGTAACGCGGTGTCGGCGGTAGAATTGGGCTGACAATCTGAGCCGGTCGCAGGTCATGCTGCGGCGTTCCGCCACCATCGGCGGGGCGCCGCTTTTTTCGTTGGAGGGTGCCGCACTGCTCGTCGCGCTGCTTGGACTGCTCGCGGGACTCGCGGCCTGTGCCGCGGGTGGCATCGCTGTCCACCGCCTCTACGCCCCACAGCTCGACCGTGCGCAGCAGGAAGCCACCATGCTACGTGACCGGCTGCTCCAAGCATGGCAGGAGGGCTACACCGTACCGGACGCAGTAGACCTTCAGCGGGAGACGCGTGTCGAGCAGCCGTTCCCGGCGCTGGTGCTCGGCTTCCTGGAGCAGTACGACGAGGAGGGGCGCCGCTTCTACGCGGCGCGTGCGCGTCAGATGCTCCAGCAGGGCTACGGTCCTGAGGCTGTGGTCCGGATGCTGGGCCACCAGGCTGAGGAGGCTGTCGCGTGACCGCGCCGACGCTGCCCATGGCCCCCGGGCAGGACCCCCCGGCTGCCTCGCCCGAGGCCGAGCACAAGGAGAAGCTACGCCGCCTGCGGGGACCTGACTACCCTGGCGGCGACCACCCGGAATCCACGCGCGTCGCGTTCGTGCGGCGACTGTGGGAAGAGGGGAACGCGGAGGCGCTGGCGCGCTACTGGCAGTCCACACGCAACATGTGCTACGCCCACGGGCGCCAGCGCATCACATGGAACAAGCGCCAGCGCCAGTGGGAGGATCTGCCCAGGTCCGAGACCGAGTTGCCGGTCGAGGTGAACTACATCCGGCCCATCCTGCGCGCCCGGACCCAGCGCATGATGTCGGCCCCGATCGACTTCTCGGTGCTCCCGGACTCCAACTCGCACGACGCGCAAGACCGCGCCCAGACCGCGGCGCGGCTCTTCGAGGCCCGCTGGCGACTGACGAACATGCGGCAGAAGCTCGACCAGTCCCTGGAGTTGGCCTATTCCTCTGGCGTTGCAGCGTGGAAGAGCTTCTGGAATCCCGCGCTGGGTCCGCTCACCGCCGCTGCAGTGCAACAGGTACGCCGTCAGCCCATGCTGGTGGACGGCCAGCCCATGACAGGCGAGGACGGCCAGCCGTTGACCGAGGTCGTCTACGACGAGAACGGGGTCGCGATCGAGGACACGGTCTACGTCGACGCCGACGGCCAGCCCGTCGAGACCAGGGACGAGGCGTTCCACTATCGGCTGGGTGACACGGACACTGCGGTCCGTACGATTTTCCACTTGCGCCTGAACCCGGAGGCCACGGGCTGGGGCACTGGCGACGGCCTGCGGTGGCTCATCGACTCAGAGGTCGTGCCGCTCCCTGTGGCACGCGAGCGGTTCCCGGAGTACGCGGACCGCATCCAAGCGGACCAGCAGCCGGGGCAGGCGCTCAATTTCGAGCGCATCGCCGCCAATTCTGCGACCCAGCGACCGGGCGGCACCGCTCCGACCGCGAGCGCGCAGGGCCAAGGGTCACGGAAGCAGGAGACCGTGACCCTCATGGAGTACTGGGAACTGCCCTCGGAGGACTGCTATCCCAATGGCCGGTTGATCGTGGTGGTGGGTCAGGTCGTGGTGTACGACGACCGGTTCCCTCAGGACGTCTTCCCGTACACGCCGATCTTCGACGAGCCGGCGCCGATGACGCCCATGGGGCGCCCGTCGATCAACGACATGATCCGCCCGCAGGACGTCATCAACTCGCAGTGGTCGGCCATCGTCGCAGAGCAGCAGATGGCAGGCGTGGGTCAGGTCGTGGCGTGGGACGTCCCCGGGATGACGGACCAGATCACGGCCGGGAGTCGGACGATCATCAAGGTCCCGATGTCGTCGCGGCTCATGGGCCGGTCGATCCGGGACGCGTTCTACCGCATGGACCCGGCGGTTTCGTCGCCCGACCGCTGGCGGCTGATCCAGGAAGCCAAGACCACACTGTTCGACGTGGCCGGCTTCCACGAAGTCACCCGGGGCGAGACGCCGCCGGGAGTCGAGTCGGGCGTGGCGATCGAGAGGCTGCTGGAGCAAGAGGCGGGTCAGCTCCAGAAGGCCATACTGGCGCTGCACGAGTCGATTGTGTCGTGGGCGAAGCAACAGCTCGCCATTGCGCGCTGGGGGTATGGCGCGTCAGCGGCCCGCTGGATGCCGGTGAATCGCGAGGACTTGGGCTACCAGATCGAAAGTGTCAGCGGTGCGGACCTGCCCGACCCGCAGTTGCTGATCATCGAACTGGACAACTTCAAGCCGCACTCGGAGTCGTCACGTCGCGCCGAGGTCATGGGGCTCTTCGAGAAGCAGCTCATCGGCCCGCGTCAGGCGCTCAAGGCGCTGGAGATGGGGACCGGGATGAACGCGGTGCTGGACTCGCAGACCCGGCACTACTCGCGTGCGCGCAATGAGAACCTTGCGATCGAGCGGGGCGAGTTCGTCGTCGTTGAGGCGGAGGTTGCCGGCGCCGAGGACCCCGAGACCGGGCAGCCGATCCCCATTCAGGTGCTGCTTCATCCCGGTCCCGAGCAGATCCCGTTTCTGCTGTCCGACGATGATGACCACGCGATCCACATGGACGTGCTGGACGAGATCATCCTGGATGATACGAAGCCGTGGGAAGTGCGCAACGCGGCCATGACCCACAAGCGCGAACATCGGCGAGTGCTGATGATGCTGGCCCAATCCCAACCACAGCAGGGAGCTGCCTGACGAATGGATGAAGCAACCGAACGCACGGCCCGAATCGCGCACGAGATCAACCGAGCGTACTGCGAGGCGCTGGGCGACATGTCCCAACCCGCGTGGGAAGACGCGCCACCGTGGCAGCGCGACAGCGCCGTCGCCGGGGTGCAGTTTCACCGCGCCCACCCAGACGCCACGCCTGCCGCGTCGCACGAGTCGTGGCTGGCCAAGAAGGAGAGTGATGGGTGGACCTACGGTGCGGTCAAGGACCCGATTGCCAAGACGCATCCCTGCTTCGTGCCGTTCGACCAACTGCCGCGTGATCAGCGGGCCAAGGACTACCTGTTTCGCGCTGTGGTACGTCTTCTCTCCACTGAGGCTGCCTGACGAATGGACGCCAACGAATGGATCGCGCAGGACGCTGGAACGGCGACGGCTGACACGGCCGCCGCTCCCGACGTCGCGCCCCAGACTGAAACGCCGGCCACTGAGACGGCGGCGACGGAACCCGCAGTTGCGGAAGGCGCTGCCCAGGCAGCGGCCGCCGCGAAGGCCGAGGGTGCCACGCCAGCCGAAGCACAACAGGCCGCGGTGGACTACATCGAGGCGCTGCTGGATGACGGCAAGCCGTTCCGCATCCCGAAGACCGCCAAGTTGGCGTGGGAGCACAAGGGCGAGCGCTTCGAGTCCACGATCGAGGACATGCAGCGCATGGACCGGGAGGACCGGCTCCGCCAGAAGGACTGGACGCGGAAGACCATGGCGCTGGCGGACGATCGGCGCCGGGATCAGGCCGAGCGGGGCGAGTGGGAGCGGCAGCGCGTGGCGCAGGAGGCGCGCTTTGAGGCGCTGGAGCGCGAGCGAAAATCGTTCCTTGAGGCGCAGCTCGACCCCGCCGCCCGGGAGCGGCTGGACCGCCACCTCGACGCGATGGCGAACGATCCGGAGTACAAGCGGCGCTGGGAACGCGGCTTGGAGGCCGACGCGCACGCCGCTGTCGACGCGTTCGACGCGCAACAGCACGTCGAACGCGAGACGCAGGCCATCATCTCAGATGCGCAGGAGTACATCGAGCAGAACGCAGCGAAATACCCCGGCGTGGACCCGATGGACGTCGAATCGATCTACGCCGAGCAGTGGCAGCGGGCGAGCCGACTGGAGGATCCCCGGGAGCGACAGGCCCGGATCGATCAACTCCGCAAGCCGGTCTTCGTCGACGCTATCTACAAGCACGAAGCCCAGCGGATCGAGCGGGTGACCGCTCCCCTCAAGGGCGAGATGGATGCACTCAAGAAGCAACTCGCGGCGATTGAGGCCGAACGCCGCACGGACCAGCAGAACACCGAGACCGCCGCCGCCATCGCCCGTTCCAAGGGCTCGAAGGTTGGCGTGCCCGCCGGTGCCGCTCCCGCCCCACCGGGCCGCAAACCACCGGAACCGTTCCACGGCGGCGATGCCGACGCCCGCGAACGGGCCAAAGCGGCGTGGGTGAACGGCGCCTAACGATGGCCAGCCTTCTTCCTCTTCGTTCGCTCATGGTAGGCACGGTTAGTCTCGCTGCGGCACATCCGGCATTTCCGGGTCCCGCGCTGGACGAACGTGTTCTCGGCGGTGAAGGGATGGCCGTGTCGGCAAGCCGGCTTCGAGTCGCGCCGTCGGCCGCGACGCTTCTGGGCCATGTCCTGGAGGTTGTCCTTCTGCGTGCCGACGAACAGGTGATCGGGCCGCACGCACCGCCGGTTGTCGCAGCGGTGGCACACGAACAGGCCCGTGGGAATCGCGCCGTAGTGCAGCTCCCACGACAGCCGATGCGCGAACAGCCGGACGCCGGCCCCGCGCGAGGTGGTGCCATACCCGGTCGCATGGATAGTTCCTGTCCACAGCCAACAATCCCCCTCTCGATCCACACGCTGCCAGAACACTTCGGTCAGCGGCTTGAGTGGTGGACCGCAGCGACGGAGCGGAGCGTCTTCGCCCCGCTGTCTTGCCTTCCATCGCTCCAGCGCTTCGCGGCGCTGCCGGATGAGATTGGGGTTCGTCGGCATTCAATCCTCACAGTAAAGGTTGCACTATCGCTTTCGGCGTAAGTAGCAACCTAGCACGGAGATAGCAATGGCGCAACCCCCGACAATCCTGTCTGATCTCAACGACTTGGCCAAGGATTACTACACCGAGGTCTACCAGCCGCAGGAGAACACCGCGACGGCGCTCAAGGCGCAGTTCTCGCGGCTCGAGACGTTCCAGTTCACGGGTCGCGCCGCGATCTTCGGCGTGAAGCTCCGCAACGGCGGCGGTGCCGCCAACGCGGGCGCGAACGCCACCCTGCCGGCAGCGAAGTTCGGCGCGTATGACCAGGGCCAGGCGCGAGTCGTGCGGACCTACACCCGCATGGCCGTCGACATGTTCGCGGCCACCGTCAGCAAGCAGCAGAAGGGATCATACCGGCCCTTCGTCGCCGAGCTGTTGGAGGACCGACTCACGGAGCACGACAAGGAAGTGAACCGGCAGATGTTCTCCGCCGGGGACGGCAAGCTGGCCCTGACGCCCACAGGCGCGGCGGCCACGACGCAGACGCTGGGGTCCGACTACGGCGTCACCAACGGCGGCGCGGGGGCACGGCACGTCACGGAAGGCGACGTGCTGGCGTTCTACGATCCGGCGGCTTCGGGAACGCTCATTGACCGCCGCACCATCACCGCGGTCGACCACTCGGCGCAGACGGTGACCTACACCGGCTCGCTCACCTCTGTGACGGCGGGCTGGGTCGCCAAGGCCACGCCGGACACCGACAACTTCGTCACCGGCGAGGCGCTCGGCCTGCTCGCGGCTGCAGCGCAGTCCGGTACGTTCGAGGCGATCACCCTGGGCGGCCAGTGGCTCCAGACCGTGCTCTCCAACTCCGGCACGCTGCGCGACATCTCCGACTCGCTGATCATGCAGGCGATCGGGACCGCGAAGGCGCGCTCGGGGGAGTTCCCCAACCTGGCGGTCTGCCGGCCGGGCGTGGTCCTCAAGTACTCCGAGGTCTTCCTGCCCATCCGGCGCATCAACGGACAGGACATCCAGCTCAAGGGTGGCTACAAGCCCATAGGCGTGATTCAGAGCGCCGGCGGCGACATACCGATCCTGGAGGACATCGACTGCCCGAACAGCCGGGTGCACTTCGTGAACACGAAGTACATCAAGCTGATCGACTTGCTCGGGACCGAGTGGGCGGACGACGATGGTGCTCAGTTCGCGCGGATCGAGGACAAGGACGGGATCGAGGGCTACCTGCGGAAGTACTGGGGCCTCGCCTGGACGCGACTCAACTGCCACGTGACGCTGAGCGACGTGAGCGACATCACCCCGCTGGACCGCTGGTAACCCACTCACCCTGACGATGCCTGACT
>Ga0209342_10006737_pt1 | contig 11600 bp, 10 predicted proteins | sample RifCSP16_2_FD_184023 | JGI IMG/M metagenome (GOLD analysis project Ga0209342, IMG submission 184023) | Soil microbial communities from Rifle, Colorado - Rifle CSP2_sed 16_2 (SPAdes) (version 2) | ecosystem: Environmental > Terrestrial > Deep subsurface > Rock core/Sediment | place: Rifle... | reverse complement strand
TGTTTGCGATGGCGGCGGCCGGCGGCGTGGCGTGGCGCGTGCCGCGCGGCGAGTGGGGGCGGCTCGGGCTCATCTCGCTCTTCAACCTGACCGCGTGGAACATCTTCTCCGTGTACGGGGTCGGGATGATGGCGTCCGGGCGGGCGTCGATCCTCGGCTACACCATGCCGATGTGGAGCGTCCTGCTGTCGACCTGGGTACTCGGCGAGCGCTTCACGCGCCGCCGGGCGCTGGGGGTCGCGTTCGGCATGGGGGGTATCGCGCTGCTGCTCGGGAGCGAGTTTCAGGCGCTGGAGCGCGCGCCGCTCGGCGCGCTCCTCATGATCGCCGCGGCGCTGTCCTGGGCGGTCGCGACCATCCTGATCCGGAAATGGGCGAGCCGCATGCCGACGACGAGCTACACCGCCTGGCAGATGGTGATCGGCGTCGTGCCGATCCTCGGGATCGCGCTCGTCGCGGAGGAGGGGAGCTTCAACCCGCTGGCCCTTGCGCCCGGCCCGCTCGCCGCCGTCCTCTACAACATGACCGTCGCGTTCGGGTTCTGCTACTGGGCATGGATGAAGATCGCGCAGAACGCGCCGGCGGGCGTCTCGAGCCTCGCCTCGCTGATGGTGCCGGTCGTGGGCGTGTTCAGCGGCGCGCTGGTGCTCGGCGAGACCCCCCGCTGGACCGACTACGCGGCGCTCGCGCTCGTGGTCGGCTCGCTCGCGACGGTGCTCGTCCCGCCGCGCCGCGCGGCGGGACCGGCGAAGGCAAGCGCCTGACCGTTCGGAGAGTGGAGCTCGACGTGATCGGTTGGATCATCATCGGCGCCGCGGTCGTGCTCGGCGTCCCTGCGGCCATGTACCTGCTGCAGGACAGCCTGCTCTTCCTTCCCCAACCTTACGTCGGGGCGCCGCCGGCCGCACGCGCCGGGCGTCCGGTCGAGGAGCTCGAGTTCGAAGCGAGGGACGGCGTGCGTCTGCGCGGCTGGCTCGTGCATCGATCGACGCCCGTCGGGCGTGCGCCGCTCGTCGTCTACTACGGGGGCAACGCGGAGGAGGTGTCGTGGCAGGCGACCGAGCCCTGGCCCGCCGACTGGCCGCTTGCCCTCGTGAATTACCGCGGCTACGGGGCGAGCGAAGGCAAGCCGTCGGAACGCGACCTCTATGCCGACGCGCTCGCGGTCATCGACGCCCTGGCGCTTCGTCCGGACGTCGACCCCGAGCGCATCGTGCTCGTCGGGCGCAGCCTCGGGGCCGGCGTGGCGACCCATGTCGCGGCGCACCGGCCGGTCGCCGGCGTCGTCCTGATCTCCCCGTACGACAGCATGATCGAGGTGGGGCGGCGCCACTACCCGTGGCTCCCCGTAGGGCTGCTGCTCAAGCATCCCTTCGACGCGCAATCGCTTGCGCCGGAGATCCAGGCGCCGCTGCTCGCGATTGCCGGCAGCCGCGATTCCATCATCCCGACGGCGCATTCGCGGCGGCTGTTCGACGCCTGGCGCGGTCCCAAGCGCTGGGTCGAGCTGCCCGGCGCGGATCACAACGACCTCGGCTCCCAGCCCGCGTTCTGGCCGGCGATCGACGCGTTCCTGCGCGAGCGGCAGGCAAGCGCGCCGCGCTAGGCGGGCACCGCGATCGCGCGGCGCGCGGGGATGCGCCCGCGATCCCAGTGCGCAGCCGCCCACTCCAGCGCCGTACGGGCGGACGCCCGTTCGAGCTCGGCGGGCGGCGACTGCCCCAGGAATCGCAACGCGGCGGCGAGCGCCGTGGCCGGCCGCGCGTCGTCGATCGGTGCCGCGAGCGTCTGCTTCGAAAGCTTCTCGCCCCGGCCATCGATCGCGATCGGGAGGTGAAGATAGCGTGGCGTCGGCAACCCGAGCAGCCGCTGCAGGAAGAGCTGGCGCGGCGTCGAGTCGAGCAGATCGGCGCCGCGGACGATGTCCGTCACCCCTTGCGCGGCGTCGTCGACCACCACGGCGAGCTGATACGCGAACCACCCGTCGGCTCGCACGAGGACGAAATCGCCGACCTCGCGCGCGAGGTCCTGGCGCACGCGACCCTGCAAGCCGTCGTCGAAGTCGACCAGGTCCACTTCCACGCGGACGCGCGTCGCGCGCGCGGGGCGCCCGGGCGGAAGGCCGCGGCGGCAGGTGCCGGGATAGACGAGGCTGCCATCGAGCGCGGCGATCGCGGAGTCGGCAATCTCCTTGCGGGTGCAGGCGCACGGGAACAGGACGCCTTTGCGCCCCAGTCCGTCGAGCGCCGCCCGGTACGCTTCGGCGCGCGTGCTCTGATACACGACCGGTCCATCCCATTCGAGGCCGAGCGATTCGAGGGTGCCCAGGATCGCGGCGGCCGCGCCGGGGACTTCGCGGGGCGGGTCCAGATCCTCCATCCGCACCAGCCATTCGCCGGCGCTGGCGCGCGCCTCGGCCCAGCTGCCGACGGCCGCGACGAGCGAACCGAGGTGCAGCGGTCCGGTCGGCGAGGGGGCGAAGCGGCCGCGATAACGGCGCGGCGTGGTTTCGGGATCGGGCATGCGGCGTCCAGATTCGCTTACTCGCTTACACTACCAAACACTCAAGACGGAGAGCGGATTCATGCGGTCGAGAATCGTGCGTTTTCTGGGTGTGGCCGTGGCGCTCCTCGCGGTCGCCGTGCTGGCGGCCGGCTGGGGCGGCTTGTTCGCCGGGACGCGGCCCGCGCTCGGCGTCGGCGACGGCCAGCTCATGCCCTGCCCGTCGACTTCGAACTGCGTGGCGAGCCAGGTCGCGCCGGCTGATGCCGGGCACTACGTCCCGCCGATCGTGTTCCGGACCGATGCCGACAAGGCGTGGGCCGCGCTCATCGACGCGGTCCGCGGCGCCGAACGCGCGGCAATCGTCGCCGAGCGGCCCGGCTATCTGCACGTCGAGTTCTCGAGCCGGGTGCTCGGGTTCGTCGACGACGTCGAGTTTCAGCTCGACGCCGGCGCGAAGCGCATCCACGTGCGCTCGGCGTCGCGGCTCGGTCGCGGCGATTTCGGCGTGAACCGGGCGCGCATCGAAGCGATCCGCGCGCGGCTCGCGGCGGCGGAGGTCTGAGCGGAGCTCGGGCGGATATACTGGAATTTGCATGGCGACCGTCGCGCTGACCAGGGAGAGCTTCGAGAGCATCGTCGCCGACCACGAGCTCGTCATCGTCGATTTCTGGGCCGCGTGGTGCGCCCCGTGCCGGGCGTTCGCGCCGACCTACGAAGCGGCTTCCGAGCAGCACCCCGACATCGTGTTCGGCAAGGTCGATACCGAGAGCCAGCAGGCGCTGGCCGCGGCGTTCGGCATCCGCTCGATTCCGACGCTGATGGTATTCCGCGAGAAGGTCATCCTCTACGCCGAGGCCGGCGCGCTTCCTCCGGCGCTCCTGGAAGAGGTGATCGCCAAGACGAGAAGCGTCGACATGGCCGAGGTGCACCGCGAGATCGCGGCCGGACCGGCCGGCCCGGAGCGCTGAGCGCCGCGGATCGCCGCGGGCCGGAGAGGGGATCGTTCCGCCGCGTCGCGCGCGGGGCGTGCCTATACTGCGCCGCTCCGCCATGCACGACGGCAACGCCACCGGTTTCGCCTACCCGCTGCCCGAAGCGATCCGGGCCAGGCGGGTGGTCGCGCTCTATCGCCAGGCGACTCCCGGCTTCCTCGTGACGGTGGCCGTGGCCGCAGTCAGCGCCGCCGTGCTCTGGGGTGCCGTCGACCGCGGACCGCTCGCCGCCTGGTTCCTGGCCGTCGTCGCGATCACGGTGGCACGCTATCTGCTCGTGCGCCGATATCACTCCGCGGAGCGTCCTCCGGAGCAGGCCGGCCGCTGGGAGAACGCCTTCGCCGCCGGCGCGGGCGCGATGGGGGTCGCGTGGGGCGCGCTCGCCGCGCTGATCAATCCGGCGAGCTACACGCTGCAGCTCTTCGTGGCGTTCGCGGTCGGCGGCATGGTGATCGGCGGCATGGGCGTGCTGTCGGCGAGCCGCCGGGCGTTCCTCTGGTTCGCGGTCCCGATGCTCGGCGCGCAGATCGCCGAGTTCCTCCTCCTCGGCGGGGATCTCTACCCGGCGATGGGACTGCTCGGATTGATCTTCCTCGCCGCGGTGCTCCGCGTGTACGCGAACCTCCACCGGACGGTCGTGCAGAGCATCGCGCACGGGCTCGTCAACGAGCGGCTGCTCGCCGAGCAACGCGGGCTGTTCAACGCCGCCACCGTCGGCATCGTCTTCCTGCGCGATCGCAAGGTCGTCGACTGCAACGTCCAGTTCGAGCGCATCGTGGGCTGGGCGCGCGCCGAGCTGATCGGCGCGTCGAGCAGGCTGTGGTTCCCCGACGAGCCAAGCTGGACGCTGGTGCTCTCGGAGGGCGAGGCGCGCATGGGCGCCGGGCATCCGCACCGGACCGAGCTCGAGCTCAAGCGCAAGGACGGCGGCCGCATCTGGTGCGACACGTCGTGGCAGGCCATCATCCCGCGGCGGCCGGAGCTCGGGGTCGTGGCCGTGTATGCCGACATCACCGAGCGCAAGCGCACCGGCGTGGCCCTGCGCGAAAGCGAGGAGCGGCTCGAGCTCGCGATCCAGGCTTCGCAGAGCGGCCTGTGGGACTGGGACGTCGTGAACAACGTCCGGCACGTGTCCGACCGGTTCAAGGAGATCCTCGGGCTGCCGCACGATGTCGACCTCGGCCGGATCTTCCATCTCCCCGATCGGCTGCACCCCGACGACCGCGGGCGGGTGCTGACTGCGGTCGACGCGACGGTCAACACCGGCGCGCCGTTCGACCAGGAGGCCCGCCTGCGACGCGCCGACGGCACGTACGTCTGGGTGCACGCCAAGGGCCACGCCGTGCGCGACGCGCGGGGGCGGGCGGTCCGCTTCGTCGGCTCGATCATCGACATCTCGGACCGCAAGCAGGTCGAGGAGCGCCTGCGCGAGAGCGAGAGCCACTTCCGGCACCTCGTCGAGACCGCGAACGACCTGGTGTGGGCGGTGGATCGCGAGGGTCGCTGGACCTACCTCTCGCCGCGCGCCACGCGGCAGATCTTCGGGTGCGAGCCGGAGGACATGCTGTGGGAGCGGCTCGTCGAGTCGCAGCCCGAGGGCGAGCGCGAGCGTACGGCAGCGATGCTGGCCCGCGTGCTCGCGGACGGCACCGCCTCGCATTTCGAGACCGTCCACCTCGACCGGAAGGGCCGGGAAGTCGTGCTGAGCCTCAACGCGACCCCGCTACGGAGCCCGGGCGGCGCGATCGTCGGGGTCACCGGAACGGCGACCGACATCACCGAGCTCAAGCGCAAGGAGGCGGAGCTCTCGGCGGCGCTCGCCGAGCAACAGCTGCTGTTCGATTCGGTGTCCGAGGGCATCGTGCTGCTGCGGAACGGCACGGTGCACAAGTGCAACGTGAAGTTCGCCGCGATGCTCGGGTATGCGCCCGCGGAGCTCGCCGGCCAGCCGTCGCTCGTCTGGTACGCGGATCCGACCGAGTGGGAGCACGTCGGGCGCACCGCCCGCCTCACCATGGCCCAGGGACGCGATTACGGGGGCGAGCTGCTGGTGAAGCGCAAGGACGGGAGCCAGTTCTGGTGCGACGTGCGCGGACGCGCCCTCGATCCGCAGCGGGTCGACGAGGGCGCGATCTTCGTGTTCATCGACATCTCGGCGCGCAAGGAGCGCGAGAGCCGCATCCAGCACCTCGCCGACCACGACGCCCTCACCGGCCTCCTCAACCGCCGCCTCCTCGAGGACCGCCTGCAGCAGTCGATCAACCTCGCGCGGCGCAACGATTCGATGGTCGCCGTGATGCTGATCGATCTCGACGGATTCAAGGCGGTGAACGACCAGTACGGCCACCTGATGGGCGACTACGTCCTGCGGACCGTGGCGAAGCGCCTCAAGGACTGCGTGCGCGAGTCGGACACCGTCGCCCGCCTCGGCGGCGACGAGTTCGTGGTGCTGCTCACGGGGCAGCGCTCGGCGGAGGACTCGAGCGTCGTCGCGGGGAAGATCCTCGGCGCCCTGACCGAGCCGGTGGCGGCCGGCGGCCGGCGGTTCGACATCGGCGCGTCGATCGGCATCAGCATCTTTCCGCGCGACGGCACCAGCCCGGAGCAGCTGCTCAAGCACGCCGACGCCGCGATGTACCGGGTGAAGGAAGCGGGGAAGAACCGGTACCAGTTCTACTCCTCGTAGCGCTGTCCGGTCCGGCCCGTGCCGCGCTTGAGACCGGGCCGTTGCGCCCTCATCTCGTGCTTGATTCGAGGCAAACCTTCCGCTCAGGAGACCGCCGTGCTGGAGCTCAGGAAAGCGTCCGACCGCGGCCACGCCGACCATGGCTGGCTGCGTTCGTACCACAGCTTTTCGTTCGCCGATTACCACGACCCGCGCCACATGGGGTTCGGGCCGCTGCGGGTGATCAACGAGGACCGCGTGCAGCCGGGCATGGGGTTCGGCACCCACGGCCACCGCGACATGGAGATCATCAGCTACGTGCTCGAGGGGGCCCTCGAGCACAAGGACTCGATGGGTCACGGCTCGGTGATCCGGCCCGGCGACGTCCAGCGCATGAGCGCCGGGCGCGGGGTGCGGCACAGCGAATTCAACCCCTCGCCGAGCGTGGCCGGCATCCCGCCGAGCTACGAGGAGCAGCACTTCGCACCCGAGGCGAAGCGCGGCAAGCTCCGCCTCGTCGCCTCCCCGGACGGCCGCGACGGGTCGGTCACCATCCATCAGGACGCCCGCGTGTATGCGACGCTGCTCGACGGTGGCGAGCGGGTGACGCACGCGGTCGCGCCGGGTCGCAAGACCTACGTCCACGTCGCGCGCGGCGGGCTGATCGCGAACGGCCGGCCGCTCGCGGCCGGTGACGCGCTGAAAGCGACGGGGATCACCGAAATCGCGCTCGAGAAGGGCGAAGGCGCCGAAGCGTTGCTGTTCGACCTGCCGTAGCTCGAGCGAGCCCGGACCACCGGGTGGGGGGCGTAGTGACCATGAACCTGCAGCACGTCGTTGCGCTGATCGGGCGGATCGCTCTGGCGGCGGTCTTCATCTTCGAGGGGATCCACAAGCTCACCAGTCTCGACGCTACGGCGGCGTACATGGCGCGCGGGGGGGTGCCGATGGTGCCGTGGCTCCTCGCACTCAGCATCCTCGTCGAGCTGGGGGGCGGTCTCGCGATCGCGGTCGGCTGGAAGGCGCGCTGGGCGGCGGCCGCGATCGCGGTTTTCATCGTGCCGGTCACGCTCGTGTTTCACGTCCCGTTCGTCACCGACGCGCAGGCGGGCGCGATGCAGACGATGCAGTCGCTGAAGAACCTGTCGATCTTCGGCGGCATGCTGCTGCTCGTCGCGTTCGGCCCGGGACGCTACAGCCTCGACCGGAGCTGAAGTGACGCGGCGGCTCGGCGACTGAGTCCTGCGGATGCTCCTTGTCGAGCTCCTGGTTGCGCTGTTTGCGGCGGCGGTCGCCCTCGCCTGGCTCGCGCGCCGGGCGCGCGTCCCCTACCCGATCGCCTTGGTCCTGGGTGGCGCCGCGCTCGCGTTCGTTCCGGGATTGCCCCGGTTCCCGGTCGACCCGAACCTGATCCTGGTCATCGTCCTGCCGCCGGTCCTGTACCAGGCGGCGCTGTTGACGTCGTGGCGCGACTTTCGTGCCAACCTGGGGACGATCTCGCTGCTCGCGGTCGGGCTCGTCGTGGCGACGACCGTCACGGTCGCGGCGACGCTCAAGTGGCTGGCGCCGGAGGTTCCCTGGGCGGCCGCGTTCGCGCTCGGCGCGATCGTCTCGCCGCCCGACGCGGTGGCGGCGACGGCGGTGCTCTCGCGTCTGAACATGCCGCGGCGGATCGTGACCCTCCTCGAGGGCGAGAGCCTCGTGAACGACGCCTCGGGCCTGGTGCTCTACCGGTTGGCCGTCGCCGCCGTGCTCACCGGGGCGTTCTCGATCCCGCAGGCGACGCTGCAGTTCGTGCTCATCGCCGCCGGCGGCATCGCCGTCGGCGTGACGCTCGGGCGAGCGTTCGTTGCAATTCACCGGCAGCTCGGCGACACCCTGGTCGAGATCGTGCTGTCGCTCGTGCTGCCGTACGCGGCCTACCTGATCGCCGAGACCGCGCACGTTTCGGGCGTGCTCGCCGTGGTCGCCGCCGGGCTCGTCCGCGGGCGCTATGCCCGGGAGGCGTTCTCGCCCGAGGCCCGGATCGTCGCGCAGTCGGTCTGGACCGTGGTCGTGTTCCTGGTGAACTGCTTCGTCTTCATCCTGATCGGGCTCCAGCTGCCGGCGATCGTGTCGGGGCTCGGGGGGCGTTCGGTGAGCGAGGCGATTGGCGTCGGCGTCGTCCTCAGCCTGGTCGCGATCGCCGTGCGGTTGGCGTGGGTCTTTCCGGGCGCTTATCTGCCCCGGCTCCTCGTCCCGAGGCTCGGCCGGCCCGAGCCGCCGCCGCCGTGGCAACGGGTGCTGGTCGTGGGGTGGTCCGGCATGCGCGGGATCGTCTCGCTCGCCGCCGCCCTCGCGCTGCCGCTCGCCACCGATAGCGGCGCGCCGTTCCCGGAGCGCGATCTCCTGGTCTTCCTCGCCTTCGTGGTAATCCTCGTCACGCTGGTGGTGCCCGGCCTGACGCTCGCGCCACTCGCGCGCCTGCTCCGCGTCGGCGGGGACTGGGGCATGCACGACGAAGCGCAGCTCGCCCGCGCCGAGACGGCGCGCGCGGCGCTCGCCGAGCTCGCGCGCCTGGAACGCGAGGGCGAGATCACCGCGGACGTCGTCGAGTTCCTCCGGCGCGAGGCGGAGCTGCAGCTCGCGCGCACCTCGCCCGGTGGGCTCGTGCTGGCCTATGGCGACGATCCCTGGTGCAAGGCGCGCCGCGCGCTGGTGCGCGCCGAGCGTCGGCGACTGATCGAGCTGTGGCGCGCGGGTAAAATCGGCGACGAGGTGCTGCATGAGATCGAGCGCGAGCTGGATTTCGAGGAGTCGCGGCTTGGTTAGCCGAGGCGTCCTCGCCGCCGCGACGATCGCGGCGGCGCTGGCGCTCGAGCCGGTCGCGGCGCGGGTGGTCAAGCCCGAGTTCACCAGCGGACTGCTGTGGCGAATCTCCAAGCCCGCCGTCAGGGACAGCTTCGTCTTTGGCACGATCCATCTCGCCGATCGGCGCGTCAACGGGATTCCAAGACCGGTGGCCGATGCGCTCGGACAGTCGGGGACGCTGGCGCTGGAGCTCGTCCCCGGGGCGGTCGTAGACGGGCGCGTGTTCGATCTCGAGCTGCTCGACGACGGGCGGACCCTCGAGTCGCTGATCGGCCGGGAGGCGTTCACGCGGGTTCGCGAGCAGCTCGGCGCGCAAGCGATCCCCGAGCCGGTCATCGCGAAGCTGAAGCCCTGGGCAGTGTTCGTGAAGCTCGGTCGGACGCCGGCTCCGGACGCCGGGGAAAGCCTCGACCACCGCCTGCTTGCCGCCGCCCGCGCCCGGCGCATGCCGGTCGCGCCGCTCGAGCTGCCGGACGAGCAGATCGCGGCGTTCGATGCGGTGCCACTGGATTCTCAGGTCGCGCTGCTCAAGCACGCACTCGATCACGGCGACGCGCTGGACGCGGCCATCGAGCCCACGGTGGACGCCTGGTTGCGCCGCGATCTCGCGGGGCTCGCACGCGTCGGCGACCGCATGGGAGAGCAGTTCCCCGGCATGGGCTACCACTACCGCGAGCTCAGCAAGCACATCATCCACAACCGGACGATCCTGATGCATCACCGCCTCGCGCTTCCGCTGCGCGGCGGCCGCGTCTTCGTTGCGGTCGGCGCGATGCACCTCTACGGGAGCAAAGGGCTGCTCGCGATGCTCCAGCGCGACGGCTACGTCGTGACGAGGATCTGGTGAGCGTCGTCGTCCTGATCTCGGGCCGCGGCAGCAACCTCCGCGCGCTCGTCGACGCCGGCCTCCCGATCGTCGCGGTGATCAGCAACCGCGCCGACGCCGGCGGCGTCGAGTTCGCGCGGTCGCGGCGCATCCCGACCGCGGTCGTGGCGCACACCGCCTATCCCTCGCGGGAGGCGTTCGACGACGCGCTCGCAGCCGAGATCGAGCGCCGCCGACCGAAGCTCGTGGCGCTCGCCGGGTTCATGCGGGTCCTGAGCCCGGGGTTCACGGCGCGCCACCAGGGACGCCTCATGAACATCCATCCCTCGCTGCTGCCCGCGTTTCCGGGCCTCCGCACCCACGCGCGGGCGCTCGCGGCAGGGGTGAAGCTGCACGGCTGCACGGTCCATTTCGTCACCGCGGACGTCGACCACGGCCCGATCGTGATCCAGGCCGCGGTCCCGGTGCGGCCGGACGACGACGAGGAGCGCCTCGCTGCCCGGGTGCTCGCGCAGGAGCATCGGATCTACCCCCAGGCCGTCCGCTGGTTCCTCGACGGGCAGCTGCTGCTCGAGGACGCGGTGGTCCGGGTCCGGGAGCCGGGCGCACGGCAGTGGATCCTCGCCGACGACTGAGCCCGCCGGGCCGCCCCAAGGGCGAACCCCGAGCGCGCGAGCGCAAGGGTAGTCCAACGAAACCGGCCGCCGTGCCGGGTGCGGCTCCGCGCTGATGCGTGTCACGCCCGGACTCGTCGACGCGCTCACCGCCGCGGTGCGGGAAGTGCTGCGGCTCGAGCGCCCCGCCGATGCGGTGCTCTCGTCGTTCTTCCGCACCCACCCCAAGCTCGGTCAGCACGACCGTGGATTCATCGCCGAGACGGTCTATGCGCTCCTGCGCCGCAAGCGGCTGGTCGAGCTCGCGGTCGCCGAGACCGGTCTCGCGACGCCGGACGCGCGCGCGCTCGCCCTCGCCGCGGCGGTCCGCGTGCGGGGCTTCAACCTGCGCGAGCTCGCCGGCGCGCTGCGTTTCGGCGAGGCCGAGTGGCTCGAAGCAGTGAAGGGCGCGGCGCGCGGGCCGCTCCCGCTCGGCGTGGAATGCGACCTGCCCGATTGGCTCATCGCCCGCCTCGCGCCGGCGCTCGGCGAGGGCGAGCTCGTCCGCCTGGCGGGCGCGCTCAATCAGCCCGCGCCGCTCGACTTGCGGGTCAATACGCTCAAGGCCGAGCGGGATCGGGTCGCCGGCGAGCTGGCGGCCGACGGGATCGCGGCGACGCCGACGCCGTACTCGCCCGTGGGGCTGAGGCTCAAGGACAAGCCAGCGCTCAACCGCCATCCGCTGTTCACCTCCGGGGCGATCGAGGTCCAGGACGAGGGCAGCCAGCTCGTCTGCTACCTGCTCGCGCCGCGCCGCGGCGAGATGGTGGTCGACTTCTGCGCCGGCGCCGGCGGCAAGTCGCTCGCGTTGGGCGCTCTGATGCGCTCCACCGGGCGCGTCTACGCCTTCGACGTGTCCGAGAAGCGCCTCGCGCAGTTCCGGCCCCGGCTCGCGCGCTCCGGGCTCTCGAACGTCCACCCGCACCAGATCGGCAGCGAGCGCGACCCGAGGGTGAAGCGCCTGTCCGGCAAGATCGATCGGGTCCTCGTCGACGCGCCGTGCACCGGCATCGGCACGCTGCGCCGGAACCCGGACCTCAAGTGGCGCCAGAGCGAAGCGGCGCTCGCCGAGCTCGCGGCGAAGCAGGCGGCGTTCAGGATCGCCGCCT
>Ga0209342_10006736_pt1 | contig 11601 bp, 6 predicted proteins | sample RifCSP16_2_FD_184023 | JGI IMG/M metagenome (GOLD analysis project Ga0209342, IMG submission 184023) | Soil microbial communities from Rifle, Colorado - Rifle CSP2_sed 16_2 (SPAdes) (version 2) | ecosystem: Environmental > Terrestrial > Deep subsurface > Rock core/Sediment | place: Rifle... | reverse complement strand
CGATGCTGTCGGAGACGCCCTTGAGGCCGGGGCGCAGGCAGCAGATGCCGCGCACGTTCAAACGAATGGGGACGCCGGCCCGGGAAGCGTCGTAGAGGGCGCGGATGATGTCCTCGTCGACCAGGGAGTTCATCTTGGCCCGGATCTCGGCGGCCTGCCCCTCTTCCGCCCGCCGCCTCTCGCGCTCGATGAGCTTCAGGAAGCGCTCGCGCAAGCCGGTGGGGGCCATGGCCAGTTTCTTCATGCGCGGAGCATCCGAGTAGCCGGTCAGGGTGTTGAAGAAGGCCGAGGCGTCCTCGCCGATGGCGGAATCCGCGGTCATCAGTCCGAAGTCGCTGTAGGCGCGGGCCGTGCGGTCGTTGTAGTTGCCGGTGCCCAGGTGCACGTAACGTCTGATGCCCTGACGCCCGCGGCGCACCACCAGGCAGATCTTGGCGTGGGTCTTGAACCCCCGGATGCCGTAGATGACGTGGGCCCCGGCTTCTTCCAGGCTGCGCGCCCAACGCAGGTTGCTCTGCTCGTCGAAGCGAGCCAGAAGCTCGACCAGCACGGTGACCTGCTTGCCCTGCTCGGCGGCCCGGGCCAGCGCCTGCACCACCGGGGAATCGCCGCTGGTGCGGTACAGGGTCTGCTTGATGGCGAGCACGTCGGGATCGTCGGCCGCACGGGAAACCAGGCTCACCACCGGGTCGAAGGAGTCGTAGGGGTGATGGAAGAGGACGTCGCGTTCGTCGAGAACCTCGAAGACGGCCTCTTGGGCTTTAGCCTCGAGGGCGGCCAGCGGCTTGAGCGGTGCATCGCGCAGGTCTTCGAGGGCGGGCAGCTCGACCAGGGCGTGGAGGGCGCGAATGTCGAGCTGGCCCCGCACGCGGTAGACATCGCCGGCGGTCACTTCCAGGCGGTCGGTGAGAAGCGCAAGCAGGGCCTCGCTCGCCGACGCCTCCAGCTCCAGGCGGACCACCTGGCTGCGGCGTCGCTTCCGAAGCTCCTCTTCCAGCGCTTCCAGATAGTCGCGACCGCCCTCGTCGTCCAGGTCCAGCTCGGCGTCACGGGAGACGCGGAACACCGCCGCCTCCTGCACCTCCTGGCCGGGGAAGAGGGCGGAGAGCTCGGACCGGATCAGGTCCTCCAGCAGCACGTAGCTGGTCCCGTCGCCGCCCACCGGACGCACCAGACGCGGCAGACGCGCCGGGACCTGGACCACCGCCAAACGCTTCTGATCCTCCCCCTCGGCCGGTCCCAGGAGCACGGCCAGGTTGAGGCTCAGGCTCAAGAGCATGGGGAAGGGCCGGGAGAAATCGATGGCGAGCGGGGTCAAGACGGGGAGGATCTCGTCTCGGAAGTGCCTGGCCAGGGGCGGTCGGAGCCCGGGGTCGAGGCTCCCGACCGAGACCAGGCGGATGCCGCGTTCGGCGAGAGCGGGCAGGATCTCGTCCGAAAGAGCGCGATAGAGCTGATCCACCATCTCGTGCGCGCGCAGCGAGATCTCCTTGAGCTGCTGGCCAGGGGTGAGGCCGGCCAGGTCGGGGGAGGTGTCGCCCTCCTGGACCGCATGCTGCAGGGCGGCCACCCGCACCATGAAGAACTCGTCGAGGTTGGAGGCGACGATGGTGGCGAACTTCAGCCGCTCCAAGAGCGGGTTGGCGGGATCGACGGCCTCCTCCAGCACCCGGCCGTTGAACTGGAGCCAGGACAGCTCGCGATTCAGGAACAGCTCGGGTTCGCGCTTCTTGGGCTTGCCGTGAGCTCTGGGCGGCTTCATGGCTTGGGCGACGCCTCACGAAAGCTGACCTTGCGGCCGAAGACCTCGGTCAGCATGTCGGCTCGCGACAGAGCCGCCAGGCGCTCCATGGTCAGGTCCCCGGCGGCGGTGACCTCGAGCACCCAGGCATCGTCGGCCTGCACCACACGCAGCTCCTTCACCTTCTGCAGGTGGTCGGCATCCAGGGCGTTGGCCACGCGCAGGATGGCGGCCAGCTTGTTGACCAGCACGCGGGTGTCGCGATCCAGGGCCATGTAGGGCAGGTGCGACTTCTGGGGCAGACCGCGGCGATGGTAGCGGGCCACGTTGGAGACGATGGCGAGGTCGTCGCGGGAAAGGCCGAAGATCTCGGAAACCGAGAGCAGGTACTGGGAGTGCTTGTGGTGGCCGCGCAGGTTCACGAAGATGCCCACGTCGTGAAGCAGCGCCGCGACCTCCAGAAGCAGGCGATCGCGCATGCTCAGGCCGTGCTCGGAGCGGAGGTCGTCGAAGAGGCGGCAGGCCAGAGCGGCCACCGCCCGGGCGTGGGGGGCATCGTAGCGGTACCGAGCACCTAACGCGTCGGCACTGGCCAGCACCTGCTTGCCGAAGACCTCGATGCCCAGGCCGTCCTCGCTGCCGGCGATGTCCAAGAGCAGGCCGGCCCTGAGCGAGGCCTCGGGGGCCAGGATCTCGCTGGCCTGGGTCTCGAGTAGCAGCTCGCGGTTGGCGAGCAGCGCGGGCACCAGGGTCTCGGCGCCGGCGTGGGGGATGCGGTAGCGCTCCACCAGCTCGTCCACCTCGAAGGCAGCCAGCTCGTCGCACAGGGCCAGGAAGGGCTCCTTGGCCACCACCGGGATGGCCCCGGGGCGCGACTCACCGCCGACGCGGGCGGCGGCGAACTGCACGTCCTCGCCTAGCGCGATGAAGTAGCGGGCCTCCTTCAAGGGCATCTCGCGCCGGATGTCCTCGACCACGTTGTGGACGTGGCGGCGCAGCAGGCGCATGCGTTGCTCCGGGCTGCCCTGCCAGGAGGCCAGGTTCTGGCGCATGCGGATGGAGCCCAGGGTGTAGGTTCCGGAGTGGATGGGCTCGCCGTTGCGGAGAAAGGACAGGTCGGCGCTGCCGCCGCCGACCTCCACCAGCAGGGCGTCAGCCGAGCCGAGCGCCGGATGCCCGCGCAGGGCCTCGCGCACCGCCATGTAGGTGAGTCGGTTTTCCTCCGAGCCGTCGATCACCTCGATGTCGATGCCGGTGCGCTGTCGGACCCGATCCAGGAAGGTTTCGGCGTTTTGCGCCTCACGCACTGCGCTGGTGGCCACCGCCCGATAGCGCACAACGCGATAGGTGTCCATGATGCGGCGGAAGCCCTCCAGGGCCTTGAGTGTCGCCTCCACGGTGGCCGCCCCCAGCCGGTTGTGGGTGAAGGTGTCCTTGCCCAGCAGGACGCCACGAGAGGCCTCCTCCAGGATGCGGACGGGCTGGCCGGGCTCAACCTCGGCCACCAGCAAGCGAATGGCGCTGGCCCCCATGTCGATGACGGCGACCGGCTCCGGCGGGGGTGGAGGCTGGGGCGGCGCCGGGACCGGAGGCACGGCGGGTTCGGCGGCCCGCGGGGACAGCGTCCGCTTGCGGCGGGCGGCCACTAGCGGTTCCTCGGGCCGGCGGGGTTCGGATGGCACTGCTGGGCGCGGTCTTCCATGGCTCCGCCCATTGTAGTCGGCCGCGAGCGGGGGTTCCCTGAGTGGTCTTCGCCAGGCGGCCGTGCTAGCGTCGGTTGGCCCAGGAAGGCTCATGCCGGCCCGCCCCGCTACCCTCGCCGACCGACCCACCCACCTCCTTCAGCAGGCGGTGAGGATGGTGTTTCGCCACCTGCCCAAGGCGCTCGCCGGAGACCAGGAAGCGGTGCACGACATGCGGGTCAGCACGCGCCGCCTGAGGGTCGCGCTGCCGGTTCTCGCCCAGGACCCGACCGGACGCCGGGCTCGACGGGCGCTCGGAGTGCTCCGCGAGCTGACCCGGGCCGCGGGAGGCAGCCGGGATCTGGATGTGTGCGTCGAGCTGTTCGAGGCGCGATGGACGGAGCTGCAGACGCGGCCCCCGGAGCTAGCGCTGGTTCGGCGGCGCTTGCGGGCCGCCCGCAGCCGAAGCCGCCACCACATGGCCGAGGTGCTCATGGACATCGAGATCGCCGGCGTGCGCCGCGACCTGCGCAAGCTGCTGGCGCGCGGGGTTCCGCCCATGTTCACCGCCCTGCGCCGCCTGCGCGATACCTCCGCCACCATCGGCAACCGGCTCCTCGCCACCCTCGAAGCCCTGGGCCAGCGCTACGACCCGGAGGAACTTCACCGCGCCCGCATGGTGGCTCGACGGTTGCGTTATGTGGGGGAACTGGCCGGCGCGCTGCGGGGCCACCAGGAGGAGGACGCCACCTTGTTCAGAGACTTGCAGACTCGGTTGGGCCACGTCCGCGACCACTTCGTGCTAGCCAGCTGGCTCACCCGCCAGGCCACCTCGGCCCGGGTTCGCGGTCAGGCGCCTCTGGCCAGAGAGGCCCAGGCCCAGGCCGCGTTCTTCCGCCAGGAAAGCCACCGCCATCACCAGCGGCTGCTGGAGGCGGCTCCGCTGAACATGGCCCGCCGAGCCCTGACCGCCCTGGGGGGGCGCCCAACGGACGCGGCAACTGCTTGAGGAGGTAGGCCGATGGAGCTTCTGATCGTCCGCCACGCCAGCGCCGTACCTCACGGCACCCCCGGCATCCCCGATGACGAGCGCCCGCTCACACCCCGCGGTGAGGAGCGCTTTCGGGAGGCAGCCGCCGGACTGGCCGAGCTGCTGCGCTGTCCGGAGGCCATCCTGACCAGCCCGCTGCCCCGAGCCCGGCGCACCGCCGAGATCGCGGCTGAGGCCTGGCAGGCCCCGGTGGTGGAGAATGCGCCGGCGCTCGCCACCGGAGACTTCGAGGATCTGGCGAGAACGCTGTCGCGCTTCTCCGGCGATGCGTTTGTCGCCGTCTTCGGCCATGAGCCCCACGTGTCCTCGCTCTTGGGCCGGCTGATCGGCGGCCGCGGCGAAGCGCTGCTTTTCAAGAAGGGCGGTGCTGCTCTGGTCGAGCTGAACGGGACCCTGGCCGAGGGAGGCAGCCTCGTTTGGTTCCTGCCACCCCGGATTCTGCGCGATCTGGCGTGAGGAGCGGTCAGCTCCTGTTATTTAGCGGCGTCGAGGTTGCCCGGGCTGGTCTCAGCCACCGCCGTCGTGAGGGCGATCCCCAGGAAGGCGGGCAGGACGAAGATGACCGCGTAGTCCAGGGGCAGCGTGAACAGCACCAGGGTATGCGCCGAGAACGCTGCCACGGCCATGTGCCAGAAGGGGTGCGGACTCACCCCCCGCAGGCGCCAAGTGGTCATGAGTAGCACGAACCCGACGAGCAGGAGTTTGGCGACGCGCATCCCGTTCTGACCCAGGAGTCGCCCCATCTCGTTGAGTAGATGGAAGATGGCATTGGTTTCCGGCCACGACTGGATCCCGCTCCGGCGGTAAGCCAGCAGGAAGGGGTTGTGGGTGAGAAAGTCGGTTCCCCCGACTATCGCGAAGGGCAGCACAACGAAGACACTTGCCACGAGCATGCCGCCTGCCACGCGCAGCAAGGCCCGCCACCGGAATCGTTCGCTCGTGCCATACCACAGCAGGAATGCCAGGACCACGAACACGTAGTTCAGACGCGACAGGATCGTCAGAGCCAGGCAGGCACCTGCCAGGCCGTTCCGGCCCCGCCTGACGAAAGCGTATGCTGCAACCAGATACAGGTACGGGTAGTACAGCTCGTCCAGCCGGTGTCGAAGGGTATGTGCGAAGCCAAAGAGCCCCAGCAGGAACAACAGGCTCAGCGTGGGAAAGGTGTCGTTTCGACGACGGATGTCCCAGGCGAGCAGGATGCCGAAGAACGAGATCCAGAACGCAAAGGAGAGCCAGTTGATTCGCCCCAAGAGCAAGACCGCGGGCAGGGCGACCAGAATGCTGGTCGGGCCGGTCGAAGCCCGGGCACCGAGCGCGGGCACGTGGTTCCACGGGTTCTCACCGCGCAGCAGCGCCTGGGTGGTCATTTCGACGGCCCGGTCGCGCGTCGAGGCCTGATATGCGGGGTCCAGGGAAACGACCTGGGTGTGGAGATACACGTGAACGACCAGCGCGCTAGCCAGAATCGCCTGGAGTACCCAGCGGGGGGCCCGCGCCCAGATCGCCAGCACCGCCAGCAAGAGAGGGTAGGCCACGTGGCGCGAGGCATCCGCTGGGTTCGATAGGTGCTGATAGAGAAGTGCCGCGATCAGCAGGAACACCAGTCCCGACGCGTTCACAGGTGACCGCAAGTAGCGAGCCGTAGCCGGCGGTTCCGGCAGGCCCGACCCGTCGCGATCTCGACCTCCGCCGGCCATCGCTTGGCCCCCGGGCGTGCGCTCTTGGGACCCCCAACCCAACCACGACATTGAACCCCTCGCCCTTCTGGACGCCGCTCCACGGCTCCGCCCTTGGCCCGCACGCCAGCGTCCGATCTTGCTCCAAGTTCAGGGGGGCAACAACCCTGGATCTCCGGTTGCCGTTGGCGCCGATCGTCTCTCCGGTGTCAGCGCGAAACCGGGTCGCCGCTGCGGCTACGGATAGCGCATGCCGGCCGGCTACTCGAAGCCGTTCTTGAAGACGACGTCAAGGTCCACCGCCCACAGCTCCCGGCCGCTATGCCCGTCGTCAGCCACGAAGTAGAGGTGGGTGGTAGTGGCGGTTAGATCGAGGGGGAGAGAGCCCTCGGGGCCCGGTTTGACGTCGTGGACCATTCGCGTTCCTGCACCGGTGCCGTCGGTCTGCCAGAGCTCACCGCCGTGATGGGGATCAAAGGCGACGAAGTAGACGGTTCCGTTGGCATTGGTTAGTGGCGAGCAGTAGCAGGCGGGATCGGCGAGGGTTACCGGGCTCACCAGGGAGGTGCCCCCGGCGGTCCCGTCGCTGCGCCAGAGTCGCGGCTCTCCCTCGGCGTCCCCCACGAAGAAGAGGGTGCGGCCCACGACCGTCAAGCGCCTGGGGTCGGAGGAACCCAGGCCGGGATCGAGGTCGGCCACCATAGCGGTTCCGGCCCGGGTGCCGTCGGTCGCCCACAACTCGCAGCCGTGTTCGGGGTCGCGGGCCTGGAAGAAGAGACGGTCTTCCAGCGGAACCAGGATCTCCTCGATCTGCGGACAGGAGGAGAAGGCGACGACAGCCTCGGCGTTGCCGGGGGTACCATCGGTGCGGTAGATCTTGGTCCCGGGTGTCGCGTCGAAGGTCACGAAGAAGAGGTGATTGCCCAGGGTGGCCATCCCCTTGATGTCGGGGCTGAAGGGCCCTGGCTCCACGTCGGCTACTCGATAGGTGCCCGCCTCCGAGCCGTCGCTGCGCCAGAGCTCGTACCCCGTAGCCGGCTCAAAGGCGAGGAAGAAGGCAGTGCTGCCGACGACGGTGACCTGGCCGGGGGATGAGCCCTCGCTGCCCGGATTGATGTCCTTCACCAGGACAGTTCCCTCAGATGTGCCATCGGTGCGCCACAACTCGGACCCGGTGGCAGCGCTGCCCCAGGCGAAGAGAGCCAGGTTGCCAAGAGCGGCGAGTCGGCTCGGAGCCACGGACGTGGTTAGGCTCTTGAGCCGAACCGTACCGCCTGTGGTGCCGTCGGTCTTCCAAAGAGCCCATTCGTCGGCCGCACTTGATGCCGCAAAGAGAAGGCCGAACGGCGTCGAGGTGAATCCGTTTGGGTGCCCGGACTGGGGTCCGGGGCGGAAGTCCTGGAAAAGCTGGGTGCCCAGTTCGGTGCCGTCGCTGGTCCACATTTCGGCGCCGTAGACGGGGTCGGTGGCTTGAAAGAACAGCTGCCCATCCGCGCCAGCCAGCGAGGTGGGAGTAGAGGAGCCACTGGTCGCGTGGATGTCCCTCAACGGAAGGGTGCCTGCGCCAGTCCCATCGCTCTTCCACAGCTCTACGCCCCTCTGGCCATCGGCGGCGGCAAAGAACACGTCGGCTTCGACGGGTGTCAGGGTCGCCGCGTACGGAGCCGAGGACGCCTCGCCCGGAAAGACATCGGCGATCAGGGCGGTGCCGGACAGAGTCCCGTCGCTTCGCCACAGCTCCCGGCCATGCTTGCCATCGTCGGCGTAGAAGAGGAGACGGTTGCCAACCTCCATCAGTGCTTCGGGGGCCGACCCCCAGCTCCCCGGCCTGATGTCGGCGACACGAACCGTGCCTGCTGCGCTGCCATCGCTCTTCCACAACTCGACGCCGGCCTTGAAGTCGCCGGCCGCCAGGAAGAGGGTGCCACCAACATTCGTAAGGTGCTCGGGGTAGGAGCCGCCTGTCCCAGGTACGATGTCCCTCACAAGTACCGTCCCCGCTTCGCTGCCATCGGTCTGCCAGAGCTCCTGACCCGAGGTGCCGTCATCGGCCGCGAAGAAGAGCTGGCCGCCCAACGCCGCCATCCCGAAGGAGTAGGCGCCAATCGCGGAGCAGGCTCCCGGGCACAGGTCGCGCACCAGGCGAGTCTGGGCGTCGGTGCCGTCTGTCGACCACAGTTCGCGACCGGTCGCCGGCCGTGTCGTCGAGAAGAAGAGGCGGTCGGACGCGGCCACCAGCCTCCCGCCGCCCGTCCCTTCCGGACCCGGCTGAATGTCCGCCACCATCGTGGTCCCGGTGGCCGACCCATCGGAGCGCCACAGCTCCCAGCCGTGGATCCCGTCATCGGCCCAGAAGAACGCGAGGTTCTTGAACGCGACCAGGCCCTGAGGGTAGGACGAGTCGCGACCCGGTCGGATGTCCTTCACCATGACTGTACCGGCCGCCGTCCCGTCGCTCTTCCATAGCTCCGTGCCGTTCTCGGAGGTCGTCACCGTCAGGAAGAGGACATCGCCCACAGCCCGCAGCGACATCGGGTACCAGCCCGGTGAAGCCACTCGAACCGTTCCGTCGACTGTGCCGTCGCTCTTCCAGAGGGTTCCTCCCCCATCCCCAGCCGTGAAAAACAGAAGGTCTCCCACGCGCGTTAGCTGGCCGGGCCTGGGCGGCGACCCCGGGCCGCGCCTCACCGGGATGGTCCCCGCCGGCGTTCCATCCGTCTTCCATAGCTCGTAGTCGTGGTGGCCATCGTACGCCACGAAGAAGGCCGTGCCCGCCACGGCGACCACGTTGTGGGGGTTCGAATCGCCGGTCGTCTGGACGATGTCCTTCACCCGGTAGGCCTGGGCAAGGGCGCTGGCGGCAGGTGCCAGCAGCAGCACGGCAAGAAGCGCGCACGAGCCTCGATCGGTCATGAGCCTGCTCCTTCACCACAACAGGTAGGGGGTAGGTGCCTGACGGCCACCATATTGTAGGACAAGCCCGGGCGGTATCGGTAGTCGGAAGGTGGGCGGGATAGGCGGGATCGGTTTGAGGCGGCCGCCGGACCAGGCGACGACCCGCATCCTTCGAAGCGCTGAACCGGGGCGGAACGATCGGACGACGGCTTCCGGCCGACGCGTGGGCCGCCCGGTTCTTGCGGCCAGGTGGACTGAGGAACGCGCAGACACCCACGCCGGCCGGTCGTCCAGGAGCTTCTGCTCGCCGGATCGGGTAGGCTGTCCCGAGTGGCGAAGCGGGTGCTGGTGGTCGAGGACGATCCCGATATCGTGGAGCTGCTCGACCACTACCTGAGCCGCGACGGCTGGACCGTGGAGTCGGCCGACCAGGGCAAGGAGGGCTTGCGCCGGGCCTTGGCCGGTCCCTTCGACCTGCTGATTCTCGATCTCCAGCTGCCCGAGCTGGACGGGCTCTCCCTCTGCGCCGAACTGCGCCGCGACCCGCGCACCCGCGACCGACCGATCGTGATGCTCACGGCACGCGGCGATGAGGCGGACCGCATCGTGGGTCTGGAGACGGGAGCCGATGACTACGTGGTCAAACCGTTCAGCCCCAAGGAATTGCTGGCCCGGATCCGGGCCCTGCTACGGCGGATCGAGCGCCGCGACCAGGAAGGCGAGGCCGTCTTGAGCTTTGCCCAGCTCAGCCTGGACCCCTCGCGCCACACCGTGAAGTGGGCCGGCGAGGGGGTCCACCTGACGGCCAAGGAGTTCGCCCTGCTGGAGGCGCTGCTCAGAGCCAAGGGCCGCGTGCTGCTGCGCCAAACGCTTCTGGAGCAGGTCTGGGGCTACTCCTACGCCGAGGGCACCAGGACCGTGGACGTCCACGTGAGGCGCCTGCGGGAGAAGCTCCCCGGCCTGGCCCCGTTCATCGTGACCGTGAAGTCTTTGGGCTACCGGCTGAGCCGAGAGGACGAGTCGTGATCTTGCGCTTGCGCTCTCGTATCGCCGTCACTGCCGTGGCGGCCTCGGCGGCGGCGCTGCTGGTGGTGCTGCTGCTGGCGGGACCCGCCCTGAAGCGACGCGCGATGGCACGCACTCGCGAGGTGCTCCTCGCCGAGGCGCGCCTCATGGCACACACCGTTCAGCAGGCCCTGGCCGAAGCCGCCGACCCCGCCCGGCTCGACGCACTGGTGGACGAGACGGCCCGCGAGCTACGTGCGCGGGTCACCATCGTCGCGCCTGACGGCCGCGTGCTGGCCGACTCGGCCGCGTCGGGCCGGGAGCTGGCCGCCCTCGACAACCACGGCGGTCGGCCCGAGGTGCGGGACGCCCTGGCCATGGGCGAGGGGACCTGGGTACGGAGGAGCGCGACCGTCGGGGCCGATCTGCTCTACGCCGCGGTACCCATCCGCCGCCAGGGACGGCTCCTGGGCGTGGCCAGGGTGGCCTTGAGCCTCAAGGACGTGGAGGAACAGGCGCGGGAGCTGCGGGGAGCGGTGATGAAGGCCCTGGGCGTCGCCTTCGTCATCACCGCGTTTCTTTCCATCGGCCTGTCTTCGTCTCTGGCCGGACCGCTGCGCACCATCATGGACGCGGCCCGCCGCTTTGCCGGCGGCGACCTGGGTGCCCGCAGCCTGGTGGGCCGCCAGGATGAGTTAGGCGAGCTGGCGCGCATCCTCAACCAGTCGGCCGATCACCTCCAGGCCCAGCTCACGGAGATCACCCGGGACCGGGCCCGCACCGAGGCCGTCCTCGGTTCCATGGACGACGGGGTGCTGGCCGTCGATCACCAGGGGCGGGTCCTCCTGGCCAACGACGTGCTCCGCTCCAGTCTGGGCCTCCAGGACCCGATCGGTCGCCACTACATGGAGGCCATCCGGCAGCGGGAGGTCGCAGTCCTGCTGGAAGACGTCCTGCGAACCGGAAAGCGGCGGGCCGCCGAGGTGGAGGTCCATCATCTGCGGCGCCTCTACTCGCTGATCGGGGCTCCCTTCCCAGGAGACGAGGGTGGCTCTCACGGCGCCGTCGTCACCTTCCACGACGCCACCGAGCGCCGGAGCGTCGAACGGGTGCGGCGCGACTTCGTGGCCAACGCGTCCCACGAGCTGCGCACGCCCCTCACCTCCATCCGGGGTTTCGTGGAGGCCCTGGAAGACGGCGCCCTGGCCGATCCCGAGCTGGCCCGCCGCTTCCTGGGCAAGATCCGCACCCACGCCGAACGTATGACCACGCTGGTGGGGGACCTGCTGGAGCTGTCGCGGATCGAGTCCGGAGAACGCCCACCACAGTGGGAGCCGGTAGCGCCGGGCGAGGTGGTTGAGGACGTCGCCGCGTCGCTCGCCGATCTGGCCGCGCGCAGGGGCATCGGCCTCCGTCACCAGGGCCGAGGGGCCCCGGCGGTGGTAACCGACCCCGAGCGGCTGCGGCTGGTCCTTCACAACCTGATCGAGAACGCCATCAAGTACACCCCCGAAGCGGGCCAGGTGCTGGTTTGGAGCGAAGCCGGAC
>Ga0209342_10006735_pt1 | contig 11603 bp, 11 predicted proteins | sample RifCSP16_2_FD_184023 | JGI IMG/M metagenome (GOLD analysis project Ga0209342, IMG submission 184023) | Soil microbial communities from Rifle, Colorado - Rifle CSP2_sed 16_2 (SPAdes) (version 2) | ecosystem: Environmental > Terrestrial > Deep subsurface > Rock core/Sediment | place: Rifle... | reverse complement strand
CCACGTTCGTGATGTGCCTCGAGCACAGGGCGGCTCTGGCCCCTCCAGGCTAACCCGCGCAGAGCGTTGGGGGTCAGCCTCACCTCGTGGAAGTCATACTGTCTATACGCCTACGCGATGGAGCTGACCGGGCTTGAGCGCCGGGAGGGCCTGAAGCATTGTTGGTACAAGTGGTAGGAGATGCACCATGCGGTTGGATGGCGCCCGGACGAGCAGAATGCCGATCGACACTGTCGCTAGGTTCTGCTGGAACTCGATGCCCCTGTCCATCGTGACGAGCGCATCGTACTCGGCTCCCATCCGTCGGAGGAGTTCGCCGTTCGTGATGCCAGTCCAGCCGCGGACGACCACGGTATCGACACTGTGGCCCTCGAGCGCGGCGGCGAGGTCTACCGGGAGCTGCTCGTCAAGAAGGACGCGCACCAGCCAACAGCGTAGCGCGCGCGAGGTCGAGCGCCGCGATCGCCTGGTCGCGCTTCACGGATGGGAACTGGCGGAGAAACTCGTCCAGGGTTTCGCCGCCTTCGAGGTAGTCGAACAGCGACTGGATCGGCACGCGCGTACCGACAAACACAGGCGTGCCCCCGAGGATGTCCGGGTCACTGTGCACGATGTCGCTTGGCCGGGTCATGCTGGCCTCAGTATACACGCGCAGCAACCGAGCGTATAACTCCGGCTTCCGGCCGACGGCCTTCGGCCGCGGCCGATACCGACGTTGGACAGGCAAAGATGGGTGATCCAAAGCCGGCCATGAACAGGCGCATGTTGCGGTCAGCTTGCGGCGTCTCTCTCATCGCTCCAGTCTTCTTTGCATGGGCATCCGGAGTCGATCTCGGCCCTGTAAGAGGGGCATTCGCGCCATGGCGGCGGATAGCCACATGGCTCTTCCTGCCGATCGCTGCGTACCTGCTCGTGGCGCCCTTCGTCTACGACTTCTATCGGCGCAGCCGCAAACGGCTGGATTTCAACTCACGCGGCGCGGAAAGGGAAGTCATCTTCTTGACAGGCACCGCTGGAGCGACAGCAGTAGTCGGTTTGACATTTCTTCTCGTCGTATTCGGTGGTGGTTCCCGTTCAGAAATGTACGGTTGGAGTGCTATCTCGTTTGTGGTTGCCGCCTTCTGGAGTTTGCGGTGTCGACGCCTTATCGCATGATTGGGCACGCACTTGCCGGGGGACTGTCCAACTTCAGTATTCAGCCACCGGCCTCCGGCCGAGGCTGATACCAACGTTAGACAGACCCTGTGGCCACGGATTTCGGCGATGCGATCGAGTTGTTTGGGCGCTTCGCGGTCTTTTGGGGGTTCCTCTTGAAGCCACAGTTCCGCCGGGTCGTTCTGGAGGAGTGGAGGCAGCAGCCTCGACCCGGACAACTTCTCAGCCTCCTTGAAGGGCTCGGGAATGCAGTCATCGGACTACTTCCGCTGGCCGCACTTGGATTCGGCATCTGGTGGCTGGTGTGACGTCATCGTTGGCCGTGCCTTTTCCTACAAGCTCGTTGGGCGGCTTCACCATGAGGACAACGGGAGAATGACCGACAGCTACGCCACCGCGAAGGCCGCGTATCGGGAGTTACTCTCCACGATCGGACCCTGGGCCAGGGCGAACGGCTATCGGCGCTGGGCGGGGACCCAAGCGGGGTGGCAGAAGCCTCTGGGCGCCGGGCAACGGCTCCTGTTCAAGTTCGAGGGCTACAGCCTCGTGAACCCCGACACCGGGAATTCGTTTCACGGCCTCGTTCAGCTGGAACCCCTGGATAGCCGGGGTTCCACGATTCTGCGTCAGTCGAATGTCTCGTGCTGCCTCGTCCAGGCCGAGCTCGACGAGCTGGCGCGAATCCAGGGAGCGATCAACCGGCGGCGGCCACCCCTTCCCGGGTATCTGAAGAAGGACGTCGCCAGGGACTCCCTGCTCGGCCATCATCTGCGTGCGCTGTACGACCCGACGCCGCAGTACCGGGAAGGGCGCATCATCTCCTTCAGCTACCATCGCCTTCAGGACGCTGGAGAGCTCGCCGCCTTCGTTGCGACCGTGTTACCGCAAGCGCTCGAACGGTTTCTCCGAGGACGCGTCGCCAAGCCGGTTGACGAGACGCCACCTCACCTGAGGCCCAAGTGGCTCACGACCTTGGGGAAACCAAGCGACGGTTGATGAAGAAGTCGCCCAACAGCCGCATCAGCACCGGCCAGTGGCGGTGAGATCTCTGACGACCGCGGGGCTGGCGGTCCTTGCCCTCTTGCTCGCCGTGGCGCGGCGGCGCCCACTCTTGCACGCAAGGACATGAGTGCGCCGTATACCGGCAGGTGCGACACCTGCGGCGCGCGGTTCCCGTGCGCCCTCGTTCACAACGGCTTCAACGATTCGGCGTTCGCCTACTGCGAGCAGTGCGGGACCGCGGGCTTCGTGAGCGCGTGGCGTGACGACATTCCCAGGGAGGCCCACTTCGAGGCCCATGGTCCCGTCTCAGCCGCGACCGAATCGCTGCTCGCGCCCTGCTCGTGCGGCGGGCGCTTCCGTCGCGACGCCGCGCCCCGCTGCCCCTCCTGCAACAGCGCGCTGTCCGCGACGGCGGCGGCCTCGTGGCTCGAGGCCCAGGCACCGGGCGCGGCGAAGGGGTGGCGCTGGCAGAGATCGTGGCAAGGGCTCGACAGCCTCGTCGTCGCCGGCAGGTCGCAGCAGCTCGCATGGGCCCGGGCGCGAGCGAGCGCCGAGAGCGACCCGGCGCCGAGCCCGAGACCCCGTCTCGAACCGGACGAGCATACCGAGGGAGGCGGCCGATGAAGAGGGCACTGTTCGCGGTCGTGGTGGTGGCTGCGGTGACGGGCTGTGCGACCGTCGACACCAGCAAGCTGCCCAGGATGGGGCTCGACTTCGCCTTCGAGCAGAAGCACAAGTGCCAGGGGGTGTCGCCCGAGATCCGGCTGAGCAACGTTCCCGCTGGCGTCGCGAGCTACGAGGTCAGGATGACCGACCTCGACGTGCCCAGCTTCAACCACTGGAACCAGGCGCTGGCAGCCGCCGGGCCGGTCATTCGGGAGGGAGCCGGGGTCGGCTACTTCGGGCCCTGCCCGCCGGCTGGCACCCACCGCTACGAGATCACGATCCTGGCTCGCGACGGCCAGAAGCAGGCCGTGGCGTACGGGGAGAAGACGGTCGTCGCCGGCAAGTGAGGGTGGCCGCCCCTGGCTCAGCGGCGGCAGGCATCGAGGAGGTCGCGAGGCACATGACGGACGCCGAGATCCGTCGGCTCGTTGGTCGTCTGGACACGACGTCCGCGCGAGACGAGGAGGAGGCCTGGGGACAGCTCCGCGAGCTCGGCGTGACGGTGGTCCCCTATCTGGCGGAGGCGTACGGCACCTTCCGCAAGTGGCAAGGCCGTGTGGCGCTGGTCTTTCATTCCATCCGGCACGCGCGCACAAGCGAAGAGGCGTTTCGGCTGGGGGTGGAGGCCTTGTCGGACAAGGCCACCATGGTCAGGTACCGCGCGTGTGGGCTCCTGGCGTACTCGCAGCGGCCCGATGCCCTCCCTCATCTCAGGGCGTTGCTCCAGCACCGCGACGCGCGGACCGTCGAAGACGCCCGAGCGGCCATCGATGCGATCTCACACAGGAACCACCATTACTTCGTCGATCGCCAGCACTCCGGTCGGTCGTTCTGGCGGGTCAACGACGGTGACGAGGGTGACGCGCGTGCCTGATCCCACGCTCAAGAGCGTCATCTTCGCGGCGGGCCTCCTCGGCCTGATGATCGGGATAGCGTTCGTGGCCAATCGCCTGGTCTATGGAGCCCGACCACGGTCGCCCGTGCTGACAGGGCACCTCCGGCGACGGGTCAGGATCGCCGTGTGCGGGGTGTTGATCGCCTGGGTCCTGTCGTCGCTGATCGCGTTGGCGCTGGCAGCATCGTGGGCGGTCGGGGTCCTGACCCTCGCGATGCTGGCCATCCTGGCCGGCTGCGCCTGGGAGTTCGGTCGTGGTCTTCTCTGATCACCCGCGCGGCTTCACCCAGGTCTCCGACCACGCCAGGCAGGCGCTCGAGGCCTGCCGGTCACCGCGCGTCTCGGGCCACGGCCGGCCCGTCGCCACGCGCCCGCCGAGCTCGACCTGCGCGGCGCGCGCCGGGAAGAACGTGCTGAACACGCCGATCGGGCGGTCGTTGAAGCCGGGCGGCAGCGTGAGGACGAACGGGTCGAGGCAGTCCCACCAGGTGAGCCGGATCCGCTCCGTCGTCGAGACGACCGTCTCCCAGGCCGTCGAGCGCGGATCGCCCCCGCGCGTGAACTCGGCCGCGATGATCGGCAGCGCCTCGTCGGCGAACGCCGGGAAGAGCAGCGTCTCGATCGTGCGCTGCAGCCAGCGCGCGACGGCGGGGTTGTCGCCGTAGACGCGCACGCGGCCGTCGGTCAGCTCGCTCTGCACGAACAGGGCGTGGCCGGCGCCCGCGGGGCACCAGAGGACGCGCCAGTGGCTCAGCCGGTCCGACGGCGTCGTGCCGCCGTCGTGGCTCAGGCGGATGAAGGAGTTCTCGCCGGTCATCAGGACGTCGGTCGGGTCCACGGGCGGCATGCGGGCTCCTCTCGGACGGGCTCCCCGTCAGGTCAGGGCGCGAGCGGGCCGACGTCCACGCGCGCGTCGTTGAAGCAGGCGCCCTCGCAGATGTCGGCGTGGTGCGCCGGGCAGAGCGCCGACGCGGTCTGGCCGTTGGCGCTCGTCCTGAGCCAGGCGCCCTTGAGCGTCGAGACGACGCCGCGCGGCACCGCGTCGGTGATCCGGAGCGGCAGGTGGATCTCGCCGAGGTCGTTCCAGACCCGCACGCGCTGGCCGTCGGCGAGGCCCCGGGCGCGCGCGTCCTCGCGGTGGATCTCGAGCACCGGCGGCGCGTCGCCGTCGACGCCGCCGAAGGTGGACGTGATCCGCCGGTCCGACGCGGGCGAGAGCAGCGCGAGCGGGTAGCGCGACGCCAGCGGGCGGAAGCCCGGCAGCCGCGCGCCGTACCGCTCCTCCAGGTAGCTCGAGGCCAGCTCGACCTTCCCGGACTTCGTCTTCGGGAAGACGTTCTGGAACAGGATCGCGTCCTCGCCGCCGACCGTCATCGCGAGCGCGCGGTCGGTCGCGAGCTTGCTCGGCGGGACGCCCCCGAGGCGCGGGTCGGCCGGGTCGAGGGCGTCGTCCGTGAGCTCGGCGTCGCTCGCCCGGAAGGCCGGGTCGGTGAAGCCGAAGCGCGCGGCGAGCCGGCGAAAGATCTCGGTGTTCGGCAGCGCCTCGCCCACGGGCGGGATGAGGGGCTCGGCGCGCTGGAGCCAGTGCTGGCCGTACGCCGCGTAGACGTCCGCGTGCTCGAAGTGCGTCGCCGCCGGCAGCACCACGTCGGCGTACGCCATGCTATCGGTCATCACGACGTCCGCGCCGACGACGAAGAGGTCCTCGCGCGCGAGGCCCCGGCGGAGCCGGTTCTGGTCGGGGTGCACGATGACCGGGTTGTGGTTGTAGATGAAGACCGCCTTGATCGGCGGTACCAGGCGCGGGTCGAGCAGGTGCGCGCCGACGTCGATGATGTTGAGCGTCCGCGTGCCCGCGGCGACCAGGTCCGGCCGCGCGAGCCGCGCGGGCGTCTTGGGGAACGCGAACGAGGCGCCGTTGACGAGGCCGCCGCCCGGCACGCCGAACTTCCCGGCGAGGGCGGGCAGCGCGAAGACCGCGCGGATGCCGCTGCCGCCGTTCTGGTTGCGCTCGAGCCCGTTGCCGACGCTGATCGCCGCCGGCGAGAGCGCGTGGTACTCCTCGGCGAGCCGGCGCACGACACCCACCGGGACGCCGCAGACGCGCGCGGCCTCCTCCGGCGTCCACCGGCGCGCCAGCGTCATGAACTCCTCGAAGCCCGCCACGTGGCGCGCGACGAACGCGCGGTCGATCCAGCCGCGGCGCTCCAGCTCGGCGGCGACGGCCCACGCCAGCACGACGTCCGTCCCCGGCCGGAGCGCGACGTGCAGGTCGGCCTGCTCGGCGACCTTCGTCCGCCGCGGGTCCACGACGACGAGCTTCGCGCCGCGCCGGCGCGCGCGGTTGAGCACGGGCATCAGGTGCAGGTTGGACCAGGTGACGTTGTTGCCCCAGGCGATCACGAGCCGCGCGTGCTCGACCTGCTCGGGGCGGATCCCGGGCACCGGGCCGAACGTGCCCACCCACGCCTCGGTGCGGATGCCGCCGCAGAGGGGCTTCCTGTTGAGCAGGCTCGCGCCGAGCCGGTGGAAGAAGCGCAGGTCCATCGAGCCGGCCGCGAGCATCCCGTGCGGGCCCGCGTAGTTGAGCGGCAGGATCGCCTGCGCGCCGTGCGCGGCGATGACCGCGCTCAGGCGCTCGTGGACCAGGTCGAGCGCGGCGTCCCACGAGATCGGCTCGAAGCGTCCCGCGCCGCGCGCGCCGACCCGCCGGAGGGGCGTGCGCAGGCGCCCGGGGCCGTGCACGAGCTTCGGATAGAGCGCCGGCACCTTCGCGCAGAGCACGCCGGCCGTGTACGGGTTCGCGCGCGAGCCGCGCACGGCGACGATCGTGCCGTCCTCGACCGTGACCGTGAGGCTGCACGTGTCGGGGCAGTCCAGGGGGCAGACGCTCGCGCGCTCGACGCTCATGGCCCCCCATGGTACCTCATCCGCCGCGCAGGCCGCCGCGAGGGCATTGTGCCCGCCGGGCGCCCTCCGTATCATGCCCGCCATGCGGGTCGAGATCCCGTACGCGGAGCGCACCCTGACCGCCACCCTGCCCGACCGCACCCGCGTCCTCTCGACCGCCGAGGCGCGGACGCTCGCGCCCGTGCCCGACCTCCCCGCGGCGGTGCGCGCGGCGCTCGCGGAGCCCCGCGGTCTCCCGCGCCTGCGCGACCTCGTCCGGCCTGCCGCCGCGGTCACGATCGCCTTCGACGACGCCACCGTCGCCTCCTACGGCCCGATCCGGGGCGTCGCGATCGAGGCCGTGCTCGACGAGCTGGCGGAGGCCGGCGTGCCGCGGGCGCGGGTCAGGCTGGTGTGCGCCAACGCGCTCCACCGGAAGCTCCGCTCGCGCGAGCTCGTGCGCCTGCTCGGCGACGAGCTCGTCGCGGAGTTCGGGGGACGCCTCTCCTGCCACGACGCCGAGGACCGCGACGCGCTCGTGGACCTCGGCCGCACGCCGGAGCACGGCTATCCGGTGCAGGTCCACCGCCTGGTCGCCGACTCGGACCTGACCGTCTACGTCAACGCCCGCTACAACCGCGGCTTCAACGGCGGCTGGAAGTCGGTCTGCGTGGGGCTCTCGACCTGGGAGTCGATCCGCGTCACCCACACGCCGGACGGCATGTCCATGTCGGTCCGCGACAACCGCATGCACGCGGTGCTCGACGAGATGGGCCGCCACCTCGAGGCGCGCCTGGGCCGCCGCGTGTTCAAGCTGGACACGCTCCTGGCCGACGCCTGGAACGTCGCGAAGGTCGTGGCGGGCGGCGTCGGGGAGACGCGGCGCGAGATGCTGGAGACGGTGGCGGGGCTCTACCCGCCGCGGCGCGACCTCGCGCGCGAGCGCTTCGACGTCCTCGTCTGGGGCGTGCCGGACTCGAGCCCCTACGCGGTCTTCTCGTTCATGAACCCGATCCTCACGCTCGTGTCCTCGGGCCTCGGCTACCTGGGCGGCGTCGTGGACGCGGCGGGCGCGCCCGGCTGCACCGTGATCCTGGCCACGCCCGTGCCCGACCGGTGGGACCGCGTCGCGCACCCCGCGTACCCGGAGGTCTGGGAGCGCGTGCTCCCGGCGACGCGCGACCCTTACGAGATCATGCGCCGCTTCGCCGAGGACTACGCGCGCCGGCCCGAGTACCTCCAGGCGTACCGCGCGGGCTTCGGCTTCCACCCCGTGCACGCGCTCCTCGCCGTGCACCCGCTGCGGCGCCTCGAGCACGTCGGCCGCGTCATCGTGGCGGGACCCGAGGACCCGGCGGTGCCGCGTCACCTCGGCTTCGAGAGCGCGGCGAGCGTCGAGGAGGCGGTCGCCCGCGCCGAGGCGATCCACGGGCGGGATTGCGCGCTCGCCTACGTCGAGCAGCCGGTGCCGGCGCGCCTGCGCTGACGCGCGCCGGCGCGCGAGAACCCTAGCGGCCGGCGGCGAGCTGGGCGAGCGCCTGGGTGGCGGGCTCGAGGCGCGGGTTGGCGAGGTCCACGGTGACGCGGAGCGCGCGCAGGCCCTGCATGCCCTGCAGCTCCTCCAGCTCCACGTCCTCGACGGCGCCCGTCACGTACCCGAGGTGCTGGAGGTACTCGATGTAGCCGCGGTACTCCTGGGCCTCGGCCGCCTGCGCGTAGACGATGGCGATGCGGCCCGGCTGGGTCACCCGCTCGCTCGTGCCCCGGATCAGCGCCTTGTCGATCCGCTTCTTCACGATCTCGTAGCGGATGTCGTAGGCGCCGTCCACGTCGAAGCGCTTCTCGTCGAAGCGGAAGCGGATCGCGAGCGGCGCGTGCTGGACCAGGACCAGGTGCGTCGTCTCGAGCGGCACCGGCAGCCGGTCGCGGAGCTGGTGGGCGCGGAGCGCGACCCCGCAGGTGACCATGAGCTGCCAGAGTCTGAGATTCCGGAGGTACAGCGGGTCGAAGCGGCCGTCCTCGAGGAGCGAGGCGCCGGCGTAGATCTGGTAGTCCACGCCGTCGGTCTTCTGCTTCTCGAAATAGTGCGGGCACATGGCCTGCGCCGCCTGCTCCTCGAGGTCGAGGTAGGCGGAGATGGTGTCGGCCACGCGCGTCACGCTCTCCTCGAACAGCCGCCGCCGGTCGTAGACGGCGGCGCGCCGCGGGTCGAGCGCGGCCCGGTACGCGTCCACGCGCGCGCGGACGGCCGGCCCGAACTCCTGGAGGTGGTCGAACAGGCGCTCGACGTCACCGCGCAGGAACGCGACCACGCCGACCTCGTCGCCCGAGCGCAGGCCGCCCTCGATCTGCTCGGCGTGGCGGTCCACGCGGTAGCGCAGCTCGTCGAGCGCCGGCAGCGCGCGCGCCCCGTGCGCGGCGTCCAGCACCTGGCGCGCGAGCCCGAGCTGGCGCAGGAGGTCGGCCTGGATCGCGAGCGCGCGCTGCGTCGAGGAGCCCCGGATGTCCGACAGCGCGTAGAGTGGGTGGACGCCCTCGAAGACGATCGGCTCGATCTCCGGCGCGCAGCCCTCTGCGGCGCCGCACTCGATGCCCCGCAGCACGGCCCGGCGGAACCGCCACTCCACGACGGGGTGGATCGCGGTGCACCGCTCCTTGATGAACGCCTGGATGCGCCCGTTCAGCTCCTCCATGCTCCGCTGCACGGCCATCGAAAACAGCGGCAGGACCTCGGCGAGCTTCGGCAGGTGCGCCGTGTTGAGGTCGCCGGGGCGCGGCGAGCCGAGCTCGAGCGTGCCGATCACCTTGTCCTGGTAGAAGAGCGGCGCGACCACGATGTTGCGCACGCCGCTCTTGACGATCTCGTCCTCGATGCACCCGCGGCCCGGCCACGCGAGGAGGTCCTCGACCACGAGCGGCTGGCCGCTCGTCACCGCGCGCTCGTAGATCGAGCCCGCGAACTCCGCCGTCGAGTGGTGCCGCGAGTCGGCGAAACTCATCCTGAGCTCGTGCGCCGCGCCGGAGCTCAGGATGAGTACCTGGTCGCCCTCGAGCGCGGCGAGGCCGAAGCGCAGCTCGGGCCGCCGGAAGAGCGTCCGGAGCTTCGCCTGGAGGCTCTGGAAGCGCGCCGCGGAGACGACCGACTCCTTCTCGATCAGGTCGCGCTCGATCGAGGAGAGGACCTCCTGGTCCGTGACCTCGACCGCGCGGAACACCGTGAACCCGCGGAAGAGGAAGCGCTCGGGCGGGAGGATCGTCCCCAGATGGCCCGGGTCGAGCAGCTCGCTCGCGAGCCGCCGGCGCAGCGCCTCGTCGAGCGCCGGCGGCGGGCCGCCGAGCGTCTCGACCTCGATGAAGCGCCAGTCGAAGTCGACCTTGAAGTGGCGCTCGAGTCCCGTGTCCGGGTCGGTGACCGTCAGGACGAGCGGGTAGTCCATCACCGCCTCGACGCCGTAGACCCGGAGCAGGATCAGCGCGTACGCGTAGATGAGCCGCACCGTGGCGAGCGTCGCCGCGTCCAGGTTCACGCGGCCGCGCAGCGTGCCGTCCGCGGCGCGCAGCAGGCGGTCGAACGCCGGCGTGCCGTAGAAGCTCTGGAGCTGGAACGGCACCAACGCCGCGCCGAACGTCTCGTCGAAGAACGCGGGCGGGAAGATCGCGGCCATCAGGACGTCCACGAGCTTGCGGTGGCGCGCGATCACGGCGGTGTCCGTGATCGCCCCGCCCAGCTCGGGGGTGCGCGCGACCTCCTCGCGGACGATGGGCGCGAAGGTATTGCTCCTGGTCCAGAAGGCGACCAGCGGCGCGAGGCTCAGCTCGGAGCGGAACGGAAAGCCCCGCGGGTCGGCGCGCAGGGCCGCCATGAGGTCCGCGGACCTGGTCTCCATCGCAGGGTGTATTGTACCGCGGCGGTCCAGTAGAATGCCCGGCGATGCCACCCACGGGAGGAGCCATGCACCATCGCACCCTCGGCAGGAGCCCGCTCAGCGTCTCCGCGATCGGCCTCGGCTGCATGTCGATGTCGGGCGTCTACGGCCGCGGCGACGACGCCGAGTCGGTCGCCGTCGTCCACCGGGCGCTCGACCTCGGCGTGAGCTTCATCGACAGCTCGGACATGTACGGCTGGGGTCACAACGAGGAGCTGCTCGCGCGCGCCCTCAAGGGCCGCCGCGCGCAGGTCGTCCTCGCCACCAAGTTCGGCAACCTCCGCAAGCCCGACGGCACGCCCGGCGTCAACGGCCGCCCCGAGTACGTGCCCCAGGCGTGCGACGCGAGCCTCAAGCGCCTGGGCGTCGAGGTGATCGACCTCTACTACCAGCACCGCGTGGACCCCGGCGTGCCGATCGAGGACACCGTCGGCGCGATGGCGCGGCTCGTGGAGGAGGGCAAGGTCCGCTGCCTCGGCCTCTCCGAGGCCGCGCCCGCGACGATTCGCCGCGCGCACGCGGTCCACCCGATCACCGCGGTGCAGAGCGAGTACTCGCTGCTCTACCGCGTCGAGGCGGAAGAGACGCTCCGCACCACCCGCGAGCTCGGCATCTCGTTCGTCGCCTACTCGCCGCTCGGCCGGAGCCTCCTCACCGGCGGCGTCCACGGCGCGGGCGAGATCCCGCCCGACGACCGGCGCCGCGACCACCCGCGCTTCAAGGACGAGAACCTCGCGAAGAACCTCGAGATCGTGCGGCGCCTGGAGCCGATCGCAAAGGCCAAGGGCTGCACCCTGGCCCAGCTCGTGCTCGCCTGGCTCCTCGCGCAGGGGCCCGACGTCGTGCCGATCCCGGGCACCAAGCGGCGCCCGCGGCTCGAGGAGAACGTGGGCGCGGCCGGCGTCGTGCTCGGCGCCGACGACGTCGCGCGCATCTCCGCCGCGGCCCCGGCGGGCGCCGCCGCCGGCCTGCGCTACCCCGAGGCCGCGATGAAGGCCGTGTACCTCTAATCAGCGTCTACCTCCAGGAGGGCGCGATGAAGCTCTGCCAGTTCCACCTGCCGGGCCGCG
>Ga0209342_10006734_pt1 | contig 11604 bp, 10 predicted proteins | sample RifCSP16_2_FD_184023 | JGI IMG/M metagenome (GOLD analysis project Ga0209342, IMG submission 184023) | Soil microbial communities from Rifle, Colorado - Rifle CSP2_sed 16_2 (SPAdes) (version 2) | ecosystem: Environmental > Terrestrial > Deep subsurface > Rock core/Sediment | place: Rifle... | reverse complement strand
CCTGCTGGCCACGCTGCGCCTGCTCGAGGCCTGCGTGCGGGCGAAAGTGAAGCAAGTGGTTTTTTCCTCTTCCGGCGGGACGGTCTACGGCGTGGCCGAGCGCCTGCCCATTCCCGAGACACATCCTACCGAGCCGCGCACTTCCTACGGCATCGTGAAGCTGGCCATCGAAAAGAATCTCGAGCTTTTCCGCCACCTGCACGGGCTCGACTACACGGCGCTGCGCATCGGAAACGCCTACGGGCCGCGCTTGCCGGTTGGGGGCGAGCAGGGCGCCGTGGGCGCGTTCCTGAAGTGTTTGAAGCACGGCGAGCCCATCCCGCTCTGGGGCGAGGGCTCGGCGGTGCGCGACTACGTTTATGTGGAAGACGTGGCCCGCGCCTTCCGCGCCGCGCTCGGGCAGCGCTCGGCGCACCGCGTCTTCAACATCGGCACGGGGCGGGGGACGTCGCTGCGCGAGCTGATCGCATTGATGGAGCACGCCACCGGGCGCAAGGCTGCGGTGGAGTCGCGTTCCGGTCGTGCCGCCGATGTGCCGGAGAACGTCCTTGACACGGCGTTGGCCCGGCAACACTTGGGTTGGACTCCCCAGGTGTCGCTGGAAGACGGTCTGGCACGCACTTGGAAATGGGTGGAGGCCTCGCCCGAGGTCTAGCCGCGATGGATGAACTGGCGAAAGACCTGGCCGCCGTGCATGCCCGCTGGGCGCCGCTCGGGGCGCGGGTCGAAGAAATCCGCGAGAACATCCGCCGCGCCTGCGCAAACCGCCTGCCGGGCGAAAGCGACAATCGCGCCAACGAGCGCCAAGTGGAGGAGTTCATCGCCCGCCTGCGGGAAGAGTTTCCCGGGCGGACCCACGAAGTGCAGCGGGGCGGGGCGATGCCGGCCGAAGCCGCGGCGGCGCGCTGGGAGCAGGCGCGCGAGCAGCCGCGGCCCGCGGTGGTCATCGAGCGGCAGCGGCTCTCGCCCTGGGCCTGGCGCACCACGCGCTGGAACTACGTCTTCACCGTGCCGGGTGAGAGCGCGGAAGTTTTTCTCCTCGTCGCCCACTACGACACCTGGCGCGGGCCCGGCGCCGACGACAATACGACCGGCGAAGAGATCCTCAAGCAGTACTTGCTCGCCGACTTGCGCGCCGAGAAGCGCCCGCGGCTGACGCACACCTATTTCTTGGCCGGCTCGGAAGAGTGCGGGCTGGTGGGCCTGCTCTCGCAGTTGTTCCTGGCCGCGGGCCTCATCGCCGCCATCCAGGCCTGGCAGCAGGGGAGCTGGTTCTACCTGGCGGTGGCGCTGGCGCTCTGCCCGCTGGCGAGCTACCGCTTCGGGGTGTCGGGCTCGCGCGAGTACGTGCGGGCGCTCGGGCCGGCGGAGCTCAGTCGGCTCCGCGCCGTGGTGGCGGTGGACTCGGTGGGCGAAGGGCGGATGTTCATCCCGCGCTCGACGCTCGGCGCCGACTTCATCCGCGCCCTCATCCCCTTCGGCGACTACGACGCCTTCACCGACCTGCTGGAAGAAGCGGCGCACCTGCACGGCGTCAAGTACAACAACTACATTGCCGGCGGCACCACCGACCACGTGTCGTTCCTTGAAGTGAACAACGGCCTGTGGGCGCGCTTGCGGGAAACGCTGCGGCGGGTCGCGGCCTGGCTCGGCGGGCGCGACTACAAGGCGCCGCGGCTGATCCCGGCCTCGGCGCTCGTGGCCATGCTGCCGGGCAAGGCCTCGCCGGTCGTTTTCGGCGGCAAGATTCACACGCCCGACGACGTGCCCGAGCGCGTCTACCCCGAGCCGCTCGGCGAGGCGCTGCTCATCCTCGATTACGTCTTCCACATCCTCGAAGGCGGCGCGCGGGTGCGCGAGCCGCGGGGGCTCGATGAGTTCCACTACGCCCGCCTGTATGAAATCTCAAATCTCAAATCTGAAATCTCCAATGCGGGCCGCTTCGAGTACTGGCTGGCGCTCAAGGACGCGCTCGAGCCCAACCGGCGCAACCTGAACGCGCTCTACCGGGTTGAAGGGCAGGTGGACGAAGTGAAGAAGGAAGCGACGGTCGAGCTGCGCAAGACTGTCGGCTGGGGTGTGGACACCCGCCTGCGCGACGAAGTGCGCGAGCTGGCCGCCCTCCGCGGCCGCGGCTGGCGACGCGTGCGGCTTGACCGCCTGGTGGTGACCGACGGTGAGCGCCGCGTGGCCTTTGGGCGGCGCCTCACCTTGGGGCAGAAGCTGTATCGCTATACGCTGCGCGCCCGCGCCTGGGCGGAGCGGCAGATGGGCCGCTTCAGCTTCATCACCTTCTTCCTGCTGGCGTTTCTGCTCGCGCACGGGGTCAACCGTGTGCTCAACTTCGCCTTTGCGCGCTCGTTTCCTTTCCAGAACTGGTTTTTCGACTGGGCGCCGCTCACCATTCCGCTCGTGCTGTTTTTTCAGATGGTCTTGCTGGTACGCCTGATGGCGCGCGACATTCCCACCTGGATCGACAACCACTACCGCCACGAAAACCGCGCCGACAACATGGGCAGCCTCCGCCGCCTGCCGACCTAGCCACAACACCTTCAACTCGGCGGCATTTGCCGCTGGGCTGGACGGTGAGGACGAGCTGGTGACAACGGGACTAGGAGCGGAGGAGGCTGGAGATAATGCCGATAATGCCAAGGCCGAGGAAGACCACGGCGGCCAAGACTCCCTTGTCGAGCCAAGGACGGTCCAGTTCGAGAGCGGCGTCGTCAGGGTTTTGGGGGTTGTAATGCACGGTGATGCGTCTGCCCTCGGGATACTTCCGGACGAGTTCTTGCGCCTTGCTTTGGCTTGCGTAGGCGGTAACGTGGTCCAGGTAGACCCGGCTCGACTGATAGCTTCGACCCTCAACGGAGTAGGTGTAGGTGACCCTGGCATGCCAGGGCTCCTGCCGGATGTCGTCGTCGGTGGTTTTGGTCCAGTCTTCCCCTGGCAGCCTCGTTGAGCGCACGCTGGACTCGACGACGACGCCTTCGGTGGTCGACCACGCCTTGCTGGCAGCCCGCCTTTGTTGATATCCGCCTTCCAAGAAAAGCACCACGCCACCGATGAGGAGGAAAACGAAGGAGGCCTTCAATCTTCCTGACTTTTCCATCTTCTGCTGGCCCTCACCTTCTCGGAGTTGGGCGGCTCGGATTGGGATGCGCGCGGGCCTACGCGATAAGACTCCTTGGGTGCAGCGAATACCACGGCGGGCGGCTGCCGTCAAGCGCGTCTGTCCGAAGGCATGCCCAAGTTGTGCGCACGCCTAGACCAGCGTTTCGAGCACAAGCTTCGCGACGTGGCGGGCCAGCGTGGGCGCCGAGGTGAGCCCGGGCGAATCGATGCCGATGAGATGAATCACGCGCGGATAAGTTGGATCGCGGGTGACGATGAAGTCCTCGGGGCCGTGTTTTCCGGGCGGCGTCAGCTTGGCGCGCAAGCCGCTGAAAGCCGGCCGCAAGTCTTCGGGCCGAAGCTGCGGCAGCAACTTGTGTGCGCGCGCGCAGAAGGACTCGCGGGGCTCGAGGTCTCGCTCGTAGTCGTTCTTGTCCGTGACGTAGCGGGCGTTCGGCCCGAGCAGCAGCGTTCCCCACAGCGTTTTGGTTAAGTGCACGCCGAGCGACAGGCCTGTCGGGTCAGGCGTCGGATAGACGAGCGCGTTGACGAGGTGCGCCTTGGCGGGGGCCACTTCCCAGTATTCGCCGCGGCACGGATGAATCTTGTAACGGGTGAAGCCGAAGAGCGCCGCGATCTCGTCAGCGTGAAGTCCCGCGGCGTTCACCAGCACGCGCGCTTCGAGCTCGCCCGCTTGCCCGGCGCGGACCCGCACGAAGTCGCCTGCGGGGTCGACGTGTTCGAGCCGGGCGTCGGTGGCGAGATAGGCGCCGTGCCGCCGGGCCGCCGCGGCGTAGGCTTTGACGAGGTCCTCGCTCACGAGGAGGCCGGTCGAAGGCACGCGCAGGGCGGCGCGCCCGGCCACGTGCGGCTCGTGCTGGTGGAGTGTGGCGGCGGTTACGAGCTCCAGGCCTGCGACGCCGTTCTCGCGCCCGCGGGCAACCAGGGCGTGCAGTTGCTCCTCTTCCGCCGCGCTAGTGGCGACGATGAACTTGCCAGTGCGCTTGTGGGGCACGTCATGGGCGGCGCAGAACTCATAGGTCAGCCGGTTGCCGTCCACGCAGCAGCGCGCCTTGAGCGAGCCGGGCGCGTAGTAAATGCCGGAGTGAATGACGCCGCTGTTGCGGCTGCTCGTCACCATGCCGACGCGCGGCAAGGCCTCGAGCAGGAAGACGTCGGCGAGGCGCGGGGCGAGCTCGGCGGCAATCGCACAGCCGACAACCCCCCCGCCGACGATGATGACGTTCGCGCGCTCCATCGCTCACCCCCGCGCGCCGAACTGAAAAGGCAGGCGGAAGAGTTGCGAGAGGCGGCGGAGGGAGAAGTGGGGGCGCTCCAAACGATGGTGAGGCGCGTAGTCGGCGAACTCGCCGCCCAGGCGGCGCACGGCCCACATGCCGAGCTCACGCGCGGCGCGGATTTCGCTGTCGGCGCGGTCGCCGACTACGAGCACGCGGCGCGGGTCAGGCCCGCGGCCGAGCGCGCGTTTCAGGTAGCGCCGCTTGCCGCGACCTTGCAGCAGGCCGGTGAAGAAGACGCCGCTGATGTAAGGCGAGCAGTCGAGTCCGAGCACTCGGACTTTCGCGCGCTGGATGCGGAGCAGTCCAGCGGTCAAGACATAGATGCGGACGCCCTGGCGATGCAGCTGGCGCAGCGTGGGGCGCGCGTCGGCAAAGAGATGCAGCCGCTGGACGGGATAACTGAAGTAGGCGCGGTTGCCGGCGCGGGCCAGGCGCGCCGCGACGCGGCCGCGCAGGCCGAGCCGCGCCACCAGCCGTGCATCGAGCGTCTCGAGGTTGCGCTCCTCGCGGAAGAGGCGCAGCCGCAGCCGCACCAGGCGCGCGAGCGGGAGCTTGCGCTTGGCGTGGCGGTTCAGGCCGGCGCGGAGCAAGGCGCGGGCAGCATGCCGGTGCGCCGCCAGCACGCGCTGGCGGTGGCAGTCGTAGAGCGTGTCGTCGAGGTCGAAGACAACGGTGGTGATGAGCGGGCGCTTCATCTAGCGGCGACGCATGAGCAGGAGATAGACGCCGAAGGAAACCCCGAAGCCGACGAACCAAGCGTAGTTGAAGAGCGGGCGCATCGGCGGCAGAGCGAGCCCCGCCAGCGACACGGCGATGCCGGCGACGAGAGCGGCGACGGCGCGCGGGTTGAAGCCGTGCGTGAACTCATAGAAGCCGCGGCGCTCATAAAGGTCTTCCACCAGGATGATCTTCTTGCGCACCAGGTAGTAGTCGGCGATGAGCACACCGGCGACGGGCCCGAGCAGGCCCGAGTAACCCACGAGCCACTGCTCGATGTAGCTGCGGTAGTTGGCGAGCAGCGCCCAGGGCTGCATCAGCAGGCCGATGAGACAGGTCACGACACCGCCGAGCAGGAAGCTGATGCGGCGCGGATAGAGGTTGGAGAAGTCGTTCGCGGGCGAGACCACGTTGGCGGCCACGTTCACGTTCAGTGTGGCCACGAGCAGCGCCACCATCGCCACTACGACGGCGGCCGGATGGCCAAGCTGGCTCAACACGACCACCGGATCCCACTCGGCCGCGCCGAAGATGACGACGGTGGCCGAAGTGACGGCGACGCCGAGGAAAGAGAACAACGTCATCGTAGCGGGCAGGCCAATGGCCTGTCCGAGCATCTGCTCGCGCTGGCCGCGGGCGAAGCGGGTGAAGTCGGGAATGTTCAAGGCCACCGTGGCCCAGAAGGCGACGACGCCGGTGAGCGAGGGGACGAAGAAGCGGAAGAACTCGCCAAAGGTCGTGAACCGCGAGGGCGCGGCCAGCATAGGTCCGAAGCCGCCGGCTTTCTGGTGCGCCCAGACGAGCAACACCAGGCCGATGACAAGCAGGAAGGGCGCGCTCACGCCGTGCAGGAAGCGGATGGTGTCGAGCCCGCGCACGATGACGTAGAGATTGAGCAGCCAGAAGAGCCCGAAGCAGAGCACTTCACCCAGCCAGTAGGTGCGCCAGCCGGGCACGAGCGCTCCGAGCATAGCGTGCAGCGCCTGGCCGCCGATCCAGGTCTGGATGCCGAACCAGCCGCAAGCGACGAGCGCGCGCAGGAGCGCCGGGATGTTCGCGCCCAGCACGCCGAAGGAGGCCCGGGCGAAAACGGGGAAGGGAATCCCGTAGCGCGCGCCGGCGTGCGCGTTCAAGAGCATCGGAGCAAGCACGATGAGGTTGCCGAGGAAGATGGTGAAGAGCGCCTGCCTCCAGTTCATGCCGCCGGCGATCATCCCGCTCGCCAGCATGTAGGTCGGGATCTGGACGCTCATCGCCACCCAGAGCGCGGCGTAGTTGTAGGTGGTCCAGGTACGGCGCTCGCGGGGAACGGCGGCGAGGTCCTTGTTCCACAGCCAGCTCGGCGCCGCCGCGGGAGGTGCCTTCGCTGCGCTTGCTTCAGGCATGTTGAACGGCGGTGTCATCCCGAGGCCGACATCGGCGTGTCATCCTGAGCGAAGCGAAGGATCGTGCGATTCTTCGCTCCGCCCTGCAAGGTCGCCCTCAACCGCTTCTCTGCAACGGGCTCCGCTCAGAATGACAGGGGGGGCGTGGCGTGACAAGAGCGTCAGTAGAAGCCGGCTTCGCGCTTGCGTCCGGTGTAGTCCACGTAAACGACTTTGAGCTCGGAGTAGAAGTCGATGGCGACGTTGCCGGTCTCGCGTTCGCCCACCCCAGTCGCCTTGATGCCGCCGAAGGGCACGTGGGCTTCGCCGCCCGGCGTGGGCGAGTTGAGATGGACGACGCCGCACTCGATGCGCTCGGCGAACTCGAAGACGTAGTTGGCGTTGGTGGAAAAGATGGAGGCGGCCAGGCCGTAGCGGACGCCGTTCGCCACCCGCACCGCCTCGTCGAAGTCCTTGACGCGGATGACGGCCAGCACCGGCCCGAAGACTTCTTCCTGGGCGAGGCGAGCGTCGGGGGCGACGCGGTCGAAGATCGTGGGCGGGGTGAACCAGCCGCGGTCATAGGCGCCGCCGCGCAGCCGCTCACCGCCGCAGATGAGCTTGCCTTCGCGCTTGCCGATTTCGAGGTACTCCTGGACTTTCTTGAACTGGGCCTCATCCACCGAGGGGCCGACGCCGGTGCCGGGCTCGGCGCCGTTGCCGACTTTCAGTTTGCGGGCGCGCTCGGCGAGCATCCCGACGAACTTGTCGGCGACGGCCTCGGCGACGATGACGCGGCTGGTGGCCGTGCAGCGCTGGCCGGTGGAGCCGAAGGCGCCCATGACAGTGCAGTCGGCGGCCAGCTCGAGGTCGGCATCCTCCAGCACCACCACCGGGTTCTTCCCGCCCATCTCGCACTGCACTTTCTTCATCTGCCGGGCGGCCTTGGCGTAGATGAGCGAGCCGACTTCGCAGGAGCCGGTGAAGCTGATGGCGCGCACGGCGGGGTGCTCGACCAGCTCGTCGCCCGCTTCTTCGCCCGCCCCGTTCACCATGTTGAGCGCGCCGGCGGGCAGCCCGGCGCGGGCGAAGATGTCGGTGATGTAGCGGGAGGTGAACGGCGTCAGCTCCGACGGCTTCCACACCACCGTGTTCCCGCAGATGAGCGCGGGGGCGATCTTCCAGACCGGTACGGCGATGGGGAAGTTCCAGGGCGTGATGAGCCCGACCACACCGAGCGGCTGGCGGATGGTGTAGATGAAGTTGCGGGGCAGCTCCGAGGGCAGGGTCTCGCCGGTCAGCCGTCGCGCCTCGCCCGCCGTGTACTCGAGGATGTTGACCGTGCGCACAATCTCGCCGAGAGATTCGCTGACGGTCTTGCCTTCCTCGCGGGTGAGCAGCCGCGCCAGCTCGTCTTTTTCCTCCGCCATCAGGCGGGCCGCCTGCATGACGTACTTGCCGCGCACGGGCGCCGGAGTGTCGCGCCAGGCCGGCAGGGCGCGGCGAGCAGCCTCGACTGCTTCGCGGATTTCGTCGCGCGAGCTCAAAGGCGCGAAGCCGAGCACGTCGTCGAGGTTCGCCGGGTTGGCCCGCAGCAGCTTCTTGCCCGAGCGCGACTCCACCCACTGCCCGTTGACGTAGTTAGGGCAGATGGTCGTTTCTCTCACCGTCACCGTTCCCATCGCTTCCTCCGACAGCTCTCCCTAAAAAGCGCTTTCCCTCGGGCGGCTTCTAAGAGTACACTCGCGCATCTTACCCTGAAAGCCGCGGTGGCTTCAAACTCTCTCGGGAGGAAGCGGATAGCGGCCGATGGCCTCTCCCGAATCCAGCGAAGGCGCCCGACAGACTCCGCGCGCGGTGCTGCGGGTGGTGCTGCGCGCCATCTACCACAGCCTGCGTGGCGGCTCGCTGCTGCACGCCCAGGCGGTCGCCTACAACATGTTCCTGGCGTTTTTCCCGGCGCTGGTGTTCCTGGCGGGAGTGCTGGTGTACGCGGCGCCGGGACTGGAAGACTTGCTCGAGGGTTTGCAGGTGGTGCTGCCGCCGGGGAGCCGCCGCGCCGTGGTGGACTCGCTGCTGGCGATTTCCGAGCATCCGAACCGGCTGCTGGTGGCGGGCGGCATCGGCACGCTGATGCTGGGCTCGCAGCTGATGTTCTCGCTCAACCGCGTCTTCGCCGCCATCCACGACCGCGAGGTGCGGCACGGCTTCTGGCTCCGGCAGCTGCGCGCTTTCGCCATGGTGGCCTTGACGGTCATCCCCTGGGTGGCGGTCAGTTTGCTGGTGGTCTTCAGCAAGTACGTGCGCAGCTGGCTGATTCACGAGCTGGGCGTGGGGTTCGACCGCCCCGTGCGCATTCTCTGGACCATCGGCTACTTCGCCCTGGCCATCGTCACCGCCACGCTGGTGCTCGCCGCCCTCTACTACTTCCTCACCCCGGACCACCGCCTGCGCTGGAACCAGGTCCTGCCGGGCGCGGGCGTGGCCATGGGCTTGTGGTGGATCGTCACCGCGGCCTTCGGCTTCTATGTGCGACGGCTCGCCATTTACAACATCCTCTACGGCGGCTTTGCCGCCGCCATCGGCTTGCTGATTTGGATGTACTTGAGCGCGGTGGTGCTGTTGATCGGCGCGCAGTTCAACGCCGAGCTCGCCGCCCAGCGGGCGCGCTACGACCTCTACTAGCTGAACGGGAGAAGAGCGCCGAGGGCAGACAAGAGTGTCTGCCCCACTGAAGGATTCTATTTCTCTTGGTGGCGCAGACACTCCTGTCTGCGCGGTCGACTTAGGCCATCGGCCTCGGGCTAGCGGCTGCCCGCGGGCCGGGGCATGTCCGGAACCGCGAAAGCCACGCTGCGGTCCACCCGCATCACCAGGCCGGTGCCGGCCGGCAGCTCCACGTGCTTGCCTTTGAACCAGACGAAGGCCACGCCGGCGCCCACCGCCACGCCGATGGCTCCGCCCAGGCCGCCGCCGGCCGCGGCGCCGATGCCGCCGCCTGCGGCGATGCTGCCGATGCGCTTGATCTTGCGAGGGCCGCCCGCCTGGACCTGGCCTTCTTCGCCGACGTCGAGATCCTTGACCTGCTGGTCTTCGGCCTCGGGGTCATAGAGATCGACCAGGCTGCCCGAGATCTGCACGTTGCCTGCGCCGGGCACTTCAACGGATTCGAAGGCCAGCACCAGCCGCCCGCCCTTGCCCAGGCGCCCCGGCTTCTGGATTTCCCCGATGCGGCCCAGCACCCGCGCGCCCACGGGGATGACTTCAACGTTGTCGATGCTCACAGCGTCTTCGACGGTGGCGATGATGCGGTCGCCCGCCTGGGAAATCTTGCTGTCCACGGTGGTGTGAAGGCGAAGGTTGATCTCCGTGCCCTCTTGGAGGAAGAAATCGCGGGCCGGCAGCGGCGTGGGGAAGAGCAGTGCGGCGGCGATGAGAATCGCCATCCCGTGCCGCGCTTGCCTCATGAGTCCGTGTGCGTGCATTCCTCTTGCCCCCGGGGCCCTGCGCTGCCTCCCAAACCCCCTATTCTACACGTAGACGCGGCTCGGCGGTCAAAGGTTTTCTCCGGCCGGGCGGCGTTGCCAGCGGCGGCGGTTCCCGCGTAGAATGACGGGCTTTGGGCGAGGCCATGAGCGAGCAGGCTAAAGCAGCGAGCGCCGTTGTCGAGCCGGGGATTCCGGAGCAGGGAATTACCGTCGAGCTCGCGCACGCCACCGTGGCAGCTTTCGAGCAGGCGGTCGAGGCCGCGCGCCGCCATCCGAGCTTCCAGCAGTTCGGCGAAGGCAAGGCGCTGCGGGTGCGCGTCACCTACCAGCTTTCCGAGCTCGATGCGTTGCAAGAGCTCAAGGACGCCGCCTGGGACCTCCACCACAAGCGCGCCTGGCTCCACGGCGCTGAAATCGCCTGGCACCAGATGGCCCAGCTCACCCACTGCTTCCGCGAGCTCCTGCGCCGGCCGCGGCGGGAGCACTGCTTCTTCGACGGCAACTTCTGGAGCGGCTTCGGCTGCCGCTACGCCATCGCCAACCTGTCGGACCGCATCAACAACGAGTGGCTGACGTTCGGGCGGCTCGAGGCGGGCGGCGCCTGGGTTTTCGACAAGGCCCGCATCGCCGAGCACGTTCGCAAGCATCTCTATTCCGGCTTCCAGCACTGCCCGGCGTTCGACGAGGAGTATCTGGAGCTTTTCTTCGAGCTCTTTCCCGAGCGCGTTGACCCGGTCGAAGACGACCGCTGGCAGCTGGTCAAGAACCGCCAGGGGGAACTCGTCGGTATCGGGCCCACGGGCGTGGAGGCGGCCAAGAAGATCGTCTACGAGCTCCAGGAAAAAATCCGCCAGCGGCGCGGCGCCGAGAAAACCCAGGAGAACGGCAAGCGCAAGCTTCCCGCCGCGCTCTTCGCTCCTTACCAGACCACCGTGAAAAAGAAAAAGGGTCTCCTCGCTCGCCTCCTCGGCTAGACTGGTTTCCGTGAAAGTGCAGGTCGAGTGCTACGCAGGGCAGAAGGCCGACGAGCGCCCGCTGCGCTTCACGCTGGCCGGGCGCACCTTTGAGGTCGAAGAAGTTCTCGACCAGTGGTACGGCCCCGACGACATCTACTTCCGCGTGCGCGCCGACGACGGCGACGTCTACATCCTCCGCCACAACCAGAACGTCCAGGACGATTCCTGGACGCTCGAGTCTTTTCGCCGCGCCCGCCAGGCCAGCGAGGCACCCACCGGCGCAGGGGGCGAGAAACGGGGATGAACCCGCGCGGAGCGGAGGCGGGGCGCCCGCTCGGGGACAGTCTCTACGACGCCGTCCTTCTGACTCCGCGCTTCCAGCTCCTGCTGGTGCTGGCCTTCGCCGCCTTCGCTTTCTTCTCCAAGCTGGACGGGCATGGCCTCGCCAATTACGACGACTGCATCTACGCCCAGCAAGGCAAAGAAATCCTCGCAACGGGCAACTGGCTGACGATCCACATCGAGGGCCGACCCGTCTTCGACACGCCGCCTCTTTTCCCCTGGCTGGTGACGCTGTCATACAAGATTTTTGGCGTCGGGGAGTACGCGGCCCGGTTTCCCTCGGCGCTCGGCGGCCTCTTGGCCGTGGCGATGACGTACCTTTTGG
>Ga0209342_10006733_pt1 | contig 11604 bp, 5 predicted proteins | sample RifCSP16_2_FD_184023 | JGI IMG/M metagenome (GOLD analysis project Ga0209342, IMG submission 184023) | Soil microbial communities from Rifle, Colorado - Rifle CSP2_sed 16_2 (SPAdes) (version 2) | ecosystem: Environmental > Terrestrial > Deep subsurface > Rock core/Sediment | place: Rifle... | reverse complement strand
TATATTATTTATTTTCATAATTTTATTTTACTGTTTCAGTTTGGTCGAAGCGTACGATGACAGGATCACCCATCCTGAAATTTCCAGGAAGGCTGTAATAAATTCGAGTTTAAATAGTTATCTGAAAAGTAATTTGGGCTTAAAGGATGGAATTAATGCTAAAGTGCCGTCAAATGGGGAAGCTGATATTTTAGCCTTGTTGCGGAAAGGTTCCACTGACGAAGATGACCCAAAGTGTCGCGCCTCGAATCATTTTCACAATCCTACTCTTCCCTGGGGCCTGTCATATATGACTGATGATACAGATACTGTGATAGGAACGATATTTGTCAGAAATTATTGTAATAACCGCGGATGGGATTTTGAACATCGGAAGTCTGCCGTTACCTGGGCAACGGGTTATTTGAACCCGGCGCCTGATGGTGCAAAAGAAACGTATGCTCTTGACCCTGAGCATCATCCAATTGACTGGGATACGGCAAGGGACAATTATTACAAGGCGCTGACATATCCAACTAAGCAAGACCAGGAGTTTTATTTTGCGGAGACTTTTTCTGCTGTAGGTCATGTGATGCATATTTTGCAGGACATGGCGGTACCGGCCCATACAAGAAACGATATGACATCTCATCTTCCTGACACACATAAAGGCTGGAGTCAGCCTTATGAAAATTATGTGAAGCGCTATCCTTCATTGATAGTTAATAGCAATCCTCAGCCAACTGATTTTCCGAATTTTAGCAACACAAGAGTTACCGATTTTTGGGATACAACTGCTGGGAACAGTAATTTATTGACCGGCAATTCTGTCGGGCTGGCCGAATTTAGCAATGCTAATTATTTGAGCGATTATACAATACCTACCAACCCACATCTAAATTCGAACCATGCCTTCTCCAGCCCCAAGATCACTACAGATAAATATCAAATTTGTGAGAAGACAATCCTTAACGCGAAGGGCGAACAGATAAGGCAGAAATATGTAGGCAGAAAGAATATGATGGGTTCTGGATGCGACGCCTTTGCCGTAGTAACTGCATTTAACTCGTCATCCTATACTGCAACTACTACAACGCTCAATGCAAACATTTCCAGGCTGAATCTTGCACTTGATGCTAGCATTCACGTAACTTATGCAAAGGAGCTTATTCCGCGCGCCATCGGCTACTCAGCAGGTTTACTAGATTATTTCTTTAGAGGCAAGATAAGACTCATACCGGATTCGAGCAATTCAAATCCCTATCTTAATTCATATGTAATCCGCAATAAATCTACAGAAGATATGTCGGGCACATTCGAGATCTATTATGATGCGATAGATGGCAAGCGTAAACAGGTGGGCCTTGGGGTATTTCCTCTGGATATAAGTGCTGACAGTGATAGCAGCCCGGTGATTTTTGTCGAGCCGTTTGATGCACAGGAGCTGGGTAAGTACATCCTTGTCTTCAGGGGTACTATGGGCAATGAGAATGGCGCAGTGGTAGGCTGGATTCCTCATAACGCGCTGGAGATAACCGCGCCGGACCGGTGTCTTTACTCCATTATCGACGGCAGCGTTATACCCCAGCAATTTAGGAAAATTAAGGCAAAAGTAAGGAATGCCACGGCGGACGAACCCCTACAGGCCGGGACACTTAGGGCAGTGGCACAGTACAAGAAGAGGACGGATTATCAGCCTGATTTATCAACAGATCCCCCATCAGCGGACTCGAGAGAACCGGGCTTTTCTTCTTCCAAATCGGTGGAGATAGATTTGACCGCAGATGATATAGCAGCGCTAAACAACTCGACACCCAAAGAATTCACCTTTGATTTCAGCGCTGATCCCATACCCTCAGGCATAACCGACCTCTATCTACAGGTTATCTTCGAGGGGACTACCAGCAATAACACAGACACCATTATTGCCGTGGGTCGGAAAGACCTCAGCGAACCCATGCATCATGCTTTCATGAATTGGACCGACAGGTTCTATCTCGACGGAGTTCCCAGAACAGCAGTCGAAATCAATAACAACCCAGCCTTTTACGCCAGGGCATCCGCTTCGGGACGACCCATCGACCCGTATCCGCTCAGAACGGAAATATCATTCTGCCCGGTTGCGGGACATGCGCCGACAGTAATCTACGATGCCATGCCTGCCGGCTCCTTTGGCCGGTTAATAATAATCGTTGGAGCAGACCCGACGGAATTCCCCTTGACTGTTCACCGCGTATCGGTCACCCCGCCCGATGAAAAGACAACCAATTTCACTTCTCCCAACATTGTGAACCAGGATGTCAACGGCGTATTCAACCCGGCCGCGGTCTACACTATACGGGGGGTAAAAAACCACGGAGGGAGCGCGTATGAAAATTACTACCCTTACTCGACAGGTGTTTTAGAGGCGCCGTGGCCGAACATGCTGGATTTGAACCCGATTGCCGTAACAGAGATAAATCCATAGGAGGAAGAGATGAAGTTAAGGAGCTTGCTGTATACTGCCATAGTCATAATATCGCTTACAACAGCCGCATACGCTGCGGAAGCTTTACTTGATACGTCAGTGAAAAACATACAGCTTATTGAGATCAAAGACGGAAAGGCCATTCTCAAGGGAACGGGTGGCGCAAGAGCTGAAGTCGTTGTGGGTGACATCATCGGCCGGGAAAAAGGAAAAGTGGTCGAGATAAAAAACACATTTATCACTGTTGAGACGGGTGAGATGAAAATAAAAATAGGGATGGCATTTCATTTTGAGAAGTAGGCGGCTCGTCTTCTTTTCAGAGAAAAACTTGTCTGAGTTTTGCAGCCATGCATAGGGTGTTCGTTTGGATAGTTTTCGTTTATGCATGCATGTTTGCTTCACCATGGCTTTCTTTTGGAGAAGAAGGACAGGCCGTTGTTTTAGAAGGGAGATTGAACGCCCTTTTTCCCCGAAATGCTTTCTGGACACTTGAGGTAGTTGATGTGGCAAGTGAAAGTAACATCATCAGCATCGGCAATGCGAAAGACAGGCCACTGGCCCCGGGGTCCCTTGTGAAGCTCATCACAACCGGAGCTGTTCTGGATTACGCGGCCCGACAGGGTGGTTTTGACATGACAACGACTATTTTTCATGACGGCAGCATTTCGGACAACAGGATTACAGGAAATCTCTACCTCGTTGGGAGAGGGAACGCCCTGCTGTCGACCGGCGATATCCAGCTTGCCGTGGCACAACTATCACGCAAGGGAATAAAACGGATCGACGGTGATATTGTTGCTGATGATACATACTTTGAAGCAACTGGTCTTGAGCGGATACGTAAAGGCGCCGGTTATGCGCCGCCTTGTGCTCTCGGCATGGATCTCCATACGGCAGCGGTGTATGTTTTGCCGACAAAAGCAGGCAATCCGCCTGACGTGCGCATAGAGCCGCAGAATGCCGGCGTGAAATTCTCAGTCTCCGCGCGGACGGTTTCGCAAATGCACGTCAGTAGTATAGAAATTACGCAGATCGATGACACATCGTACAGCATTACCGGAAATATCCCGGAGGGCGGCGGAGTGTTCAAGAAGAGATTTTCATTAAAAGACCCTGCTCTCTATGCGGCGGGGACGCTTAAAGCATTGTTGGCCAAGGTCGGCATTTCGGTCAGCGGCAGGATATTGAAAGGAAAGACGCCGTCACATGCAAAGGTCCTTGCAGAGATTAAATGTCAGGAGATCAGCGAACTCTTGAGGGACATGAACGTAAACAGCCTGAATGTTGTTGCCGACAATCTTATGCTTTTGCTCGGCGGAGAAAAATTCGGGGCTCCGGGGACGTGGGAGAAGGGTTTGAGAGCTGTGCGAGAATTTTTGAGCATGCTTGGTTTTTCCCGCGATGCTGACGTAACCATCGCAGACGGCTCCGGACTGTCCGAGGCCGACAGGGTTACCTCACGATTCATGGCCCGCTTTCTGCAAAAAATATCGAAGCATCCCTGGTTCACGCAATTTGAGGGAAGTCTTCCCGTAGCCGGGGTTGACGGAACGCTTAAGGATATCGGGTTCACTGATTCCCGGTTCCGTGCCAAGACAGGCAAGCTTGAAAATGCATTCGGTCTTGCTGGTTACGGCATCAATAATAAAACGGGAAAGAAGATTGCCTTTTCGTACATTGTCAATATTCCTGGAGCGGATGTGATGGGGATTGACAAAACAGGCGCTGAAGTCATGAGATACCTTGCAAGTGAGGGGGTGCAATGAAAAAGGTTTTGATACTGATCTTGCTGGGATTCTTGTTGCCCTCCGCAATACTTACGGTCGAGGAGGCGCAGGCAGTCTGCGCCCAGGCGACCATCCAGTTGACGCAGGACCTCACCCTCGAGCGGATGGCCTTTGACGCGCGGCTTGCAGTCACGAACAACCTTCCGGACAAAGACCTCCAGGGCCTTCGCGTGGACGTGGCTATACGAGACACGGATGGTAATCCGAAGAATGATTTGTTCTTCATGAAAATATCCTCAATAACCAACATCAACGCCGTTGACGGCAGCGACAGCGTTAAGGCTGGCGCCAAGGCGGAGATCCACTGGCTTATCATACCCTCGCCGGGCGCAGGCGGGCAGAGCCCCGCGGGCATAGAATATTTTGTCGGTGCGACCCTCACCTACACCGTAGACGGAAAGCAGGAAGTTGTTCCTATCAGCCCGGGCAGGATAACGGTAAAACCCGCGGCCCAGCTCGTGATTGACTACTTTACGCCGTATACCGTCCTGGGCGATAATCCGTACACGCCGGAAGTTGAGTCCTCTATTCCGTTTCCGCTCGCCATACGAGTATTGAACGACGGGTACGGCTCTGCTCTGGACCTCAAGATCGACTCCGCCCAGCCGCAGATAACAAGGAACGACCAGGGACTGCTCGTTGATTTCAAACTTCTTGACGCGTTTGTAAACGGTTCTTCCGTGCTGTCGTCGCTTACGGTGAACCTGGGGAACCTTGAAAGTAAAAAAATCGCGACAGCCTACTGGGACATGACCTCGACCTTAAGCGGAACCTTTTCAAAGTTTGCCGTCAGCTTCTCCCATGCCGCAGAGCTCGGCGGCGAGCTCACCTCCATTATAAAGGAAACGAATGCCTACTACCTGATCCACATGATCAAAGTCAATTTGCCGGGAAGAGACGATCTGCTCGATTTCCTCGCGGATACTGATAAGGACCCTGATCACCTGCCCGATGCTATCTTTGAATCGGAGATTCCGACGGGATTCACCACGCGGGATGCGGCCCGGTCTCTTGTGACTGTCGTGGGCCCTGCATCCATATCTGACAGGCCGACTCCGCAGTCACCGGCGGTTACCCTTGTTCTGCAGCAGACGACGGCGACCGGATGGATATATACCCGGCTGCCGGACCCGTCCCAGGGGCTGCTGAAACTCCTTGACGTCGTGAGGGCCGACGGCATTCACCTCGATCCCCATAACTTCTGGGTGGATGAAGGGCTTGACGACAACCACCAGCAAACGTTCACCCTTCAATTCGTGGACTACCGGGCGGACCTGAATGCCCCTGGAAGTTATAAATTAGTCTATGCTCAGCCTGCAGAGGACACCATACCGCCGATCACGAAACTTCTATTCGACGGCCCGGCGAACGGCACGGACCCGGTGTACATCACACCGGCAACAAGGGTCATCCTTCAGGCAACAGACAACGACGGCGGAAGTGGAGTGGCAGCGATGTTCGAGAAGGTCATCGGTATCGACGATGACTTCGTTCCTGCCTACCCCTTCACTATCCCTGCGCCGGGCACGTACACGCTTGATTACTACAGCAAGGACCGGGCGGCAAACACGGAAGCAATAAAAACAGCTACCCTTGTGGTTGACAGCGGGGCCCCGAGCATCGTTTCATTCCAGGCGTCGCCGTCCACCATTATGCCTTATGCCCCGCGGGGTGTGGCAGCAACACGGACGACAAACTTCACGGTCAAGGCAACGGACGATCAGAGTTCGCTCCAGGCTACGATCGAGATCGCCAAAGGGACTACGTTTGCCACGACGGCTGTGGTAAGAACTCTTAAGGCTGCAATTACGAAGAATGTTGAATCGTCGGTCCTCTGGGATGGGAAAGATTCAGTCGGCACTCTCGTTCCGACAGGCGCCTATACCGTTCGGCTGAGCGTCACCGATGGCCTCGACAGCAGCACGGTAACGCATACTGCGACATCTTCCGTTACCGTCACGGTTGCCGACTGGTTTGTTGGTCAGCCATTAGACCCGAACATCACCTCTGCCCAGCAGCATCCTAAAATTTCCGGGACCCGGGTAGTCTGGCAGGACAATAGAAGCGGCAACTGGCAGATATATACCAAGGATACTTCTGGAACGAGTTCAACAGCCTTGACGACCAATGCCGCGGACCATACGTATCCGTCCATAGATATTTTTGGCAGCGGCAACATCATCGTCTGGCAGGACAACCGGAACAACAACTGGGACATCTATGGGTATGATCTTTCGCAGAACCAGGAATTCGTGATCTGTAATGATGCGGGTAACCAGGAGCGCCCCGTTATCGCTGGCGACTGGGTCGCCTGGCAGGACGATCGAAACGGCAACTGGGACATCTTTGCCTATAACCTCACGACCCACGAGCAGATACAGGTCACCGACCATGTCCGGGACCAGATGCACCCGGCGATATACGGCACCACTCTTACATGGGAAGACTATCGTTTCGGGCTTGGAGAGGTCTTCACATACGACCTGACGAACCGAATTGAGACAAGGTATACCGTGGACACCTATAACCAGACGTTCCCGGGAGGTTCCGGCAATGTGTCAGTATGGACAGACGAGAGAAATAATCAACGGGATATCTACTATTCACCGGCGCAGAACAATCAGGTCCGTGTGACCTACGGCACGGGCGATCATGCCCAGGCAACGATATCGGACCATGTTATTGTATACACGGACTATGAAGCAGGGGCCAACGACCCGAACCTTGCATTCTATGACACATCATCGGGCGTCGGCGCACTGCTGACGGCAAATCCTGCGCGACAAGAAGAGCCGGCGCTCGGAACAGGCGTGCTCGTGTGGCAGGATGACCGGGACGGCATCAGCCAGCTCTACTGGTCGAATTTTCAGGTGGAAGCGGTCCCCATCTCGGCTGACATAAAACCAGGTCTCAACCTCATTGCAGTCGGGGATAAGCTTGTCACGTCCTATTCGACCACGAGCGCATTGATCGCTGCAGGACCGAACGGGATTACGATCGAGAAGATCGTCGTCTACAACAGCCAGACCGGAATCTTCATGGACACGTTATTGGGAACCGACATTGCCCTGCAGAAAGGCATGGGGATCGGGCTCTATGCGACAGGCAGCGGTTCCCTCGACATTGCCGACAGCGGCGAAGCTGCGCAGTACACATTATACGCCGGACTGAACTATGTCGGGATGCTCTCCGTCCCGAACGGATATACGGCGTACAGCATTCTGCAATCCATCGGCTTTGATAATGTACAGAGCGTGCGGAGATTCAACAATCAGACAGGCTCATGGGAAACTGCTTCAGTACGGGAGGTTTCGGGCGTCAAAGCTGCGGCAGGGGCCAATTTTGCGCTGAGGCAGGGAGACGGCGTCATCATCACCATGAAAAACCGCGTGGATGGATGGAAACCGTGATGAAGCGAGTTCGGAGTTTAAAGTTGGCAGGACTCCTTGTCGTTGCCGTATTGCTATATTATACGGAGACCACCCACGCTGCGTCCTGGCAGTGGATCGACGGGGCACAGGTGCAGACAAAAATGAAAGAGGGAAGCGGACTCTGGCTCATCGACGTGAGGGGCGGTGCGGCCTACGACACGATTCATATCGAGGGTTCGGTAAATATCCCGGCAGAGGCACTGGCGCACAAGAAATTCCCTCTGCAGAAAACACTTATTCTCGTTGACGATTCTCTTGGACAGAAGGCCGCGCGCGAGGCAGCCGATGCGCTCGTGAAAAAAGGCCATGAACGCATTTTTGTGCTGGGCAACGGAATTGCCGGCTGGAAGATAGAGGGGCGCCCTGTTGCAGAGAGCCGGGTGGTAGTCCGGGGAGTGAATGCAGGCGATCTCAAGTGGGCCCTCGCGGAGTCAGTCCCGGTTAAAGTCTATGATCTAAGAGATGCCAAAGAACAGAAGCATGGAACTGTCAAGAACAGCGAGGCCGTGCCGGGGAACACAGTTGCTGACCGCGTTGAGAAACTTAAGGCCATGCTCAAGAGTAGAGACAAGGGCAAGGACCTCGCGAACAGGATGAAGAAACCGCAATCCGTGGTGCTCGTGTTTCCGGCATCCTCAGATGCTGAGGGCCTTACGCAAAAAGTGCTCCAGGCAGCAAAGGCTGATATACGTTATCTGATCGGCGGGTATGAGGCAATGGTAGTGGACACCACGCGAGTAACACAGACGGCAGGCGTCTGCCCTACCTGTCCGGGGAGTGTGAAATGAAAACAATGCAGAGTTCAAAGTTAAAAGTTCAAAGTGCAAAGTTGCGGATGAAAAAGCTCTTCGGTCTTTATTTTGCATTTTTCATTTTGCACTCTGCCTTTTGCATTTACGCCTCACCGGTTTACGCTGTACCCGAAACGAATGAGGTGCGTATCACGGATGTAACGGCTTCATCCTTTTCCCTGGTATGGATGACCGACGTGGCCGCAACTCCCGATGTCGAGGTCTATGCCGACAACTCAATGACCCAGCGCGTCACCGAGGGCCTGATCGTCGCCCGGATGCCGGCGGGGAACAGCTCGGCTGCGCAGGCCGCCCGTACCAAGGGCATCATGAAGGTGACGGTGTCGGGCATGCAACCGACAACAACGTACTACGCGCGTTCGGTCACGAAGGACCCGGCAAACCCCGACAGTGTCAGTTACTCGGGCCTCCAGAAAGTAACGACGGCCTCAACGGTTTCACTCTATCGAACGGTGAACAACACAGCGCAGGGCTTTGCTAATGATCTGGTTTCATTTTCGGCGTACGTCCGGCCCGCAGACCAGGCCGCAGAGCCACGACTGGGAGATATCGTCATTCTGGAAGAGCAGGGGGCGCCCTATCCGGTCAGTGCCTTAGTGGGTGACGGCGCGCTCTCACCCGAAGGAATTCTGGACCTCAACAATCTCTTCGGAGCCGACGGCACGAGCCTTGCTATAGCCGGTGGTGAGATCATAACGCTCAGAATTTATCGGGCCGGGGCTCTTTCGACCCTTACGCATTACCGGAGAGCGCCTCAGAACAGCTCGGTGGTCTCCGTGGTCGGACCTGTCAAAGGCTTCTTTGCGGACATCAACCTTGACGGAAAGGTGGATGACCAGGATTTCGCGGAATTTAAGGCCCACTACCGCGCAGCGCCAAATGATATAACCTACAACCCGGACTTTAATTTTGTCGACGACCCTGAGGGGAAAGTAGACGTGCGATCATTTGGAAAATTCTCCAAGGAATACGGGAGGACCAATGTTCAGTAAAACAGCTCTTAGCTCATGGCTGGTAGCTCTTGTAAAAGACCGTCAGTCGTCTGCCGGCGCCATAGCCGAAACACCCAGACGTTTCGCATATGCTATGAGCTATCAGCTACGAGCTGTTGTTACAACCGCTTTTTTGCTGTTCTCCCTCGCCGGTGTTTCGTCCGCGGCAACCATCAAGGCAGTCCCGTCCGCCTTAATGGTGAGCTACGATGAGACCCTTGCGGTCGATATCGTTGTTGAAGGTATTCCCACGGATGGACTCGGGACCGTACAATTCCGGTTGAATGTGAGCGCGCCGGGAGCAATGATCAGCAACGTCTCCGATCTCTCCCAGGCAAAAGCAGGCGAGCTATCCTTTGTTATGCCGTTAACCATCGGTCCCGCCACGTCAACCCGTTCAGGAGTTGGTGATTTCTTCTGGAACGCAAAGGGTCCAAACGGCATCCTGGTCATGGACAATGAAACGCTCCAGAATGGTGCAGCCCTCTACTCGCTCAGCCATACGAACGGGGCCGTGCCGCCCTCCGGCAATGGTACGATAGTGCGGTTTCTGGTCAAAGCAGGAACCGGTGTTCCCACGGACCATATCTCCATCACGCTCTCGGATGTGGCGCTTTTAAACGGCGACGAGGCCTATCCCATTGACTTGACAACCGGGGCGGACATCCAGGTCCGCTGCAAAACCAAAATGCCATCGCTCCTTGGTTTGTCCTACTCGGATGCGATGAGTGCCCTGACAGTGGCCCAGCTCGCCGCAGGAACGGTCTATGAAATCGACAACAGCAGCGGCGGCCTGCCGCTCAGCGTGGTGCTTGAGCAGTCATTGACTGCCGGCAGTGACCAGTTCTGCGGCACTACGGTCAACCTGGCGATCGATACACCTCCTGCTATCCAGGTGACCAATATCACCGAGGGTGCACTGCTCACGACTGCCGTCACTCCCGAGATAACCATCACCGATACGAATCTGGGGGGAAGCACGATAACGCTGAATGGTCAGCCCTATACGATCAGCACGCAGATCATAAAGAATGGCGCCTACACGTTGGCGATCGTCGCCGATGATATGTTGGGTAACAGCGCTTCTCTTACTCTTCATTTTATGATCACCAAGACGGTGCCTCCGATAGCTCTTAATACGTTATTTCTCAGCCCGGCAACGATAGGCACAAGCTACACGTCCATCCTCAATGTGACGGGAGGGACGGCTCCATACAATTGGTCTCTTATTTCCGGAAGTCTGCCGGCTGGTCTTAGTTTGAACAATGCGACGGGAGAGATCACCGGGGCGCCCACTGTTGTTGGAATGTATCCTTTAACCGTTCAGGTGACTGATCTCGACCAGGCCGGCAGTACCAAGGATTTCGTCCTGAGCGTCAACGACATCACGGCGCAATGGATGAGGCCCTCCGGCCTCAGCGCTCAGGCTGTCGCGACGGGCACAGCCGTGGATGAAGCGGGAAACATCTATGTCACGGGATATTCCTCGAACGGGACCAGTAATGATTATTTCACCATCAAATATGATCAGGCAGGGAATGTAGTCTGGACCAAGGTTTATGACAGCCTGTCTGATGATTATGCATCAGGGGTAACCGTTGACGCGGCCGGGAACGTGTACGTCACCGGATATTCCGGAAACGGAACATTGAACGGCTATCTGACCATCAAGTACGATCCAGCCGGGAATGTGCTCTGGACCCAGACGTACGACAACGGGTACGATTATCAAGCAGCGGCTGTATCCGTGGACGGAGCAGGAAATGTTTATGTTACCGGGTCAGCCTGTACGGTTTCAGGTTGCAATATCATCACGGTTGAGTACGATGCAACCGGCGCACTGGTCTGGACCCAGAACTACGACCGCGGATACGACGATTATGCACGGGGTATTGCAATCGATGCGGCCGGTAATGTCACGGTTACCGGATCCTCATCGAATGGAACGAACTTGGATTACGTCACCTTCCGGTTCGACTCGTCCGGCGCTCTGGTTTGGTCCAAGTCGTACGACAGCGGGGCCAATGATTATGCATCGGGCGTGGCCGTTGACGCGATTGGCGATGTGTATGTCACGGGATATTCCGATAATGGGACAGCGAAGACCTATCTGACCATCAAGTACGATTATCGGAA
>Ga0209342_10006732_pt1 | contig 11608 bp, 8 predicted proteins | sample RifCSP16_2_FD_184023 | JGI IMG/M metagenome (GOLD analysis project Ga0209342, IMG submission 184023) | Soil microbial communities from Rifle, Colorado - Rifle CSP2_sed 16_2 (SPAdes) (version 2) | ecosystem: Environmental > Terrestrial > Deep subsurface > Rock core/Sediment | place: Rifle... | reverse complement strand
ATAATATATTATTATTTTTTATAAAAACAATATTATTTATTCCTGTGAACTTCTTTTACAAAAAAGTCAAAAAATCGGAAATCAAGCATTCTTTCCCGCTATTATCCTTTGTAGCAATCATCAACAGGACTTGGTTACCTGCGGATTACTCTGAAGCTTCAAGTTTTACTACAGCTCATCATTTTTACTTGCAAAAATCCTCGCGCAGTGGAGTTCTTAACGTTGCTCTTTGGCCAATCTTTCCAGGATTCGGAGGAAGACTTGGCACGATAGGACTAATATCCTGCGCTATCTGGATATTGTTTATCAAATTGCGAAAGCCGAAGGCAGCTTGAGTTCTAAATAATTATCCTCCTTTTTTCCTTAATAATTCTTCTGACGTATGACCATCTGAAACATCGAATACGTCGTCTTCGTGGCAGTCTATATGTACGCTTATTCCAAGGGCAAGACCGACTTAACATCTTTTGTTGCGCGTTTCGGAAGGTTCACAATGTGGTTTCCTCTCCTTCGAAGAGCGCCTTGATCATCAGAATTCGCGGTTAAGATTGAAGGAATTGCTATAAACGTTACCGAAGCTTTATGTATTGGACAGAGGTTTTTTGAACCTTTATGCACTTTGGTGCATCAGAATGTTGCTCAGAGTTGAAAAAATAGCGATGTATGCTATCCCAAGCTGCTATCTCAGCTTGCAACCAGCAAATTTATTAGACTTATCCATTGAAGAAGATGCTCAGGGTACCATGCAAAAATAAAGAGGTTACTGTCCAATGACTGAAATAGCCACAGCATCAAAAGAGCCCATAAAAGCTTCAGAGCTTGACCCGAAATTCAAGTATGAACTTTCAAAGATCCACGGCAGCGAAAAACTGCTTAAGTGCTTCCAGTGCGGCACATGCACATCTGATTGCCCAGTCGCCAGGTTCAGCGACAGTTACAGGCCCCGCACGATTATTCGGATGGCACAGCTCGGTCTCAGGGAACGTGTTCTGAAAAGTGACACTTTGTGGCTTTGTGCAGCCTGCTTCACTTGCACGGATCGTTGTCCGCAGGATGTTGAAGTCGCCAGTGTCATACGTGTGCTCAGAAACTTGGCGGCTGAGAAAGGCTGTGTACCGCAAGTGTTCAAAGACCAGGCAGGTAGCGTGCTTGAGTCAGGTTACGCTTACAAAATTCCAGAATTAAGAGTCAAGAAACGTGAAAGCCAAGGGTTGCCGCCACTCCCGAAAGGCAACTCAGAAAGCGTCCGCAAGTCGCTGAAGGGCGTAAAATTCTTCGAGGCGTTAGAGAAAAAGGGTGAGCCGGGTGGGCAGTAAGTACCTGATTTTTCTCGGTTGCGCGGTTCCTTACAGAGTTGCAGCTTACGAAATTTCCGCACGAAAAGTCCTCCAGAAACTAGGCGTGGAACTAGTAGAAATGCCCGAGTTCAACTGCTGCGGTCTCCCGTTAGACCCGGTTAGCCACGAAACCATGCTCATCCTCGCCGCTCGGAACCTGGCTTTGGCCGAGCAGCAAGGCTTGAACATTTTGACGCTCTGTCCAGGATGCGCTGGCACCTTGAAAAAAGTCAATAAAATTCTGAAAGCCGACAAATCGTTAAGAGAGCAGATCAATGGTCACTTGAATGAAGCTGGGCTGGAGTTCAAAGGCACAGTGAATATAAAGCATATCGTGCAGGTGCTGATGGAAGACGTGGGCCTAGCGAATATCAAAAGCGCTGTTGTCAAGCCGCTTACAATGCTACAAGTTGCCGAACACGTTGGCTGTCACTTGTTAAGGCCCAAGGAGTACATTGGCTTCGACGATCCCGAGGACCCCCAGTTTCTTAAAACTCTAATTGAAGCTACAGGAGCGACGTGTCTGGACTACATAGATGAGACAGAGTGTTGCGGGGCTCCAAGCGTCGGCGTAAGCGACAAAGTTGCACTACAGCTAGCAAGAGACAAGCTCAACCATGTCAAGGAGGCTGGCGCGCAAGCTTTAATAACAATATGCGCTTTTTGCCACATAATGTTCGACACCAATGAAGTGCGCATTGAGCGTATGTTCAATGAAGCCTATGGGATTCCAGTTTTGCATTATCCACAGTTATTGGGCTTAGCCATGGGCATGACTCCTGAAGAATTGGCGTTTAACGAACTCAGAGTTGACACATCAAAACTACTCAAGATAGTGGCAGACGGTGCGAAATAGAAATGAGCGGCGTCGGCATCGGTGAAGCTGCACGCGGAACCTTAATCCACGGTTAGACGTTGGACAAGGACGACGTTATAAAAGAGTGTAAACCTGATAGTTGTAACCACGAACAATTACCCAGCTATATGCATGAGCATTCGCGGCGCGGCGAAAGGCTTGATTCACGGCGGCAAATTCGACTAAGGCTTGCTGAACACGGTGGAGATGGCGTTCCCCGCTCATGACCCGTGCTTCGGATGCTCCACGCACTTCGCGGTGGGGCAGATGCCCTTAACGGTGGAAGTCTTCGACAGCCAGAAGCAGCTTTTGCAGAAGCTTCAACGCTGAACCCGAAACCTTTTCTTCCCTTCTATTCTCATTTTAGTGGCGTTCACAATTGACCAAAGGCGAAAACGAGCTCCAGAAACAACTTGAAGAATGGCTTGGCAAACCATGGAAAATTGTCGTGGCGGGAATCGGCAACCCGATACGCATGGATGATTTCGTTGGCGTTAAAATCGTTCAAGACCTCCAGGGCAAACTGCCAAGAAACGTTTGCTTGATCGAGTGTGAAACGGTGCCTGAAAGTTTTATGGATGAAATAGTGGAGCTTAAACCCTCTCACGTGTTGCTGATAGACGCTGCTGTGATGGGGCTAAAGCCTGGCGAGGTGCGCCTGTATGACGCGGAAAAGATAACCAATGTTCCCTCCATATCCACGCACACACTGCCCATCCGCGTGTTCTGCGACTACATTATGCAACTAACGAAAGCAAAAATCGCCTTATTATTACTCCAGCCTGGAAACACCGAGTTTGGAGAAGGCTTGACACGAGAAGTGGGAGCCGCAGCCGAAAAAATAACGCTAATACTCTCAAAGTTATTGGGAGGATAATAAAATCAACATTTGAACCTTGAAGCAGAGGATTCTCCTTTTGATTTCGCGCTCTTTTCGGAAAACATTATATCGCAAAAACTACAGATAGTATCTTAGCGTTTTAGGGAGGGTGAACTTTTGGCAAAGAAAAAAGGTGAAAAATACCAGTGCGAAGAATGCGGACTTATCGTCGTCGTGGAAGACGCCTGCGCCTGCGAGCCATGCGATATAGTTTGTTGCAGTGTTCCTATGAAGCCTGTTAAGGAAGTAAAGGCAAAGACTAAAACCAAGGCAAAACCGAAAGCAAAGAAGTAAAACTCCAACTCACTCTTTTTTTGTTTTTCCACTTTTCGGCTACCTTTTGAGGCGAAGAGTGTTTCTTTCGTTCTCTTATTTTTCTGTCCCCTTTTTTCTTGGTTTAATAGAATCATCTACACTTCCATTCTTGCATTAATTAGTCGACCCAAGACGTTTGAAGGAGTCAGAAAATAGTGGGTTCTACCTTAATTCTCGCTCTATCCTCATTTCTTAGTATCAAGCATCTAAGTTCTCAGTAAGTAAAGCTGAAATACACCGATACGCCGTAAGAAAGTGATTTAGTGTATGGCAGCAGAAGTCGTGGTTCCTACAATCAATCCTTCAGTTAAGAAATGGATTGTTATTTCAGCTTTGATAGGCTACGTCGTGTTGCTCTTTTTCCTCTTCTTCTTCATCGACATCGGCAAGTTGTTGTCGGATCTTGGAAGTGTGAATGTGAGCATTTACCTGCTAGCGCTTATCTGCGTGATAGTTTCAATCACTTTCCACGCATTAGTCTGGTTTCAACTCCTCAACTCGGTCTCGATAAAGCTCGGTTTCCGCCGAACATACGTTCTCTACTGGGCGGGCGTTTTCGTGGACAACCTCATCCCTGGAGGTTGGTCGGGCGACCTGTTCAAAGCTTACCTGCTCTCAAGAGACCCTGAATTGGATAGTGGCAGAGCAGTGGCTTCCGTGGTCGCCAAAAACGTGTACGAAGCCATATTTAACTTGGGAAGCATGATTCTAGGTCTAGTACTATTATTGTTTACTTACGATCTTCCAGACAACGGGGTTCTTTTGTTAATCGCAGGGGTAATGGTGCTCCTTACTCTGCCCTTGGTGATTCTGCTTGCTGTAAGCTTCAAGCCTAAAGGTGCAAAAAAATTTATGTCATTCCTGATTCGCCTTCTCTCACGCGTGAACGGAAAAAGATGGAACCTTACCAACCTTCAGGCAAACATGGAGAAGGCAGTTGACAACTACCATGAAGGAATGCAGCTTCTCCTAGAAAATCCGAGAATGTTTTTCAAGCCGATGATACTATCGTTTTTCGCGTGGGGCTTCGAAGTTATCGCTCTGCTCCTCGTGTTTGCCTCTCTCGGACAAACGGTTCCCCTGGACAAGGTAATAATCGTTCGCGCTATAGCAGGCAACGTGGAATCGCAAGGCTACGCTTTCGCGGGATACGCCCAAATAATCACGATCGCGATCTACGGCGCGCTTCAAGTGACGAGTAGCGCGTCGGTGGCTCTATTGGGCGGACTGGTTATTTTCTGGCTTAAAACCGGAATCTCCTACGCTGCGTTCCATTGCACCGTATTCTCGCCGTGCTCTAATTATGTTTGCAGAGCAATCGGGATAGGTGGCGTGGCGGGTAACAAGCCCTGCAAGACAAAGGAACACGACTCTCAGGAACAAGCGAATAAATCTTGAAAATCAATTAGGCTATCTATGATTTTTGAGTTTTTGTGGTAACTGTGGCTGGGTGGGATTTGTGTTTCAGTCTTGCGTGTTGGTGTTGCTTTGGTAATTTGACTGAGTGGCAGTTTGTGTTTTCTGGAAAATCTTAAATACTTAATCGCTGGATAGCGTAGCTTGTCCGATTTTTCGGATAAAATTGAAATGATTAAGGAAAAAACAGGAATGGAGAATAATTGTTTCTGTGAAAAACTCGAAACTTAACAAGACTACAGCTTCTATCGCTGTGTTTCTGATGTTGACGATTGTTGTCACGCTTGTTGCTTTGCCAGCAGCTAATGCACATATACCCGCGTGGGGTATACCAACGTTCGCCTACGTAATTGCTGTACCTAACCCTGTAGGGGTCGGTCAGACAACGACCATCTACATGTTTCTTGGAAACCTACCTTTTGACGGTGCAGCGCTAGAAAACGACTATAGATTCCGTAACTACAAGCTCACCATTACAGCGCCTGACGGTACAGTACAAACACAGAATTGGGATTATATCTCAGACCCGACAAATAGCAAGTATTATCCCTTTACTCCTACCCAAGTCGGCGCATATACGCTTAACTTCACTTACCTTGGGCAAGCGGTAAATGACTACAGCCATGCCCCCAATTCGGCGTATGTTAACGATACTTATCTGCCCAGCTCCAATACAGCAACACTTACTGTCCAGCAAGAACCAATTCCCACAACGGTCAGCACACCACCTCCACAATTTCCAACCGAATACTGGACGCGCCCAATATACGGTGAAAACGCTGCTTGGTGGTCGGTTTCCTCTAACTGGCTTGGCACAGGTGTAAGAGGCTATGGTAGCATGCCTGGACCAAATGAAGGAATGTTCTCAGGTGATTCCGTAGGACCTCAAACTGCCCATGTCATGTGGACAAAGCCGCTCCAAAATGGAGGCGTCGTCGGAGGAAACCTTTTTGAGATTAAGGGAAATCAGTGGTTCGAGGGCTCTGCATACAATCAAAGATTCCAAAATCCGATTATAGTGAATGGAAAACTCTATTATACTGAGCCAGTTTCATTCACAGGTGTCGCTAGTGGACCAACCAAAGCCGTTGACCTGCGCACAGGGGAAGTTCTCTGGTCTCGAAATGATGTGCCCGCGCTTTCATTCGCTTACATATATGACCTTGAAGATCCGCAGCAGCATGGCGTTTATCCAGCAATCTTATTCACAAGTAACTTTGCCCGCGCTTTTGATGCAGACACAGGAAACCCAATGTTCAACGTAACAGGAGTTCCCTCAGGCACCACAGTACTTGGTCCTCAAGGCGAACATTTGAGGTATGTCTTGGCAAATGCAGGCAACACCTCAAAACCAGATTGGCGTTTGGGTGAATGGAACTCGACTAGGCTGTGGTCTGGGATGGGCTTTCCAGGGACTCTCACTACTGGTTTGTCACCGACACTTCAAAATGCTTCCACCGGATTGCCAGCAAACGCTTCCTGGTCCATGACTGGTTCAACAATGACTAACACCTTTAGAGTGGATGCAAGCATTTCAACTGGCGTGTTTAACCGTTATGACTGGAACGTTACGATACCCTGGCGCAACACCATGACCTCCACACCGAGCGTACTTTCAGTTTTCGCCGGCAATATGATGCTTTTAAGAAACGGCTCTTATCCTGCATTAGGCCCAGGCGCATACGTTCCCTACACATACTTTGCTGTCAACCTTAACAAATCTAGAGGTGAAATTGGTTCGGTGCTATGGTGGAGCACAGTTAACCCGCCAGCAGGACGCAATATCACCACTGTCACATATGCTGGAGCCGATCTAATGGCTGGTGTCTTCGCTGAATCATATAGGCAAACTTCCCAATTCGTAGGATACAGCCTGGCAGACGGCAAGCAAATCTGGGGTCCAACTCCATCTCAAATAGCCCTCGATTACTATGGCAGCCAAGGACCTGGCACCTTAGCCAATCAGATTGCTTACGGCAAAATCTATAGCAGTGCATACGGAGGAATACTCTACGCTTATGATTTGAAAACTGGAAATCTACTGTGGACCTATGGTAATGGCGGGAAAGGTAACAGCACTAACAGCAACTTTGAAGTACCTGGGCCGTACCCCACCTTCGTAAACGCTATCGGTAACGACGTAGTATACCTGGTTACTTCTGAGCACACTATTCAAACGCCTATCTACTTGGGTGCATTAATGCGTGCCGTTAACGCTACAACGGGACAAGAAATCTTTACTCTCTCAAATATTAACAACGAGTTCGCAACTTCAAGCTTTGCTATCGCCGATGGCTTTGCAACAACCTTCAACGGGTACGACAACCAAATTTACAGTATTGGCAGAGGACCCAGTGCCACTACAGTCACGGCTTCACCGAAGATCTCTGCATACGGAAATAAAGTGCTTATAGAAGGCACAGTCGTTGACATTTCAGCTGGCACAAAACAAAACGAGCAGGCGGCACGCTTCCCCAACGGCGTCCCAGCAGTTTCAGACGATAGCATGACTGATTGGATGGGTTACGTTTACCAACAAAAATCACGCCCGACTAACGTTAAAGGTGTTAATGTCCTCCTGTCAGTGTTTGATTCTAACGGCAATACTTACAACATGGGCAATGCTACAAGTGATTCAAGTGGTGCGTTCAGTTTGGTCTGGCAGCCTCCTATTCCTGGCAAGTATACTGTTTTCGCTACTTTCGCTGGCACCAACGGATACTGGCCGTCATCCGCAGAGACCGCAATTAGTGTTGATGAAGCTACACCAGCTGAACCACAGCAAGAACCGCCACAACCATCGATGGCTGACACGTACTTCCTGCCGGCAACTGCAGGCATCATAGTTGCAATCCTCGTAGTCGGCATTTTGCTAGCACTGTTGCTGCTTAGAAAACGACCATAAGCTTTCCGTAACCGTAAGCCACTTTCCTCTTTTTCTCTTTCTTACGAACAAAATAGGCTGAGTGCTTTAATTTAGAGAATGCATGTGAACTCCTGAAGGTTGAAGGAAGATGGTTCATGTGTTAAAGAGCGGGAGGATTTTAACTCAAGCTCAAATTGAGATGTTGCCTACAAACCCTGTTTTTGTCAATATTTTCGGCGAGACTTTAATTATTGTTAATTTGATATGTAGCTTTATTTTCGTTTCTCTCCCCCCGACGACTCGTTGGCTGTCGCCTTTTCTGGCAGGAATCAGTCGGTGGTTCTTGAAGACAGCTTTGTTGGGTTGAATTGGTTGCGGGTCGTGTTTATTAGAAAATTATAAATATGAAAACGCTTCATAACGAGTTTATCCGATTTTTCGGATAAAAAACAAAGAAAAATGGAAGGAAAAACATTGAAATTATCTAAGAATTCTACGAAACACACGCAATTTCTGAAGAGCAAAACAATAACTGCAATTGCTTTGTTTCTGACGTTAACTATTGCTATCCCGCTTGCTGCTTTGCCAGCTGCCAACGCGCACACTCCCGTATGGACTATTATTGGCTACGCCTATGTCTCGGCTTCGCCTAACCCTGTGGGCGTAGGCCAAAGAGTGGCGATTTTTATGTGGACTGGTCCACCCTTAGCCGGTGCACTTGCGGAGAACGGTATTAGACGCCAAAATTTCACATTAACCATCACTAAGCCTGACGGAACAACTGAAACTCAACGTTGGGATGTCGTCCAAGACTCAACAGGCATACAGTCCTATTATTACTATCCTACCCAAGTCGGCAATTACACAATCAAGTTTGACTATGGTGGACAAAAGTATACTTGGAATCAAGCAAATACACCTGGGCTTTCATCGTCAAACGCAGCGTATGAAAACGACACTTACACAGCTGCCAGCAGAACATATACTTTAACTGTACAGCAAGAGCCAATACCTGAGCCCATAAGTAGCTATCCGCTTCCATCGGAATACTGGACACGTCCGATAGAAGGACAGAACACAGACTGGTACTCGGTCGCATCAAACTGGTTGGGCACGCCCTATATTCCTGGAGCTAACGCAGCCTTTGGCATTCCTGGCGCTTACCAGCCAGACGGCTCAGCGCCAAACAGCGCACACATAATGTGGACAAAGCCAATCGCGTATGGAGGAGTCGTCGGAGGAAATAGCACTACATATACAGGCGAAATGTACTACCAAGGTGGTTCATACAATATACGGTACGCCAATCCGCTGATCATGCACGGAACCCTCTTCTACCAAGAACCGTACGGCAACTCGGGCGTCGGCGGAGACTACGTTGCAGTGGACTTGCGAACTGGAGAAGAGCTATGGCGTGTTAACACCACAGCTACAGGTATCAATCTTGTGCCGTCATTCGGTTACCTTTACGCTCTCGAGACCATCAACCAACACGGAATTCTGCCGAACGGCTTGTTGATCGCATCTGGTTCAGTTTCAGGTCAGGGTACAGTTTGGAGAGGATATGACCCGAGAACTGGTTACCTCACAGGCATGAACGTCACCAATGTTCCGGGGGGCACAAACGTGGCTGGACCACGAGGAGAGTACCTGAAATACACTCTTACAAACCTTGGCACGAGCAGTAATCCAAACTGGCGTCTAATGCAATGGAACTCATCTAAAGTATTCGGTGCAGAGGCAGGTACAGGTGTTGGCGGCTGGTACACGGGAAACATACCCGGAAACACACCATTCAATACTACTGCTTTAGGAACGAACACGTACTGGAACGGTTCAGCATGGGTATCAAACGCTGTTAGACTAGCCCAAGGCTATTCAGCAGTACAGTGGACAACACCAGCCTACGACTGGAACGTATCAGTAGCGCTGGGTCGAGGAACATGGAGCATCGGAACAGCAGTACAGGGGGTCTTCCCTCTAGTCGACTTGAATAATATACTGCTTTTGATTCAGGGAACTTTCGGAGGATACCCAATTGACTACTCTGCAACGGTAACCACTTTTCCAGCGAACATTACAGCCATAAGCCTAAAGCCAGCGACACTAGGTCAAGTGCTTTGGACAAAATCCTATCCGCAAGCGCCAGGCAATAATACCCGATTCCTTGCAGGCTGGGATCCAAGCAGAGAAGTCTTCGTCTTCACAGACAAAGAAAGCATGGTGCATTACGGCTACAGCCTTAAAGATGGAAGCCAATTATGGGGTCCAACGGTCATTCCAGAAGATACCACATCCGACTGGAACTTCTTGAACATAGCCCAAACTATGGTCGCTTACGGCAAACTTTACTGGTCGAGCTGGGCAGGAATAATATACGCTTTTGACATTCAGACTGGAAAGCTATTATGGACCTACGGCAACGGCGGAGAAGGCAACAGCACTAGTACTGGGCTCACTTCGTCTTGGGGTCGTTTTCCTACCTTTATTAGCGTCATTGCTGACGGAAAAGTCTACTTAGATACCACGGAGCACTCGCCGAATTCTCCACTCTACAAAGGCTATAGGTTCCGCGCTCTTAACGCAACCGACGGAACAGAACTCTGGACTCTATTTGATTACGCCAACCAGATGTATGGAGGTGCCGCCCCAATTGGCGACGGTTACCTCACATACCTCAACACCTACGACATGCAAATATACGCTATAGGTAAAGGTCCAAGCAGCACTGTTGCTTCCGCGTCGCCAAAGGTTTCGGTTTACGGAACTAGCGTACTGTTGGAAGGTACGGTGATGGACATCGCTGCCGGCACGAGGCAACCTGAGCAAGCAGCGCGCTTTCCAAACGGTGTTCCCGCCGTCTCTGACGAAAGCCAAAGTTCGTGGATGGAGTACGTGTACATGCAGAAACCACGTCCGACGAATGTGATTGGCGTTGAGGTTACGTTGAGTGTGCTTGATGCGAATGGAAACTTCCGCGAAATCGGCACGACCACAAGCGACGCATCTGGCTTCTACAGCCTAATGTGGACTCCTGACATTCCAGGAAAGTACACTGTTGTCGCAAGGTTCGCAGGCTCTGAAAGCTACTACCCATCACAAGCAGAAACAGCCTTCGCAGTTGATCCAGCACCGCCAGCGCCAACTGAGCCCGAGCCTCAACCGCTAATTATGACTGACACGTACATTATGTACTCGACTGTCGCAATAGTCATTGCAATCGCCGTGGGATTCGCAGTCGCCATAGTTCTGCTTCGGAAAAGACCATAGGCAAAACCAAAAGCGCTCACTATATCTCTCCCTTTTTTTCTTATGAATGTGCGGAGGGTGGGACGTGAACCCTCGACCTCAACCTAGGAGGATCTCGCATTATTCTTATCTACCGCCTGTATACATTGTACTGGATGTGTATACGAGGGTAGAACTATGACCGAGGTTTTGTCTGTGAGGGTCAAGAAAAGCCTGAAACATGAGGCTGAAAAGTTGGGGGTCGACTTAAAAGTGGCTGTGGAGGGGCTCCTTGAGGAACTTGTGGCTGAGAAGAAGGTAAATGCACAGAACATCGCAAAAGAACTTAGAGCCCTCATGGACGTTAAACCTGAGGAGTGGGTAAATGACGTCAGAGCGACGAGGCATGAGATGTAAGTACCTCATAGACACTTCGGCACTTTATCCGATACTTATCTCTGGCTCCCCTTCAACGTTGACGAATGTGCAGTTAGCTCCCTTACAGAATATGAGATTGGGAACGTCCTGGGGAGGGAGAACCTGCAGAAGAAGCTCAAGAATCCAAGGATAATTGCAATGATTTTTTCTGAAGCAATACGTCCCCTGCGAAAGATGGAGATTGATTCCATCGCTGATGTTTTGGCAATTGCCATGGAAAGGAATCTCCCCTTCTACGATGCCTCCTACGCGTACATTGCTGAAAAACAAAA
>Ga0209342_10006731_pt1 | contig 11610 bp, 13 predicted proteins | sample RifCSP16_2_FD_184023 | JGI IMG/M metagenome (GOLD analysis project Ga0209342, IMG submission 184023) | Soil microbial communities from Rifle, Colorado - Rifle CSP2_sed 16_2 (SPAdes) (version 2) | ecosystem: Environmental > Terrestrial > Deep subsurface > Rock core/Sediment | place: Rifle... | reverse complement strand
CCGTTTCCATTCCTCCTTAAAGGCGGTGGTAATTCTATTAACCCTAAACGGTGCAGCCGTAAAAGCCCTACCCGACAACTCATTAATTGCGGCTGCCCTGACGCATTGCCCCAATTTAACCGACTACAAACACGTCTGGCTATTTCCATCCTCGACACACTATACCCGCCTTCAACTTCCTCCTTGATTGCCTGAAGGGCGTTGAGGGAAAACGGCCTTCCGCATAATCGCTCCGGTATTCCTTTATTCATCCATCATCTCCTTGTAATACAGTTTGTATTTACTCAATGAGATGATTATAATTATTCAGAGTTTCTGTGTCCGGCTAAATTTCTTAACTTATCTTCTCCCTTGGCACAATGCCTCTAGGGAAACGAAATAGATGTGTATAAACATTAGGCTAATAGGATATTTATTCTACAAAATAGCGGCAAGAAAGGATTATGAGAATAAATATTATGACTACAGGGCTCTTGCCGAAGGATTGCGGGTACAATCTTTCTGGAAATTAATGCACTCAAAGGAAAATACCTACGATCACTATCTGCGTAAATACATGGGAGAGATGGACTGGATTTTTCAAACTGTCAGAAACGTATGTATGGATGCCAATCAGGAGATTTCCCAAAATCCTTCAGCATGTAAAAAGGGCGTTTGCCGGAGAGATCAAGCAATATCAGCACATGACGGTTCTTTATAGCAGGGCAAGCAGGTTTATGGAAAAGGTCATTTTCTATTAATATTTCACTCAAAACGGAGCTTAGCAATAAAGTATCGAGCTAATTTTAAAAGGTATATCAACATGGGTGCTATGAGGTCAACAAGGTATATTCTGCCTTTATTATGTATTTTAGCGATTACAATTGCATCTAGCATACATGCCAATGATGTTAGTAAAAGCAATATTGTGAACCACAATATTGAGATCGAACTGTTTTTAAAAGAACACAGGCTAAAGGCAGTCGACCATGTACTTCTACCATGCACGAATGCTGAAAAGGTTTCATTTTTTATTAATAAGTCATTTCAAGTTTTATCAGTTAGCATCCCAACCAGGAAGCTAGATTTTAAGACTGCATCGAGTGGAGACGGACAGCGTTTGGAAATTCTTATTCCATCGGATTTGAAGCAATCGGATAGCATGGTTTTGGACATTGCGTATGAAGGGTTTCTTTCTGAAAAGCCGGGTTCGCTGGAAAAGGAGGATGTTGGCGAAACAACGGGTGTTATTGGCGAAGAAGGGGTTTACCTGAGTCCTGCATGCGCGTGGTATCCGGATATACCGAATTCACTGGCAACTTTTACGGTGACTATTATTACGCCTGCCGGATATGAAGCGGTTACACAAGGTATTCTTGTAAATAAAAAATCAGTCGATAATAAAACATATACAACGTGGGAAGAAAAAAACGTATCCGAGGATTGCCATCTGGTAGCCGGAAAGTACAAAGTAACAAACGTGCAGCATAACGGAATTGATATCTACGCCTATTTTTTCCCTGAGGAACAGGGTCTGGCAGAAACGTACATAAATGCAACAACACGCTATCTGGATATGTATCAAAAACTCCTGGGAGGTTATCCGTACGGAAAGTTCGCCATTGTCGAAAATTTTTTCCAAACGGGGTATGGCATGCCTTCATTTACCCTGCTGGGAAATACCGTGGTAAAATTACCATTTATTGTAGACACCTCACTGGGTCATGAGATTTTACACAACTGGTGGGGCAACTCGGTCTTTGTGGATGAATCCCAGGGAAACTGGTGTGAAGGGCTGACCACCTACATGGCAGATTATTACTATAAGGAACTCAAGGATAGCGCCTCAGCCAATGATTATCGCAAGGATATCTGCAGAAAGTATATCAATTACGTAACCGAGCAGAACGACCTGCCCTTAAAAAGATTTGTCGGCAGAAGAGATCAGGCAACCCAGGCCGTTGGATATGGAAAGACGGCAATGGTATTCCACATGCTGAGGCAAATGGTCGGAGATGACCTGTTTTATCAGTCACTCAGAATGTTTTACAAAGATAAAATCTGGCAACAGGCTGGTTGGCTGGATATCCAGCACATATTTGAAGAGACCTGCAAGATGGATTTATCCTGGTTCTTTGAACAGTGGATCAACCGAGCAGGAGCGCCATTTATTGAATTGGGCAAAATAGAAGTAGAAAAGGCCGATGACGGTTGGTTAACGACGGTAGAGGTCATCCAAACTTGCCCCCGTACACTACCGGAGGAGGGCAAAACATACCATCTTTTTTTGCCGATCCATCTGGAAGTCGACGACGGAACTTTTTCTACGACATTTGCAGAGTTAAAAGAAACGGCTAACTCCATTTCCATCCAAACGAAATCTCAACCACGGCATATTGCCATAGATCCTTATTGCGAGGTATTTCGACGCCTCCATAGAGATGAAATTCCGCCTACGATAGATTTGGTATTGGGTGATTCTGATAAAATCATCGTATATCCGACTTGCGGTGAAAGCTCTTCGCAAACTGCCTACAGGAAACTTGCAGAATTTTTAAGGAACAATAATAAAGGGGTTGTAAAAGCGGATACGGGGGTTACTGAAGCGGAATTGTCCCAAAAGAGTCTGTTTATTCTCGGTGGACCTGCTGAAAACAAACTAACGAAAATCTTTGTCGAAAATTTACCAGAAAATTTCCTGCTCAAAGAAGACTCATTTGCCGTAAATAAAGTAACTTACCATAATAAAGGCGATATTCTTCTCGTAACGTCTAAAAACCCTAAAAACAGGAACAACGGTATTGCCTTCTTTTTCGGCTTAAGTTCGGATGCAATTGAGACTACCGGGTCTAAGATTTACCACTATGGGAAGTACAGTTTCCTCGTCTTTGACAACGGAAAAAACGTTGATAAAGGTACCTTTACCGTGACAGACACGCCGTTGCAAAGGCAGTTGAGAAATTAAATTTAACTATTTTTATTTCTCTATTCTCAATTACACAAATACCTTCCAGATAAAAAGAGAAATCATCGTTAACCCGATAACTACTTTTACTACCGAACCTCCCAGAAAACCCACAAAATTGCCGAGGCCTGACTTCAATGCGCCCTTGTAACCCTTTCCACCGATGAGTTCAAAGATTACCGTGCCTACGACAGGGCCTAATATCAAACCTATAGGACCACCCAGGTAAAATCCAACACCTGTGCCAATTACCGAACCTATAATTCCCCATCTCGTGGCGCCAAACTTTTTAGCCCCGTATACATTTCCAAGATTTTCAAGCACGATGGAAAAAATGGTGAGCAGGGCAAATATCAACAACACCATCCACGTGATCTTTTCAAAGTGGGTAAATATGGCATAGAGAAATACCCCAAGCCAGATAAGCGGGATACTGGGTATTATCGGAACAATAATTCCCGCCATTCCCACAAACATTATCATGAGTGAAATCGCAAATAAAATAATTTCCCAGGACGCCATCTATTATTCTTTCATTCAATGTTTCAAAAGGACACGGATTTTCACAGACACACACGGACAATTTTATTTTAAATTAAGAAATGAAATTTTCAAAAATATGTGATACTATGCTATCACGTTATTATGTCGTGTTCAACTAAATCAAACTGGGCAGAAAGAAAATCTTTGAGGGAAGAGTTATGTTGTGGTCTATCATGGGAACAATTGCCGCAATTTGTACAACAGTGGGATTTATACCGCAAATCATACAAGGAATAAAAACGAGGGAATTAAAAGACGTTTCACCGGTAATGTTGAGTCTTTTACTGGTGGGTTGCAGTTTATGGTTAGCTTACGGTGTCCATTTAAAAGACCCCATTATTGCACTTGCAAATGGATTTACCCTAGCGTTTGTGTTTACGATTCTTTTCTTACGTACTTTATTTAAAAGAAATAACCAATGAATTACAGGTTATTTTTGGATATGAATTAGACGGATTGCAAGCTGTTTTGTAAGGTAAATAACGTAATTTCTGGCCGTGCAAAGAACCTTACCGGAAAATTGGAAACTCCAATACCCTTATTGACATACATAATTGTCTTTTCTTCATGAAACAATCCAGCCGCATAGCGGGCGCCAAATTTAGAGTATACAACGGGAGGTCCATAAAGAGGCAAACACACCTGCCCGCCGTGGGTATGGCCTGCCATCACAAAATCGATACCTGTATGCTTAATCATCTCTATAGCGTCCGGGTTGTGGGATAATAAAATTTTTGGTTTATCATCCATACCTTTCAACGTAGCATCTAAATCCATATTTCCTCTCCACAGGTCATCTACTCCTGCAATAAAAAGATAATCCTTTTTCCTGTAAAGAGGGATATGCTCATTGATTAAAACATGAATGCCTTTTTTAGATAATATATCGAAAGTCAATTCTTTATTGTCGTGGTTACCCAACACCGCATAAACGCCTTCCTTCGACTTTAATTCTGACAGTTCCTCAGCAACAGACGGGATAAACGCATTAGAACCGTAGACAAAGTCCCCCGTTAATACAATAATATCCGGAGATAATGTGTTTACCTTCCAAACGCATTTTCTGATAAATTCTCTGGGAACGTATTCACAGTGATGAATGTCCGACAATTGGACAATCGACATACCTCCGAATCGTTTTGGCAGGTTATTAATTCCGATGACAACGTTTTTTATTTCAACCCACCGTGGTTCCAAGAAACGGCTATAACTGCCAACGGATAGAACGCCGAGTACATAACCACATGCCCCGTGTATAAACGTACGCCTTGAAATCATGATTCAGCACCTTTTTATCTTTTAGGGTAACACGCTGTTAATGTGTTTCATCGTTTAAGACCACACGGTGATGCACAGTCCACACAGATGCCTTCTTCCCACTCTTCCCGGGCAAAAGATATCCAATCTTCAGGTGTATTTCGACAGGATACACATATCCCAAGATCACAAAGTCCTTCGGTTGTACTGTCCGAATCCTTTATTGCTGCGCCACAACATGCGCATTGCCACGTAATCATGTCGCTGCTTATATGACCTCCAACATCACACATGAGACACTCCTTTTCGTAAAACATCAGGTCTTCTTTCTGCTGTTATCCACAAAATATTGTAATACATCCGTCTCGGTAATCAAACCAACTAACGCATTCTTCTCTTTTACTACAGGCAGTCCACCCACCTTTTTATCAATCATAATTTGGGCAGCTTCCTCAATCGTTGCATCCGGTGTAACGGTAATTACATTTTTCGTCATTACCTCTGAAACCTTAATGGAATCGAGGAATTCCTTGTTTTCCTTCCAGTTTGTAAGGATGGAAGTCAGTGATGCACGATAGAGGTCTCTCTGCGTTAATATGCCTACAACAGTATCATCTTTCACAACGGGCAAATGCCGTATTCTCCCCAAATACATAATATCATTGGCGAAACCGAGTTTCGAATCAGCGTTTAAGGTTACCAGTTGTGTCTTCATCACATCTTTTACTAACATCTTTTTCCTCCATTTCTATGGCATTTTTAAGCCTTGTTTCCCATTCCGGTCCATAATGATTTTGAAGATTTTTTTGTATCTTTTCCTGCCATCTGTGGTATGCCTGTTTTATCGTGTCGATGGGTTGATGTTTTTCTGATAAATATAGAATATTCTGCGTTCGTTTCGGTAATGGAATCAGAATGCAGTTCAATTCTTCTCCTCCTACAGATATTGTCGCAAGATGGACATCTTTTGCATCTATTATTAACTCCCTTGCAGTGTGCACGTCTTCATTAACAAATATATTCCGAATCACATCAATATCGTCCAGAATTGCATAAAAAGCGTCCCAATTTCTTTTGTATACAAGATTCTTATACGTACCGGAAGCGGCATATTCATTGAATATACATGGACCACTTATTTTCTGATATAATGATTCGCCTGCGCTGTCTGGATATTCTCTACACTGTCGAGGACGGTGCTTATAAATACTGCAACGCAAGTCCGTTTTCAGAGTGGAATCTGCAGAATTTCTGGAGATTATAAAATCCAGAAACTTGCATGAGTCGTATAACTCATTTTTGTACCCTTCGCTGGTTACCAATAATTTAACATAGGGTGAGCCAGTTCCATTTTTCCACATGGACTTAAAAAATCCGATATGCCCATTGTTTGACGGAATGACACAGGTAAAACAACACATTCCATCTGAGCACTCACTTTCCGCAAAGAGTATGTCGCTCTGATTTTTAGTTAGTGTGCAATTACTATCCATGACAATCTAAGCTGTTATGCGAGTTACCTTTTCATCAATTAATTGACAAGCAATCTTGTATCCTTCACTTGACTCGTTGTAGTTGGGTACTCTCTTGATAATTGCCCTGGCTTTTTCATGAAGATCTATAGGATTGATGTTGCCATTAATATTTGTGATCAAGACCCTGCCCAGTTGTTTTGAATAGGCGCCCACAAAATCGTAAATCCCACCAATGATTGTTAATTTTCCTTCTTTTACCATATTTCCGTAATATTTTAGCGCCTTTTCTATCTGGTAGTCCACATTTATTTGACTCAGATAAGCGAGTTCCTTCATTTCGTTTTGAATCTTTCTTAAATCAGGTATCCCTCTTTCGATGGGAATGGTTAAAGGAAGCATTTCGGATTTTATTTCACGGCTAACTGATGAATAATCTGTCTTCATGAGGTTATCAAAAGACTTTGCTAAGTTGATAATTTCTTTAGACTGTGTTATACAGGCATGGGTGGCAAATTTTACTGCGCCACAATCTGTATGTCCTAGCACAAGCATGACAGGAGTATTCAGGACAAAGAGCGAATATTCGATAGAACCTCTATTGATAGCAAACTGATTACCAGCATTTCTAATAATAAATACCTTGTTAAAGATATCTTTCCCTAAAATCTCCCCCTGCACCCGGGAATCGGCACACGTAAGCAGGGTAATGTACGGATTCTGGTGTGTGGCATATGCTAAAAACTTCGTCTCTTCTGCGTTTTTTACAAATGCCTCATTGTGTACGAGCAAATGCCGGAAAATATTCCCAAGTTCCATACATTCCTCCTCCTCAATAAAATTAAACTATTGATATATATTAAAGTTTTATAAACACTATCCAGCTTACAAAAAAAAACAACAATCATTTACCCAGTTGCGTAACAAGTTACAGTGCTGGACTAATCAAGAAACTTTAATATATACTTTCAGTTTAATTTGGTTATGTCGTCTCGAAATATTTTTTATGTTCCCATTCGGTCACCTGTATCCTGTATTCATCCCATTCTGCCATCTTTGAATGGATATATATCTGGTAAGTGTGCGTGCCTAATGTCGTTTCCATCAGTTTGTTTTTCTTTAATTCCTCAAGCGCCTCATTCAAAGAGCCTGGGAGGGTGGCGATATTTCGATATGCTAATTCATCCTTATTAAACTCATAGACATTTTCTTCTACAGGATTAGGAGGCGTGAGACCTTTTCGAACGCCATCAAGCCCTGCTTCCAGCATGACTGCAAGGGCAAGGTATGGATTATTGCTGGGGTCTGGGCATCTTAATTCTGCCCTCGTTGCCTGTTCCCTTCCCGGAGAGTATCTTGGAATTCGTATCAGGGCGGAGCGATTTTTTTGCCCCCAGCAGACATATACCGGCGCCTCATATCCGGGTACCAGTCTTTTATAAGAATTTACCGTTGGAGATAGAATGGCGCTCATAGCCCGTACGTGTTGCAGTTGGCCTGCAATGAATTGTCGTGCTATCTTACTGAGCTTATATTCATCCTTTTCATCGAAGAAGATATTCTTTCGCGTGGTGATATCAAAAAAACTTTGATGACAATGCATCCCACTGCCGCATACGCCAAAGATGGGTTTAGGCATAAAGGTACCATATAAATCGTGTTTATGCGCAATCGACTTTACTACCTGTTTGAAAGTCAGGGCGTTTTCTGCAGTCTTTAGCGCCTCTGCGTATTTAAAATCAATCTCATGCTGCCCCGGAGCTACCTCATGATGGCTCATTTCGACATTAAGGCCCATTTTCTCAAGCGCAAAAATGATATCTCTTCTGACATTTCCCGCCAGGTCTCTTGGTGAAAAGTCGAAATAACTTCCCACATCATGCGGTGTAGGCTCCACCTGCCCGTCGCTCTTGGGTTTGAACAAGAAAAATTCTAATTCTGGTCCTACGTTATATTCAAAGTTCATTGACCGGGCATTTTTTATTGCCCTTTTTAAGATATATCGGGGGTCTCCCTCAAAGGGGGAACCGTCGGGCATATAGACATCGCAAAAGAGCCTTGCAGTTGGCTCTTCAGTTTCCCAGGGAAGCAAGGCATAAGTACTTGTATCTGGCTTTAAATACATGTCGCTTTCACAGATTCTTGTGAAACCCTCGATTGACGAACCGTCAAACCAGATACCCTTTTCTATGGATTCTGGGAATTTTTCTATGGGTATCGTAACAGCCTTAATATTCCCATTAATATCTGTAAATTGCAATTGGACAAGTTTTACATTGTCTTCTTTTGCTCGACTGATAACTGCCAAATCTGTATGCTCACTGGTCATGTAAATTTTACCTTTCTAACGCTATAGGTTATATTTTGCTGCACGGTAACCTAAACTAAATACAACGATAATTTAATTGTATAGGAAATTTCATTTTATTTATGCGGGTTACAGGGTTGCATGGATTATTCCCCTCCCAAGAGGGGACTTTCTAACTTGTCTCTAAAAAGTTCGTTAATTCTAATCATATTAGTCAAAAAAAACAAGTAATTTATAACTAATCGGTGTATGGGTTCATGCTTGACACGGTAAACATATCGTGCTAAACTTCGATTCGAGTTCTAAATTTTTATGAAAAATATTTCTAATGAGACGATTATGGGAAAGGTTGTTGCCGTCTGTATAAGTGAAAAGAAAGGGATCCAAAAACGAGATGTTGGAACATGCAAGTTGATCGAGCATTTTGGCCTGGAAGGAGACGCCCATGCCGGGAAATGGCATCGTCAGGTTAGTTTACTGGCGAGAGAAAGTGCAGATATTATGCGCGAAAAGGGACTAAACATCAAAGACGGTGATTTTGGAGAAAATATTGTAACAGAGGGCATTGAATTAAAATCCCTTCCCATCGGAACCGTTTTAAAAATCGGTGACGGCATAATCATTCGGGTGACCCAAATTGGCAAACTGTGCCATGACCGGTGCGCTATTTATTATAAAGCAGGCGATTGTATTATGCCTCGGGAGGGTATTTTTGCTGAAATTCTTACTGGCGGCACCATTAAAGCAGGAGATGAAATTACGATAGTTGGAAAGGAATCTGGAGTAAAAACATGATTCGAGCGGCTATCTTGACATTAAGCGATAAGGGTTCAAGGGGAGAACGAGAGGACAAGAGTGGCGAGGTTATCCGCAATATGCTTACGGGAATCGATGCCACCATCACTACTTATGAAGTTATTCCTGATGAAAAAGACCTTATCACAAAAAAACTCTTCGAATTTGCCGAAAAAGCCGACCTCATTGTCACTACAGGCGGAACAGGCGTAGGACCAAGGGATGTTACCCCAGAGGCAACGCGGGCAGTTATAGAAAAGGAATTGCCAGGTTTTTCTGAGGCCATGAGAATGGAAGGTCTCAAACACACCCCCAGGTCCATGGGCTCACGGGCAGTTGCCGGAATCTATAAACAAACACTCATTATTAACCTTCCGGGAAGTCCAAAGGGTGTTGCAGAAAACCTGGCCGTTGTCCTCCCCGTCATTCCACACACCATCGGTCTTATCAAGGGCAAAGTCAGTGACTGCGCAAAAGACCGTGAAAAACACACAGGGTAAAAATCTAAAGATTTCCGGATTCCGGGGATACCATACTTAATTATTGACTCAGTGTTGAAAAACGGCTAAGATTCCCCTACGGCTAGGATTGCTCGTGTGGTAGTCCCAAGCGCATGCTATGTTGGCAGAATTCTGCTATGCCCCAATCACGCCCTTTAATGCCGGACGCAAGAGAAAATATTTTACCCAGGAGAAATCGCCTTGTTTGAACAAACCTTCAAGAATATAGACGACATCCTCCACAAAGACGCAGGTTGCAGCAGTGAGCTGGATTATGTGGAGCAAACCTCGTGGATTCTCTTTCTGAAATATCTGGATGATTTTGAGAAGGACAAAAAAACCGCGGCAGAGCTTGCCGGTAAATCCTATGAAGGGATTATTGACAAACAATACAAATGGGAAGTCTGGGCAGTTCCCAAAGGCAAAGACGGCAAGATCGATCATCATAAGGCGCTCACCGGCGATGATCTGAAAGACTTTGTTGACCACAAGCTGTTTCCCTACCTGAAAAAGTTCAAAACGTCAGCCGAAAGCGCCGACACCATCGAATACAAGATCGGCGAAATTTTCAGCGAGCTGAAAAACAAGATTCAGAGCGGCTATAACCTGCGCGAAGTCATTAATCGTATTGATGAACTCCGCTTTCGTTCCCACGCTGAAAAGCATGAGATGTCGCACCTGTACGAAGACAAAATCAAGAACATGGGCAACGCGGGCAGAAACGGCGGCGAATACTACACGCCCCGTCCGCTTATTAAAACCGTCGTGAAGGTCGTCGCCCCTGAAATTGGGAATAGTCTTTATGACGGCGCAGGCGGTTCAGAAGGATTTTTGTGTGAAGCCTTTGAATACCTCAAAGCCAGCAAAAACCTAACGACCAAAGATCTTGAAACCTTACAGAAGAGAACATTCTACGGGAAAGAAAAAAAGTCATTAGCTTATATCATCGGAACCATGAACATGATTTTGCATGGTGTTGAAGCTCCGAATATCATTCACACCAACACGCTGGCGGAAAATCTGGCCGATATCCAGGAAAAAAACCGCTACGATATTGTTCTTACAAATCCACCTTTCGGTGGCAAGGAACGGGCCGAAGTTCAGCAAAATTTCCCGATAAAAACAGGGGAAACAGCCTTTCTTTTTCTTCAGCATTACATAAAGATCCTAAGGGCCGGTGGCCGTGCGGGTATAGTTATAAAAAACACTTTTCTGTCAAATACCGATAATGCGTCGGTCTCTTTGCGGAAAATGCTTCTTGAGAGCTGTGATTTGCATACCGTGCTGGATTTGCCCGGGGGCGTGTTTACCGGTGCAGGGGTTAAAACCGTTGTGCTGTTCTTTGAAAAAGGGAAACCGACGAAGAAAGTTTGGTTTTACCAGCTCAATCTGGACAGAAACCTCGGCAAGACCAATCCGCTGAACGAAAACGATCTGGCGGATTTTGTAAAATTGCAAAAGACCAAAGCCGATTCGGAAAACTCCTGGTCGGTGAATGTGGCCGATGTGGATAAAACCACATTCGACCTGTCGGTGAAGAATCCGCATAAAAAGGATGAAACCGCTCTGAGAGACCCAAAAGAAATTCTTGATGAAATGAAAGAGCTGGACAAAGAAAGCGCCGACATTCTGAAGGCAATTAAGGTGCTGGTATGATTAAGAATTTGGAAAGGCAGCTCATTTGACTTCAAAGACACGAATATTCATTGAGAAGGCCGGTGCCGGCACGCTGGACATGATCGCCCTGTGCGCTGAAGCCGGTTTGCCCACACCTGAGTTTCGGCAGGATGG
>Ga0209342_10006728_pt1 | contig 11612 bp, 2 predicted proteins | sample RifCSP16_2_FD_184023 | JGI IMG/M metagenome (GOLD analysis project Ga0209342, IMG submission 184023) | Soil microbial communities from Rifle, Colorado - Rifle CSP2_sed 16_2 (SPAdes) (version 2) | ecosystem: Environmental > Terrestrial > Deep subsurface > Rock core/Sediment | place: Rifle... | reverse complement strand
CGACCTCGCCGATCCGCTGGCCCGGCAGATGGCGTAGATCGCCTTGCCCGCCACATCGACTGCTGGCTGGTCGCGGTTCATGTCGCAGCCATCGATCCCGCCACCAGGCGAGACCCGGCTCCAGATATTCGATGCCAGTGAAAGGATCTCCACCTCGTTGTTCCCGGACCACCGGAAGCGGTAGACGCTGTCGGTCCCCGGGTCGTAGGCCGCGAAACTCGACCCGTTGTCGCCGCCGTACCCGCCGCTTGGGCCGGGCCACGACGCGGCCTGCCACTTGCCAGTGGCAAAGTTGAAGCGCATCGCGTCGGCCGAGTCCGTCACCCCGGAGCAGCCTGACCCCGATCCCTGCGTGATGAAGTAGAATCCGGGCAGTACGATCCCCTGGTCGCGCTTCGAGTCGTACGCCCATCCGACCGTGTCCGGGCGCCCCGGCTGCACCGGACCGTTGCACCATGGACCGATCAACGTCCAGTTACTTCCCTGAGCGAGATCAATCGCCCAGACCATCTGGTTGCCGTTGTCCGAGATAAACTGGTTCGCATAATCGCCGCCGGTCAGCACAAGCCGCTTGCTCGGCGCGTGAAAGAACATCCTCGAGTGCTTGCCGCCCCACGGTGCCGTGTACGGGCCGTTGGAGGGCATGGGGATCGGTGTCCATGTCTTCGCGGGAATCTGCAGGCTCGTGCTGGGCGCAGGCGTCGGAGCCGGAGCTGGGTCGGGCGCGGGTGGTGAAGAAGACGCATTCGAGACCGTTACGGTCACTCCAGCCGATGTTTTCGTGTTCCCGGCGGCATCGCGCGCAACGGCAGTCAGCGCATAGCTCCCGTTTGATGATTGAGTGGTGTTCCACGTGATGGAGTGCGGCGCGGTCGTGTCTTCGGAGCCGAGATTCACGCCGTTGAGCTTGAACTGCACACCCGCGACACCGATATCGTCACTGGCGGTCGCCGAGACTGTGACGGAAGACCCGGAGACAGTGGCGCCGTTGGTGGGCGCTGTCAGCGAGACCGTAGGCGGAGTCGTGTCAGACGCCGGCGCTGGCGACGGGGCCGGGGTCCCTGAAGATGATTTATAGATGAACACGTTCTCGTCCACCGCATTCACGAGGATGAACACGTTCTTTGAGGGGACGTACTGGAACCTTCCGTACACTCCAACGCGGGTGGGAGCAGTCGGTGTCACGGTGTTCGTAGACGCGGCTCCCCGTTGGGTCCATGTCCAGCTCCCGGTGTCCAAGGAGTAGACCGAAGTGCCGCCCACCCAGGCGACAATCCGCTTCGAGACCGGATCCCATGCGGCCGCCGGGCCGCGAGCATTGACCACGGCCGAGCCGCCAGACGTGCTCGGATGAGTCTTCTGGAAGGTCTGCAGGTTCCACACATGCAGATTCCCGTTCCCGAACACGACGAGCAACCGCCGGTCCGGATCGAGCACGGCGACTTGCTCTTCGCCTTCGACGCCACTGTCTCCGCGGGTCGTCCACGCGCCGGTCTGTGTATCGAACTCGGCGAAGGATCCCTGATCGCTCGCGACGTAGACTTTCTTCGAAACCGGGTCGTACTCTGAGATCTGGCTGACACCGTTGGCCGGATGCGAGCCTTTGTCTTGCCAGCTATTGGAAGAGAAATCGAAGTACCAGCCCTTGCGAGCGCCGCCACCGCTTCCGCACCAGAGCGAGCCGCCCGAGCCAAAGAGTTTATCCAACGGTGCAATATAAAGCACGCCATCGTATGTATGCCGTGAATTCGGGTCACCGCCGCCAACTGTTTCCGGGCAACTACTCGAGCCGACCGCCGGAATACCGGAGCTCGGCCCCCAGATCCGGGTCCACTTTTGCGTGCTCAGTGTGAAGGCGTACAGCTCGTTCCCGCCGTAGTCGGCGTGGCCCCCGCCCCAGATGATCAACCGGTCTCGCTTCGTGTCGTACGCCCCGCCGGACCACTGGAAGAAGAAGTCCGGGCCGTTCCCGAGCGGCACGCCCGGCGGCGGAAACACGCCGCTCTGGTTCAGCTTGGAACTTGGGATCTGATACCATTCTCCAGGGCTTAGATTATCGATGCCGCTGATCTGCGCATCGGTAACGAACGGAGCAACTGAGGCGAGAAAGACAAAAGAAGCTATGAGGAGAAACGCCCAGCTTCGACGAGTCATTAATAAGCCTCCGTTGGCATCCCTCCTCTCTCACTTCTTTCGGTAGCCCGGCTGTCAGGGGGTCGCCTGACCCGTGGCGTTGCGTCCATCGCCTCGCGGCGAGGTTGCCTTTTCGAGAAGGAGCCTTAATTGAGCTGTCGGCGAAATACTAAGAAAGCAAATGAAATGCCAAGGGCAGGCGAATCGTTATCCGGGTAGGAAGTGTTGAAATTTAAGAGCAGATGGAACAGAAACGGGGCGGCGCGGCTCGTAACAGATTGGCACCCTTTGAAAACTCTGCCGAAAAATGTCCGCCGCATCGCGCGGATCTGCTGCGCGGCCGGGTGGGAGGCCTCTGGCCTCCCCGCTGGCCGCGTCGGTAGCATCCGCCTGTGTTACCGCGCCGGCGCTCGGGAGACAGGAGGGGCTACCGGCTCCCTGCTGATGCGCGGGTTTTCCGGCGTCGCTGCGCGGCGCTGGAGTAACTTTTTATTAGGCCCATGAGGTCCTTTGACGAGCTCACCTCGGTCCGAAAACGCAGCGGGGCACAGTGACAAAACCGGCTATGCCTAACTGGGTGTGTGACCATAATTCCGGATCGGGGCTAATTGATAACGTCGAACGCATCGATATCGATCAGCGTGTCGGCAGAAGCCGGGTTCTTCGTCCCCGTCACTTCGATCCGAAGCGTGTGCAGTCCCGAGACCAAGCCGCTCTTGCTGTACACCACCTGTTGATACGTCCCCACGGCGCTGTAGAGATCGACCGTGGCGTCCAGCACCCCATCGAGGTAGACTCGGGCGATGCCCAGGTCCCCCCAGTGATCTGAGATCCATTTCACGCCGGTCCCCGTGAAGGTCAACGTGGCGCTCGCGCCAGTATTGTTGGAGTTCTTGTAGCCGCCCCCACTCGCGTTGGAATCAAGCTGGCTCCCCCACACCCCTTGATACGTGATCGCTGCGTTTGTCTCCTCATACCGGGTCGTGGTGGTCGTCCCCGTGATGACCACCGTCAACGCGCTAGACCACCCCGAACTCGCCCCGGGCGCGTCCGTAGCCATCACCCGGACACTGTAGCTTCCCGCGGTTCCCCAGCTATGGGCGGCCAGTACTGTGGCGCCCGAATTGGCGAGCGTGGTGGTGGTGGTGGTGGTCCCATCCCCCCAGTCGATCTTGTAGGTTACCTGGTCACCATCTGGATCCGTCGTGGAGAGCGAATAGGAATAAGACTGCCCGGGACTCCCGCTGCTCGGTCCCACCGGAACTCCCGGTGTGCTCGGCGGATTGTTGGTGCCCTCACTCGCCTCAAACGCATCGATATCGATCAGCGCATCGGCAGAGGCCGGGTTCTTCGTCCCCGTCACTTCGATCCGAAGCGTGTGCAGTCCCGAGACCAAGCCGCTCTTGCTGTACACCACCTGCTGATACGTCCCCACGGCGCTGTAGAGATCGACCGTGGCGTCCAGCACCCCATCGAGGTAGACTCGGGCGATCCCCAGGTCCCCCCAGCGATCTGAGATCCATTTCACGCCGGTGCCCGCGAAGGTCAACGTGGCGCTCGCGCCAGTATTGTTGGAGTGCTTGTAGCCGCCCCCACTCGCATAGGAATCCACGAGGGCTCCCCAGCTCCCTTGGTATGCGATTGACGGATGCACCTCTTCATAGCGAATTGCAGAGTGAGACAACCGGACAAACGCGGCCGTGGATGGAACGCCGGTCGCATTGACAAGGAAGAGCATGTAATAGCCCGGCGGGGCAAGATTCAGGTTGACCGGAATGTCCACGATCAACTCCCCTGTCCCCTTCGTAAACGTCAGCTCCACATAGTGCTGGTCCATATCCAGCGTATGCGTGACCGACCCCGGTCGGATCAGCGCCACGGAAGCGATATTCGCGGCGTCAGGCGTTTGAACCCGGATGGTCGTGCCGTATTCCGCAGTCGAGGGCGCGGCGCTGATCGTGGGACGCGCCCCATTAAACAGGTATGGAGGAGAGTAGATCTCCGCGGTCAAGTGGTCTACGGCCGTGGTGAACCGGCCACCTCCGGCTACCAGCACCCGGCCATCGGGCAGCAGCAATGCCGTGGAGTGATACTGGCGCACCTCCTGCATCGCGCTCATCGTCGCCCACGTCTCCGTCAGCGGATCCCACAGCTCGGCCGCCAGAGGGCCGGTGGGACTGGTCTGACTGAGCACGTTTGTCCCGCCGACCGCCAGCACTTTCCCATCCGGCAAGACCACCAGATTGTGCTCGTAGCGCGGAAACGCCATCGCCGCAGTCTGGCGCCACGCCGGCGCGCTCTGGTTCGTGTCGATCACGATCGTGCTCGTCCGCGCTTGATTCGACTGGCTCGGGTCCCCCCCGCCCGTCGTCATGATCTTCCCCGGCCGATACATCACCGACGTCCCCAGCAGCACCGGACTGTCTCCGGCATTTGTCCACGTCTGATTCGCCACATCCAGGATCGCCACCTTCCCTGGCGTTGCACCAATCACGTAGATCGTGCCGTTGGGCAACAGATAGCTCAGTGGATACTCGTCGTCCTGGACACTGGACGTGTTCACCGGAAGCAACGACCACGAGCCGGACCCCGGGTCGTAGACTTCCGGGGTGTCCGCAAAGAGGCCAGGTGTAATCTGGCCGCTCAGCGCTACCACCCGGCCATCGCCCAGTGTCGTCGCGCTCGGATACCACCGGTCCACCGACATGTCCGCCACTTGCGTCCACTGGTTCGTGGCTGGATCGTAGATGTTCGCGTCTTTGATCCCGATCTCCCCGCCATCGTGCCCCCCGATCACCAGCAGCCGGCCGTCCGCCAACATCGAATGACCCGCGCAGAAGACGGCAGACGGGCTCGGCACCGCCGTGAAACTCTGTGTAATGGGATCCCAGAGTCGGGCAGCGGCGACGGGCAGCTCCCAGCCGTCCCACAGCAAGATCTTGCCGGTGTGCAACAGCGTGGCGTGCACCGCCACCAACGGCCAGGTAAGCCGCCCCGACCATGCGCCGACTTGGGAAGGATCACTACCATTCGAGACAGTCACGGTAATGGGACTCGATGTGGCGCGATTTCCTGCCGCGTCCCGGGCCGCGGCTGTGAGCGTATGAGATCCATTCGTCGCCGTTGTGGTGTTCCAAGAAACTGAATACGGAGCAGTGAGGTCTTCTGCGCCCACATTCACGCCGTCGAGCAGGAATTGAACACCGGCAACTCCGACGTTGTCAGACGCGCTGGCTGAGACCGTGATGGCGCCGGAGACCACACCATTGTTCGCCGGGCCCGTGAGAGAGACTGTGGGGGGCGTCGTGTCGGGGGTCGGCGCTCCGCCGACTGGTGTCGTCATGTCGGTTTGAATCTCTGCTTGACTGAGCGCGCGATTGTAAATTCTGATCTCATCGATCTGCCCGGCAAAGTACTCCCCCCAAACCGCGTTCCCGCCGATGCGCAAGGGACCCGAAGACGCAGTGATCGACCCATTCGCAGCCAGACTGCGTACCTGCGCCCCATTGACGAACAACCGGAGGGTCGCTCCGTCGAAGGTCGCAACGAGATGAGCCCACATGTTCAATGAGAGCTTCGCGGTTCCACGCGCCTCATAGGAATTGTTGGACGTCTCGAGTTCACTGTTCGGCCGATTCGCGCTCGTGTTTGCATACAGGGCATAGGCGAGCCCACTGGGTCGCTCCTTGAGAATCACGGTTCGCCATCCGCTGAGCGTGGTTGGCCGGACCCAGGCTTCCAATGTCATGCCGTTGCTCAGATCCAGCAAGTTCGCGTCATTCACAGTCACCAAGTTATTGGTGCCATTAAACGACAACGCGCCGCCGTACCGGCCCGCGGCCGTCCAAGTCGCGCCCGAAACCGCGCCGCTGTTGCCGTTGCCGGACAGATCAGTGACTGTGGTCCCGCCCCCTTCGTTAAAGCCATAAGCGGCGATCAGACCGGCGGGAGCCGCATGAGCCGAAGCGGAGAACACTCTTGAGGACAGCTGCCAAACGGAGAGCGTCAGCACAACAATGATGAGAGCTCGAGTCCATTTCATGGAATTGCCCCTGCCTTAGGCACAACGAGAATGAGAAGGCTCTAGCTAGGAAGACATCTCCAAAACACGAGTAAAACGCTGCGCGTATACTGCTGAACTGAAGCTCGACTGTCAATAGGGAAAGTGACTTGGAGAGGGGTAAATTTGTGCAATTGATGCAGTTTGTTTCCAAACCTTGCGGACGACTTTTTCGCGGGCGTGCCGGAGAGCTATCGGGGCGAGATCAAATCAACTGGAAACGTATGGATGAGGTTCTGTACAACCACCGCTCGGTCGGTCGGATTGATGCGGTACGTGGCGTGATAAATCTTCACCCCGGTGGCGGCCTGGCGAACTTCCGGCGGCTCGTGCCGCCAGAGTGTCCGTACGAGATCCAGGGAACGACTTCGCTGCCGGGCCGGGTCTCGCTCCCGCATGATGCCGTGCGTGATCTCCAGACATTTCGTCGTGTGCCCAAACGCAGCCGCGTACGCGCTCCTGGAGATGCCGACCTCGCGTCCATCCGGGAGGGCGACTCGCGCCTCCCACACGTCCGTGAACTCGCCGGGCGTGTCGGAAAAGGTCGGATAGAGATCAAACGGCCACACAGGCTCCCGCCAGGAGAAGGCGAGCAACGCCTCAGGAATTTTGTGGCCTTTGGGGAGATAACGCCGGGCAAGATAGGAGCTGAACAGGAGCCCGCTGATTCCCGCCTGAAAGAGGACGAGCAGAATACAGAGCCAGCGGACCGCGTGTGGTCCCGGCGCTCTCGTGGCCGCCGGAGCCGGCTGGCGATCAACCAACGAGCACGCGCGGGAGTCAGCGATGCGCCGATAGATTCTTGAGCCAACGCGGGCGATCGGAGACCACCCCATCAGAGGCGCGATCGGCCACAGGAAAGGGATGTGAGCGGCAATCCGTCGATACGCGTCATAGCCGCCGGCCTCGTTGGCGCTGTCTACGACAAAGAGATCATGGGCGAGCATCTCGTCGGTGATGTGGGGATAACGCAGGCGCCTTGGATCGTTCGACATCCCGACGACCGGCTCAAGGTCGTCAAACAGGTCGATTGACCGCAGCAGTGCCATCGCTCTCCGACAGAGACGGCAGCCGCCGTCGTACAGCACGAGGAGCGGCGCTCGTCCGAGCCGTTTTGACAGCGTGCGGCCCATCGAAGTCCAGTCAAACAGGCAGACGTAAGCGACCATGAGATCGGTAAACCAAATGTGGAGGAACAGCCCGTTCCCGATGTGGAAGGCGAGCCCGCTTAAGGCCAGCAAGGGACGTGCTGGCCTGAACAGGACGAGCGCGATAAATCCCGCTTCAAGGAGAATGACCCCGAGCCCGGCAAGCACCAGCATCGGCGGTGGGACGAGATCGATTCGTAGCGGAAGCTGGAAACCAGGCTCGTACAAATAGATCTCGAACCATTTGAGCCAGAGCACGGCTCGGAGATTGTCCGCGCTTGCCCATCCCGCTGTGATCGCCTTTTCGAGCTTCGCGAGTCCGGGAATCAGGTACAGCAGGCCCAAGAGGATCCATGCGCACCGTAAAGTCCCGAGCGCGTCCGACCTTGGAACGATCGGGTCAACTCGCCCGCGGTCCGCGCTCCGGACCGCCTGCGCCAGGGAGTCCATCGAAAGCAGACGCCCAGATGGTCCAATCGCCAGCAGAGTCAGGAACCAGATTATGTGGTGATAATGATCGACCTTCCCCTGGTTTTGAGGCAGGCCAAATACGTATAGCGACAGGATCGCAGCGGCGCCAAGCGTCCACCGGGTGCGCACACCAAGGAGACCGAGACCGAGCAAAGCGAAGTTCGCCACCGAGAGCCAGTGCGCGAGGGCCACGTTGCTGATGAAGTCAAAGGGGAGATATCGATAAAACGAGATCGGGACCCAGGCGTCTTTGGGCAGGCCAGGCATGACCTGGTCCGTCCACTCAATCACGTCCCATGCGAACGGGAGGACGCCGACGCCGAGAAACACAACTCGGAAGATCGCAAGGTTGTAGGTCCAACCCCGGTCGTGATTAAGCAGCTCGTCTGCTTTAAACCACCGATTCACATGCCGCAGTGGGTTCATTGTGGCTGGTTTTCGCATGGCACGAATATTTTGCGCGAGTCCCCGCGGGCTCCGCATCGAGGCTGAAGTCTTGACCAGTGCCACACATCCATTTAATCGGGCGACGCCGAAACGCCCTTGAGGGAAACTCTGCAAAGAAAGGACGATTCTTTGTGTCGCGCCGTCTGCAGCCTTCTACAGACCGGCAATCTCGTCCCTCGTGGCCTCTCCCCTGTCAGGAGGGCTTCCTACTGCAGATCTTCCGCTTAGTCCACTTCTTCCGTTCGCGCTTGTAGGGGACGATCCTCGACGGACCTTGCTACCGCAACGAGGCGCGTTGAAGTCAAGCACCTCCATCCCGCGGTCACGGTTGCACATGCACGGTCGCTTTTTCCGACTCAATCGTTGATACGTCACTATCTTTACAAATCGTTCCCAGATTTTTTTCTATTGACACGCATCGCTGTCCTCAGATACTCGTTACGGCATTTTTTTTCTGCGACTTTTTTTAATATATGTAAGATCCTCGCAAAGACTGACATGTTTTACGCTTTCGTCTCGGGAACATTCCCGAAAAACGGAGATCCAGCCACCTCATATTCGGGGCGTCTAGGTCCCTCGCTCTCATCGCGCTGCCCGTAAGACGCAGACCTTCACGAGGGCAATTTTGAGTGCACTGATGGCCAACCCAAGCTTGGAGAGAGGATCTCAATGGTTCGCAATGGAATTGCGCGAGCGACGCTGAGCATCACAGCGCTTAGTCTAGTCCTGCTGGTTTTACTGGTGTCCCCCGCAATGGCGGCTCCCGCGGGGCTGGTGGCTGCTTATGGCTTTGATGTGGGGGGAGCCACCCTGACTGATCTGTCCGGCAACGGCCACACCGGCACGATCTCGGGCGCTACGTGGACTGCCGCGGGCCGGTTCGGCGGGGCGTTGTCGTTTAATGGCGCCAGTAACTTGGTGACTGTGAATGACAGCAACTTGCTGGATCTCACCACCGGGATGACCCTGGAAGCCTGGGTGCAGCCCACGGCGCTCAGTGGATGGCGGACGGTGGTAATAAAGGAACGCCCAGGGAACCTCGCGTATGCGCTGTACGCCAATACGACCAGTAACCGACCCAGCAGTGAGATCGCCACTCCGGGGAACGTCGATGCTCGCGGCAGTGCGCAGTTGCCGCTGAATAGTTGGTCTCACCTGGCAGCGACGTACAATGGTTCAACCCTCAGTCTCTACATCAATGGCTCGCTCGTGAGCAGCAAAGCTGTCTCAGGCGCTATCGCGGGTTCCGCGCTGCCGCTTCGGATCGGAGGCAACTCGGTGTGGGGCGAGTACTTCCAAGGCCTGATCGATGAAGTGCGTGTTTACAACCGCGCGCTGAGCCAGGCGGAGATTCAGAGCGACATGAACACTCCGGCCACCCCTCCAGTGCCGGACTTCTCCTTCACAGTCTCTCCCGGAACCCAGGTCATCCCGACCTCCGGCACGATCTACTTCGACGCGAACGTCGTCTTCCTCGACGGCTTCAACAGTTCCAATATCCAGTTCTGGATCACCGATCTTCCAGCCGGCGTGACGGGAATCTACACGCCAAACCCGGGTCCCCACCAGGGTCGATCGGCCCTGGCGGTGACCAGCACCAACGCGAGCGTTGGCACCTACCTCCTTACGCTGGGAGCCACCGCGGAAGGGATCACTCACTCTCAAAACGTCACCCTGATCGTCAGCGACACCCCCGATTTCAACCTCGTCGTCTATCCACTGGCTCAGAACACGGTAGCGGGGAGCAGTGTTCCCTACGAACTGACGCTGGCGTCGCTGAATGGGTTTGCCTCTCCTGTCTCGTTCTCGGTGGCGGGACTTCCGTTCGGTGCGACTCCCCTCTTCACGCCGCAGTCGGCAACTCCACCGGACGGCGGCATTCTCACCGTCACGACCTCAACCGCAACTCCCGAGGGGGAATACGCGCTCACCATAACCGCGACGAGTGGCTCGCTCGCCCACCAGGTTCCGGTCACGCTCCGCGTTGTGGCCACCAGCGGCACCTGGAACCTCTCTCTCATGGGTTCGATGGTAGGCATCGGAAGCAACAGCCTTCGCGTCGGTTCCCCGAGAAACGACGGAGCCACGCGCGTGTACGTAGCGCCGATCGAGACCGGTCGCGTCATCGAGCATTCGTGGAACGGATCCTCCTGGACCAAGCTTGATGTCGGCGGCTCGCCTCAGGGGCAAGAGATCCATAACTTCAACATCGGCCCCGGCCGGGGCGACGGCCTGAATCGGCTCTATGTGGCAAGCCTGGACAAGAATGTTTACGAGCTGTCCTACAACGGAGCCGCCTGGACCCAAATGGTCGTCGGCGCTCTTGACGCAGAAGCCATGCACACGGCGGTCGGGATCGGCCGTAACGACGGCGTCGTCCGCGTCTATGCGGTGAGCACCGCGACGGCGTACGAATTCACCTGGACGGGAAGCAACTGGAGCAAAGTGGTGGTGGGGCCCGTGCCGGCCGCCCACAGCATCGTCATCGGGCCAGGACGGAACAACTCCCTGAACAACCTCTACATCGCATCGACCGGTTTCGGCACGTCCGAGGCGCGCTATGTCAACGGTTCGTGGATAGTCGCGTCAATGAACGATGGAGGCGACGTCAGGAACTTGAGTCTCGGAAACGGCCGCAATGATGGCGTGAACCGCATCTACGGGGCATTGTGGCAAGCCGGGCAGGTCCGAGAGTTGACCTGGGACGGAACCAAATGGTCCGTGACGAGCACCACACCGGTGGTCGAGATCTCCTTGATCCACGCATACGTGCTTTCCGGGAGAAATGACGGGGTCAATCGGGTCTACGGGTCCGGGGCGAACGGGCACGCCTGGGAGTTCACGTGGAACGGCTCCGGGTGGACCGTGGAAGACATGGGTGGAGGCGGGGGCTACATCTACGGATTCCATTTCGGTCCCGCGCGCAACGACGGAGTGCTCCGACTGTACGGAGCGGAACGAGACACGGGAAACCAGGTGTACGAGTACAAGTGGTCCAGCGCGTTGGTGGACATGCAGCCGCCGACGCCTCCCGGCGCGCTCAACGCAACTGGCTCGATACAGAGCGTCATCCTAAACTGGAGCGCCTCGAGTGACAATGTTGGCGTCCAGAACTACAACGTTCACCGATCGACCTCTCCCGGCTTCACACCCTCGGCCGCCAATCGCATCGCTCAGCCTTCAGGAACAACCTATACGAACACCGGGCTCGCGCCCGGCACTTACTACTATGTGGTGACCGCCCAGGACGCGGCCGGCAACGTCAGCGCGCCGTCGAACCAGGTGATCGGAACCGCGCTTGCCGACACCACGCCACCAATCATCTCGTCTGTCACCGTCTCGCCGGGTAACGG
>Ga0209342_10006727_pt1 | contig 11613 bp, 7 predicted proteins | sample RifCSP16_2_FD_184023 | JGI IMG/M metagenome (GOLD analysis project Ga0209342, IMG submission 184023) | Soil microbial communities from Rifle, Colorado - Rifle CSP2_sed 16_2 (SPAdes) (version 2) | ecosystem: Environmental > Terrestrial > Deep subsurface > Rock core/Sediment | place: Rifle... | reverse complement strand
CTGTCGCCCGTTTTCTTGTCGCCGCGGGGGCGCGGGTTACCGGGCCCGCCCGGAGCACTGTCGTCGGCCATCCGTCTATCCGCGTGTAACACGAACTTTGCCGCTTTTATTACTCGCGGAGCTTTGTGGGTCGAAGACCCCCAGCGGGGGTGAAACCCCCGCCCCGAAAAAATGGCTGGGCGCGGTGCGCCGCGGAGTCGTCGACGGGGCCCTCCGTCGGCTCGCCTAAAGTTCTGTTTCCTCGGCCTGGTTGAGGAGGGCGACGAGCTCGAGGGAGTGCGTCCTGTTCACGCGCTGGGCGCGCCCGACAACCTGAACCCGAATGTTTTCGTCCCGGATGTGGTGGTAAAGGACGACCATCGAGACGAACGGGAGGTCGAGGCCCGCGCAATCCCGCGCGGCGGTTACGACCATGACGTTGACTTCGCCCCGGAACCGCTCGAGCGTCAGATCTTTTTGTTGGCGCGTGCCGCGGAGCACGGCGTGGCCGATGCCGACGCGCGTGAGCGCGGCGCTGATCATCCGCGTCGATTCGCCGTGAACCGCGAAGACAAGCACCTTTCGGGCCGCGTTGGCGGGCGGGGGGATCCTTTTCTCGCCCTCGAGGAGGCCCGCGACGATCGGGGGGGCGTCGCGGATGTCGCGGATGCAAACCGGCGCCTCGCCGCGGAGCACGCCCACGAGCGCCCGGAGCTTCGGGAGCGCCTCGGCGCGTGCGCCGAGCGCGTCGAGCGCCGCGAGGGCGTCGGCGTCGGTTGCGGGGGGCTCGGGCCCCGGGTGCTCCGTCTTGTTTTCGGGGGCTACGCCGCCCTCCGCGGGCTCGGCCTCGGTGCCGAGGAGCGCCTCGTCGTCCAGCGCCGCCGAGAGGTCGATGCCCCCGCCCACCCGGATCAGATCACTGCGCGGCTGCACGGGGCGGGCGCAGTTCGGGCACTTTTTTACGAACCGCCGGCCTGCGCCGTTTGTCGGCAGGGCGCAGTTCTCGCAGAGCACGATCTGGCAGCAGTTCACGATGTACGCGTCGAGCGGAGCGGGCGCGGCGGCCGCCGCCCCGAGCATCGGGGCGAACGCCGCGAGGGCTTTGAGCTCTTCCGCGCTCGGCCCGTCGCCGCCGAACGCGACCTTGCAGCACTGGCACTGCTTTTCGCGGATGTTGTCGCGCATTCGCCCCAGGCTTTTGCCGTGGAGCTCCCGCGCCTCCAGCGCGCCCTCCTCGAGCTTTTCGAGGACCGACCGCAGCTCCGGGCCGTAGCCTTTGCAGGCCGCGGCGAGCGCGAGAAGCTCCGCGCGGGTGCTGCCCGGGTTTTTCAGCAGCTCGCGGGCCTGCCGGGCGTACTCCTTGTCGTTTCCGCGGTCTGCGGGCAGGCCCGCGGTTTCCTTCCTGAAGAGCTCCAGCCGGGCAAGGCGCGCGGCGGCGTCTTGGTAGCGCGACAAGCGGTCGGCGAGGACCCAGCGGACGACCTCCGCCGCGGACTTCGCCTGGATCCCGAGGCTGCTCGCCGCAGTTTCGACCGCGTCGCCGTTGAGCATCTCGACGACCTCCGCGGGGACGTCGAGGGCGCGCAGGATCTCCGCGGCCCGCCCGCCCTCGACGACGACCCGCCTGTTCGCGATCTTCGGGGTGTCGCGGTACGCCTTCGCGTACTCCGGGTCGCAGCGGAGGTTCAGCGTCGAGAACAGCAGGTCGTCGAGCATCGACGCGACGACGGGGAACGCGTCGTGGTTCCGCACGAGGAACTCCTCGACGGTCGGCGCCGGCTGCACGTGGACCTTCGCGACCGTCTGCCGGCGGGTCGCCGACACGACGAACGAAATCGCGGCCGGGAGCATGCAGTCCTCCGGGGTGAGCTGCGCGACGTCCGCGTCGTCGTAGATCACCGCGTCGACGATCACCCCGTCGAGGACCGCGCGGAGGGCGCGGAGGATCGAGCGCTGCTTCGCCCCGGGGGCGACCGTCTCGCCCGGCATCTTGAAGCTCGTCGTGACCTTCCCCATTTTGACGAACAGCAGGCCCGCGTCGAGCCGGCCCTCGGCGTATAGCTCGTTGAACGCCTTCAGCGTCCGCACGCTGTCGATCGTGAAGAAGCCGAGGCCGGGACAGAAGCGCCGCGCCTCGCGCTCCCACTGAGAGATCACGGAGTTCGAGGCGACGACGATGTGGAGCGGCAGGTGCCGCGTAAAGCGGCAGCACAGCTCCGGGAGAAAGCCGCGGCCATCGGCGTACAGGGTGTGCGCGTGGGCTCCGCGCGGGCCGCGGCGCGACACTCGTACCGCCGCGCGGTTGACGGCGGTGGCGCCGCTTTCGTCGGTCTGCATCGTGAGGACGTTGACCGGCACAGGAAACAGCCGCACGCGGTTCGCGCAGATGAACGCGAGCGCGAGGACGGTTTTTCCCGACGAAGGCGGCTCAGAGAGAACGTACACGTGCGGGCGGAGGACCGCGCCGGCCCTGTCCGCGATGCGGACGACCGGCCGCTCGCTCAGCGCGAGCATCGCGTGCAGGAGCGTCGCCTGGGGCGGCCATAGCCGGCCGCTGAAGCCGGGAGGGTCCGGCGCCCGCGGGTCGTTTTCGTCGAAATACGTCATGCACCCCAGCCGGTGCGCCATGTCGACCCACGGGACGCCCGACCCGTTCCTCACGCCGCTCGGCCGCCGCGGATCGTACTCGGCCACCTCTCCGGGCTGCTGGTTTTCGCCACCCCGGGCCCCATCGACCGCCGCCGGGCTGTCGGCTCGGCGACGCGCGCGGCCCTGCCTCTGCCGCCTGGCTCGGGGGGCGGCGGCTTCGTTTCCGCGGCCCCGCGCCGCGTGCGCCTCGGCTTCTTCCATTCGCTCGATCGCTTCGGCGATGGCTTCCATCGCTTCGGGGTTGTCTTCCATCTGTTCCATCGTTTCGGGCTCGGCTCTGCTGCTGTTCCCACCGGGCCCAAAATTCAATTCTCGGGCTCGCCGCCGATTCCTGCGGAGCTTTGGGGGGCCGAAGACCCCCCCGGTGGGGGGTAAAACCCCGCCCGCGCCCCTCCGACAAAAAACGGGGCTTGCCCCCGCCGCCCTTCGTTGGGATTTTCGCGCGTTGGCTCGGACTGACGCGAGGCCTAGGTGTCAATGATATCGGGGAATTCCGTTGAAATCGTGGCGGTCGTCACGACGTCCCACACGTAGGTTTCGGCCGCGAGCCCTGTGACCGTCACCGTCACGTCCGTCGTTGACGTTCCGACGGCGACGTCGGTGCCGATTTCGTCGATATCGTCGGTGCCGATTGTGTCGACCACGGTGATTGTGGCGCCGATATTTGTCGCGCGCTTGGCGCGCAGGCGCCGAGTGAAATTGCTCGTCGCGCTCGGGCCGCCGAGATCGGTCCGCACGCCAATGACGTTGATCCAGAGAATCGCCGAGGTGTTGTTTGCCAACCGGACAATCTGTGCGATCGTCGGTGTCTCATTGGCGGTTGTGATGCGGGCCGCAACGATATGCTGGGTGCCCGCCTTCGCGAGCCCGCTGAGCAGTTGCTGGGGTACTGCCATTTCTGTCGGGCGGGTATTCCTGGCCGGAAAACCCTCCGGATCTTTGGATTTACGGGATGTCGACAATATTGGGAAATTCTGTGGAAATCGTGGCGGTCGTCACGACGTCCCACACGTAGGTTTCGGCCGCGACCCCGGTGACGGTGACCGTCACGTCCGTCGTTGATGCTCCGATGGCAACGGCGGTAGCCGCTTCGTCCTCGTCGTCGGTGCCTATCGTGTCGATCGCGGTGATCGTGGCGCCGCCGGATGATGTGCGCTTGGCGCGCAGGCGCCGGGTAAAATTGCTCGTCGCGCCCGGGCCGCCGAGGTCGGTCCGCACGCCAATGACGTTGATCCAGAGCGTCGCTGAGGTGTTGTTCGCTAACCGGACGATCTGCGCGATTGTCGGTGTCGCGTTGCTCGTCGTGATGCGTGCGGCAACGATTTGCTGGGTGCCGGCTTTCGCGAGCCCGCTGAGCAGCTGCTGGGGCGCTGCCATTTTGTCGTGAAGTATTCCTGGCGGAAAAACTGGCGCGACATCCGCGGTCGTATCTGTTCTTCGCGACCGGGTCCACCGATTCCGGGCCTCCCGACAAAAAAGCGGCGCTCACATGCCGCCGTTCTCACACTTTTCGAGTTCGGTGGAAACCCGCTCGAACGGCTCGTTACACAGCTCGCCGGCAAGGGCGGTTTCTATTTTGCCACCGGGCCCGCCGCGGTGGAAGATCGCGTCGCCTTCACACGTGCAGATACTTGAGCCGTCGCCGAATTCGAGCTCGTCCTCCTGTCGCGCCCTGAACGCCGCGAGAAACTCTGCCCAGCGCGCCCAGCTCAGCCATTCCCCGTCCGGAAGCGTGAGGTTCTCGTAGACGAGCGTCGCTTCCATTAGCGGGCATGTCAGCTCAAAGATGAGCGTAAACTTTTGCGCCGCGGAGTCACCGAAGCCGCCCGTGATGCCGTCCATGATGCCGTTCGGCGCGGGACTCGCGGGCTCGTCGTGGTATTCGAAGTGGGCCGTTAGGATCAAGTCGTCGGCGCCCGAGTAGAGCGGTTGCGGTTCATTTCGCGCGTTTTGTGCTTCCATTATCTGCGCTTCGCCCCCGGTTCAATTCTGCCAAATATGCGCCTAGGCCTTCGGCCGCGGCGAGGAGGGCGGGATGGATCGAGGGGGCCCGCAGGGCGCAACGCCCTTTTTCGGCATTTTTGGCTTCGGCGCCTTTTCCGCGGATGCGGCGACCCGCGGGCGGGCCGGCGGGATTGCCGCCGGGGCACCCCCTGGGGGCGAATCCGCGGCCACGGTCCCTTCGGCGCGCCGGGCCGCCTCTCTCCCCAAGACCCGCTTCTGCCCGTTTAGCTTCGGGGGCGCGGTTCCGTTTTTTAGCACCTCCATGCTCTCTTGAATCCGATGTTTATGGGGAAAATCTTCGAACCAGGTGACGATGTAATCGCCGTTCGGGCCGTGTGCCTTGTAATACTCTTTGAACCTGCGATGGGCTTCCTGGATGAACGTCGGGGGGCCCCCTTCGACGAGGTCCCCGTCAGGGCCTCGCTCCTTCCGCCAGCGCAGGCCGAATTTCGCGCAAAGCTGGTCGAGGTCTGCCTGCTTTTCTGCGTCGATGACGAAGCCGCTCCGCGGCCCCCGTCCCTGACGCGCCTTCCCGTCGCCTTGATTGATGCAGGTCAATGCCCCGGAGAGCCGCTCCATTCCTGACGCGTCGAGCCCAACATAGCCGCCGCAGTTAATCTCAAGCATCGGTGGCGATCCGTGCTCCCGGATCCATTGTTCGAGAAATTCGATGCAGCGCTTCCACGGGTAGGGCCCTTCGAGCCCATAAGGGTCCCAGTGCGGCAGGCCCTCAAGGTCCCGGAGCTGGTGCGGCTCGAGCAGCGTCGGCCGGCCCTCCTTCCAATTTTTGTAGTTGTCGGCGCACCAGCGGTAAAAGTTGTGGAACTTCACCCGCGCCTCGCCCATGATCCACAGGTCCGTCGTTTTCGGGTAGCGGTTGCATTGGTGGACAATCCGGCTCAGCTCCGCGAAGCCCAGCTGCCACGGAATCCTTTCCGCGCGGAGTAGCCGCTCGACCGGCCGCTCCGCAACTGAGGCACCAAACCGCGCCGCCCGCCGTACCGCCGCGAGGAGCGCGCGCCTGTCGGCGTCCTTCGGGAGAGCGAGGCTGTGCGTGCCAAGACAGTCGACTGGGTAGGGATTCTTTGCGGGGTTCAGCAGGTGCTCGTACAGCCGGGGGTCTTCGTCAAGCAGAGCGTCGACGAAAGGGACGATCGCCGCGTACCTCTTGAGGTTCGCGGGATCCGTCGTCGGCCGGGCAGGGTCGTGCGTGACCGGGAGGAAGACAACCGACACGCCTTTTCCCTCCGTGCGGTTCAGCGGGCGGCAGATGCTCTGGATGATGTCGCGCGGGCTGTGGCGGGGCGCCGCGAAGAAAACGCCGTTCAGCGCCGGGATCTCGACGCCCTCCTGGAACAGGCGACAGTTGAACAATGCCGCGCGCCGGCCCGGCTCTGAGAAACTCCGAAGCGCTGCCGCGACGCCCTTTGAGCCCATCCGCGAGTGCGCGAGCATGCACGCGAACGGCTGCGTCGCTTTTGCCATCTCTTTTTCTGTCGCCACGCTCAGCTGCGTCGCGTGCAGGATGTCGCGGCAAAACACGAGCAGCTTGTCGACCGCGCCCATCGCCGCGACGATTTGCTCGACCGTCGCGGCGGCGTCGCTGGTCGGGCCGGCCTTTTGCGCGACGACGAGCTGCAGACGGAAATCGTTGACGTAGCCCGCGTTAATCCCCTCGCGAAGGTGGTAGCGGTACGCGATCCCGCCGAAGCGCTGCTTGTCCGCCATCGATAGCGCTCCGTCGTATGCCGGGGTCGCGGTCATAAACACGCGATCATCCGCCGTATGCGTGCTGAGCACGTGGTTGAACGGGCGGAGGGCCGCGCCCCCGCAGACTCGGTGGCATTCGTCGAAGATTGTCAGCGCGTACCGATCCTTCGGAAGATTCGGCGACGACTGGTACGTGCTGATCGTCAGCGACGCGCCGGCGTTGCCTTCGACGAACAGCGTCGCGAGCGCCGCGTCAGTCGTCATTATGATTTCCCTTCCGTCAGCGAGCTTCACCGGACGCGCGTCCGAGCCGACCAAAAGAATCGGGGCGCGAACGCCGTACGACACAAGCTTCTGCGCTGTCTGCCTCAGCAGAGACAGCCCGGGGACGAGCACGAGCACCGCTTTTTTGTCTTCGAGGTACTTGCCAAGAATTTTGAACGCGACCATCGTCTTGCCCGAGCGGCAGGCCATCTGCACGATCGCCCGGTGGTTCCAGCGGAGTTCGGCGAGGGCGCGACATGCTGCCTCGTTTTGGTACGGCCTCTCCTCTGGCGGAGCCTGCGGGCTCGCGAAATCGAGGGGCCGCCCTGCCGCGTCGGCCCAGTCGACATCCATGTCGGTCGCGAACTGGTCATCGGGCTGCGCGGCCGCTGCGGCCTCCGTCGGGCGGGCGGACGTTTCGTCCGTTTCCGCTGGGCAGGCGCTCGGCTCTGCCGGCGGCCTGAGCCCTGGGCTGGTGGGTCGCTCGGGCTCTTCTGTCCAGCCCAGGATGATGTCGTCGAGCAGGTCGCCGCAGGACGCGGCCTCCTCTTCGCCCGCCGGGACGAGGCGCAACGTCGCGACGAGCGCCTTCTTTTTCGCGTCGAACCGCGGGCTGAACTTTTCGGCCCCGGAGGCACGGTACGCCTCCGTTTTCTCGTTTGCGTCGCCCCCCGTTGAAGTGCCGCCCGCCAAAAGACGGCCCAGACGCCCGTCGCCGAGTACACTCGACAACCAGCTTCCGGGAGTCGCCGCGGGATACACCGGGGCCAGCCGGATGGCACCGTCGACGCCAAGCTTCGACGCCGCGGACTCAACGAGTTTGATTAGGGCCGACGCGGGGGCCCTCACGAGCTCGCGCGTCCCCAGGCGGACCTCTTGACAGCAGTGGAGCACCGCGCTTTCGAGTAGGTGCGCATCATCTTTCCCTTCGGTTTCGTACGTCGCGACGTACTTCCAGCCGGGCGAAAAACACGTCACATACGAAGAGTCCTCGAGGCGCCGGCCTAGGTCGCCCGTGTGGCCGACCTTGTGCAGCCGGCCGGCGCCGTGTTCGTAGTCGAGCCACGGATGCCACGCGATGTAAAGACCCGCCTGGACGCCTTTCGCGGCAGGCTTTGTTCCGGAGATCTCGGAGGGCAACGCTGTGCCGCCCAAAGCGTCGGTTTCGTTCCTCGTCGCCATCTCTTTTTACCGGCGCGGCCTTTGTTGAATTGTCGGGCCGGAATAGGAAGAACTGGGGGCGGAGCCCCAGTTGATTCCGCGTCGGGCGTTGTTTGCCGACGGCCCCGCGGCCGAAGACCGTGTTAGAGCCACACGCTTAGCGTGGCATGCGATAGAGATTATCTATAACGTGCATACGATGGACCCCTGGACAAGAGCGCCCGACGGCAACATCTGCACTCCCGAATTCCGAGACGCGGTTACCGAGCTTTTCAGCGACTTCGAAGTCAAAGTTCAGCCGAAAGACCTTGGCCCCGGGAAAAAGGCCCTCCGCAAAAAAAAGCCGACCAACGCCGAGCCCGACGGCATTAAAGCAGCCGATCCGGATGGGCCCCGTCCCGACGCACTATCGGCCCTCGTTGATAACGTCCGGACCTGCTGCGAATGCCCCGTGTGTCGCGGGCCTCTCCTCCGCGCGATGCTTTCGCCGTGCGGCCACGTGATTTGCCATCAATGTTTGGGCGTGCTGACCGCCAGACGGCCGCCCGCTGCCGATTTTCCTGCCCCGTTCGAGAGCGATGGGGCTCCGCCCACCTGCCCCACCTGCAGAGCGCCTGTCCACCGCGACTTGTATGTGCGCTGTTTCGCCCTCGACGCGATCGTCAACGCGGCCCATCCGGACGCCCCCAAAGGCCAGCCCTCGGATCTCGGCGATGACGAAACCGACGAGGAGCCCACCTTTTGTAGCTTGCGCGCCTGGAAGGCCGCGCAGGACGAGCAGCTCGTGCAGCAGGCGACCAAGGCTCTCTGGGCCGCGGTCAAGGCCGCGCTGCCCACCTCGACAGCGCTGCTGCTTGGCGAGTCCAAGGCCGACGACGACTGCTGTCCGCAGATCCGCACGCCCGGAGGGCACTTGATACGCGGCGGCGGTCGCTTCGTGAGTCTCGACGAGCGCCCGCCGCAAGTCGATGCGTGCACCGGAATTGCGCCGAGAGTCATGGAAACGATTCTGATGGGTGGCTGCGCCGGAGAGGTCGCCCGCCGGCTGCAAAACCAGGGCCTTTCGTTGGAGGTGTTCACTTCGCGCGGCCGGCGGTTCGCGCTCGTCAGATGGCCGAACATCCCCACGGCTTTTTCGCCCGCGAACCCCTCCGAGGTTCTCGACGGCAACCGGGGCGCTAACCGCCGGGTGTCTTCCGCCGCGCAGGGGCCACCCCCTGACCCGAGCCCAGAAGGGGAGCCGGCGATCGGCGGGGCTGCCGCGCAGCCCCTGCCCGCAACCGCCAAGCCTGAAACGGAGCCCGCATCGACCGCCCCGCGGCCCGCCGCGAAAAAAAGCGTGGCAGCCACGCGCGGGCGGAACAGGTGAGCCAAAACTGCCCAAAAGAATCGGATCTGGGTGCGGGCGCGGGCCTCACATCGCGTATTTCAGTGTGACCGAATCGCCCTTGCGGATGAGAAAGTTCAGAGCCGCCATCGAGATTACGAGCTCCGCCGGCGTGTCTGAAGAAATTTGACTCGCGACGTAGTTGAGGTACAGCTCGCGGCCAGCGGACAAGTTGTAGTAGCCGCTCGGGGAGTAGTTGCCGGGGTACAAGCAGAACGGGATGAGGGCCGCCGAGGAGTCGAACGGCGAAACAAGCTCCGTGCTCGTGAAGTAGCGCCCCGGGAGATACGCGTTGTAGAACGGTGTCGGGCTCGACATGAACATCGTCGTCCCGTGGGCCGTCACGCTGTAGCTTTCCGCGAGGGGGTCGAGCGTCGAGACCTCGGTCGCTTCGCGGCACACCAGTTCGCAGACGCCGAGCGTCGTGTTCCAGATCATCGCGGGGACCATGATTTTTTCGGTGTCCGCCCGGGCCCGCGCGCGCCCGTAGAGGAACCAGTGGTCGAAGCTCAGGGCGTTTTCTTTGCTGCGGATGCCGACCATCAGAAACTCTGCCGGGAATTTGAGCTGGTCGAGGAGGATGCTGTCCGCCGGGAGCTGCAGCGGCGTGATCTGCCGGCGGTGCACGCGGATCAGGCTGAAGCCGATCCGCGACGAAAAGATGTCGTGGATTTCTGGGTTCACGAACAGCCCGTTGACGTACAGCGAGATCTCGACCTGCATCCGGCTGAACGGAAGCGCCGTCGGCGCCCCGGTCTGGTCGAGCGCCTGCACGATCTCCGACAGCGGCGCGAGCTCGGCCGAGATCGTCCGCTGCGTGTTCGGGATCAGGTCGTTCAGCAGCGCGTTCGACGCGTCGCGGCAAAAGTGGAAGTGCAGCGGGACGAACATGTCGAACGCCCCGTGGAGGAACTTCGGCGTCTGGAGGCCGTCCTTGTAGAAGAACGCGCCGGTGTAGCCCTGCTGGCTGAAGTAGTCCGCCTCCTTCAGCTCCTGCTGGCCCGTGTTCCGGTTCCAGCCCGTCAGCTGGTCGAGCGGGATGAAGTGCTTCGCCCACGCGACGACGTCGTCGCGGAGGTAGTCGTCGATCAGGACGTCGTTCGAGCGGAACTCGACCTTCTTGAACATTCGGACGCCCGGGTACGCGCAGAAGCGGAGCCGCGGTGACGCCGCCGCGGGATCGCCGTTCGGCTCGAGGATCGTCGGGGTCGCCGTCCCGATCGGCCGGAAGCGGACGTGGAACGCCATGTCGCTCGTGAAGTGGCCGAAGATGTTGAAGTTGAACTGGACCGAGCCCCCGCTTTCGGTGAGCGCCGCCGACCCGTCGCCGCTCGAGAGCACCTTCGAGTACTCGCTCGCGACCGACACGAACGGCTTGTAGAGCGCGTGGATAAAAAGGATGTGCGTCTTGCGGATGTCTTCGAACGTCGGCTGGATGTTCGGCAGGTTGCCGCCCTTCCGCTCGAGCCGGATTTTGTTCAGGCGCATGCGGAGGTAGTCCGACGCCTGGAACAGCTTGTCGAAGCGCTCGTCGCGCAGCACGAGGTTGAATACGGCGCCTTGCGTCCCCATCGTGGTGGTGCTTTTTTCGCTCTGTTTGTTCTGTTGTCCGGCCTCGTTTGGGCGGCGCCGGCTTCTCTATTCCCGCGCGACAGAATGGGCCGCGCGGGCCGAAACGCGCCGCCGTTCCGTGGCCGGTGGCGGCCTCTGCCGCAGAAAAGCGCGTGGCGGAATTTTGAAGGCTCGCCGCCGTCTGGACTTCAACCAGTGCCGATGGCCGCGAAAAACGCCGACCCGCCGCCTGCCCGGCGCAACCGCGCCGCGCTGCCCAACCCGCCCGGCCACAACGAAGGCCCTCGGGCCCCGCCCGCTCTCCAGGCGCCGCCGCCGCTCGTCGGCCATGTCGGCGCGCGCGGCCTCCTCGTCCCCGCCGAGCCGCTCAAGACCAAACTTGGCCGCGACGGCCTCCGGAAGCTCCTGGGCGCCCTCACCGTCGTCGAGCGTCCGTGCCCGGGCCGGCCCAAAAACATCGCGCGGAAGCGGATGTGCGCCCACCAATGCGAGCGCGCCGACGGCGTCACGTTTTACCGCTTCCCCCGAATCAAGGCCGCCCTCTTCCTCCGCCGGGCGCTGCTCTCCGCCGTCGAGCCCGCCGCCGACGCCTTTCCCCCGCCGCGGAGCCTGCCGGCAGAGGCCACGGAGCTCACCGCGCCGCTGTTCGAGTACCAGCAGGCCATCCTTGATTTCCTTTTCGGCGCGCAGGGGCCCTTCGGCGCGCGCAGCGTCGCCGCGCACTGCGCGACCGCCTACCTGCAGATGGACACTGGCCTCGGGAAGACCCGCGTCGGGTGCGCCGTCGTCGCCCGCTGCCAGGTCCCCGCGGTCGTCGTTGTCCCGACGGAGGCGATCCGCGAGCAGTGGCTCGCGGAGTTCGCCGAGGTCCTCCCCGACCTTGTCTG
>Ga0209342_10006723_pt1 | contig 11615 bp, 7 predicted proteins | sample RifCSP16_2_FD_184023 | JGI IMG/M metagenome (GOLD analysis project Ga0209342, IMG submission 184023) | Soil microbial communities from Rifle, Colorado - Rifle CSP2_sed 16_2 (SPAdes) (version 2) | ecosystem: Environmental > Terrestrial > Deep subsurface > Rock core/Sediment | place: Rifle... | reverse complement strand
GAACAGGCTGGAGAAGGTGTCGCGCAGGGGCAGCATGTCGGACAACGCCTGGTGGCCATAGTGAGAGTCGGCCAGCGCCATGCCCGCCAGGAAGGCCCCCAAGGCCAGCGACAGCCCTGCCAGCGAGGTGAGCCAGGCGATCCCCAGGCAGAAGAAGAGCACGGTCAGCACGAACAGGTCGCGCCTGCGGGTGCCCGCCACCATCTGCAGCACCCGCGGAACCAAGAGCCGCGCCAGGGCTGCTGTCGCCGCCACCGCCGCCGCGGCCTTACCTATTGCCAGCGCGATGTCCCAGGGCCCCCGCCCAGCACCGGCAAGCATAGGCAGCACGAGCATCATGGGCACGACACACAGGTCCTGGAAGAGGAGCACGCCCACGATGAAGCGCCCCTGGGGAGCGTCGGTCTCGCCGCGCTCCGCCAAGGCCCGCAGCACGATGGCGGTGCTGGAGAGCGCGACCAGGAAGCCGTAGAAAACCCCGCGGGGAGCCGAGAGGCCCAACCGCAGCGAGATCCCCACCACCACCAGCGCCGTCACGCCTAACTGGATCACGCCTCCCAGGGAAGCAGCCCGCGCGGTGCGGCGGAGGCCGGTGAGCGGAAACTCCAGTCCGATGGTGAACAGGAGAAGGACGACCCCCACCTCGGCCAACTGCTCGACCCTGCCGGGTTCCTCGACCCAGTGCAGGCCGCTCGGACCCATCACGGCGCCCGCCACGATGAAGCCGGCGATGGTGGGCAGCCGCAAGCGGCTCAGCAGCAGGACGACGACCAGGGCCGCGCCGAACATCACGACGAGTTGGCGCAGGAAGGCGATCTCGTGCACGAAGGTCCCTCAAGCCAGGTGCGCTGACCGCCGCTGCGGCCGCGGCCACGAACCCGATCCACATTCTAGCGTCGGGGGGGCCACCCCGAGGCCAGGCCCGCCGCCCCATGGCGTCCTCTCACCTGGCTGAGTAACCTCCGGCGGCAGGGGTCTGCCCTTGGCCGGAACCGGCGCGCCGGGACCGCCCGCGGGCAGCGGCGCTGGCCCCGGCGACGGCCGGCCTCAGTCCAAGACCACGGCCATGGAGCGGGTTCTACGGGCTGACGGTGAAGATCAGATCGTCGCGGTCGTTGTAGTTGCCGGAGCTGCAGGTGCCGGCCGAGCCCTGGTAGCGGAACTGGGCGCGGATGGCCTGTAAGGCGCCGGCGGGCAGGGTGTAGGTCGCGCTGAGCGTGCGAGCACCGGAGCCCGGGGGTGTCAAGGTGGCGATGAAGGTCCAATTCGGGCTGTTGGCATTGGCCGCATGGTACAGGTCGAGCTGGTCCGAGGTGTAGGAGCTGTAGGCCCACACGGTGGCGTCGACACGCACCTGCTTGCCGGGGGCCAGGGCAGTCCCGTCGACAGTCGAGACCCTGAGGCGGTCGTTAGACTCATCGCTGTGGAAGGTGCCCGAGGTGCCGTCGGCGCAGGAGCTGTTGATGGTGTTGGGGTAGCTGGGCTCGGGGCCCTTGCTGCCTCGACCCAGGAGCAGCGAGGAGCCCGAGTCGCAAGAACGGCCCACCGTCGCGCATTTGGGGGCCCTGAGGGTCGAGTCATAGGTGGCGGTCACGTCGCCAGGGCCGCTGGCGGTCACCGAGAGCGATAGGCTGGCCGTGCGCGTGGTGGAGCCGCTAGTGGCGTTGACGCTGAGGCTGTAGGACCCGGCGGCGGTGCCGGCCACTGAGACGGTGAGGGCCGAGCTGACCGAGGCATTGGCGGGTGGCGTGACCGAGGCCGGGCTGAAGGTGCAGGAGGCGCCCGAGGGCAGGCCCGAGCAAGCCAGGCCTACCGCGCTGCTGAATCCACTGATCGAGGTCACCGTGCAGGTGCTGGTCGCGCTGCCGCCCTGGGTCGCGGAGAGCGACGCGGGGCTGCAGGCTACGCTGAAGTCGGGCGTAGCCGGACCATCCACAGCGAACACCAGGTCGTCGCGGTCGTTGTAGCCGCCGGAGCTGCAGGTGCCGGCCGAGCCCTGGTAGCGGAACTGGGCGCGGATGGCCTGCAAGGCGCCGGCGGGCAGGGTGTAGGTCGCGCTGAGCGTGCGAGCGCCGGAGCCCGGGGGTGTCAAGGTGGCGATGAGGGTCCAATTCGGGCTGAGGGCATTGGCCGCATAGTACAGATCGAGCTTGTCCGAGGTGTAGCTGCTGTAGGCCCACACGGTGGCGTCGACACGCACCTGCTTGCCGGGGGCCAGGGCGGTACCGTCGACGGTCGAGACCTTGAGGCGGTCGTTAGACTCATCGCTGTGAAAGGTTCCCGAGGTGCCGTCGGCGCAGGAGTTGTTGATGGTGTTGGGGTGGCTGGGCTCGGGGCCCTTGCTGCCTCGACCCAGGAGCAGCGAGGAGCCCGAGTCGCAAGAACGGCCCACCGTCGCGCACTTGGGCGCCTTCAGGGTCGAGTCGTAGGTCCCGGTCAGGTCGGCCGGCCCGCCGCCATTGCTCACGGTCACGCCGACGTCGGCGCTGGTGCCGGCGTTTCCGGCGGCGTCGTAGGCGCGCGACCGGAGCAGGTGGCTGCCGTTGGCCGCGCTCAGGGTGTTCCAGGAGAAGCCATAGGGCGAGGTCGAATCCGAGCCGGCCAGCACGCCGTCCACGTAGAACTCGAGGTTGGTGACGCCCACGTTGTCGCTGGCCGAGGCCGAGACGGCGACCGTGCCGGAGACCGTCGACCCGGCCGGCGGAGCCGTGATCGACGTGGTGGGGGGCGCGGTGTCGCCATCGCCGATCCCGCCTTTGGCCAGCTCCGCCACGTAAGCCGCGGCCAGCTTCGCGAACTTGACCGCGTGGTTGGCGTTGTTGCCGCTCTGCGCCAACGTGTCGTTGGCGGTGTGGATGGTGGGATTGGTGTCGGCGAAGAGGGCCTCGAACGGAAACGAAGCCACGAAACCCTGCGAGTGCCAGGAAGAATGGTCGGAACAGCCGTAGCCGCACTGGGTGGTCGAGCGCGGCAGGCCCAGGTAGGTGTCGACCAGCTGCTCGACAAAGGCGTTCTGGGCCGCGTTGGTGCGGTCGGTGATCATCACGATGTCGGTGGTGGCTGTGCCCTTGTAGTTGGTCATGTCGAGCTGCAGCACGCCAACCACGTTGACGCCGCCGTTCTTGTACTGGGCGGCGATGTCGGCCGAGCCGCGCAGGCCGACCTCCTCGGCGGCGTAGGCCATGAACTTGACCGTGCGCTGCGGTCGATAGCCGTTGGCGATGGCCACACGAATGACCTCCGTGAGCGTGGCGACACCGGAGGCGTCGTCGTCAGCGCCCGGAGCGCGGCCGCTGGCGCCGCCGTTGATCGAGTCCTGGTGCGCCCCGAGGACCACGACCTCGCCGGGCAGCGCGGTGCCCTGGATGGTCAGCACCACCGAGGGCTGGGGTGTCGTCGAGCTGGGGTGACTGTAGAGCTCGACCGCGGCGTCAGCGCGTCCCTGGACCAGGGCCGTCCACCGATCGCGGATCCAGTGAGCCGAGTCCAGGCCGGTCTGTGTGGTGTGGTAGCGGGTGAAGAAGGCGGCCAGGCTCTCGATGGTGGAGCGGAGGCTGCTCTCCAGCACGCTGCCGATCAGGGCCTGCACCACGGTGCCGTTGTCGACGGTATAGGCGAGCAGCGCTTCGTCGGGGGCGAGCGCCTGTTCGCGAGCCATCGTGGCGAGGGCCGCCTCGCGCGATTCGTGGGCCACGAAGCCGCCGCAGCGCCGCAAGACGCGGTGGACCGCTCGGGACACGAGAGGGACCTGGTCTTCGCGGACGCGGGCCAACACCAGGTCGCCTTCGGTCTCGACCTGTAGGACATCCTGGCGACCGGCTCCGGCCAGTGCCCCCTGCAGGCGGGCGGCCTCATCCCGACCGATGGTGATCCAGACCTCGCGGCCCGATTCTTGGGCCGTTGTCCCGGTCGCCAGCAGGGCGAGAAGCCCCACGATCGCCTTCGCAGACACATACCGCATGCTTCCCTCCGGGATGGGTGGGAGTCGGCTCGATGGCGCACGGGAAAGTGCGACCCGCGACGCCGTGATCCTGGCTTAGACGTTGTGCGAACTGTAGAACGGCCCGGCCTGGGACGCAAGCAGGTTCTTCCAACCGACCGGACGGTCAACCCGCTCGGTGCGAGGACCGCCGCACCGAGGCCAAGGCGCGACCGGACGCGCTCGGGACGTGCCCGCCAAGCCGTGGCCTGCCGCACTGGAAGCCAGGTGCTTCGCCGGCAGGTGCTCGCAGACGAGTGGGCTGCGACCGCCACCGGGGCGGGGCAGACGAGGTCGCGTAGCCGCGGGGTGGGCAGGGGTTTGCCCGTTGGCCGGAACCGGCGCGCCGGGACCGCCCGCGGGCAGGGGCGCTGTCCACCTGCCAGGGCTCGCTCGGGCGTGACCGGAGCCGGGGAAGGCCCCCGAGCGCGCAAGACGGCGACGGGGCGGGTTGACACGCGAACCGCCCTCGTATTACCTACGCGCCTGCCGGCGACCGGTGGAGATGGGGTGGTCGGGGCACCGCCAAGACCATACCCCACTGTTCGCTCCGCCGCGGCCTGGGGTCGGCAGCCGGGTAGGCGTTCGGCGCGTGGTCCAGCCAGGTCTCGCCTCGAATTCGGAGGGCCTCGTGCGCAACGCCGTCAGCTGCTTGCTTCCGCCCAGGACGCGACACCGCGTGCTCTTCCTGCTTCTGCTTGCTTCCGGCTGTGGCTCGTCGGGCCCGGTTGGTCCTGAGCCCAGCAGCCCTCCCGGTTTCGAGGCGAGCGGGCTAGCTCGTGCCCGATCCCAGGTCAGCACCGTGCCCGGCATGGGCTGCCTCGTCGTCGCCCGCGGTGGGCCCACCGTGTTCGAGGACTGCTACGGGGTGGCCCGAGCCGACGCACCCGACGACGTGCGCTCCGTCACCAAGAGCGTCACCTCGCTCCTGGTAGGCCTCGCCCTCGACGAGGGGTTCCTCCCCGGTGTCGACAGCGCCATGGGCCCCTGGCTGCAGCCGGTGGCCACCACCATCGCGGACGATCGCGCGCGAATCACCATACGGCAACTGCTCATCATGACAAGCGGCTTCGATTGGTACGAGGGAGGCGACTACGCCCTCTTCAACGAGTGGCTCCGGGCGCCGAGCCAGGTCGACTTCCTGCTGGCGCGGCCCCTCGCCTTCCCGCCCGGCAGTCACTACACCTACAACACCGCAGCCAGTCACCTCCTCTCGATCGTCATCCAGCAGGCCACCGGGCAGCGGCTCGATGCCTGGGCCCGGAGCCGCCTGTTCGCGCCGCTGGGAATCGGGGAGAGGCGGTGGCTCACCGACGCGCAGGGCTTCTGCCACGGTGGTATCGGCCTCTACCTTTCCCCCCGCGACATGCTCGCGCTGGGGACGCTCGTCTTGGACCACGGGCGCCGGGGAGGGGTCCGTGTGGTCGGCGAGGCGTGGCTCTCGGAGTCGCTTGCGCCCCAGGTGCCTCTGGCCAGCTACACCTTCGCGAGCGGCTACGGCTATTTGTGGTGGCGGGGCCGTGCCCACGGTCTAGACTACGTCTACGCCAACGGCTACGGGGGGCAGTTCATCGTGGTGGTGCCTGAAGTGCGCCTGGTGGCGGTCGCCACCTGCCAGTGGCGCGACAATGCAAACGCCTCCTCGAACTGGTCACGAATCATGGACGCCATCGTGAACCAGCTCCTGCCTTCCGTGCGCTGACGATCGGCCGCCGGCTTCGCGACGGCGCGCGGGCTCGCCGGGATGGCGCCAGCGGCTGGCGTCTCGCCGGGTGATCGACCTGGTCATCACGGATGACCCTGCGGACCGGTCTCGTGCACGACGGTCCCTCCAGCCGGGTGCGCAGACCGCCACTGTGGCCGCGGCCACGAGCCCGATCGACATTCCAGCGTCGGGGGGGCCACCCGAGGCCGGGCCCGCCGCCCCATGGCGTCCTCTCACCTGGCTGAGTAACATCCGGCGGGAGGAGAGGTGATACCCCGTTTCCGGCCCAGCTTCGGCGCGTGGATAGAGGAAGGAGGGGCGCGCTTCCGGGTCTGGGCACCCGACCGGACGCGGGTCGAGCTGATTCTGGAAGACCGGGCCGGCGAAGTGCGTGCCCTCGATGGCGCAGAAGACGGCACCTTCAGCGGGTTCGTCCCCGGCGCGCGGGCCGGGGAACGGTATCGCTACCGCCTCGACGGCGAGGGACCGTTCCCCGACCCTGCGTCGCGCTTTCAGCCCGATGGCGTCCACGGCCCGTCGGAGATCGTGGATCCCCGACGCTTCCTCTGGTCGGACGAGGGCTGGCGGGGTGTGGCCATGGAGGAGCTGATCCTCTACGAGCTGCACGTGGGCACCTTCAGCCCCGCCGGCACCTTCGCGGGCGTCAGAGAGCGCCTACCGTACCTCAGAGACCTGGGCGTCACCGCCATCGAGCTGATGCCGGTCGCCGCCTTCCCCGGGCGGTGGAATTGGGGCTACGACGGCGTCGCCCTCTTCGCACCGGCCGCCTGCTCCGGGCGCCCAGACGAGCTGCGAGAGCTGGTCGACTCCGCCCACCGTCTGGGCCTGGCCGTGCTTCTCGACGTGGTCTACAACCACTTCGGACCCGACGGCGCCTACCAGGGGGCCTTCAGTCCCGGCTACTTCACCGAGCAGCACCGCACGCCCTGGGGCGCGGCCATCAACCTCGACGGCCCACTGAGCGGGATGGTGCGAGAGTTCTTGGTCGAGAACGCCCTGGCCTGGCTGCACGAGTACCACCTGGACGGGTTGCGCCTGGACGCCACCCACGTTCTCATCGACGACAGCCCACGGCACTTCCTGGCCGAGCTGACGAGTCGGGTGCGGGAGGGCGTGTGCGACCGGCCCCGGCTCATCATCGCGGAGGACCGCCGCAACCTGGCCCTCCTGGTGAGGCCGGAAGCTGAAGGCGGGTGGGGTCTCGATGCCGTCTGGGCGGACGACTTCCATCACCAGGTCCGGCGCGCCCTGGCCGGCGACAGCGATGGGTACTACCAGGACTTCACAGGCACCACCGCCGACCTGGCAACCACGATCCGACAGGGGTGGTTCTTCACCGGCCAGCGCTCCGCCTACCTGGGCGGCCCGCGCGGGACGGATCCCGTCGGGCTACCTCCGCGCCGTTTCGTGTTCTTCGTGCAAAACCACGACCAGGTCGGCAACCGGGCTCTGGGCGAGCGACTGCACCATCAGATCGATCCCGCCGCCTACCGTGCCGCCACCGCCCTCCTGCTCTGCGCGCCCGAGACGCCCCTGCTCTTCGCGGGCCAGGAGTGGGCGGCGAGATCGCCCTTCCTTTACTTCACCGACCACCAGCCGACGCTGGGCCGGCTGGTCAGCGAGGGGCGTCGCCGCGAGTTCAGGAGCTTCACCGCCTTCATGGATCCCAAGGCCCGGGAGCGCATCCCAGACCCGCAAGACCCGGGGACCTTCGCCAGGAGCCGCCTCGATTGGCACGAAGCCGGCCGCGAACCGCACGCTTCGATCCTGCGTCTGTACCGGGCGTTGCTGGCCCTCCGGCGCGACGAGCCGCTGCTGGGTGCGGCCGACTGGGAAGGCCTCGAGGTGGAGGCCCAAGGCGACGCGGCGCTGGTGCTTCGACGATCGGGGTCGGATGGCCGCACCCTCGCGGTGTTGCTCCAGCTTCGAGGCTCGGGCCTGGTCCGCCTCACCGCGGGCAGTCGCGGGTCCTCTTGCTGGTCGCTGCTCTTCTGCTCCGAGGCTGAAGCGTTTTGCGCCGATCCCGCGCTTCCGGACGTCGACATGTCCGGCGCCGAGGCGGCGGTCGGCTTCTCGCGTCCCGGTGCCGTCATCCTCAAGTGGATGTAGGCCCTTCTACCGAACTCACGCTTTGGCCGGCTTCGTTGGGCGCCGACACCTACTGAAGCGACCCGGATGGCGGCAATGGCTGGCGCTGGCGACCCGCCTCGATGGCCGCCAGCAACTCCTTCGGCCTGGCCGACTCAATGAAGACGACCTTTCCGCTCCGCAGTGTGAGCGCTACCCCCGGGGCGCTCCCGACCCGGTAGTAGAACCGGCCCGGCGTCCACCGAACCCCCCAACCTACCAACGGGAAAACGTCGTCGATGGCGGCGGCCGTGATCTCTGAAAGGCCGAAGCTCCGCTTGCCGAGGATGGACACCGAGACTCTCCCATCCCGTACTTCCACGATCATCCGAGCCGCGAGCAACAAGAGGGGGAGCAGGCCCAGGAGAATCGCCGCCGGCCCCAGGACCCAGAGGGCACCGTCGGATAGCGGCCGCTCACCCCACGGGTGTCCTCGGATCAGTTGCTGGTGCATGCCCCGGGCGAAGGGGACGACCGCAACCGCAAGGCACAGGACACCCACTAGCGACAGGACCACGAGAGGCACTGCCCCCCACCGCAACGACTCGCGAAACGCGGGCTCAGGCCGGTTCCGAACGCTCATCCCCTGCCTCCAAGGCCGCTGCTAGACCAACGCGGGCCCGGGCGGTTGTCTACAGATGCCTGAGCTCATCGCCGTGGGGGCCTTCGCCACCGGGCTTCAGCGCTCCCTCCAGCAGCTCGCGGGCCAGATCGCGCCCGGCCAGGCCGAAGGCCAGGGCCAGAGCCAGCACCACGCCGCCGAACATGATCGCGAACGAGGTGAGCATGACCTGCCGCCCGACGCCGAGGTGTTCGAGGGCCATGGCGATGAACAACACCATGAGACCGGTGCGAACTCCGCCCGCCAGCAGGCGCGCCGAGGGCAGGCCGGCGTTGACGGCGGCGATGAGCACACTGCGCCTGACGAAAGCGGCCGCCAGCGAGCCCAAGAGCACCAGGGCCAGGGCGATGAGGAGGTTCGGGAGGTAGCTGAAAGCCCTCGACAGCAGGTCCATGGCGAACTGGAGGTTCAGGGCACCGATACCAAGAAGCACGAAGACGGCCACCACCGCCCAGGCCGCACCCACGGCCAGGACCCGCGAGGGTGGCGCGGCAATCCCTCCCTTCTGAAGCATCGTCGCCAGGCCGGTGCGCTGGGCGAGCCGGTCGAAGCCGAGACGCGGTAGCAGGAAGCGAAGACCGAGGCGGACCAGGCCGGCCAGCAGCAGGCCAGCCAGGACGATGAGAGCCATGGCCAGGAGGTTGGGGCCGAAAGCGGCCAGACGTTCTCCGAAGCCCGAAAGCGTCTTCTGGACGATGTCGCTCAGGAACTTCCACATGAGGGCCTCCTAGCTCCAGCGCTGGAGCAGATACGGCTTCTGGGCCACGAAACGATCGGCGAGAAGACGGATTCTCGCCTCCACGTCCTCGGCGTCGCTGGTCACGGTCTCGAGCACGAACCCGGCGGTCCTGCCCAGGTAGGCAGGGACCAGGGAGCGCAAAAGCTGGTCCGCCGGCAGCAGGCGCCGCTGGTAGGCGAGTGCGAAGTCGTACACGGTGCGCACCCAGACGGCATCGGGGAAGCGGAACTGGTCCAACTCCGCCTCCGCCAGCTGACGAACGTCCCGCCAGGTCTCTTCGGCCAGGGCCGACCGCCAGATCTCCGAGAGGTCCCGAGCCGCTTGCCGGAACACCCGGATCATGCGTTCTGCGTCAACCCGCACCGGCTCCAGCCCGACGCCGTGGGGAAACCCGAACAGGGGAACCGCCTCCACTCCGGTCACCGAGGCCCAACGATCTCGATAGGCGCCCAGCAGGTCGAAGACCGAGGACACCACCTGGACCATCATGTCCGCGAGATCGGCCCCCGGGTCCTTGGCGTCGTGGAGCTTGGCGCCCAGGAAGGCCTGGCAAACCTCGAAGCCCTCGGCGACGGCGGTGGTGGACATCCAGATGTCGACGCCGAAACGGGCCACGTTGCTGTCCCAGACCGGCTTGCCGAGGTAGTGAGCGGCCAGCCGCCCCGAGAAGCCGAAGTCTCCACCGATCGGCTGACGCACGTCCTTGCCGTAAAGAGCGCGGGTCAGGGGATAGACGATGGAGTTGGTGATGGTGCCGTCGTACTTGTGGCGGAGATACAACGGGGCCACGAAATCCTGTCCCTGCCCGAGCACGGGTCCCAAAAGCAGCTCGATCCACTCCGGCGTGATGCTCCTCAGGTCGGAGTCGACCACCGCGCAGGCCCTGGCGCCAAGCCGTTCTGCGATGGTGAACACGGTGCGGAAGGCGCTGCCCTTGCCGGGGATGCCATCGTAGGGGGTGACGATCTTCTGGGCCGGGCTGAGTGCGTGGGCGACCAGGATCGACGAGGGCGAGGCCAGCTCCGCCGCCACCACCTGCTCGCGGGTCCCGTCGCTGGAGCCCCCGTCGGAGTTGACGATGGCGGCTGGCCGGCCCGGGAAGTACTTGGCGAGGCCGGTCGACACGGCGCGAACCACGTGACCGATAGTGCGGGCGTTGTTGAAGCTCGGAATGCCCACCAAGAGCTCCACCGGCCCGATCTCCTTGAGTTGGGCCTCCACTTCTGGACTGAGAGTGGCGGCGCTCACTGTGGCGCCCCCTCGCCGCGCGGCAGCCGTTCGCCGGCCAGGACCGCCAGCACCGCACGCCCCCAGCCCGCGGGGCCCGGCTCGGGCGCCCTCTCCGCGCCGGGCAACGCGCTCGCCAACTCCGGGTCGACGCCCCCCCTCCGGCGTGGCATGAGGATCGGCCGGTCCATCGCCAGCAGCATCGGCAGGTCGTTCGGCGCATCTCCCAGCCCCACGCTGGTCACGGTGTCCGCGGCTGCCCCCAGAAGCTCCAGCACCTCGCGAACCGCAGCGCCCTTGTCCACCGGCCCGGTCAGATGGTGAAAGCGGCCCCCTCGGGTCACCCTGAGGCCACGGTGCTCGGCCGCCACCCTCACCACCGTCTCGGCGCGGGCATCGGGAAGGAGGAACGGCTCATCGAACTCCCGCTGGCGGGCCCGGGCGGCGGCCATGATGGGAAGGCCGGTGACACGAGCCACCTGCTCCAGGCCGAGGGCCGAGAAGCCGCGAAGCCCGATGCCGGTCTCGGCGGCGATCTCGGCCAGGGCTGCGACCAGGGCGCCCTGTCTCACCCCGCGCTCCATGACCTGCTCCGAGCCACCGGGTAGAACGATGGCCCCACCGTTCTCCACGATGAAAGGCCAGCCCGGAGCCACCTCTGCCGCCAGCGGCCCCATCTCGGCGCGGGTCTTGCTGCTGCAGAGGATCAGGGGAACACCGCGGTCCCTCAGGGCCAGCAAGGCCTCTCTAGCAGCGTCGAACGAATACGTCTCTTCGTCCAGCAGAGTACCGTCGAGGTCCGTGACGACGATCGGGGACGGCCGCGGGCTCACCCCACGGGCTCCTGCACGGCCGCCAGCAGGCGGCTTCCGGCATCCGGTATCCCGGCCCAGACCCGGGCCCAGTTGGGGACCAGCGAGGCGCCCAGCGGATCGACCAGGAACTCCTCGATGGACGCCCGCAAGGCCGCCACGAACGTCTGCACGTTCTTCTCCTCCTGATGCCGGTCGAACAGCAGGCCGTTGATGGTGGCCACCGCATAGCTGTCGGCCACCGCATCCTCGGCCTCTCGCTGGTAGGCGGCCAGCAGGCTCCTGAGCAGTCCGGAGCCCAGCGTCACGCCGTTGGCGGCCAGCGTCCTCAGCAGGTGCTTGATCACGTCCTTGGCCATCCGATGCAGGCCCCGGGTGGCATC
>Ga0209342_10006722_pt1 | contig 11615 bp, 10 predicted proteins | sample RifCSP16_2_FD_184023 | JGI IMG/M metagenome (GOLD analysis project Ga0209342, IMG submission 184023) | Soil microbial communities from Rifle, Colorado - Rifle CSP2_sed 16_2 (SPAdes) (version 2) | ecosystem: Environmental > Terrestrial > Deep subsurface > Rock core/Sediment | place: Rifle... | reverse complement strand
TTCGCTTCGCGAACGTCGCGGAACTGCGGGAATCAACGCAATACGTGCGTTTGCGAGCACTTCGCAAACAACGCTCGTGTTCGCACGCACTGCGTTGTTCCCGCGCCCAGAGTGTGCGCGTCACCGAGGTCATCAAAACCGTATCGTCCGTGATCCTCGATTCCTTCGTGAAGAGGGGGAAATTCCGGTCGACCTGTTTACCGCCCTCGAACCGCGAACCGATGATGTCGCCGGCTATTGCTCCGAGCATTGTCATTCTCCTTTCGTGTCATATCATAGTGCAGTGAATTACTGTACGATGATACCTAAAAAGAGAGCCGGTACGATTACAGGAGCGTTACAGCGGAGGATAGATCGTTGAGGGAGGAGCCGGGGTGGTACAGCGAAGATTCACCAATACCGCTTATTTAAAAAGTCCGCCGCGGTGATGATGCCGAGCGGCGTCCCGGTCGGCTTTCCGGTGTGGGTTATGATCAGCGCGACCAGGTTGGGTTTGGTCGAGTCGAGCCTGTTAGCGAAATAGGTCCGTGCATCGAGGATGCTCACCCCGGCATCGATGCATTTCATGTTGTCTTTCCGTTCATACTTGAAGACGTCGCCGATGGTGACACCGTCGAGGGGGAGGATCGGGGTCCGGGGTTGCCCCGCCATCCATCTGGCGATTCCCTCGATCGTGAGGAGCTTCAACTCGCCGTTCACGCGGATGACGATTTGAGTGAAATCATCATCCCTGATGGCATCGAGCGCGTCTGTGAGGGGCCTTTCGATTGTAAGGACTCTGACGGCCTTTCCGAATAAGTCGCCGACGTTCGAACTCGTGATCCTGAGCTGCGATTTCCTGAGACTCAGAGCGTAGCTCCGTCCGTTCCGGGGACCGTCGACCCGGATTTGATAGGCGGCCCCTGTCCTTTGTCCCAGAGTCTGAAGAATCTTCGTGTTGATCCTCGAGATTGTCGTCCGGAACGTCCCGATGGTTAGCGAACGCCGTCGTGAAGTAGCCTCTTCCCGGTCCGGCAATCTCTCTGACTCGAACCTCCGGATCGTCTCGTGAAATCCTTGCGGGGCCCCGGCGGTTCCCCCGGTGATCGCCGGTCCCAATCCTTTCATCACGCGCTCGGCGAAATAACGATAGTAGAACTGCTCGAGGGTGGAGAGCGGAAGGGTCGTCCGCCCGACCGAGGTCCGGAATCGGGCGATGTCGATCGAAAGGATTCTCACCGGGACTCTGCGAGAGTCTTCCCGACCAGCTTTATCAGCATTTCAAAATCTGGTGGCTTGTCGATGCAGGCATAGGCGCCGGCGGAAAGAGCTGCCTGTACGCTCGGATGACCGTCTTGCACGTATGCAGTCACGACGATGACGGGTATCTTCCGGAAGGCCTCCCGTGATTTCAGTTGTTTGATGAATTCGACGCCGTCCATCCCTGGGCATTGAATGTCCGTGATGATGAGGCCCGGATCGAAGACCGGAAGGAGATCGAGGAAGGCCCTCTTATCCTCGTGCGCTACAATGTCGTACCCCTCTATCTGCAAAATCGACGAATACAAGTGGCGGTAGACCGAACAATCATCCAAAACGGCAATGAAGCCGGTACGTGCGTTGCGTTCGGCGGGGTGGGGGAGGGGACTTTCATTCTGCGATATATTCTCCGCGGGGGCGGAAATCAAATCGACTTTTCGTCCAGGGAGGATAACCACTTCCCTCGCTGCAGCTTTCGCGGAGTTGACGTGAAAGGCATATTCCTCACTCATCAACCGATCCACGAGTTGGATCAAATCGCCGGGGTCAAATGGTTTCGCTATAACAACCAATGCTTCGAGCTTTATCGCTTTCTTCGCACTTCTCCTTGAAATGTTCCCTGAGAGGACGATAACCCTCGTGTCCCGGGTTTGAGGGGAGAGTCGTAATCGGGCGAGAAAATCCAGTCCGCTCATCCCGGGTGCGTTCATGTCGGTGATCACCAGGTCGACCGGGTGATCCCGGAGCCATTGAAGCCCGTCGGACTTCCGTTCGAACCATTGTGTCCGGCATCCCTCGCCCCCGAGCGTCTCCTCCAGAAGTGCTGCGAACGAGCGCTCGTCGTCGAGGAGGAGGATGGTGGACCGTTTTGTTTGCATCGGGGTAATTTAAACGATTCGGTGAAATAATCAATCTCGCTTGACACCGATCAAACTATCCCCTACATTCCCCTCATCAATGCGGCTTTTATCGCCCCTGATGTCCGTGTTTTCCAGACCACTGTTCAGCTGGATCCATAAATACCAATCCAAAAACACCCCAACCCACATATGCACCGCAAATTGCTCCTCGCTTATCTTCTCGTCCTACTGTGTTCAACGCTCGCCACCTCCGGCGACGACCCAAAACTCCTGACCACCGCCGAGAAATCCGATTTTACCTCCACCTCCCGCCTGTCGGAAGTGCTTGATTTCATCAAGACCCTCCAAACGGAGTATCCGGACAACATCAGGATCGACACCCTGACGACGTCGATGGAAGGAAGGACCATCCCGCTGGTGTTCCTGGGAAATCCCGTTCCGAAATCCCCCGCAGATCTAAAAATCGACAAGCGTGCCGTGGTGTATGTCCAGGCGAACATCCACGCCGGGGAGGTAGAGGGAAAAGAAGCCATCCAGATGCTGATGCGGGACATCCTGCTAAAAGAAACCGACGACTATCTCGCAAACGTGGTCCTGATCATCTGCCCCGTCTTCAACGCGGACGGGAACGAGAAGATCAGCACCGAGAACAGGACGCATCAGAACGGACCGGTGAACGGCGTGGGCGTCCGCCACAACGGCCAGCTCCTCGACCTGAACCGCGACGCCATGAAGCTCGAGACCCCCGAAGTCTCCGCAATGGTGAAAATCCTGAACGAGTGGGACCCGGCGCTCTTCATCGACCTCCACACCACGAACGGTTCCTACCGCAAGGAATCCCCCGCTTTCACCTGGATGATGAACGCGAACACCGACACGACGCTCGTGGCATTCATGCGCGAAGGGATGATGCCCTGGGTCAACACCAACCTCACCGACAAGTACAACACGCTCAACTGCTTCTATGGCGAGTTCGAGGACCAGCGCCACCCCGAACAGGGATGGGTGTCGTACGCCTCCGAGGCGAGATACATTACTAATTATATCGGCCTGCGGAACCGGCTCTCCATCCTCAACGAAAATTACGTATATGCCGATTTCAAGCCCCGCGTCCTCGGGTGCTACAACTTCCTGAAATCGACGCTCGATTACGTCTCGTCGAACACCGAAGCGGTCAGGAGGATGGTCAGGGAAGCCGATGAGCGGACCGTCGCGCGCGGATCCCGTCCCGCCGAGCGGGATTCCTTCGCCGTCGAGTCGGTCAATACGCCGACCGGGACTCCGATCACCATCAACACCTTTGAGGTGGAGGCCTACACGGATACGAACGGGAGGGAGCGCATCCGGCCGACCGAGAAGGTCACGCCGGTGACCGTTCCCTACTATGCCAACTGGGTCCCGAAGCGGAGCGTGAAGTATCCCTTCGCCTACCTGATGCACTATCCCGACCCGGAGGTCATTCAATTATTGCACAGGCACGGAATACGGATCGAGCGCATTAAGGAGACTGTAAGCGTCGACGTCCAGACGATCAAGACGATCGAGTTGAAGCCGACCGCGAGGTTGAACCAGGGCCATTACACCGATTCGATCAAGGTCGAGTACGTCGACGAACAGAAGGAAATCCCCACCGGCACGCTTATCATTAGAACCGCGCAGCCGCTCGGGAACCTCGTCGCCTACCTGTTCGAGCCCGAAACCGATGACGGCCTCCTCTACTGGAACTTCTGGGACAAGTATCTCGCGCCCCAGTGGGGCGGGTCGTTCCTGCCGTATCCCGTCACGAAGGTCATATCGGCCCAGGAGATTGTTTCTGAAGAGATTGAATGACGTCGTCCCCGCGCGAAACTTGACTTTACTCATTGTATTGAGTAATATTACTCAACGTATTGAGTAATATGCCAAAAGGCTACATCCGTCCATATTCCCGGGCATTGTCCGCCCGTCTGAAGGGACCCCGGCTGTTTATTCAGGCAATCACGGGGGCGAGACAGGTCGGCAAAACGACGCTTGTCCGCCAGGTGGTCTCGGACTCCGGTCTCCCGACCCATTTCGCCAGCGCCGACGAACCGACACTCCAGAGCCGCGACTGGATCGCCCAACAGTGGCAAACGGCACGACAGGTCTCCCGCAAGAAACCGGGGAGAGGAGCCGTTCTTGTGCTTGACGAAATCCAGAAAATCACCGGCTGGTCCGGGGCCGTGAAACGTCTCTGGGATGAAGACACAGCCGCCCGTACCCCGCTCAGGGTCGTCATCCTTGGTTCTGCTCCTCTGCTGGTTTCTCGCGGCCTGACAGAAAGCCTCGCCGGTCGTTTCGAAACACTTCACCTGCCCCACTGGTCGTTCGTCGAGATGAACGCGGCGTTCGGCTGGCCGCTGGAGAAGTACCTGTTCTATGGCGGCTACCCCGGGGCCGCGTCGCTCGTCACCGATCACCAACGCTGGTCCCGGTATGTCATCGACTCGCTGATCGAAACGACGATCTCCAGGGACGTCCTGCTCCTGTCCCGTGTCGACAAGCCCGCCCTCCTGAGACGGCTCTTCGAACTCGGATGCCGTTATTCCGGCCAGATCCTGTCGTATACGAAGATGCTCGGCCAGCTGCACGAGGCCGGAAACACCACGACGCTGGCGCACTATCTGGATCTGCTGAGCGGCGCGGGCATGCTGACGGGACTTCATAAATTTGCGGGGGAGGCCGTCCGCCGACGCGCTTCCAGCCCGAAATTCCAGGTGCTCAACACCGCGTTGATGAGCGCTCAATCAGGGCTCGGTTTTGACCAAGCGCGGGCTGACCGTGAATTCTGGGGTCGGCTCACCGAATCGGCGGTCGGCGCCCACCTGATGGGCCTGGCAACCTCGGGGGCGGCGGGCGCGATGGAACTCTATTATTGGCGCGAGGGCGACGCCGAAGTGGATTTCGTTGTGCGTTCAGGCCGGAGATTGATCGCCCTCGAGGTGAAAGCCGGACGACCTCGCGGGGCCGGCAGGTCGGCGGGAAAGTTCGCTCTGATGTTTAAGCCGCACAGCTCTCTTCTTGTAGGAGAGGGGGGTATTCCGATCGAAGAATTCCTCTCGATGCAGGCGGCTGAGTGGATTCAAGGGTGACGTCCCGGAGACCCGGATTTCACAAACACTTTTCATCAACCACACACTTCCTTTTTCTGAATTCCATCATGAAAAACACACTGACGCTCCTCGCCATCGTCCTGGCGCTCGGCACCCCGGCTCCAGGCCAGACCGAGCAGGCCGGACAGACCGGCCAGACGATAAAGTCGTTCACCGCCGCCGATTACGAGCGCGCCGCCGCCATGCTGGGCGGCAACGTCAATAAATTAATCGACAATGCCATCCGGCCGCAGTGGACACCCGACGGGAGGATCTGGTACAAGACCCTCACAGCGAAGAAGGCGGAGTACAAGTTGTTCAATCCAGCCCGTAAAAAAACAATCACGGCGGATTCCAAAAAGGCGCTGTTCGAAAAAGCCTCCGTCAAGCCGGAGCCGGAGGGGGGATCGCGCAACGAGGTGGCTTCGCCGGACGGTAAGTACGCCGCGTTCATCCGGAACTGGAACCTCTATGTGAAGGAGGTCGCCACGGGGACGGAACAACAACTCACGACCGACGGCGTGGAAAATTTCGGCTATGCCACCGACAATGCCGGATGGAAAAAGAGCGACAGGCCCATCCTCAGCTGGTCGCCCGATTCCAGGAGAATCGCGACCTTCCAGCAGGACCAGCGGCACGTGAGCAATATGTACCTGGTCAAGACGAAGGTGGGCGCCCCCGAACTCCAGGCGTGGAAGTATCCCCTCCCGGGCGATTCCGATATCATCCGGATCCACAGGGTCATCATCGATGTGGCCGCCGATCCGCGGATGGTCAGGCTAAAACTGAACGCCGACGCGCGAAGAGGCACGTTGTGTGACGACATTTCCTGCGAGGGCGGATTCGACGACGTGGCGTGGAGCGAGGACGGCAAACATGTCGTCTTTGTTTCGACGAGCCGCGACCACAAGCAGGAAAATATCAGAATCGCCGATTGCGAGACCGGCGAGGTGAAGGACATTTTTAATGAAACGGTGGCCACGCAGTATGAATCGGGCCGGGGCGCGATCAACTGGAAATACCTGTCGAAGACCAACGAGATCATCTGGTATTCCGAACGAAGCGACTGGGGGCATCTGTACATGTACGATGCAATCTCAGGGACGGTGAAAAACCAGATCACCTCAGGCGACTGGGTGGTGCTGGCGGTGTTGAAGGTGGACGAGGAGCGCCGTGTGATCTATTTTACGGGCAGCGGGAAGGAGGCCGGGAGCAATCCCTACTACCGGTATCTGTACCGCGTGGATTTCAGCGGCGATAACCTGACACTGCTGACGCCCGCCGCGGGCTATCACCAGGTAGAGTTATCCCCGGACGGGAAATATTTTACCGATTCCTACTCGAAACCCGACGTCCCTCCCGTGCATGAGGTGCGCAGCGTGGAGGGGAAATTGATCGCCACGCTGGAAAAGACGGACATCTCCCGCCTGATGGCGACGGGATGGAAGCCGCCGGAACCCTTTACCGTCAAATCGGCCGATGGCCGGTGGGACCTGTACGGCCTGCTCTATACGCCGACATCGCCGGCTAGGATTGACCCCGCGAAGAAGTATCCGGTGATCGTCGGCATCTATCCGGGACCCCAGGGCGGCAGCGTGGGGTTTTGGGGATTTTCCGCGGGGCGGGGGGACAACCAGGCGCTCGCCGAACTGGGGTTCGTGGTCGTGCAGCTGGAGGGAAGCTGCAATCCCGGCAGGTCAAAATCGTTCCACGACGCCTGCTACGGCAACATGGGGGAGAACACCTTGCCCGACCAGATCGCGGGCCTCGAGCAGCTGGCGAAACGGTTCCCGTTCCTGGACTTGGAGAGGGTGGGGATCTGGGGACATTCCGGTGGCGGATACGCGTCGGCCGACGCGATGTTCGACTACCCCGACTTCTTCAAGGTGGGGATATCGGAATCGGGCAACCACGACAGCCGGAATTACGAGGACGATTGGGGCGAGCGGTACATCGGACTGGAGACCAAAGACACCAGCGGTGTCTCGAATTACGAGCTCCAGGCAAACCAGGTCCACGCGAAAAATCTGAAAGGGAAGTTGTTCTTGATCCACGGCGGCATGGACGACAATGTGCCTCCGTATAATACCTATCTGGTGGCCGATTCGTTGATCAAGGCGAACAAGGATTTCGATTTTCTTATTTTGCCGAACGCCCGGCACGGTTATGGTGCTGACGGTTACTACGTCATGCGCAGGCGCTGGGATTACTTCGTGCGGAACCTGATGCAGGCGGCGCCGCCTGAAGGATATATCATTAAGATCGAGCCGGATCCGAGGGAGGTGGCCGAAAAGAAATAATTATGCACCTTTCAACGTACGTACATCTCCCCATTTATCACTCCAACGAACAATTTTCTTTGGATACGTTCTGTGTTTGTTAATTTATTACAGCAAGATTCGCCAAAGAGTTGTGTGCATTTCGTGGAGGTTGATAACGTATGGTGACGACTGTCACCCCGATCCCGGAGGTTATTGAAAAACGGATACTCCTGATCCGCGGTCAGAAGGTGATGATGGACGCGCACCTCGCGGAACTCTATGAGGTCGAAACAAAAACATTGAAACGGGCCGTGAAGCGCAATATTGGGCGGTTTCCTTCCGATTTCATGTTCGAGTTGACCAGAACGGAGTCTAAAGTTCTAAGGTACCATTTTGGCACCTTAGAGATGGGGGCTTACTCCAAATTCCATCCCTTCGTATTTACCGAACAAGGTGTTGCAATGCTCTCATCCGTGCTCAGGAGTAAGAGGGCGATCCAGGTGAATATTGAGATTATGCGTGCATTTGTACGGTTGCGTGAAATGCTTGCGACTCACAAGGATCTTGCGAAAAAACTCGATGAGCTGGAAAAGAAGTATGACCAACAGTTTCGGGTTGTCTTCGACGCGATTCGGCAGATGATGGTGCAGCCAGTACCTGTGTCGAAACGTCGAATCGGCTTTGGTGTGGAGCAGTCGCGTGAATGATATGAGAACTCTTTCAATGCTACTAATACCTTATGGTGATGGTGGGACACTTCCTCTGTCATGCGCAGGCGCTGGGATTACTTCGTCCGGCACCTGATGCAGGCGATGATGGCGCCGCCGGAAGGATACGTCATCAAAATCGAGCCCGATCCGAGGGATGCGGGGGAGAAGAAGTGACGACGTCCACGGGATCAATGATTTCGTCGATGACAACAACTCGAAATTCACCCGTACGGGTATAACCTAAAATATCTGTTGCATATTTAAGGTAATATCCTTATATTATAGTTAGATAAATAAGGATATTGCCTTATGATTAATATTAACCGCAGGCTATTGATCGAGCAGTTGGATCGAAAACTCCAGAAACTGCAAATCCTCAAAGAGTTGGAGGTCCCCTCGAAGGGGTGGATCAACGCGATCAGGACGTCCCTCAATATGTCGCTGAGACAACTTGGACGGCGCCTCGGAAAAACCCCTGTTGCGATACGGGAGATCGAGGAACGCGAAATGAGCAAATCCATCACCCTGAAGAAACTCATCGAAGTCGGGGAGGCCCTGGAATTGCAGTTTATCTATGGGTTTCTTCCCAGGCACACATCCATCGAAAGCATGATCGCGGAACGGGCAGAACGCATGGCGAGGGAAATCGTACTGCGAACGTCCCATACGATGGCCCTCGAGGACCAGGAGAACAAGGAGGAGCGACTTCAGCGGGCTGTGAAGGACCGCGCCGAGCTCCTCAAGCAGGAAATCCCGAAACTCCTGTGGGACTAGGCCTCGATTTCGACGACGGACAGACCCCTCTCGATGAAGACGAGAAGGAAGGTTTGCTCATTGCCACAATTACCACGCGAGGCGAGCTCGATGAGTTTGAACAGCTCGTGTGCATTCACCCGTTCGCGAACGGTAATGGGCGCCATTCACGTCTAATCGCCGACGTTTTGGTCAGCAACGGTCTCGGCCGGCCCCAATGCTCCTGGGGGAGCCTGAACCTCACCGCGAAAGGTGCCGCCCGCTCGGCATATCTGCAGGCGCTGAGACGTGCGGACCAGGGGGACATGAAGGACCTTGTTCAGTTTGCCAGACAGTAGTGTGTCGCGGCGGCGATCCCGGCCGAGGCGATCTACGAACGGATGCGTCAATACGACGGCACTCCCTTCGCATCGTCCGGATCCGGGGTGGACGCGTGCATGCGCTGGTTTCAGGGATACTGCACGACATCCTCAAGGGGCCTGACCTCAAGCATCCCGAGGTGAAAAGGCGGCCTTGCGCAGCCGGGCCTGCCGGGCAGGGGCGATCGCGGTGGTGAAAAAGTTGATTATGGTGTGATCGTCCATCCGCGATTACGCGGAGTTCTTCCCTCTCCCCTCACAACTTCCCCCACCGGCTCATGAATTTCTCCAGGAGTTCCAGCTTTTCGGTGGCCGTCGGCACTTCGCGCAGCATGGCGAGCGCGGCGGCGAAGAGGATATGGTACTCCACGACTTTCTTCTGCACGGATTTTTGGTAGGTGGAGTGCGCGGTGTTGATGAAGACCGTGTCGCCGTCCATCCAGCTGATATCGTCGCGCCCCGGGGCGGCGATATGCTTGATGACCGGACCGAAACGCGAAACACGGGGGCGATACGCCGCCGCCATCCCCTCGCCCTCCCGGAGTGATCGATCGAGGGTGATCGCCCGCTCCATGGCCTGCTCGATAAGCTGTTCGCTCCCGACCGGCTCTACCCGATCGTCTTCGGCCCGCGGCGGCGGCTCCGGGAGCGCGCCGGATGCGGGCCCTTCCCCGTCTTTCACCAGCGCGGTGCGCTCCCCACGCGACCCGTAGAATTGCTGGAGATCGGGCATTTCGCCAACGATACGGTTGATCACCCGCTGAAGCTTCTGCGTGTCCCTGTCGGCGCGCGCTTCGGTGTGCTCCAGGAGCTGCAGTTCCTCAAGCCACCGTCGGAATTCCTGCTGAGCCACTTTGTTTAACCGGTAATACCTGGCCCCCGCGGCCCCTTCCCTCCGAAACTCGCATTTGTTCGTGGTGAGGCATTCCACGAGCTCCGGCACCTCGATGATGCCGGTGACGCGCTCCATCGTTGCGAAGTGCTGTTTGAGGTATTCCCGTTTGATGACCTTCCCGAAGGTTGCGATGGCGATTCCCTGGAGATCCTCGGGCAGGGGATCAGGGTAAATCTCGAAGGAAGCAAACGCGAACGGTTTGCGGGTTGCTCCGCGGCGCAGGATGTACCGTTTCGATCCTGCGCCCTGCGCCGCGAGGGCGGCCGGCTCCTGCACGACCTCTCCGTTGACGAGGATGGTGATGCGGGGATAGAGACCGACGGTTTCGTAAAATTCGCGGAGCCGGAGGAGCGGGAGATAGTGGCGCAACACGATCCTCCTGACCTCCTCGGGTGTCAGCTCACCCGCGGTATGCGGTTTGAAATGAATTCGCACCCTCGTGCCGTGATGCGGGAGGGTCGCCGCTTCGATATCGTACCATACCGGGAGAACGACTTTCCCCCTGCGGTCGAATTTCCATTCGGACGCCCCCCAGAACGGCGCGCTCTTCCTGCGCGGTTTGCCGGCGCGGCTCCGGCGGCCCGGCGCGCCGTCGGTCTGCCGCGTTTCGGTGATGACGGATTCGGAAACCTTGAGCGCAAGCTTCGCACCGAGCCCGGCGAAGCCGATCCCGTGTCCTTTACGCTTGAAGGAGGCGGAGAAATTATGGTACATCTCGAATCCGCGCTTGTCCATGGCCGAGCCGTTATCGACGATCTCGAGGATGCGGTTTTCAGCGTCGACGCGGATATCGAGGAGCGAGGTTTTTGCGTCGAGCGCGTTGGCTATCAGCTCCGTGAGGATCGCTTCAAGGATGCTGAACGGATACATGTCCCTGACGTTATCCAGGAAGTGATCGTAATCGATGCCGCTGTAGTGCTTCATATCAGGCGTATCTCCCGTCCCAGAGCTCGTCCAGGAATTCCGCATACGGCAGGACCTGGAGCTTTCCGATGGTGCGCCTCCGTGACTCGAGCGAGACGCACAGATAGTTCTTCAGCTTATGTTCTTCCGAAAGCGCCGTGAGGGATTTGAGGTCCTGGTGGCCCACGGGCCGCTTCGCCTTGACTTCGATCGCCGTATGATCGCCGAGGATGAAATCCACCTCGTGTCCGGCCGATGACCGCCAGAAACGCAATTGATCGCCCGAGACATATTCGCCGTACGCCCGAAGCTCATGGGCGATGTACGTTTCGAATGCCTCGCCGTATTCGGCCGTCCCGGGCGCAAATTTCCTCCCCTGCAGGGCGCCCGCAACGCCGATATCGAAAAAATAGAATTTTGAGGAGACCAGCGGTTTCCGTTTGACGGACTTCTTCCACGCAGGGAGCTCATGGAGGATGAGCGTATCCTTCAGTATCTCAAAGTACTCATAGACGGTGGTGCGGG